>Ga0126369_10000612_pt1 | contig 23636 bp, 19 predicted proteins | sample PanSoiMetaPlot_1_FD_109646 | JGI IMG/M metagenome (GOLD analysis project Ga0126369, IMG submission 109646) | Tropical forest soil microbial communities from Panama - MetaG Plot_1 | ecosystem: Environmental > Terrestrial > Soil > Tropical forest > Bulk soil | place: Panama | collected 2016-02-17
ACTGGCGGGCAGAACGTAAACTTGCCGGCGGAGACGAAGATTAATTTTAAGTTGGCGAAATCGTTGACGATTGAACGGTAGAAAGATTTGGATTGTTAAATTTGGGCCTCTGCTTCGGGAAAGAGCAGATTTAGAGCGATTCAGCACAGAAGACACAACGAGCAAGAGAACACCAAGGATGAAGAGAGTGAAACGACATCACCGTCGGCCACTACAGGGGCGCGGGAGTGGACGGGCGGGGGTGGGCACGCAGGGAGAAGAGGGCCATGAGAAGGCTAACGGTTAGGGGGAGGAGGAACGCAGCGCGGAGGGAATGCGACTGAGAGGCGGTGATGCCGACTAGCCAGGGAAGGACCGCTCCACCTAAGCCGCCAGCGCCGAAGAAAAGGGCGCCCAGCCAGGTGGAATCCTCGCGAAAGATTTGGGCGAGCCAAGTTACGAAAATCGGATATTGAGGAGCGCAGCCGAAGCCAGCGATGGCAGAACCGAGGAAAAGTGTGACCGGCGCGGTAGATAACACAATCAGAGTGGCGCCGGACGCAGCGAGCAAGAGGCCAGTGAGCGAGATTGCGAGAGTGGAAAGGCGCTTGAGCAAAATTGGCGCCATTCCGCGGCCGATGAGAAGGAAACCGTAGAAGACCGACGGAGCGAACGCAAGAGACGAGGTATTTCCTCCGGGTAAGCGCTTTTCCAAGGCGGCAACCCATCCGCCGATGCTCACTTCGGTGCCAACGTAAAGAAAGAAGAGGAGGAGAAGGGGGATGGCGGGCCGCTGCTGTAGATAAGCGAGCCAATCGGCAAGCGAACGCTTTGCGGAATTGGCGGTGGAGGGACCGGAAGAAGGCTGGCGAAAATGCAGCACGCAAAGCGCGAAAGCGAGAACGGCGACACAAATTGCCAAACCGCGTACACCGTAACGGGGAGCGAGAGCGGCGACCAGAAACGGGCAAGCAACGGCGCCAAGGCCCCAGGAAAAGTTCAGCAAGTTAACAGCGGCAGCAACATTTTTTGAAGGTAGCTGCGTGCCACGCAAGTTGGTGGTGGGATTGGCGAGGCCATAGCCGAATCCGTTGAGAGCGACGCAGGTTGCAGTGAGCGTCCAAGGGCTAATCCCAAGAAACGCCATGCCGAGAGTCAGGAAGAGTAAGCCAAGGCCGAGCACTTTAGAAAAGGAATAGCGGCGAAGCATCCAACTCGTGGCGATCACGCCAAACATGCTGGTGAGATATTGCGAAGTGAAGAAGAAGCCGGCCTGGGCATCCGTCAGGGACCATTGCCGAGAAAAGATCGGGAGCGAGGGAGCAAGGATATTGGTGATGATGCCGATGAGGATGAAACCCGCATGTAACAAAAACCATTCGAAGCGTGGATCGGGAGCAGAGGGGGACGATACGGTCGAATCCATTGAGAGAGGAAGTGTGTCACAAGATGGAAGGAGGGACAAGGCGCCGCGGGTGCGTTCATGCTCGATCTGAATGCGTTGCCGCGGCTACGCAGGAAGGATTCACCGAAGTGTTTAGAGGTGAATGTGTCGGAATTGAATTTGGATTTGGATGAGAATCATCCGGCCAAGTAAATAATAGTAGACGCGTCTTGATTCACCACAGAAGACACAGAGGAACCCGGGAGCGCAGGAATCTCTACTAGTTAGCGGGGGAGCGACTTGGAGTTTTGGCGGCGGGAGGCTTGGGGGGTTGGAAGCGGTAGCCGACCCAGGGTTCGGTGAGAATGTATTTTGGTTGAGACGGATCTTTCTCGATTTTTTTGCGTAGCTGATTGATAACCACGCGCAGGTTTTCGGTTTCCTCGCCATATTCGGGGCCCCAGACAGATTGCAGCAAGCGTCGGTGGGACACCGGCTTACCTTGATTGGCAACGAGTTGCTTCAGCACTTCAAATTCCTTCGGGGCCAGGTGAACCTCTTCTCCGGCGACGGTGACGCGGCGCTGCTCGAAATCCACGGCAAAATCTTTGGATTGGAACGCCGGGGCAGCCTCTGCAGAGGCATGGCGGCGCAGTGAGGCGCGAACGCGCGCGAGGAGTTCCTCGATGCTGAAAGGCTTGGTGACGTAGTCGTCGGCGCCTGCATCGAGGGCGACAACCTTGTCGCGCTCGGCACTGCGGACGGTCAGCATGATGATGGGAGCGTCGGTGATGCGGCGAATCTCGCGGCAGGTTTCAATGCCACTGATGCCGGGAAGATTGACGTCCAGGAGCACCAAGTCCGGTTTCTGCTTGCGGATGAGATCGAGGGCTTCTTCGCCGGTGGCCGCTTCGAGGATGACGTAGCCGCGGAAAGAAAGAGTGGTGCGAAGGGTGCGGCGAATCTGCGCTTCGTCGTCAACAACTAGAATGTTGGCAGAGGTCATTGCGGCTCTCCGCGATTGATCACGGTAGGAAGTGTAAACGAAAAAACGGATCCGTGGCCAAGCTGGCTGGTAACGCTGATGGTACCGCCATGCGCGGCGACGATCGCTTTGGCAATGGGGAGGCCCATGCCGGTGCCACGGACGAGGTAGCGCTGATCGCGGCCGCGATAAAATTTGTCGAAGATGAGGCCTTGCTCAAAGGGATCGATGCCCGGGCCATGGTCTGCAACGCTGAAGCCGACAAAATCACCGAGATGTTCCGCGGAAATGGTGATGGGGCGCTCCCTGGGAGAATAGATATAAGCATTGTCGATGAGCTGGACGAGGATATCGGAGGCTCGCTCGACATCGGCGCGTACCTGAGGAAGATTGTGGTCAACATTTAGGATGATTTGACGATCGCCAAGGGCTTTTTTCTGGTGCTGCAGTGCGGCGTCAATCAGGGCCACCACGGGCACGGATTCGAAGTGCAACTCGAACTCGCCGGCCTCCAGCTTGGCCATGTCCGAGGCTTCCTGGACGAGGTGATCCAAGCGGTCGCATTCTTCGTTGATGATGGTAAGAAGCTCCTCCTGCTGCGGCGTGTGTTTGGGCTGAGCAGCGAGGAGATCGGTGACGGAAGCCTTGATGGATGTGAGCGGAGTGCGGAAATCGTGGGCGATGGAATCGAGGAGCGCGGATTTGAGGCGCTCGCCCTGGCGTTCGGCTTCGGTTTCGCCGAGCTGTTCGACGGCACGCGCGCGCTCCATGGCGATGGCCACGAGGGAGCTGATGGCCTCCATGGTCTGGCGGCTGAAGCGGGCGCCGGAAATCCCCAAGCTGCCGATGGGTTTCACACCCAGCCGCACCGGAACAAAGTGCAAGGCCTGTTGAGGTTCGGAAGTGAATTCGTCGCGCAGGTAGGCGTTTTTCATGCGGCCTTCGTCGATCTGTGCTGCGCCGTAGCCGGAGCGATAGAATTTGTCTTTTTGCGGCACGAAGAGTTCGGCCGCGCCGGCTTCGAAAGAATCCACGATGAAATTGGGGATGGCGTTCATCAGGCGGATGACGTTGCCTTCCCCGAGGAGTTTTTGGCTGAAGGCATAGAGGCGCTCAACCTCACGGCGGCGGCTGTCGGAGGCGTTTGCTTCCTTGCGAATGCGCGCGGACAATTGGCTGCCGGTGATGGAAGTGGTGAGGAAAGCGCCGAGGGCGACCCAGTTTTGGGGATCGGAGACGGTAAAGGTGCCAATTGGAGGCAGGAAAAAGTAGTTGAACAAGAGCATGGCCGTGACCGACATGCAGACGGAGACGACCATACCCCAGACCGCGGAAACTGCTAAAATCCCGAGAAGAAATGACAAGGCAACGGTGGTCTGATTGACGTGAAGAACCCGGCTATAGGCGAACGTCAAGATTGCAAGTAAGAACGCGGCGACGGCCAAACCAAATCCGCGCCCACCAAGAAAACGGGCCATGGGTGTATTGTAACTCAGCCTGATTTGCAACCGGGGGGAAGAAAACCACTTGCCGAAGAAGCCAGAGGAATGGTTGGAGGTAGCGTCGCCCGCGCCGAAACAACGGGGAGTGTTCAAACTATTCCTGGGTTACGCTCCGGGAGTGGGAAAAACCTACAGCATGCTGAGTGAAGCGATTCGCCGGAGCAGACGCGGCGAAGATCTGGTGATCGGGATCATCGAGACGCACGGGCGCAAAGGGATTCAAGAGCTTGCCAGCCAACTGGAAGCAGTGCCGCGGAAAAAGATCGATTATAAAGGCACGCTGTTCGAAGAAATGGACGTCGACGCGATCCTGGAGCGCAAGCCGCAAGTGGTGCTGGTGGACGAACTGGCACACACCAACATACCGGGAAGCAAACACCGAAAGCGCTACGAGGACATCCAGGACCTGCTGGCAGCCAGGATCGACGTCATCACCACGCTGAATATCCAACATATTGAGAGTATCGCGCCGACGGTGCGCGCGATTACGGGCGTGACGGTGCGGGAGACGGTGCCGGACTGGGTGCCACTGTCGGCGACGGAAACGGTGATGGTGGACTTGACGCCGGAAGCGCTGGCGAACCGGATGAAGCGCGGAGATGTGTACAGCCAGGAGAAAGTGGAGCAGTCGCTAAAGAACTTCTTCCGGCGAGGAAACCTGATTGCGTTGCGCGAGTTGGCGTTGCGACAGGTGGCGGAGCAGGTGGACCGCAGCCTGGAATCTTACATGGACGCGAAGGAGATCAGGGAAAACTGGGCGGTACGAGAGCGCATCGCGGTGTGCATTTCCGGAAATCCCACGGGGCAGTACCTGATCGCGAGAGCGGCGCGAATGGCGCGCAGGATGGACGCGGAATTATATGTAATTCACATAGAACGCGAATTGGCGCCAAGGGAAGAAAACCCCAAGGCGCTGGCGGCGAATCTGCGATTTGGAGAGAACCTTGGCGCGCGCGTGGAGAAACTGAAGGGGAATAGCATCGCGGATACAGTTGCGGATTTCGTGCGGTCGAAGCACATCACCCAAGTGATCTTTGGGCGCGCGGCGGTACGGGACTGGCGGAAATATTTGTACTTGTCGGTAGTACATCGCTTTTTGCGAGAATCACCAGCGGTAGATGTGCACATCGTGACGCAGGAACCAGAAGACATATAGCGCATGATGAAGAGGAGAGCGGAGATGTTCAAAGCAAGTCGTACGGGGACCATTTTCATGGCGGCGTTGGTGGTGATGCTAGCGGTGACGCTGACGATGGGCGCGCGGCAAGACAAACAAGCAGAACAAGGTTCGGCGGCAACAAGACCCGGAGCGGTGGAGATGGAGCGGCTGAAGTTTTACCTTGGAGAATGGGATTACACCGAAACGTATCCGAAGGGTGGCAAGAACAAGGGCGTGTACACGAGCAAGCTGGGGCCGGGTGGAAATTCGTTGATCAATACGTTTCATTCGACGGGGCCGATGGGGGATTTCGAAGGGTTGTTGATATTGACGTGGGATGCCAACGAAAAAGCTTACAAGGCCTACGCGTTCGGGAATGATTTCTCTGGAGCGATTGTGGAAACGGGGCAGTTTGAGGGTGACGCGCTGGTGTACCGGTCGGAGTTGACGGCTGGGGGCACGAGCATGAAATTGCGCAATGTGACGCGAGTGACCGCGCCGGGACAATTGGTGAGCGAAGAATATCTTGCGAAGAAGGACGGGCCGGAAACGTTGTTGGTGCGGGTGGATGCGAAGAAGAGGTGAGGACGGAGTGATTCACCACAGAGGACACTGAGAGCACAGAGGAAGGCGAGTGCGAAGAGGAGAAAAAGCGCCTGCCTCAGAAGGCGGCCGCTACAAAGGCAAGATGGCAGCGTAAACCCGTCTCTATACTAGCAATTAGGAGCCGGTGTAGAGCTGGAACGGAGCCCAGTAGAAAGGCTTCTTGAAGACAATGTCGGGATCCTGGTTGTGGAGAAGTGTTAGTTTTGCGGTGCGCAGCGCGGATGCGGGATCCTTGCCCTTGCTCATTTCGGAATAAAACGTGCCCATGATTTGCGGGGCGGCAGAGTCGTTCACTTCCCAGAGAGCGCCGACCACGTTGTGAGCACCAGCGTGGAGAAAAGCCCAGGAAAGACCGATCAGTCCTTCGCCGGAATAAGCGCGGCCACCGGCACCTTCACAAGCGGAAATGGTGACAAGTTCGGCAGAGAGAGGATTCTGAAGAATGTCGCGTGCGTAGAGTTTATAGGAGTCGTCAGATTTGCTGAGGATGACGGCAGAATCGAGAGGGCGCGTGATGCTGGCGGTCCCGTGAGTCACGAAGTGAAGATAGGCGTAGCGCTCAGGATGACTCGAGAGAAAGGCTTGCGGCGTAGCTTGTTTCCCTTCCAGGACAGCGCGTTTGGCGGCTGGAAAAAAGCTTTCGACGCGGTGCATCTCTTCCGAAGCCTTCGGGAGTGCCGGGAAGGCTTCCACCGGCTCTGTGTTCCCAACCAGTAGGAGATTATTTTCTCTGGAACGAGGGCGTCCCACAGCAGAGGAAAGAAGAGTGAGGGAGCTTGCGCTGGACAGGGTTACGTCTTCAATCCAAAAGTGAGGAGATGGCCCAGGAACAACCAAGGTTTCGAAATTCAATGCCGAGAGGCTTGGATCCGCGAGGAGAATCAGGCGGCCGTCTTTCGGGAGAAGTTGCTGCGCCGGTTCGACAAGCATGGTGTAAAGCTGCCGGCCCTGCACGCTGCCCGGCCCTTGAGGATCGCGGAGATCACGGATGTTTTTGTTATAAGAAGCGGCGAGGGGCTCCAGATCAGAAGCCTTGGGAATTTCGAAACACCGAGTTTTGAGCGGGGTGATAGTCCAAAGATAGGAATGATCCTGCCCAACCCAATAAAAAAGAAGAGTGGCTTGCAGGCGTTTGGCGAGCTGCTGAGGCTGGATCACGGGCATCGCGTGCGAAGATGATTTCTGATCCACGGACAGGCCTTCGAGCAACATGCGGGCGCGGCTGGTTTCGGCGACACGGAGTGCGTCAAGGGGGCGGTTGCGACGGATAAGGAAATCGACGTAGTCATTGTAGAAATCGATTCCGCCGGACAGATAGCTGAGGCGCGAATCGTTGAGATCGATGGAGTCACGCGCCGCAGTGATGGTTTCGATGGAGCGGCGAAACTCCTGCTCGGCTTGCGCCGGCTGGTTTTCGGCGTCATACAGTTCGGCGAGGCGGGCGTGGACTTCCCACTTGAGCGCGGTTTCGGCCGCGGGATCCTGGCTGACCTGGTGAAACAGTCTTTCGGCTTCCGCAAAGCGTTGTCTAGCTGTTTCAATACGGCCGGAGACCAGGGTGGACTCGCGAACACCGAAATGGTCGAGACCTTGCTGTTCGAGTTGCACGGCCTCGTGATTGTATTTCTCGGCTTCGTCCAAGCGACCGGCGCGGAGGCTAAGTTCCGCGAGGGAGGTCAGGCAGGTGGTGATGGTTTCCGGATCGTCGAGCTTTTTCGCACGGTCGAGCGTGCGCTTTGCCAGGTCCTCAGCCTCAGCATAACGGCGGAGGGCAAAATACGAATTGGCGACTCCGGTATACCAGTAAGCGGAATAGCCGCTCAGTCCAGTTCGCTCGGAGGCCTCAGCTCCCTGTTTGAAAAACAGTAGCGCGTTCTGGTAGTCACCGAGGGTGAAGTAGGCCCAGCCAAGATTGCCAAGGATGGTGGCTTCTAGAGCGCTCATCTTGAGAACGCGAGCGGAAGCGAGTGCTTTCTGGTTGCGGTCAACCGCTTCGTCCAGACGCTCCATTTTTGCAGAAACTCGGGCCAAGTCGGCTTGAGCGCTGGCCTCCAGTTCCAGCAATCCGTGCTCCCTGGCGAGCGCGACGGCACGATTGAGATTTTCTTCCGCAGCAGCGTATTGCTCCTGATCAACTTGAAGCTGGGCCCTGGCAATCAACACGTCACAGAGATACGAGGAGTGGAGTGAGGCCGCGAGTTGTTCGGCCTTCATGAGCTTCTGTTCGGCTTGGTTGGTTTGCTGAAGATATCGATAGGAGGTGCCCTGGTAGAGTGCTCTGCGAATGGCGAGATCGGAGGATAGAAGAGAGGGGGGGAGATCATCCTTCAACAGTGCAAGAGCGTCCTTTGGCTGCGACCGGGAGAGAAGGATGCGGGCACGCAAAATGCGAAAGCGCCAATCCCATTCTGGACTCACGCTGGCATATCTTTCAGAAGCGCGATTGGCATCGGCCAAGGCAACATTCAGATCGCCACTTTTGATCTCGTCATCAATGCGGTCGTAAACGGTCTGCGGATTGCGGCCATATTGACACCCACTCAGCAAGCTGCCGGAGAGCACAACCGCAAGACAAAGTGGATAGAAGAAATAGTCCCTTAACGGGTAGGAGGGGAGGGTTTGCCGTTGGTGCTGGCGACCGCCGCGGTTCCACCTCCGCCATCGGGAGAGCCAAGATCGAAGCGCAGCATGGTGAGAGTCTTCATGCCCTCGAGGGAGAGCACCTCGGCGAAAGAAATCGTGCCCAAGTGCGGAATGTCGATGATGTGCCCCTTCTTCTCCGCGTCGGACAGGCCGGGGAAGTCCGTCTCGATTTTCTCCACTAGAGAGCAAAGAGCTACTCCATCCTTCGTATTGGCGATTCCGCCACTCTTCTTGAGCGACGGAATTTTTTTGGCCAGGTCTGCGTGAGTCTTTGACTTCAGCAGAAGTTCGTGGCGCAGGACAATATTGAAAGTAAAACCGGCAATGCGCAAGTTTTCGAAGGTGCTGCCAAGGGCCAGGATGTGGCCTTCGGGCTTGTCGATCTCGTGTTCGGAAGTAAGGCGGGCAACGATACGATCGGCGGTGATGACATCCATGATATTCAGACCGAGGATCGTGGTTATGGCTTGCGTGGTGGCAGTGCGCTCGTCTTGTATGCTGCCGGAGACGTGGGAGTGCGCCGACCGGAAGCGAGCGAGGCGCGGCACGCAGAAATCCATGGCGCAAGAATGCGCGTGGCCGCCGAAGATAGGCACGCAAGTGGCGGCCTGGGCTTCGATCTGACAAGCAGCAGGCCGGTGGAAACTGGCGTTCAGTGCATAAGCATTCGCGTGAAATGCGAAGGACTGCCTGGGACGGGGACTCATGGGGACTCCTCAAGTGAGATACGAAGTTCGCAGCAGCTACGTTATTACATTAGGGGTTGTTTTGAACAGCAAATGAAAACTTGGCGACCGGAATTTTGGCGGCTGAAGAAGCATCGCGGCCGAATATAGTCAAGGTGTAGTCGCCGGGATGAAGCAGGCCGGAGGGAACAATCAGATTGACTTCCTTGTTGACACGGTCCGTCGGGATGTCGAACTGCAGGGGCACGTGAGAGGCAGAGTCCTGTAGTTCGCCAGTATAAGAAGAGAAGTTCTGAACCTGGGAAGGAACAAAATCAAAGTGAAGCTGAACCAAATCGTTGCCGTGGACTTGCACAACAGTCTTTTCATTTTCCAGACGATCGCCACCTCGCAGTCCGAAGGAGGGGCTGGAGAGGATGGTCTGGCCCGGGGCGGTAATCACACCGATCTGCGGCTTCGATGTTCGGGAATAATAGCCGATAACAAGAAGGAGCACGGCCATCGCGGGGATGGCAATCATAGGACGGAACCAGGAAGTCCAACGAGAGCGAGGGGCCAGCTCTTTGGGAGCTTCGGGCACGGGTTCTTCGCGGAAAACTTCGCGACCGGCGGAGACAAAGGTGACGGTGGCCTTTACATCCTCCGCGCACTCGGCACAATCGAAATAGTGCTCTTCGTAGGCATCACGCTGGTTCGCGGTCAACTCGCCGAGGACGTATTTTTCAGCCGCATGTAGACGCTTAGCTTCTAAGTGGTCCATATTCCCTGTCCAATGAGTAGTGCATGGGAATGGCAAAGCGTTTCACGATGACTCCTTGGCCGCGGCTCGGCGAGGCAGGGCCAAATCTTTCTGGAATAAGGTACGGAAGCGTTCCTTGGCGCGGTGCAGGCGAACACGGAGGTAGTCGCGGTCAACGCCAAAGCGACGGCAGATCTCGTCCTTATCGCCCTCCTCAAGAAAAACGGCGCGCAAAAGGTTGCGGTCAGTGGGGCTGAGTTCCTCCAAGATGCCGCGAACGTGGGAGTTAGTCTCTTGGTTGATGAGGGAGCGCTCTAGATCGATGACTTTGTCGGGAATGTCCAGGTGGCCCTCTTCTAGCGGGCGGTCTCTATGGTAGGAGCGGGAATTCTCTCGCAAGACATTCTTACAAACGGAGTTAACGAAGGCGCCAAAGCGCTCGGGCTGCCGAATGCCGCCCTCACGGCGGAGGACGGCAAGGACGCGGATGAAGGTTTCTTGGCGCACGTCGTCGACCCGCTCCGGGGGAAGCAGCCTGGCGCGCAACATGACCCCCAAGAGCTGGCCAAAATAAGCTACAAAGTGCTGCTCCGTAGCGGGGTCTCCCTCCCGCAGACGGTCCACGTACGACTTATCGAATATATAGAATTCCACCCTGACCTCAAACCATTTGAGGGGAGTATATCGTCGGAGAAGGAATGCCGCAATGAAACTCTCCCCGTGGACAGATGAAACGAAAAGGTTTCTGGATGCACTACCTACCAAAGAGACCTCTACGAACCAGGAGGTCTATTCGTGGGGAAAGGTCACCGGCCCCACGTGCCCCTCGGGCGCATCTCGCATACCTGACCAGCGAGGTGCGCCCCTTCCTTAAGAAGATGGGGTAGGAGGAAAATTGGCAACGCAAGTGAGAGCATTCGCAACTTCCGGTGTTGTTTCTTCTATGGGTTATTCGAAGGAAACACGTCGGATGGAGCCGTGTTCGGTGGAACCGGCGCAGAAAAGCGCGCAAGGGTTGGAAGAGGTTTGCGCACAAAGCATCGAGTTTGTCGCGGTACCGGATATGGCCGTGAGGCTGCAGGCGACGCTGCCGGGAGCGATCCGGAGCGCGTTGCAGAAGTCGGAAGGATTTGCGGGCTGCGCGGTGATGGTGTCTGAAGAGGAAGCGCGGCTGGTGACGGTAGTGACCTTCTGGCGAGGTAAGGAGCGCAGCAGCAAAGCGAACGCAAACGCGCTGTGGGTGGAGCAATTGCTGGATCCTTATATTGACCGGCAACTGCGAGTGAACAAGCTGCGCGCACAGATCGCGTGGCCGGCGGGAATGCCTTTAGCTAAAAGCGCGAAGCTCGTGAGCGAGGTGAATAAAGCGCACGAGTGCGGGGCTGAATAATGTGTGCGGGGTGCGTCGGGAAAGTGGGCGCAGAAATCTAGAAGAATACATGAATGCGACAGCGACAAGAACTCGGGAGCATGGGCCAATGAACGCACTGGGAGCGGCGCAATGCACGACCATCACCTGCGCGGAAAACGGCGTAGTCATGCTGGCCGGAGTGACGTTTTGCCTGGAGCATTTTTTCCAGCAGTGCTACGGGAGGCTGGAAGGGCTCGACCCGGTGGTGCGTAGCAAAACCAGGGAGGACGCAATCAAAGATGGCGCGCCGAAAATTCTTGAAGAAGTAGTGAAGCAGGTACTGATCGTGTGTCTGCAACATAAGTATTTGAGCAATCTGGATCGCTCGCGACTGCTGGACATTCTGTTGTGGGCCGGGGAGTTGCAGTTGGTATTGCGCGTACCACGGATCATTTCGGCGGAGCAGATGGTGTATGGAGTAACACAGCGGCGGACGCAGGGCAGACGCGGATTGCTGGGCAATTAGCGCGAAATCTTAGGCTGTCATCGTTATCCCCTAGCAAGTAGACAAGGAAGAAAGCAGAGCGAGACGCAGAGGCCAGGCTGCGTGTGCAGGGCCGTAGCCGGCTTACACCAGAGACACTTTGCGTTGTGAGTGGAATCACATCAAGGAAGTCACTTCGAAGTAATATGGATACGGCCTGGAAACCCAAGAAAAGAGAGATTCCTCATTCCCTCGGAATGACGAATCTCAGAATTTCTCCGCAGGCTGTAAAAGCCAGCGTCCCACAGACGAGTTATTAGTGGGCGCTGCGGACTTTTTCCAGGACGGCTGGATCTGCTTCGGGAGTGGCACCGGGCCGCGCTGCTAACCACGCTCCCATGTGGTTGGCGGCTTCATTCATGGCGGAAAGAGGAGCACCGCGCAAGAAGTGGTGAACGAGAGCGGCGGTGAAAGCATCTCCGGCGCCGACCGTATCCACAGTTTTGACCGCGAAGCCTGGGTGTTCGTGGAAGCCTTCCTTGGACACCAGCAGGCTGCCATTGGCACCGCGGGTAATACAGACGAGCTGCGCGCCACTGAAGTAGAGAAGCCATTCGGCAGCATGGGTCTCTTTGCCGGGTGAAAGCGGCTTGGGCGATTCGAGCAGTTGCAGGACGACGGGCAGTTCTTCCTGATTGAGCTTGATGATGCTGGCGCGCCTGATCGAATCGGCAAGGATTTCTTTGGAGTAGAAGGGCTGGCGCAGATTGACGTCGAAGATGCGCGTGGTGGTTGGACGGGCGGCGCCCACGAATTCGTGGATGGTGCGTCTGGCAGCGGGAGAACGCTGTGCCAGAGAACCAAAACAGACGGCAGTAGCCTGCGCGGCTAGCGTGCGCCACTGAGAGGTCATCTCCAGAGAGTCCCAGGCAGCGTCGTCGCTGATTTCGTAGTGCGGTTGACCCTGAGGGTCGAGGAGGACTTTTACCGTGCCTGTACGGTGGGAGGGATCGGACTGGAGAAAATCGGTGGGCAGGCGGAGTTGCCGAAAGCGTTGCTTTGCTTCCTGGCCCAGAGGGTCGGCGCCAATGCGGCTGGCGACGATGCCGCGATCACCAAGTAGACTGGCGATGTAGGCGAAGTTAGCCGGGGCTCCGCCCAACTTCTTGCCGGAGGGAAAGAGGTCCCAGAGCAATTCGCCGAGACCGACGATGGTGAAATTTCCGTCTGACATGGAAGCATCTTACGCTAGAGGAGAGGATGGGCGAAAAGGAGTTTTTGGCACGTTGGCGAGGTGCGCGAGAAGCAAAGCAGATCCTCCGCTTCGCTCGGGATGAGATCCGCGTGCCTAAGTGGGTCTGAGCGAACGGAGAGAATTCTTGAGAAAGCTCGCATTCATCTGCAGTGGCAAGAGCGGCAGCGAACTACCGCACTCCAAAACAAAAAGAGGGAACCCTTGTGGGGCTCCCCCTTTTTTTTGGGGTGTTCGGGGTTAGAAAGTGAAACGCAAACCAAACTGCAGTTGCCGCATGCCAGTCGGCGAACCGGGGGAGCCATCTCCCTCGATGTCGGTGATCTGACCGGCGTTGCCGCCGCAGTCCACGCAGGTGTTGCCCTGGTTACTGTTGAAACCCATCACCGGGTGGTTAAAGACGTTGTAAGCATCGAAGCGGAACTGCGCAACGTAGCGCTCGGTGATGGCAAAGTTTTTGGCCAAGGAGAAATCGGACCACAGACCGCGAGGTCCGCGGAACGAGTTCAGTCCTACGTTGCCGATGGTGCCGCAAGCCGGCAACGCAAAAGCTGCCGACTTCGGTCGAGCGAAACTACATGAGTCCTGTCCGTTTAGCGCCGGGTCGAGGCCATAGGTCAGAGGAGCGCTAGGCGTAAAGAAGGAAACCACACCCGTCGCGGGATCTCGTGACACGCCGGTATGGAACACCGGCGACACCATATCCGGACGGCACGGACCAGCGTCCGAGACGGCACTGCACTCACCGAGGCTCGGGGTCCACGGCAAGCCGCCGCTCCAATTCAGGGTTTGTGTCAACGTCCACCCACCGATCAAGAAGTTCGCAGGCTTGCTGATGCCGCTCATGTACTTTTGGCCACGTCCGAACGGCAGCTGGTAAACGACGCTGACGATGAAGGCATGGTTGCGGTTCATGGCGTTGGGACCATACGCAAGGCTCGGGGTGATGGCATAGTAGCCGTCGTTGTACGCCTTGGCGTTGGAGTAGGTGTAGTGAGCCAGGAACTGCAGCCCATTCGAGAAGCGCTTCTCTACTTTAATCAGCAAGGCTTCATATTCATTGTTGGCGTTGTTACCGAAGTAGTTGCCCAAGTCCGTCGAGCAACACATGAGTTCCGTACCGCTGGCGTTCACATAGCCCGGATAGGCGAATCGATTGTAGTAAGGGCGGCGACTGGCCGTCGAACTCGCGGGAGTGAAGCCCGCTAGAGAGCACTTCAGCGTGACGGGATCGCATTTTACGGGATTGGTGCCCGGTCCGACGGCAACTGGGTTGGCGTTGTACGCTGGTCCCTCCCCGTTGAATACGTGAGTACCCTTATTACCGATATAGGTAACTTCCAGGTTTGTCGTGGTGGTCAGTTGGTACTGGAAGGCAGCGTTCCACGCGTCAACCGTGGGCAGCACTTGCTTTGTCGGCCGGATACGCGGATCTACAGTACCATTAGGTCCTTGCAAAGGGAGTAGGCCATTAGACGGGATGCCGTTAGCAAGGGGCAGCGGTAAACCAAAGCTTGCGGGCCCCTGAGGTAACGGTGTGCCGACCGGGTATAGAGCTGATGTGCAGGCCGCGGGACGAGCGGGATTGCATCCGAGGGTGAAGATGGCCGTTGTGTTGTTGGCGGCAGAGGACACGACTGTTGCGTCCGCAATGTTCTCGTTGGCTAGCACCGGCAGATTTTGGGTTACTACGTGACCAAAGTTCGAACCGAACACGCCAATGTCAAAGCTGCGACCGTAGCCCATGCGCAGGACCGCCTTCGGAGTGAATGAATAGGCTATGCCAAGGCGCGGGGCGAAAGCCTTCCAACTGTTGTCGATGTTCCCGTTTAGGCCATAGCCGCCGTGACCTGCAACGCGAATGGCACCCTGCACGAGGTTCGCGAAACCACCATTGCCCGCGGCGTTCACGGATTCAGGGAAGTAAATCTCCCAGCGCAGGCCATAGTTAACAGTCAGTTTGGGAGTAACACGCCAGGAGTCTTGGCCGTAAAAGAAGGTGCGCCACTGACGCTCAGAAGCGTTTAGAGAGGTGCTATAGAAACGTCCGAAAAACGTGGCATCACCCAGCATAAAGGTGGCAAGACTGATGCCGCCCTTTCCTGCAAGAGCAGTGTCGTAGGAATCAAAGTGGATTTCGCCGGTGCGATTTGTATCGCTCGGTACCCGCAGGTTTGTGGCATAACGGATATCCGCACCGAACTTGATGGTGTGGTTACCCTTGACCTTGCTCCAGTTATTAACACCCTGGTATTGCTGTTCCCTTTCGATGAGCGGGCAGTTGCAGCGGCCAACGTCGAGACCGTCGCCAAACTCGGAGAATTGACCGTCCTTGTTTCCGTTAACAGTAAATTGGAACAGGGAAAGACCGCCGGTAACTGGCGGACCAGGCAAACCGGTACCAGTGTTCAATCCCGGAATCCCGAATGCGTCCATGGCTGCGACGCTCGCATCGGAGTACGCGGTCAGTGGGTTGTATTTGAACCAGCCGAAGCGAACGTCGGTGAGCCAAGTGTTTCCAATGGCTTTGTTGAAGCCGGTAGATAGGCTGTAATTGTGAACGTTAGAAGAACCGCTTAGACCGCCGGGACCAAAGCCGGGACCACCGAGGTCGCCCAGGGTGCCAAGACCTGAAAGACTGAAATAGTCCAAACTGAAGCGCCCAAAAACCTGGAAGTTGCGCGGAGCATTCCAGTCGAAGCGAGTATCAAAACTGTTTTGTTTGAACGGACCGGAGCCGGAACCGTTGAAGTTATTGGTGACATTTCCATTTTGCGGTTGTGGAAATGCGGCCAAAACAGCGGCAGCCTGCGGAGAAATTCTGTCGATTGGAATCAGATTCCCCACAAAGGGCAGGCGCCCTGTTCCGTCGAGGGCTCTGCTGGTAGCGGGATCGTAAAGCTGGCCGCCGCCGTTGACATTGCCGAGATACTGACTGAAATCGCAAAATCCAGGAGTTGCGCTGGAAGCGTTGGTGGCTGGATTGCAGCTCTTCAGGACTTCGGCAGTGGGAATGGTCATCTGGTTTGTGACGCCTGTCGTCTGTTTTGTGCCTTGGTAATCACCAAAGAAAAACAACTTGTCCTTGAAGATTGGACCGCCGACTGCGCCGCCGTACTGCTTCCAACTAGCTGAGGGGAAGGGCTGGCCCGGGAGCTGAGTGAAAGGATCGCGCGCCTTTTGGGCGTCGCCGTACCAGTAATAGAAACCGCTGCCGTGGAATTCGTTGGTGCCAGATTTAATCTGAACGGCGACGTCACTGGCGATGGCCTTACCAATCTCCGCGTCGAAGTTCTGGTAAGTAATTTTAGCTTCCTGAATGGCGTCGAGATTTGGATTAACGACAATAATTCCGAGGATGGGATCCTGGTTATCAGTGCCGTCGAGTTCGAAAGCTGTTCCACTGAAGTGCTGGCCGTTGACCATAATCTGCTGGCCGCCCTGTGGGTTTTCTGTAGCGGCGTGGCTCCAACCTACGAGCTTTTGCGCGCCAGGAGAAAGCAACTGGAAATTCGTGAAGTTGCGATTCAGAATCGGCAGATCTTCGACGTACCTTTCATTGAAACTGATGGCCACATCCGCGCGGTCGGTTTTGATCTGAGGAACTTCGCCACTCACTTCCACGGTCTGAGTGACTGCGCCCAATTGCAGCTGGGCGTCAACACGGGTTGACGTGTCCGCAGACACGACAACATCCTTGGCCTCGAAACCCTTGAACGACGAGGTTTCCACGCGAACGACGTAAGTATCCGGGATAAGGTGCGTCACCGAATAGTTGCCACTTTCATTAGCGGTCGTCTCATCGGCGGTACCTTTCGTTGCTGATGTGACTATGACTTTGGCACCGGCGACGGCGTTGCCTTGAGGATCGGTCACTGTGCCAATGATGCTGCCGTAAACAGCTTGGGCGTAAGCTGAGGATGCGCTGAAGCAAGAAACTAGGGATAAAGCCAAAAGCCAGCCGAGAACAAAGCGACTTCTCATTCAACCCCTCCTAGACGACCAACGATTCGATTGTGCATGCACCCCAACAAAAAGGCGCAAACGCGCGACGTCCCGGAAACTAGAGACGCGACCCAAGAAACGCCCAGCAGGAAGAGAGAAGAAGCCGAAGGAAAGAACTACACGAAGTCGAGGTGCTCCCCCCATATTGCAGCCTCCCGCAAGACTCCCCTACGCGCGCTCGCCTCGAATGAAGTGTCTGTGAGATGACCGCCAACAGCGTAGCAAAGAGGCCACGCTGAGACGCACCAGGCAGCATCCGCCAAAAGGTACGAGACACCTCGAGCGGAAACATTGATGCGAGTTATCTGTCTTTTTGTGTCGCGGAGCAAGTCTCCGCAGGTTTGACACGGTTACACGAAATAAATCTTGGTCTTGCAAGGACATGCACGGCTTGGTAGGCTCCTGTTACATCGATGTAACCGGAGCAGGCGTGGTGGATCGAAGCCAGTTCGAAGCGGCGATTGAACGACTAGTGGCGAGCCACAGTCTGCACGGGTCGGAATCGCTCTGCAAAATTCTGCGGTATCTAGCCAAGCAAGCCATAGAACACCCCGGCACACAGGTGAAGGAATATCAAATTGCGACGGAGGTGCTTGGTCGGCAAGCAAGCTTTGATCCGCAGTTGGACTCGATGGTTCGTGTGCAGGCGGGAAGGCTCCGCGCCAAGCTGATGGAATACTACAGCACCGAAGGAGCGTCGGACGGGTACCTGGTGGAACTGCCCAAGGGCAGCTACGCCCTGGTGTTCCACGAGCGAAGCAGGCAGGCGCAGCCAAACGGCGGAATAACAGAGGCGAGAGAGGTTGCGCCGAGAGCGCGGGAAAGCGGGAACAATCACTGGTTGGTGCCAATCTTGAGTGTGGCACTGCTGCTGGCGCTTGCAGTGATTGGATGGCTGGTGTTGGGTCGCAAAGGCGCGGGTCCGGTTGTGTCAGCGTCGGCGAGTGCGGCCTCCGTGCCGTACCGGACGTTCTGGAATGGATTCGCTACCGTACCGGAAGAGCCTTGGGTGATCTTCAGCAATGCGGCGTTTGTGGGCAGGCCAGACACGGGCATGCGGTACTACGATGCGGCCAAGGACGGGAAGGCGCTGATACTGGATCATTACACGGGAGTGGGAGAGGTACTGGCGGTGCATAATCTTGACCAGGTATTCGCCACGCTTCACCAAACACTTCGCGTGAAACGCGGGAGTCTGTTTTCGCTGGACGATGCGAAAAACAATGACTTGATCCTTATCGGCTCGCCGTCGGAAAACCTGACCCTGTTGGACGTGCCGAGCACCAAGGAATTTGTGTTTCGGCGGGTAAATGAAGGGTCGCGCGCGGGAAACATGGAAATCGTGAACGAACATCCGGGGCAGGGAGAGCCGGCCACGTACATCGCGACGCCAGGCAACATTCCGCTGACGGAGGACTATGCGGTCGTGGCGCTGGTGCACGGTCTCAATCCAGAACATTCGGAATTGATTCTTGCGGGAACGACAACGATCGGGACGCAAGCCGCGGTGGAGTTTGTCACGCGAGAAAGTTATCTGAGTAGCCTGCTGGAACGGATGAAGGTGCGAAAACCGAGCGAAATGAAATCATTTGAGGCGGTGATTCAAGTGAAAGTTGCGCGAGGAGTGCCGGTGGAATCGTCCCTGGTCGCATTGCGCGTGCTGGAGAAGTAGTCTCGATCACGAAATGCGGCGTGCGCTCGCGGAAATCAGATTTGTGGCGGAACGAGTTTTGGATCCAGAGAGGCCGCCTTCTGAAATTCCTGCGACGCTTCCTCTTTTTTCCCCTGCTGCAATAAAGCCAATCCTAATTCGTAGTGCGCCGGAGCATAGGCAGGCGTGGAGTTGATGGCGGCGCGATATTGCGAGATGGCCCCATCCAAATCGCCGGCCTTGCGCAGGCGTTTGCCGGAATTTGTAGCGAAGACGGACGCCTGCAGGTCGGTTTTTCGTTTGGCGAGCGCCGCGCCGGTGCGGGCTTCCTCAGAGGCGGCAGTGGTGTCACCCAGTTGGCGGAGAACGCCCGCGAGAGTGCTGTGCGCGCCGGCAAAATCAGGTTGCAGGCGAATGGCTTCGCGCAGGGCGGCAGCGGCGTCCTGGAGTTTAGACTGCTGTTTCAGCACCGTGCCGAGCGTGTAGTAAGCCTCAGCGTAGTCGGGTTTGGCGTGAATGGCGGCCTGGAGTTCGGTGACGGCGTCATCCAGGTCACCTTGTTGCCAGAGAGTAACGCCGAGGGTGTAGGGCGCGTCGGGCTGCGAGGAATCGATGGCTTCAGCTTTGCGCAGTTCGGCGATGGCTTCGGGCAACTTGTCCTGAAGCTTCAGGGCGAGGCCGAGGTTGTAGTGAAGAGTTTGATCGTTGGGAGCTCGTTGCAGAGCCGATTGAAATTCGGCGATTGCGGCAACGAAATCGGCTTTCTGAAGATAAGCCGTGCCGAGATTCCCTTGATAGCCGGAATCGTCCGGCCGCAGACGCAAGGCCTCGCGAAAGGCGGTAATGGCTCCGTCGCCATCTCCACTCTGCAACAGAGAGAGTCCCAAGTTGTTTTGGGCATCGGGATTGGATGGCTCAAGGCGAATGAATTGACGAAACGCAACGGCTGCTTCGTCGGGCCGGCCGACGCGCTGCAAGAGCAACCCCAACTGGTTTTGTGCGTCAGGCTGATCCGGATCGATTTTAACGGAGGCCTGCAGGGCGGAGATGGCGCCTTCCGCATCACCAAGATCGCTGCGCGCGAGGCCCAGGTAGTACGACGCAAGATAATTCTGCGGGGCGAGTTGAACGGCGCGGTCGAGTGCAGCGGCAGCTCCAGCGTAGTTCTTTTGTTGGAAGTAAACCACACCCAGATGGAAATGAGCCAAGGCGAGATCCGCGTAAAGGCGAATGGCTTCCTGGAATTGCGCGATGGCCGCAGGGAGATCGTTCTGGCGGACGAGGAGTGAGCCGAAGCCGTCGTGAAGATCGGCTCGGGCAGGAGCGAGTTCCACGGAATACCGAATGGCCTTGCTCGCAGCGTCCAGATCGTTGGAGAGTTCGAGGGCGCGGGCGAGGGCGTGATAGGCGTCGGCGGATTGCGGCGCTAGCGCGACGGCCTTCCGCGCTTCGCGAGTGGCGCCGGCAGGATCGCCTGTTTGAGCAAGCACCCCTGAAAGACTCACGTGGGCCTCTGCAAAGGAAGGCTTCAGGCGAATCGCGGTTTCGAATTGCTCGATGGCTGGCTTGATTTCTCCGGTGGTGTAGAGGACCCAGCCAAGGTAGTTGTGCGCTTCGGCGCTGCCGGGATTCAAGCGAATGGCGTTCTCGAAGTTCTTGCGAGCAGCAGGATAGTCACCGCGCTGCAGAGCGGCAAGACCCTCATTTGTGACCGTGGTGGCGCGAGCAGAAGCCGCCGGTTTGGCCGGAGCAGACGTGGACTGTGCGTACAGGGAAAATGCGGCAAGGAAAAAGGCCAGGAGCGAGGAGCAAATCTCATTCCTGAGAGCAACGCCCGAACCGAGCACGCGGCACGACCTCCTAAGAAAATTGTTCACTTCATACTAACACCGCTGGGAGAAGGAGCTTGCAGGTGTGCCAGTCGTTTACCTCCACGCTTGAAAAAGCAGATCCCTCGCTTCGCTCGGGATGACAATTTTTTGATTGTGCGCTGACACGCTTGGTTCAAGGTGACAATTCTTGCTTGTAGGCTGAAGCGCCGTAACACGGCTGAATTCGCGGTGAGGTTGCGATCTCAAAGGCGGTGGCTAGCCACCGCACTCCAACAAGAATCGCAGTTATTTTTTGGTGAGTGGTTTACGTGGACTCGCTAGGCGGCGCTGGACCTCTTCTAGATCGTCCTGTGCCAGTTGGTTTTGCGGATCGAGCTTCAGGGCGCGCTCCAAATGCGCTTTGGCGGCAGCAAGTTCGCCAACCTCAGCCAACGCAGCGCCCAGGTTTGCTTCGGCCATGGAATCCTCGGGATTGAGCTGCACCGCTTTGCGGAAATGCAAAATAGCCTGGGGGAACTGGTGAAGCGTGGCGTTCGCGTTGCCGAGATTGTAGTAGGCTGAGAAATAGCTGGGGCGCGACTGGATGGCGGCTTGCAACGGGGCGATGGCCTGCTTGGTTTGTCCCAGAGCGAGCAAAGCGCCGCCAAGGGCGTTGTTGGCAATGGCGTCGGTGGGACGAAGAGCAACGGCGGCTTGATAGTGCGGAAGCGCCTCACTGATTTGGCCACGCAGCTGAAGGATCGCGCCCAGGTTGTACTGCGCGGTGAAGTCGGCGGGATTGCGCGCGACGTCGTGACGCCAGAGCGCTTCGTCGAGGAGCATGCCCGCTTCGCTGGCGGGAACCGCGTTACCATGCGGGAGAACCTGCAACCAGAGATGGGCCATTTCATCGACGCTGCGGTTGCCGCCGCGCACTCGCTGCGGAGGGTGATGGGGATTGACGATGTTGCTGGCGCTGTTGTCGTAGACGTAGCGCATGTTGATGACGGTGTCCTTGGGAAGCAAAACCAGGTCGGCGTAGTAGAAAACGGCCTGCCAGTTCAGATCCCAGCGAGGAATATTGATGAGAGTTTTTGTGGAACCGTCAGGAAAAGTAGCGGTGGCGGTCAGTTCCCTTCCCAAATAGTGAGCGTGGGGATAGATGGCCAGGAGATCGACGTCGACAGGCATTGTAAATGAGTCAGTCACAACAAAATTGGAATCGCCAGGCGGGATGTCGAGGGCAAGATCATTCTGAAGTTCGAGCAGAACGGGGAATTTCGTGGCGGGCTGATCGGCGAAATAGATGCCGATGCTGGGCAGGATCGATTCGGCCTTGCCGGAAGGTTGCAAGTGAGTGTTCAGAACCAAATCGCTGCCGGGATCGAGGCGCAGGGCCATGTCCGGAGGTTCCACGTGAGGAGTGGAGCCAGGCTTCCAGAAAAAAATGTGGCTGTCAGGATCGAAGGATTCCGATTCGATGCGCAGCTCCATGCCGGGGAAGCCCTCACCGGGATGTTTTTCCTGGGCGCGCGAAGAATGCTGGCGGTCAAGAAGAATATTGGCGTGGTGCACGACGTGCTTTTCGCCGGGTCGGATTTCGATGGCTTTCACCCAACGCGCATCGGGAAAGTCCGTGGGAAAAATAAAATTCCAGTAGTTGTCGGTACCGGATGCCGCGAGTAAATAGGGTTTTCGCGCGTGAAGGATCAGGTCGGGCTTGCCAAGCTGCCATCCCAGCGTGAATTTTGGCGCTGGAGCAAGGTCGCGCTCGTCACCTTGCGGCGCGCCCTGGTCGGCCCAACGCTTGAACAGCGCGATCTGCTCGTCGGAGAGACGCAACTCGCCGATGAACTTGAACTCGCCGGGCGCGGGCAGCCAGGGCGGCATGATACGGCGTTCGGTCATGAAGGCGATTTGACGCGCAAATTTGGCGGTGTTTTCGTAGGTGAGCAAGGTGAAGGGCGCGGCTTCGCCGGGTCGGTGACATGGCGAGCAATACTGAAAAACGAGGGGAGCAATATCGCGATTGAACGTAACGGTCGACGAGGCGGTGGCGGCGGGCGATTGCGGCTTGCTGTCCGGCACGCTGGCGGCAAGAACGAAGGAAAGAACGGCGAGCAGTGACGCAAGCACAGGGATCATTTTCGAGAAACGCTTCATGGAAGGCCCGGGAGAAAGCAGCCGACCGCGGGCGCGGAGGCCATGGGCACCGGCTTGTCGGCAACGGCTGCGTCGAGCGCCGCGGAGAGGTCGTGCGTGGTGGGAGAGGAGCGGGCGCGCGTGAAATCGATGTACCAGTCGTCGATGCGGCCGTGATAGAGAAGGCGCCCATCGGGCGAAAAGACGGCGGCTTCGGGAGTAACCTGGACCTGAGACCTCTTCACCAGGGCGTAGTCCGGGTCGCGGAGAATGGAAAGGTGATAGCCAAACGCTTGGGTGTGCTCGCGTATCTGCGCGGCGGTTTCTGACTTGATGGGGTAGACGAGATAGAACGCGGCGTGAGTTCTGTAGCGCGAGCTCATGGCCTGAATGGTGGGCGCGTAGCGATTGGAGATGGGGCAATCGGTGCGCACAAACAGAAGGACAACAATTTTTCCAGCCGCGCGATGAAAAGGATCCAGGGCGTGGCCGTCAAGATCAGTCACGGATGAGGAAGACGACTGGCCGCGCACCGTTTGCGCGACAGGCGAAAAAAACGCCATGGCCGCAAAAAGCACTCGCACAAATCGCGCACGGGGAAGACGTTGAAACATGCGGCGAGTATAACATTGGGAGATTTTCCCGGAGACACGGAGCGCGAGGATGTGTCCTGTTTTTCGGACGTGGCGGTGCTTGGGCTGCGGGTGGCGAAGCTGGCAGGCTACGGCTTTGAGGAAGTCACCGCCCCAAATGCCAATCAGCAGAGCGGATCCGACGAGGACAATGGCGTCAAGGCTAGCGAAGTCGCGGCGGGTCCAATAGACGCCCTCCTCGACGTTTAGCTAGAGCGCGAATTCGTCTAGAGTAAGATCCGGGCCCACACCGTAGAGCAGGGACATTTGGCGACTGACCAAAAGAGATGAAGACTTAGATCCCTCGCCCACTTCGATCAACCAGCAAAACCCACTGCCAGCAGAAGAACAATGCCCTAAACGAGGTGGTGGATATGCACACCGCGAATGTAAACCTTCAAAGGGGTCGACGTTGCGGTAAGCGCCGTACACCATGGCGCGCGCCACCGCAAACGTGACGAAAAATCCGATGGCCGCAAGGAAAAGCCGGCGCTTCGGCCGATCACGTCCATGCGAGTGAAACAGATCGCCGAGGCGCGAGCAGTTCCGAAGCAGCAGGATGACCGCGATCGTCAAAAGAACGGAAGAAGCAAGGAGCCAATTTTTCATCGGCACGATCGCGCTA
>Ga0126369_10000613_pt1 | contig 23625 bp, 22 predicted proteins | sample PanSoiMetaPlot_1_FD_109646 | JGI IMG/M metagenome (GOLD analysis project Ga0126369, IMG submission 109646) | Tropical forest soil microbial communities from Panama - MetaG Plot_1 | ecosystem: Environmental > Terrestrial > Soil > Tropical forest > Bulk soil | place: Panama | collected 2016-02-17
TCAGCGAGGCAGGGGAGATGGCCATGCGAGCCCTCGTGTACCACGGGCCTGGTGCCAAGGCCTGGGAGGAAGTGCCCAAGCCGGACATCGCCGCCGACACCGACGCGATCGTGCGAGTAGTCGGCACCACGATATGCGGCACGGATCTGCACATCCTCAAGGGAGACGTCCCGGCCGTGACCGAGGGGCGGATCCTCGGCCATGAAGCTGTCGGGACCATCGAGGCGGTCGGCAGCGGGGTGAAAACGATCAAGGTCGGCGAGCGGGTTCTGGTGTCCTGCATCACCTCCTGCGGGACCTGCCGGTTCTGCCGCGAAGGCCATGCCGGGCAGTGCCTGGGCGGCGGCGGCTGGATCCTCGGGCACAAGATCGACGGCACCCAAGCCGAGTACGTCCGAGTGCCGTTCGCGGACCTATCCACCTACCCGGCGCCTGCCGGTGTCGCCGACGAGGACATCCTGATGCTGTCCGACATCCTGCCCACCGGCTACGAAGTCGGGGCCCTCAACGGGGCCGTGCGGCCTGGCGATGTGGTCGCGGTCGTCGGCTCGGGCCCTATCGGCCTGGCCGCCATTACCGGCGCCCGGCTGTTCAGCCCGGGTCACATCATCGCTATCGACCTGGCGGACTCCCGGCTGGATGCGGCCAAGCAGTTCGGTGCCGACATTGCCGTGAACAATGCCCGTGAGGACCCACTGGAGGTCGTCCGGTCGCTGACCGACGGGCTGGGCGCCGATGTGACTATCGAGGCCGTCGGCGTGCCCGCCACCTTCGAGCTCGCCGTGGCTCTCGCCCGGCCAGGCGGCCGGATTGCCAACATCGGCGTGCACGGGGCTCCGGCGACGCTGCACCTCGAGGACCTATGGATCAGGAACATCACGATCACGACAGGGCTGGTCGATGCGTACTCCACGCCCACCCTGCTGCGCCTGATCTCCAGCCAGCAGGTCGACGCGGGACGATTCATCACGCACCGATTCACGATGGATGAGTTCGACCAGGCTTACGACGTGTTCGCGCGGCCGGGCGACACTGGCGCGCTCAAGGTCCTCCTCAGCCGTAGTTCCTGACAAGCACGTCCTGAGAAGTGCGTCGATGCTGCGGTTTGCGGGACAGCTTCTGGACAACTCCGCTAGCTTTCCACCAAGCATGCGGAGAGGTGAGAAATGTCGCGTCCGTCCCCTGCTCGTGCCAGGCCAATGTCGGCCTCCCGGCCGGCCTCCTTCAGCCGAGCCGCGGCGCTGACCGTGGCCGCGCTCGCGGTCGCCAGCCTGGGGACCGCCGCGCTCGCCTCGCCCCGCCTGCCCGGGGCCAGCCGGACCACAGCGGTCGCGGTGCCCTGGCGCCAGGCCGGGCCCGGCTGGGCCATCGCCGAGTACTCGGCTTCGGTATTCGTCGTGGGGCAGCCCAGCATGGACAAGCCCGGCGTGACCACGCTGTACCTGATCAGCCGCACGGGAGCCAAGTACGCGTTCTACTCGTGGCCGAAGTCGCAGTTCCCGAACTGGACGGTGGTGGACTGGTCGGGTGACCGGCAGCGCGTGCTAGTCGAAGCATCCGGGAGTCCGGATAACCGATACGAGCAGATCAGCTTGGCCACGGGCAAGGTCGTGTCCCGATTCCACCTGGCCGTGGGCGTGCACGTCGAGTCGTACACAAGGCCCAGCGGGCTCAACGTCCTCGCCACGCGCCCCGGCGCCGCCGTCGAGCAGGTCGTGCGCTATGACCAGACGGGACGACTGGCACGGGTGCTGGCAACAGGTGCTCGGCTCAGGTCCGCGATCGACTCGCCTGACGGCACATCCGTGATCGTGGGGGAGACTGGCGGCCTCGAGCGAGTCGGCAACCTGGGCGGGCACGCCAGGCAACTGTCCCCGCCGATCCCGGTGGAGGAGTGCCACCCGGTGCGGTGGTGGACTGCCACCATCGTGCTGGGGTCTTGCTTGGGCATGCACACCTCCAGGCCCAGGCTATGGCTATTCCCGGTCAACGGCGGTCCGGTGAAGGCGCTCACCCCACAGCGCACCAGCCCCAGCCCCGATCTCGGTGACCTCGATGGGTGGCAGGTGTCCCACCAACGTCTTCTTTACCTGCAGGCAATCGGGGCCTGCGGCACCGAGATGATCGTGCGGCAGTGGCGAAATGGCACGGCGCACGTGATCAACGTGCCGTTCACCTCCGGCGACAACCGCGTCGTGACGGGCGTGGGCGACCGGCTCCTGGTCTGGGGCAAGCACCCATGCGGCCCAGGCGGCGCCCTGCTCTGGTACAACCCGGGCGATAACGTCGTCAACTTCATCTTGCGCGCCGTCCACAACGTCGTAGGCGTGATGTCCTGGGCGCCCTATGGCCGCCCGCTGAGCTGAGCCGCCGCTACGATCTGACCGCGCGGCTGGCGCCGCCGGAAGGAGCGCAGCGATGCTGGCGGTGAGCTGGGACACAGTGCGGCTGTTCCTGCACGTCCTCGCCGCCACGGTGTGGGTGGGCGGCCAGCTCACGCTGGCGGCCCTAGTGCCCGTGCTGCGGATGCAGGGACCGGACGTGCCGCGGGCGGCCGCGCGCGCGTTCAACCGCGTCGCCTGGCCGGCGTACGGGATCCTGATCCTCACCGGGATCTGGAACATCGTCGCCCTCCGCTCGATGACGCCCAGCTACCGGGCGACGCTGATCGTCAAGCTTGTCGTGGTGGCGGCGTCGGGAATCACCGCGGTGCTGCATGCGCGTTCCAAGACCGCCGTCGGCCTCGCCGTATGGGGCGCGCTGACCGGGCTGACCGCCCTTGCGGCGCTGTTCCTGGGCGTGCTGCTGGCGGGCTGAAGGGCTAGGCTGCGTTCTGAGGGAAGTTCAGCAGGTTTAGGCAGATAGCGTCCCTGGAACTGAGGCGGGAGCTGAATGAGCGCGACGGCGTCACAGGCGGCCCAGCCGCTGCCCAAGCTGGCGATGCCGCGGTCGACCCCGGCCGACCTCGGGCAGAATCTCCTGTACTCGGTCATTGGCGGGCACGCGGGGGTGTGGATCGTCTCCGCGCTGTACTTCCTGCTCTTCGAGGCCAAGTACCGCGTGTTCGGCCACACGATCTGGTTGAAGCACGGGTGGGACCATCTGCCGCAGAACATGGGCCTCGGGGGCAGCTGGCTCGACCAGCACTGGGAGACGATCCGCCACCTGTACTTCAGGAACATCCCGGAGGGCATCCTCGGCCTGCTGCTCATCCTGGTGGTGCTGGCCAAGGCCAAGCCTGTCGGCAAGCCGGGTCGGCTGGACAAGCTGCTCGTCAGGCTGCGGTTCCCCAGCCACCATCAGGGCCAGCTCGGCCGGCACGAGCGGGTGTCGGCCCCGCAGATCATCCTCTCCCCGGTGACCGTCCTGCTTGCCTCGCTGCCCGGCGTCATCGTGGGCAGCCTGCTCGTATATGGCCTGCCGGTCCTGCTACGCCACGCCGGCGTGAATCTGCTGCCAGGATTGCACCCGCCGTCCTTCGCGCGGGCTTACCTGGCAGGCGGCTCATGGCAGCCGCTCGCGGTCGGCGCGCTCGGCGGCTGGTTCTTCGGACGCAAGTCCTTCTCCAAGGTGGCCGATGACGTGCAGCTGTTCTTCATCGAGCGGTGGCTGGGCCGGGCCTACGAGGCCGACGCCGTCATCGGCGAATTCGAGGCAGGCCGGGTCACTCGCACCGAGGCCCGGGATCAGCTCACCAGGCTGCGCGCCACCAGGCCGGGCCGGCTGTACCCGCCCACGTTCCGGCACCGTTACCGGGCGCTGCTCGACGCCAACGCGGCCGTCGAAGAGCACGGCGCCTGGATCTCGATCCTGATGCCCCTGGTGGTGGCGGTGCTGGTGATCCTCGCCCTGTTCGGTGCCTACATTCGGCTGTGGTACGCGACGCACACAAACAGCTGGGTGCCCTAGCCCGTGCGCTGCGGCTTGCCTCGGATCGGTGGCAGCAGGACCTAGGCCACTCCCGAGCGGTGCCCTTTCGCCTCTTACCTGCGGCGCTTCCCGGCGACAGCATTCGAAGGAGCCGGACCGGACCACGCTTGGGGGATCCGATGGAAGAGCATCGCCAGCTTGAAGAGCTCACGAGGACCCGGGCACTCGCCCTGCTCAGCAGCGTGCCGATCGGGAGGCTGGTGTTCACGCACCAGGCCCTGCCGGCCATCAGGCCCGTCAATCACCTGGTCGAAGGCGAGTCGATCATTGTCCGGGCCACGGCAGGAGCCGCAGTCACCGCCGCGGCCGCTCGCGACGGTGTCGTGGTCGCTTACGAGGCCGATGTGATCGATGCCGAGCGGCGTGAGGGCTGGAGCGTCATCATCGTCGGCACGGCGCGGCTGATGACCGACGACCTGGCGGCGGAGCGGTACCGGCGGCGGTTGCATCCCTGGCTGGCTGGTCCGATGGACGACGTGATCACGATCAGCGCCGATGTGGTCACCGGCTACCGGATGATCGCGGCCGAGCCAACACACGCCGCTACCGGGGGCGGTTGATCCCGGTTAGGAATGTCGGATGGCACGTACGCTCGCCAGCCAACACCCCTCGCGGCAATGGCGTTACCCTGTGTGGCCGCCCGGCGTGCGGTAACGTATTGCGCCGATGCCGGGCTCGGGCGAGGCGGCGCGGCAGGCGGGGAAGTTCGAGAATCGCATCGCAGTCGGCGAGGAGGACATGGGCAAGCTCTCCTTGGCGACCTGGATCTACGTGCTCGCCCTTGTCGCGGCCGCGACTGCCGTGCTTGTCCGGGTTCCGGTGGGCCTGGTTTCCGTCCGCTGGTGGATCGCCTATGCGGTTCTCGCGCTGGTCTTCCTGATCTTCGAATCGACGCCGGTATTCCTGGCCTCCCGGGGCTCGGCCTGGTCGCCGAGCTCGGCGTCCACGCTGGCCGCTGTGGTGCTGCTCGGCCCGATCGGGGCGGCGATGGTGGGCGCTGCGGCCGTGCTCAGCTTCAGCCGCCGGATACCGGTAGTCGAGCGCCTGTTCAACGGGTCGATGTACGCCGTAGCGGGTTTCGCGGCCGGTGTGGTGTACGCCGTGGCTGGTATCGAGGGCAAGCTGCCCGCGGCAGAACTCTTCGGCTTGCTCACCCGGAGCCACCTGAGCGTTCCGCGGCCTGCCATCTTCGCCGGCCTGATCGTGCCATTCGTCGCCGCGGCTATGGCCCACGTGCTTGTCAACCACGGCCTGGTGGTCGGCATGCTGATGTTGGACAAGAACACCAGGTCGCTGCCGCCCGGCGGCGCGGGGTCGAGCGTCCCGCTGTTGCTATCCGATCTCGGGTTTGCGGCACTCGGCCTGGTGATCGCCGCGCTGTGGGCGGTCATGGGGCCCTTTGCCGCCGCGATCGTCTGCGTACCGCTCCTTGTCGCGCGCTGGGCCATGGCACAGTTCGCCGACCAGCAGCGCGCGCACTCGGCGACACTGGCGGCGCTCTGCCAGGCGGTCGAGACCAAGGACTTCTACACCCGCGGGCACAGCGAGCGGGTCAGCCGGGGCTCCGCGATGATCGCACGCGAGATCGGCATGCGGCCGGAGCGGGTCGAGGCGGTGAGCTTCGCAGGCATGCTCCACGATGTCGGGAAGCTAGGCGTGCCCACCAAAGTGCTGCAGAAGGCGGGCAGGCTGACCGAGGAGGAGTACGCGGCGATCCAGCTGCACCCGATGCGCGGCCTGGAGATCGTGCGCGAGATCGGCTTCCTGAACGAGGCGCTGACCGGGATCATGCACCACCACGAGCGCATGGACGGCCGGGGCTACCCGATGGGGTTCGCCGGGGACGAGATACCGCAGTTCGCACGGGTCATCGCGGTGGCAGACGCGTTTGACTCGATGACGTCCACGCGCTCCTACCGGCAGGCCCGCAGGCTCGGCGACGCCGTCTCCGAGCTGCGCAAGGGCGCTGGCTCTCAGTTCGACCCGAAGATGGTGGAAGCCTTCGTGAGCGCGCTGAGCCGAGAGGGCTGGAAGCCGCAGGAGCCCGCGCTGCCGCGCGGTCACGAGATCCTCACCTCCCACGATCACGACGACCCGATGTCACCATGAGCGGCACGGCGAGCCAGCGCGTGGTCGATCAGCGCTGGCAGGCATGGCAAGCGGTGGACTCAGGCCGCCTGGTGCTCGGCGCCGCCACATGCGCGCTAGTGGTTATCGCGTTCGCGCGCACGGCCGAAGTCAACGTGGCGGCGCCGCAGGTCGCCATCGCGTTCGGGGTGTTCATCGCCTTCGGCGAGCTCCTGCGGTTGTCGTTGCCGGGTGGCCGGGAAGCCGCGCCGATCGCCATGTCGGCGGCCCTGGCCTATGCAATGGTGCTGCAGATCGCGCGCCAGCCGCCGGCCGCGCCGCTGGCGGGGCCGCCCGCCTGGCAGGTCGTTGCCGTCACCGCGATCGGCATGACGGTCGGCGCGCTCCCGCACATCGCCGCGGGCAGGCGCGCCGGGTTCAGTGAGATGTCCGCCAGGCTCATCGCGGTGGCCTGGGTGGCGTTTACCTTCCGCCCCCTGGCCGGCGAGGCCATGCTCGTCAAGCACTGGGTGCTGGCCATGGGTGCCATGGCGCTGCTCACGGCTCTTGGCTGGTTGCTTGAGACGGTCATCGCGGCGATCATCAGGGCTGACGATCTTCGCGCCAGGTATTCGGTCATGCTCACCGACGAGATGCGGGTGCAATGGCGCCTCGGCCTGGCGGCAGGAACCTCGGCGATCATCACGGTCTTCGGCGCACAGGTGATGGGCCTACTCGAGCTCGCGGTATTCGCCGGGCCGCTCCTGGTCATCCAGCTCGCGTTCCGCCGGTACGCGGGGATCCGGGCCACGTACCTGCAGACCGTCCGCGCGCTCGCGCAGGTCACCGAGGTCGGCGGGTACACGGAGAGCGGGCATTCGCGACGCGTCGGCAGGCTCGCGCTGGTGGTCGGGCGCGAGCTCGGAATGGCCGAGCCCGACCTGCTGAATCTGGAGTACGCGGCGCTCATGCACGACATCGGGCAGCTCGCGCTGCGCGAGCCGATTCCGGGCGGCGCTACCACCGGTGTGGCGCCGTTCCAAGCCCAGCGCATCGCCGATTTCGGCGCCGCGGTCATCAATCGGACCGGAGTGCTCGAGACGGTCGCCGAGATCGTGCGCTGCCAGTGGATGCCGGCCCGGGGCGGCCCCCGGCAGCCGCCGCTCGCCAGCCGCATCATCCGGGCTGTGAACGCGTTTGACGATCTCACCGGGGGCTCGGTGGACCGTGCCCGGATCGGAGAGGCGCTGAACAGGCTGCGCGCGGAGACTGGCGCCGAGTACGACCCCGTGGTGGTTGCCGCGCTCACCACGGTGACCGGCCGGCTGCCGGTCAGCCGCCTGTGACGGCGGCGGGCCACCCGTATCGGTCGGTCGGCCCGGCAGACCAGTAAGATGCCCGCCGTGCCGGAATCTGTCCTCGTCGCCAACCGGGGCGAGATCGCGAGGCGAATCGGCAGGACGGCCCGGCGGCTGGGCATCCGGGTGATCGCTGTGCACTCCGATGCCGATGCCGGGCTCCCGTTCGTGACCGAGGCCGACGAAGCGATCGAGATCGGCCCGGCGTCGCCAGCGCTTAGCTATCTCAACGGCGACGCGATCCTGGCCGCCGCCGCCACAACCGGTGCCCAGGCGATCCATCCGGGTTACGGCTTCCTGGCCGAGAATCCCGCGTTCGCCCGCCAGGTCCTCGATGCCGGCCTGACCTGGATCGGACCATCGCCCGAGGCGATCGAGGCGATGGGCGACAAGATCAGCGCCCGCAACCTGATGCGGGAGGCCGGCTTGCCCGTGGCCGAGGGAAGCGAGCAGGCCGTCCTCGACGCGGACACCGCGGTCCGTCACGCGGAGCGGATCGGCTACCCGGTCATGATCAAGGCGGCGGCAGGTGGCGGCGGCATCGGCATGAGCATTGCCGGCGACGAGGCAGCGCTGCGGGCCGGATTCGAGACCGCCAGGTCGCGCGCGGAGCGGTTCTTCGGCAGCCACGCGATCTTGATCGAGCGCTTCATCGCCCGGGCCCGGCACGTCGAGGTGCAGATCGTCGGGCTGGCCGATGGCCGGGTCATCGCGCTCGGCGAGCGCGATTGCTCGGTGCAGCGCCGCCACCAGAAGCTGGCCGAGGAGACGCCGTCGCCAGGCGTCAGCGCTCCGCTGCGGGAGCGCATGCTGGGCGCCGCGGTCCGTGCGGGCGAGGCCGTCGGCTACCGCGGCGCCGGCACCGTGGAGTGCCTGGTCGATGCCGAGACCGAGGACTTCGTCTTCCTCGAGATGAACACCAGGCTCCAGGTTGAGCATCCGGTCACCGAGATGGTCACCGGGATCGACCTGGTCGAGCAGCAACTGCGGATCGCCGACGGAGCCGATGCCAGTTTCGACCCGGACCGCGTTCGCTCTGTGGGGCATGCGCTTGAGCTGCGGGTGTATGCGGAGGACCCGGTCAGGTTCCTGCCGAGCCCAGGGGTGATCGGGCAGTGGCACGAGCCGGCGGGCACCGGCGTGCGGGTGGATGCGGGCTACACGGCGGGCAACACGGTGAGCCCGCACTATGACCCGCTGCTCGCCAAGCTGGTGGTGCACGGCATGACCCGCCAGGAGGCACTGGAGCGGGCAAGCAAGGCCATCGCTGACTTCGTGATCAGCGGGCCGAAGACCAACCTGCCGTTCCACGCCGAGTTGCTGGCGAGCCATGCGTTCGCCAGCGGAATCTACGACACCGCCGTCGTGGGCGGTATGCGCCCGGCGGCCGGTGGCCACCGGGGATGATGGTGATCTAGCGGGCCGGCCGAGGCGTCAGGCCGTCGGCCCGCTCGGAGCAGGGAGGTGCGCGTGGCGGAGATTCGCGCGGAGATGGTCGCGAATGTGTGGAAGGTTGTCGCCGCCGAGGGCACGGCCGTGCAGGACGGCGACACGCTGGTGATACTCGAGTCGATGAAGATGGAGATCCCTGTGCTCGCCGAGAGCGCGGGGACGATCACCAAGCTCGCAGTCGGCGAGGGCGACGTGATCCAAGAAGGCGACCTGATCGCGGTCATCGAATGAGCGCACCGCGCGGCGGTGGGGTGAGCGATAGCGGTGGGGCGGGCGATGGCGGCGAGGCGCGCGGCGGCGGTCGGGCAGGCGGTAGCGGTCGGGCAGGCGGTAGCGGTCGGGCGGGCGGTGCCGGTCGTGCGGGCGGTGGCCGGGTGAGCCGTCGTCGGCGAAGCGCCAGTCATGCGGGCGGCAGTCAAGCGGGCGGCGGTCGGCCGGACGGCGCCCGGCCCGCACCGGGGATCGTCGTCGGGCTGCGGGCGACAGTCACCGCCGAGGTGGTCAAAGCGGACACCGCGATCGCGCTGGGCAGCGGCGACGTTCCTGTGCTGGGCACGCCCAGGCTGCTCGGCCTCGCCGAGGCGGCGTCCGTCGCCGCGCTCACGCCGCACCTGCCCGCAGGGCAGACGTCGGTGGGCGTGGCTGCTTCGCTCGAGCACAAGCGGCCGAGTCCGGTAGGCGCGCCCATCGAGATGCAGGCCGAGTTGACCGGCGTCGACGGCCGCAAGCTCACGTTCATGTTCATTGCCTACGGGGCCGGCGCCGGAGACGACGCGGTCATCGGGGCCGGAATCCTGGAGCGGGTGCTCGTGGACGCCGACCGGTTCATTGCCGGCGCGGCCGGTGGCGGCGAGGCCAGCCCTCCGTCGGCCACTGCGACATCGACGGGCCGTTGATGTCGCCAGGACAGCATCAACGGCCCGTCGATGCGTTGTGGTGGCTGGCTAACCCCTGCTAGACGCCGGTGGTGGACCTCGGGTAGACCACAGCCGGGTCGGTCGCGACGTTCACCAGGTACGGCACGTCGGCCGCGAGCGAACGGCGCAGCGCCGGACCGATCTCGTCCGCCTGGGTCACGAGCTCGCCGGCGCCCCCTAGCGCGGCTACAACCTGGTCGTAACGGCACTGCGGCTGCAGATCGGCCGCCACGTCGTAGCCGTAAAGCGCCTGCATTGGGTGCTTTTCAAGGCCCCAGATCCCGTTGTTGCCGCACACCATCACGACCGGAAGGTGATGGCGGACCAGGGTGTCGGCGTCCATCAGCGAGAACCCCGCGGCGCCGTCCCCGAGCAGCAGCACGACCTGCGCGGACGGCCGGGCGACTCGCGCCGCGATCGCGTAGCCCAGGCCGGTGCCCAGGCACCCGAACGGTCCTGGGTCCAGCCAGCCGCCCGGCCTGGTTGGCTCGATGTACTTGCCCGCGTAGCTGACGAAGTCGCCCCCATCGCCGATCACGATCGCATCGGGCTCGAGCAGCGGCGCCAACTCGCCATAGATCCGCATCGGGTGGATCGGAAAGGCACCGCTGGCCAGCAACGGCGCGTCGTGCGCCACGGCCGCCATCCGGGCCTCGGCGAGCCTGGGCACCCAGTCCGCGGCCCACGGCCGGCCCAGCCCCGTGGACTGCGCGGCAGCCACCAGGCCGGCGAAGAACGCAGTGAGGTCCCCCGCTGCCGACCCAGCGAGCTCCACGTGCGTCGCGAGCTGGCCGGGCGAGTCCGCCACATGCACGACGCGGGCGGGCGGCGTGTCGTTCTTGCCGCCGTACTCGCCGTAGCCCAGCCTGAAATCAAGCGGCGTGCCGACCACGATCACCAGGTCCGCCTCGCCCAACGCGACCGACCGGGCCCTGGTCACGAGCAGCTCGTGGCCCGCCGGCAGCACGCCACGGCCTTGCCCGTTGGCCACGACCGGCAGCCCGAGCTCCACCGCGGCGGCTCGCGCCGCCTCCTCGGCGCCGTCCAGCCACACGTCCGAGCCGAGCACCAGGACCGGCCGCTCCGCCTGGCCGAGCAGCTCGGCGATCTGGGCGAGATGACCCGGGTCGGGCACGTCGTCGCCATCGCGCGCGGGGCCAGCAGCGCCCGCCGGTTGCGGCCCGGCCGCTGGCTCGGCTGGCGCGCCAAACAGTGCCTCCAGGCTGACGTCGATAAAGACGGGTCCCCGGTGCCGCTCATTGGCGAGCGAGAACGCATCTCGGACGGCCGACTCGACCGCGCCGGAACTGTGTTCGGTCACTGCTCGCTTCGTGATCGCCGCGAGCAGGGCCGGGTGATCGAACTCCTGCAAGGACCCGCTGCCCCAGCGGTAGTCCGGCGCCCGGCCGCCGAGAACGACCACGGGCGAGCCGTTGAAATGGGCCGTAGCGATCGCGCTGACCCCGTTGGTCACGCCGGGTCCGGCGGTCAACACCGCGAAGCCTGGCGTCCGGGTCAGCCGCGCCGTCGCCTCGGCGGCGAAGACGGCCGTCTGCTCATGCCTGACGTCGATGATCGGCATCGGCGGGTCGGCCTTGACCGCGCCGTCATAGACCGGGAACACGTGCCCCCCGGAGAGCGTGAACATCGTGGTCACGCCATTCGCTCGGGCGGCGGCGACCGCCTGCGCCCCCCCGTGCCACACGGCACCGTGCCCCGCGGCACCGTGCTGGGCGGCGCTCTGCGGCTCGGGCATGGCGGCGACGTTACCAGGAGCCGCCGGCGGCCGGGCATTATGGGGATGTGCCCACGATGAACGACCTGGCTAGGCGCGCCAGGATAGCGGCGGATGACCTGGACTGGCTGCATGCCCTGGTATCGGACTGGGAACTGCTCGCCGACCTGTCCTTCGCCGACCTGGCGCTTTGGGCTCCCCTCGCCGCCGAGCGTTCCTGGATCGCGCTCGCCCAGGTCAGGCCTACCACAGGGCCAACGGCGCTGCCCGAGGACATCGTCGGCACCGCACGGCCCGCGCATAAGCAGCCCCTGCTGGCCGCGGCCATGACCGACGGCAGGATATGCCGCGAGGGCGATCCGGAATGGCGGCGCGGCGTGCCGGTCAGGCACGAGACGATCCCCGTGCGCCGCGAACGCAGGGTCATCGCGGTGGTCGAGCGGTCAACCAACCTCGAGTCGGCGAGAACTCCGAGCCGGATGGATCTGGCTTACCTGCGCGCAGCCGATGACCTCGCCCAGATGATCGCGGCCGGGTTGTTTCCTTGCCCGGGAAGTTCGCCCGCCCACGTGCAGTCGCCGCGGGTTAATGACGGGATGCTGCGCCTCGGCAGATCTGGCAAGGTGACCTACGCCAGCCCGAACGCCCTGTCCGCCTATCGTCGGCTCGGCCTGAGCGCCGACCTTGCCGGGCGCGAGCTCGGCCCGCTGACGGCCCGGCTGTGCGCGAGCACCACGCCGCGGGACGACTCGCTCATGCTCGCCGCCAGTGGCCGCGCGCATATCGAGACCGAGGTCGAGGCGAACGGTTCGGTGGTGCAGATGCGGACAATCCCGCTCGTTGTCGACGGTGCGTCGGCAGGGGCGCTGGTCCTGCTGCGCGACGTGACCGAGCTGCGGCACAGGGAGCGGGAGCTCGTGACCAAGGACGCGACGATCAGGGAGATCCACCACCGGGTGAAGAACAACCTGCAGGCCGTTGCCGCTCTGTTGCGGCTGCAGGCGCGCCGGGTTCGGGCGGCTGAGGCGAAGGCGGCGCTCGGTGAGGCAGTGCGGCGGGTCGGGTCGATCGCGCTCGTGCACGAGACGCTCTCGCACGCCAGCGGCGAGGTAGTGGAATTCGACGACATCGCCCGGCAGATAGCGATGATGGCGGGCGAGCTCTCCGCGCCCGAGGCCAGGATCAACCCGATGGTCAGCGGCCGGTTCGGTGAGCTGTCCGCATCGGTGGCCACGCCGCTGGCCCTGGTGCTCACCGAGTTGCTGCATAACGCGGTCGAGCACGGCCTATCGCAGCCTGGTGCGCCAGCCACCGGGACCCTCGAGCTCGGGGCCGACCGCGGCCCCGAGCATTTGACGGTGACCGTCGCCGACAACGGTACGGGCTTTCCTGCTGACTTTGACCTGGACTCCACCACCAGCCTCGGCCTGCAGATCGTCCGTACGCTCGTGGTCAGCGAGCTCGGCGGCAACCTTCAGATCTCGGCGCGGGCGTCAGGCGGCACCTGCGTGCGGCTGGACCTGCCATTGCCCGCACCCGATGTGGCTTGAGCGGCGAGCCTTCGCGTGCGCGTCCCGCGCGCCCGCGGCTTAGGCGTGAGCGCCCACCTTGGCGCCACGACGCTTGAGCGCGCGACGCTCGTCCTCGCTGAGGCCGCCCCAGACCCCGGAGTCCTGACCGCTGTCGAGAGCCCACTGCAGGCACTCCTGCACCACCTTGCAGCGTCTGCAGACTTGCTTGGCCTCTTCGATCTGCAGCAACGCCGGACCTGTGTTTCCGATCGGGAAGAACAGTTCCGGATCGACGTCACGACATGCGGCGTACCCACGCCAGTCCATGTGCGGTCCACTCCTCTACCTGCTGGCCGACGGGTCCTGCGAGGGACCAGCCGCCTCCGTCGAGCTTGTGAACGAATTCACGAGCTCTACCGTATCTTCGGGTCGCCATGTGACCCATGCTTGCTCCGCTCGCTCCGGCAAGTCCTCCAGGCACACCCCCCGCAGACGGTGCCGCCCAGACTCTCCCCGCCCGGACCGTGCCGACCTTCGCCTTGCCAGCCCGGCGGATGTCCGCCCGCGCTCGCCCGGTCCGGGGCACGCTTACCCGGCTCTCGCCAGGAGCGTAACAACCATCCCAAGTTCTGTGGTCGAGCGCAAGACCCTTAGGCAAAGGTTAGGCAGGATTTCGGTGTCAGATCAGTCACATGGCGGGCATGGCCGGTGGTTCGGGTACAGAACCCAACCCCGCGCCAATGGCTACAGCGATGTTCCTCACGTTTCTGGTGATAACTAGTTTTGATCGCGTTCGCTGGTCTATGCGCGACAACCTGGGGGAACGCTCCAGACTTGCCGCGCATCCGACGCTCTCAGACTACGACTCGGAGCGCGTCGGGGATAGCCGTGAATCGCACGAACTCGCGCTCGCCCACGTACTCTCCGTCAATCTGGAACGCGACCGGGCGGCACGCGCGCAGCAGTAGTGTCGGCTGGTCGTGAAATGACGCGACGGCGCGGCCACGCAGGCCCGCCCTGCGTCCGCCGTCGCCGTTGGCCCCAGCCGAACCCGGCCCGGCATGGCTCGCGTGCCCGCCACCGCCACCGTTTCGCGCGCTGGCGGGCCCGCCGTTCGCAAGGAACATCCGCCCGACTGCGCCGAACGTGGCCACGCTCGACATGCTGCGCAGCGCGAATACGTCGAGCCCGGTGTCGAAGCTGGCCTGGGGGCTCGCGTTGAGCTCCCGGCTGCCGAGGTAGGTCCACGTCGCGGTGTTCGAGACCAGGCAAAGGAAGACCGGCTCGGCCGTCGCACCATCGGCGAGCTCGATCGTGATCGCCGGGTGCGACCTGTCAGTCCTGCGGTAGAACTGGCGCAAGGCCAGCCTCACGTAGAGCGACGGCGTCGCGGTGGTGCCATGCGCGCGCAGGCCCTGGACGGCGCGGACCACCTCAGCGTCGAGGCCGAGTCCCGCATTGAACGTGAAGTACCGGCCGTCGGCGTTCCCGAGCCCGATCGTGCGTTCCCGCCCCTCGGCGAGCGCGCGCAGGATCTGCCCGGCGGCGTCGACCGGGTCGCGCGGCAGCCGCAGCGCACCGGTGAAGACGTTGGCACTGCCGCCCGGCAGCGCGGCGAGCGCGGGCACCCGATCGGCCGAGGGCCTCGCCGAGCCTGGGGCGCCGAGGATGCCGTTCACCGCTTCGTTGACGGTTCCGTCGCCGCCGAGGGTGAGAACCAGACCGTACCCCTCCTGCCTGGCGGCGGCCGCTAGCGTGGTGGCATGACCCCGGTAGCGTGTCTGCGTGACATCAAGCTGAACGGCCGAGGCCAGGGCCGACGCGATCACGTCGCGGCGTAGCTGGGTCGTGGAGGTAGCACGTGGGTTCACGATCAGGAGCGCGCGCACGCGCCCAGGCTAGCCCTGCGTCGCGGGCGGGCAGAGAAGGGCGGGCTGGTGGAGGGCGGGCGGGTGGAAGGCGACAGCCGGAGGCCCGCACTGCGACAGCGGCGTCGCCTGCGGCGGCGAGTCGCCCGGTGACCGTGACAGGCGCGGCAATAGTGCTGGCCGTCCAGGCGGTCGGCGTGCTGCTCGCCGCCGCGCTTGCTGGCGTGGCGGCGGCGTCGGGTAAGTCGTACCAGGCCTCAAGCGGCATCGCGATCACCCTCATCGGAGTCGGGACGGCCGTAGCGCTCGCGTTCGTCACGCTCGGGCTGGTCCGGGTCCGGCACTGGAGCCGGACGCCGGCGCTGCTGACGCAGCTCTTCAGCGGCATCGTCGGCATTTACCTCGTGCAGGGCGGCCGGTACCTGTGGGGCGTCGGCGCGCTTGTCCTGGCAGCAGCCGGATTCGCGTTCTTGCTCTCGCCGGCCAGCTTCCGGGCGCTCTCGTTCGGACCGAGGGACCGGTAACGCATCGGTGGCACTTTCACCACCGCCGGCGGTGGCGAAAGCGCCACCCATCGACCCGCGGGCCAGCTAATCCTCGCTCGTCAGGCCCTCGCGGAGCTGAGTAAGCGTCCTGGCGAGCAACCGGGACACGTGCATCTGCGAGATGCCGAGCTCCGCGGCGATCTGGGACTGCGTCATGTTCCCGAAGAAGCGAAGCAGCAGAATGCGCTTCTCCCGCGGCGGCAGCCGCTCGAGCAGCGGCTTCAGCGACTCTCGGTACTCGACTCCCTCAAGTGCCTCGTCGACCATGCCGAGTGACTCGGCGACCGCCGGGGCGTCCTCGTCTCCCGAGTCCGGCGCGTCAAGGGAAACCGTGGAGTAGGCGTTTGCCGACTCAAGGCCTTCGAGCACGTCCTCCTCGCTCATGGCCAGATGCACGGCGAGCTCGCCGACGGTCGGCGCCCGGCCGAGTCGCTGAGCCAGGTCGCTGATCGCCTTGGTGAGGGCGAGCTTGAGTTCTTGCAGCCGGCGCGGCACGCGGACGGCCCAGCCCTTGTCCCTGAAATGCCGCTTGATCTCGCCGACAATGGTGGGCGTGGCGTACGTGGAGAATTCCACGCCGCGGCTGAGGTCGAACCTGTCGATGGACTTGATCAAACCGATCGTCGCGACCTGAGTCAGGTCGTCGAGCCACTCGCCGCGGTTGCGGAACCGCCTGGCGAGGTACTCGACGAGCGGCAAATGCAGCTCCACCAGCTCGCCGCGGATCCGCAGGCGCGCCGCGTCGCTCACGGGCAGGTCGGCGAGCTGCTCGAACAGCTCCCTGGCGTGCCCCCGATCCCTGACCGCGTGCTGGACCCTGATGGCGCCGGAGAGTTGTTCCGCGTCGGCCTCATCATCGAGGTCCGCGTCGATCAGCTCGGCGACCGTCAGCGGCTCGGGTGCCCCCGCCAATTCCGGCGCGGGACCGGGCACCGCGGCATGCGCCGCCGTTGCGACCTCGAACTCCTCGGTCAATGCGACCTCAACTTCCCCCGTCACGGCGACCTCGATGAGTCGCGGCTCTTCCGCAGCACGACTGTGACCAGGTCTCCGGGCCCCACCTGGGCATCGACGCTTCCTGCGAGCGCCGAGAGGACAGTCCAGGCGAACGTGTCGCCGGTCGGCGCTCGGGGCGTCAGGGCGTGCACGGAGACGCTTATCATCATCGCGTCCTGACCAAGACTGAAGCGGCACTCCAGGTCGCTGCCCGGGATCGCCTGGCCGAGGATCATCGCGCACGCCTCATCGACGGCGATCCGCATGTCATCGATCTCGTCCAAGGTGAAGTCGAGCCGCGCGGCAAGCCCCGCGGTGGCGGTGCGGAGCACCGACAGGTAGGCACCATCAGCGGGGATGCGAACCGTCACCTCATCGGGCACCGATGCATCGAGGTCCGAATCTGGCGCCATCGTCTGGGTCTGCGCTCCGGCTGCCTGAACTCCCCGGGCCGCGGACCGGCCCGATGCCGGAATGCCCACGGCATCACCTTCATCCGTCTCTGCGGTTTGACTCTGGTTCACGGCGTTTTTCGGGTTTCTTCGAGATTCCCAAGTTTCCTGGTTTCTGAGCCTTTTGAGGCTTCCGGGCCTTTCCGGGCCCGCCCCCGCGGATCCGGCATCGCGCCCCACCCTATTGTCCGGCCTCTCCAGTCATTGCCGAAGGAGCGCGCGCGGTTGCACCGCTGATCCTCCCGTTATTCCAGTGTGCCAACGACCGAACGTCGTCCTCACGTCACGCAAAGTATCGACTTCTCCCTGCAAGATACCTGCACCGGGAAGTCGCTGAGAACTGCCGATGATCGTCAGCCCTGCTTGGTCTCCCAGAAGATGGTGGCGATCTCGTCGATCTTGGCAAGCAGGGCCGACGCCTTGCCGACGTCTGTGCTGCCCTTGGTTCCCGCGGCTCCGGCGAGCTTGGTCGCGTCATTGAACAGCTGATGCAGCTGCGGGTACTTCTCGAAGTGCGGCGGCTTGAAGTAGTCGGTCCAGAGCACCCACAAATGGTGCTTGACCAGCTCGGACCGCTCTTCCTTGATCTGCAGGGCCCGAGCACGGAACTCGGCGTCCGAGTTCTGCTGGTACTTCTCGCAGATCGCCTTCACCGATTCGGCCTCGATCCTGGCCTGGGCGGGATCGTAGACGCCGCACGGCAGGTCACAGTGCGCGTGAACGGTGACTCGCGGTGCGAGGACGCGAGCGAGCAGCCTCATGATGTCCTTCTCTCCTATCCGCCGGTCATTGGATACGGATTCTGACAGTACAACGTCACGCCGCGGGCCGGCGGGCAGGGCCGGGTGGTGCTGCCTGACGCCCGGCTGACCCGCAGCGTCGCCGCTACGTGAGCGGTGTCGCGAGCTCGACCGACGCCTCGGCCTCCACCGCCTCAACGGCCTCCTGCACCTTAGCGAGCGGCAGCCCGCTGTTGACCGCCCAGTAGTAGATCAGCAGGCTGAAGGCGGTGATCACGCCGAGGTCCCACCACTGCGCGATGTGGTGCGTGGCGAGCAGGGTGATACCGAAAATCTTTGGGGTGGACGCGTCGTACTGGCCGAGCCAGGAGAACACGAGCAGCCCGGCGAGCCAGGGCAGGATCCAGTACGCCGACCGCCACTCGATGATCGTGCGCCGATCCTTCGGCAGTGTCGCCTGGTAGACACCGAAGATGATGTACCCCAGGACGATCATGGCGTAGAGCCAGAAAAGCGTGGCGAATCCGGAGAAGTACACGATGAGGTCTGCGCACGCGAAGGCCAGCGGGCAGATCACGGCGGCGGCCGGAAGCCGGTAGCCCCGCGGCCGGTCCGGGTCCTCGCGGCGCAGCCCGGCCAGCGACACAGGTGCCATCGCGTACATGAGCACGGTCGCCGAGGTGACCAGGCCGACCAGGCCCGCCCAGCTCGGGAACGGCAGGAAGACGAGCATGCCCACCACGAAGCAGATGATGATCGACACAAGCGGCACGCCGCGGCGGCTGACCCGGCTGATGGCGCCCGGGAAGTAACCGTTCTGGCCGAGCCCGTAAGACAACCGCGACGAGGTACCCACGTAGATCAAGCCGGTGCCGGCGGGCGAGACCACGGCGTCGATGATGAGCAGCGTGGCCAGCCAGCCCAGCCCCGCGTTAGTGGCCAGGGTCGCGTAGGGGCCGAACGCACCGACCCCGATGATCGGCTTGGCCCAGCCGCTGGTGAGCCTGGCCGGGTTGAGCGCGCCGACGAACGCGACCTCGAGCAGCAGGTAGATGACCGTGCCGATGATCATGGCCGTGATCACGGCCCGCGGGATGTTCCGCTGCGGGTTCTCCGCCTCGCCGCCCACCTGAATGGCTTGCTCGAAGCCCTCCAGCGCGAACACGATGCCAAGCGGGAGCGCCGCGAATATGCCGTGGAACCCGTACGGCGCGAACCCGCCGCCAGCGGTGAAGTTGGAGGAATGGAACACCGTGAACAGCAGCGCGAAGATGGTGATCGTGGGAATCGCGATCTTCCAGTAAGTGGCGATCGAGTTGGTCTCGGCCAGCCAGCGCACGCCCATGATGTTGATGATCGTGAACACCAGCATGAAGACGGCGCCCCAGCCGATGCCCCGGCCGGTCAGCGTCCCGTTCGCGTTGATCAGGTCGAGCGACTTGTAACGCGAGTCGAGGTATCCAACGGTGGCCTCAACCTCGATCGGCGCGATCGTCACCGCCTGGATCCAGGCCATCCACCCGCCGGTGAAGCCACCGGCCGCTCCGAAGATCATGAACGGGAACCTGGCGGTGCCGCCCGATACCGGGTATGTCGAGCCAAGCTCGGCGTGCACAAGCGCGAGCAGCGCTAGGACGGCTCCGGCCAGGATCCAGGACAGCAGCGATGCGGCCCCGGCGACCGTGGCCGCGGTGAGCGCGCCGAGCAGCCAGCCCGACCCGATGATCGAACCGAGCGAGATCATGGTGAGCGCGCGGAGCGGAACCGCGCGATGCAAGTGGTACTGCGTGGTCTCTGGCACATAGCCAGGAGCGGATGTGGCCATCGTTCCCCCCGAAACCGCGGCCTGGCCCAGCGATCCCCGCGTGGGCCTAAACTCCCCGTTGATGCTGACAGTACATCGTGGCAACGGCCGCCTGCCGGGAGGGATATGTGCGTTGGCCACTGTGGCGGGCTAAGGTTGCAGATCGGTCCATGGAGCCCGCTCTCCGGCCAGGCGACTGGCTGATCGTCTGGCGCGGCTTCCAGTTCAGGAATCAGAACGCTGCCGCTCTCCCGGCTCGCCGCGGTCGGCCATTCCAGGTGGGCCCGGGTGACCTGGTCGTCGCCAGGCACCCGCACGACCCGGACCTACTGCTGGTGAAGCGGGTCGCGTGGGCGGAAGCCAGTGGCTGGTGGCTGTCGTCGGACAACCCGCGCGCGGGAGCTGTCGACAGCGCGCGCTTCGGCCCGGTGCCGTCCGAGTTGATCGAGGGCCGCGTGCTCGGCCGGTACTGGCCCGTGCGGTAGCGCGCACATCAAAGACAAAGGCGGGAAGGACGCGAGGTCCTTCCCGCCCCTGCCAGTGCGGGTGCTAGGTCACACCAGGTGCGACTCGAGCTCGATCGCGGCCTCGGCCTCGACGTCGCTCACTGCCGCTTGCACCTTGGCCGCGGGCATGGCGTTGTACACGGCCAGGTAGAAGATGACCAGGCTGAACGCCGCCACGACCGCCAGGTCCCACCAGCTGCCCAGCTTGTTGGTGGACTGCATGGTCACGCCGAAGACGTTCGACGCGTTGTAGCGGCCAGCCCACGAGATGAGCAGCAATCCCACGAGCCAGGGCAGGATCCACCAGGCCGCGCGCCAGTCGAGGATCGACCGCTGCTCTCGCGGCACGCCGGCCTGGAACAGCGCGAAGATGATGTAACCGACCACGATGAAGGCCATCAGCCAGAACAGCGTGCTGAACCCGGACACGTACACCACGATGTTCGCCAGGACGAACGCGAGCGGGCTCAGGATGTTCGCGGCCGGCAGCCGGTACGCGCGCGGCCGGTCCGGGTCCTGCCGCCGGAGGCCCGACAGGGCCAGCGGCGCTATCGCGTACATGATGACGGTGGCGGACGTGATCAGGCCGACCAGGCCATACCAGCTCGGGAATGGCAGGAAGGTCAGCATCCCGATCACAAAGCAGATGATGATCGAGATCAGCGGGACGCCTCGGGCGTTGATCTTGCTAATGATCTTCGGGAAGTAGCCGTTCCGGCCGAGGCCGTACAGCAGCCGCGACGAGGTGCCGAGGTAGACATTCCCAGTGCCGCCCGGGGAGACCGCGGCGTCGATCACTAGCAGGGTTGACAGCCACCCGATTCCAGCCTGGGCGGTGAGGAAGATGTACGGGCCGAGGTCGGCCTTTGTCGTACCCAGCGGGTTTGCCCAGCCGTGCACCAGGTTGGCGGGGTGCAACACGCCGAGGAATGCGGTGGCGAGCAGCAGGTAGAACGCGGTCCCGATGCCGAACGCGATGAACACCGCGCGCGGGACGTTGCGCTGCGGGTTCTGGGACTCGCCGCCGACCTGGATAGCCTGCTCGAAGCCCTCTGCGGCGAAAATGACCCCGGCCGCAAGCGCCGCGAGGATGCCATGCGCGCCGTACGGCGCGAAGCCGCCGCCTGCCGTGAAGTTGCTGGTATGGAACGCGGTGAACAGCAGCGCGAAGATCGTCGCGGTGGGGACTAGCAGCTTCCAGATCATCGAGATGCTGTTGCTCTCGGCCAGCCACTTCACGCCCATGACGTTGAAGAACGTGAACACGAGCATGAACAGCGTGGCCCAGAGCAGGCCGGACCCCGTCAGCGTGCTGTTCGCCTTGTACACCATGAAATGGGTGCCGAACTTGGCCTGCAGGTGGCTCAGCGTCGCCTCGACCTCGATCGGCGCGATCGTAACTGCCTGGATGAACGCCATCCAGCCGCCGGTGAACCCGCCGAGCCCGCCGAAGATCATGTACGGGAACCGCGCCGTTCCGCCGGAAACCGGGTAGGTGGAGCCAAGCTCGGCGTGCACGAGCGCGAGCAACCCCAGGATCGCACACCCAATGACCCAGGTCACCAGCGACCCGCCACCGCCGGCGAGTGTGGCGGCGCCGAGGGCGCCGAACAGCCACCCGGAGCCGATAATGGAACCCAGCGAGACCAGCGTCATGCCGCGCAGGCCCACCTTCCGATGAAGGTGGTATTCGCCTGTTCCGGCAGCTGCTGTTTCGCCAGCAGTCGTAGCCATGGCTTCCTCCTGATGCGTGCGGCGTCAGGGTTCTGACAGGTCCATCCTTACGTGAACCTAACGCCCGTGAACGAGGCTCATGGTAGTGATCATCAGGGGTCATGAGAAGCAGGCAGAAGGTGTCGTTTCGGTAACGCAAGTGACATCTGGCGAGTTAAGAGATGATCTGGGCAACAATTAACTACCGTCGTCAGATCCGCGCTGGCGACGTCGCGTTAGCGTCGGCCGACGTCAGCCGGCCGCTGTGTTTAGTCGGCCTGAGGGCAGCGGCTCGGCCTCGGCCTCGGGCTCGCGGCGGAGCGCGGTGACAGTAACCCGCGCGGCCGAGTGGTCCGCGCAGTAGCGTCGCGACCGGTTGTTGCTCCCGTCGATGAAGGCCCGGTCGCAGGAGGCGATCGAGCAGACGCCGATTTTGTGCAGGCCCACCTGGGTCACGATCATCGACAGCCCTGATACGGCGGCAGCCGCATAGCGGTCGGACACCGACCCGGCCTCGGCCAGGTGCAGGTGCCAGCGGTCGCCGTCGTGGTTGACGATCTCCGGCTGCAGCGGGTGCGTGACGAGCAGGGCGTTGAGCCTGGCGGCGACCTCGGCACCCTCGTCCGATGCCGCTGCCGCGAACACGGCGGCGAGCTCATCGCGCAGCAGACGCAGGCTGCCAAGGTCGTGCGAGGTCGCCTGGCCGCTCAGGAATGGACGGTCGGCGACGAGGTCACCGAGCGCCTCAACCGAGCGCAGCGGGTCAGGTTGGCCGTTGCTTGTCACGGAGTTGACCAGGCGCACCGCCAGCTCGGCAAAGGATGCCAGATTCACGCCGATCCTTACGGCCCGGGAGCAGAGCACGCGCTTTCGCCGAGTATGGCACAGCGGTCTGACGGTTGAGCATGTTCTGGGTAAGCCTTGACCGGAGCCCGGCGATGCACACGTTTGTGCCCTCATGCAGCTTCGGACTCGGCGGTGATCGGCGCCGCACCGACCCGCTATGGTCCAGTCATGTTCGCAGTCATCGCGGCCAGGTTCAGCTCCGAGGACCCGCTGTCGGCCCTGGCGGTTGGCGAGCAACCCGAGCCAGTGCCGCCGGACGGCTGGACCACCGTGACCGTTAAGGCGACCTCCCTGAACCACCATGACGTCTGGACGCTGCGCGGCGTCGGCATCTCGGCGGACCGGCTGCCGATGATCCTGGGCTGCGACGCCGCGGGAGTCGATGAGGATGGCACCGAGGTCGTCGTGCACGGCGTGGTCAGCGACCTGGGCAGCGTTCCCTCCGACGAGACCCTCGATCCGTCCCGGTCGCTCCTGTCGGAGCGGTACCCGGGGACGTTCGCCGAGCGCGTTGCGGTCCCGCGGCGGAACCTCGTGCCCAAGCCCGCTGCTTTGTCCTTCCAGGACGCGGCATGCTTGCCGACGGCCTACCTCACGGCGTACCGGATGTTGTTTGATAAGTCCGGCCTGGAGCCGGGGTCGACGATCTTGGTTCAGGGCGCGGGAGGGGGAGTGGCGACTGCGCTCATCCTGCTCGGCCGTTCCGCTGGCTACCGGATCTGGGTGACAAGCCGAAGTGAGGCAAAACGCGAGCGCGCGCTCGAGCTCGGAGCGGACCAGGCGTTCCCCGCTGGCGCACGGCTGCCCGAGCGGGTGGACGCGGTCATGGAGACCGTCGGCGCGGCAACCTGGTCGCACTCGGTCAAGGCGCTGCGGCCGGGAGGGCGGATCGTGATCGCCGGCGCGACCAGCGGCGCGATGCCCGCCGCGGAGCTGACCAGGATCTTCTTCCTGCAATTGTCGGTCGTGGGATCCACCATGGGCACCCGCGATCAGCTCGCTCGCTTGGTCAGATTCTGTGAGCAGACCGGCGTGCGGCCGGTGATCGACCGCTCGCTGCCCCTGGCCGAGGCACGCGACGGCATCGCGGCCATGATCAACGGCGACCTCTTCGGCAAGGTGGTCTTCACGCTGTAGCGACATCCTGGGACCCTTGATGTCGCTACAGGTGCATCAGGGGTCCCA
>Ga0126369_10000614_pt1 | contig 23602 bp, 21 predicted proteins | sample PanSoiMetaPlot_1_FD_109646 | JGI IMG/M metagenome (GOLD analysis project Ga0126369, IMG submission 109646) | Tropical forest soil microbial communities from Panama - MetaG Plot_1 | ecosystem: Environmental > Terrestrial > Soil > Tropical forest > Bulk soil | place: Panama | collected 2016-02-17
GGGCGCCCAGGAATGTAACGGAACGACCAATTCCAGCGGCGTGTTTTCTTGCGTGCTCAACGATACGAAATACGCTGCGGCAAGCGGTAGCTACACAACAACGAGTTCCAATCCTTTCAGCTTCAAGGTTTCAGCGAGCGGATGCTCTGCATTGACTTATAGTGAAGCGATTCTCTCAACCACGATGGAGACTAGGACAGTTCCGGGGTGTTAGGGCGCTGACGCATTCTACGCAGGGAATGCCCGTACAATTCGTCTACTTCTGGCTGAAGAGAAGTCGCTTCGCTGCGCACCATGCTGTCTGCAATCCGGCGATTTGCGGCGACCATTCCGGCAAGAAGGTACCAGTGTGGTCGATACAACGTGTGACTCACAGTGCTTATAAGACCCACGCCGATCATCATTAGAGTGCATGCCAGTGCGAATTGATAGTTTGTTTGGAAGGCAGGCAGTTCCTTAAGCCGAAGAACTTCACGGATGGCTCTTCCGACATGCTTTACAAAATATCCAAAGATGAAAAGGCCTACAAGCCCGAGTTCACACGTTACTTGGAGGAAAAGGTTATGGGGCTGCATCCAAGCGACATGAGATTTACCTGAATAGACCGTCCCGTAGGCCGTCGGAAATTGTCCTGCGCCTACCCCGAGGATTGGATGGTCCAAAAACATCCGCCAGCCGGCATCCCATATCGCCAGCCGAAGTTTATTCGAGTCATCAAGTTTACCTCCCTCGGCGTATTGCTTTACGGTCATATACCGCTGCCGATATTGCACCGGGACGGAGAACCAGAGAGTGAGTCCGAGAGCCACCCCTACGACCAAGCTGAGCACTTTCCGCTTGGAACGAAGGATGTAAAAGACAACCATGGCAATGAGAGCGATCATGGATATACGTGCGCCCGTCAGTAACAGTACGAAAAGAGTCAGGCACCCGCACCCGAAGAGTAGAAGTTTTACTAAGAAATTCTTCGAACAATTCATAAGTGCCATCAAGAAAGGTAACAAGGCCAACAGCAGACCTGCCAACTCATTTGGGCCTCCGACCATGCTATTCACTCCCTGTGCCCGTTGGACTCCATTTACTAGATAGTACTGACCTTGAAGGTATGCTGAAAAAGAGCTCCCAGCGAACCACATCAGGAATCCCACCAAGAGCCAAAGGATGTAGCGCAGCCGATCCTGCGAATCGATAAAGAAAGTCATAAGCAACTGAAGCATGATCAATTTGCTCAGCTCTGCGCTTGTGGCGAATGCACCTCCTGGCCAGGCCGCAAAAGGCATCGTAATCAGCGCTACTACTTCAAGTGCCAGCGTAGCGCGCAGGATGGGGTCAGTTGTGAGGATAGCCTTAAGAGCAGCAGCATTTCTACTGACAACGATGATTAACAACAACAATGCGTAGACAAGCTCTATTCGTAGCGGCGCAAGAGCGGGAACCATTTCCCCAGGTTGAACGAAATGAAGAGTCATTAGGACCAGAAGGCCAAGGAACGGCCGAAAGAGGCCGCCAATTGCGGTCGCCCCTCCAAGTAAAATGATTATGATTACCGTTAAATCTACATTCATGGAAGCCTTAAGATTTTGAAGAGGCTCGATTCAAGGTAAACGTGCAGAGTTCAGTTCGTCTGCCGCGAAACCCGCAAAACAGGCTATTCAGGCCCGCGCTGTGAATCGTCTGCCTTTAAGTAACATCATTTCTCGATCCGCGTCGTCCAGAACGAAAAACCACAAGCACACTATGAAGGGTAACAGACCGAAAATTGCAGCTATAACCAATCCTCCATAGTTTCGAATCGGGAAGAAATTCTTGCACAGCACGACTCCGGCAAGAAAGGATAAGGTGGGAGTTATGGCCGGCATTACGCCATGCCGCAGGTACGCTCTCCAGGGAATCTCCAACACGCGCAGAAAGGATCGGGGGTAAAACCAACCGCGGATGATGACGTTGGCTAGGGTTGTTCCCGCTGCTACACCGAGAATTCCGAATCGGCGTACTAATACTATGCTGAAGCCCAGGTTCAGAATTGACTCTATGACGGTCCAGCGTACATTTAGACGATGCTTGCTCAGCCCGTAAAGGACGTGAGAGCTCGCAAATTGGGTGCAGGATGCAAGTACTCCGACAGCCAGAATGACAAGTACCGCTCCAGAAGATTCCGCAAATCTCGGTCCCATCCATAGTCGAATGAAGTCGGTTCCCAGTCCGAGCAGAGCCCCTACACCCAAAAAGCCAACCAATAAACTGCCCTTCGTACTTCGAATCAAGGTCGTTGCGACGCGATGGGTGTCCCCCACAGCGTCAAGTGAACTTACGAGTGGAGAAACGATCATTGTTGTCGAATTTAGAAGATCGCGCAGGTACTCGATAAGACGAAGTCCAATGACATAGAATGTGATTTGACTAATCGGTAAGAACAGCGCTATGATGATGGAATCTACTTGGTAGTTGATTTTCGTAGCCATACTCAGCAAAAACGAGTACCAGCCGTGCTCCATGATCGGGCGCATATGTATCAATTCGGGTGCTTGCCATTTGAAACGAAATCTGGGAAGCAACCGCCACAGTAGAATCACTTCGATCGAATAGCCGATCATGGTAACGCTAAATTGAATCAAGGCCAGCGCTACTAAACCGAATCCTAATTTGAGAAACAAAATGATCAGAGCGGTGCGTACAAGGAGGGTGGTAATCCACACGCTATTTATCAAGTCCCAGCGTGAAAGACCTGCAAGACTCGCATGCGACGTGGCAAAGAGAAAATCGCAAGCGATACACCCGGCAGCGATAAACACCGTAATCTGGGCAACCCGAAGCATTTCAGACGGGATATGCATATGGCGCAATCCGAAGAGGGCCACCATTGCTGCGACCAGGAAGCACACTGGTGCCATCAGTGCGTACAAGGTATTGGTAGTATTCAATAGTCGATTGAGCGCTTCGTGGTCACCCTGTGCCTGAAATCGCGAGACAAATCGTACCAGGGCCGAACGTAGGCCGACGTCAACGACTCCCATATAACCTGTTAGTTGCAGCACAAGGGCCCAGATGCCAAACCAACTGTCACCTAGATGGCGGACTACGAAGGGCGTCATCCAAAAAGCAACCAAGACGTTGAGACTCAAATAGGACCAGTTGCTGACTACACTCTTTGCAATAAGTGCACGCGAGATCTCGAATCGCTTTGGTTTCGCCGTCGACGTTGGAACAACTGGAAGCACGTTACTCTCAGTTATGCTCATAATCTAAGGAATATGCGCTCACCCTTCTTCGAGGAGCGCTTTTTGTGAGATCTGCACTTCCAAGGAATTCCTACTAGCTCGTCCCGCCCGCGATGCGGGGAGCACAGCTCACGCGCGAAATACAGAAGCGCGTCTTGCCGGATCGTTCTCTCGGAATCTCGGTAACTTGCTCAAAACTCCATTGTATTCCGGCCGGTAGAAATCGCCGCAGATTGGTCTTTAGTAGATCAAGATCGGCGTTTGAAAAACCTCGTCCGGGAACATAGCGAATGCGGAATTCAGTCAACGATTCCTGGATGATTTGCGTCTTGGCTAGACCAGGGCACACCTTCAAAACCCGGTTGGTGAACGCCACGCCTGGAATGCAATCTCCGTTGGATAGCTGAAAAACATCTCCTGTCCGCCCAATGATCTGCCGGACCAGGGGATAGCCTCGTCCGCACGCGCACTTTTCTGGCCCCGTCAAAACGCAGTCGTTCACACGATATCGAATCAACGGCATTCCATAGTTCAATAGATCCGTCACCAACATCTCGTGCAGCCCTGGCGTTTCAGAACTTTCAACTGGCAGAAATTCCACGTATGCGCTGGCTGGGTTGAAGTGCATGCCATTGTGCTGCTCACATTCTCCTGCGATCATTCCGAATTCACGGCTGCCATATTGTTCAAAAACACGGCATCGCAAGACTTCTTCAATAATTGCTCGCTGTTCGGGGAACAATGGTTCTGCCGTACAGATCGTGCTCGCGGGACGATGGAAGGGAAGGCCGGACTCCTTCAGATACTCACAGAACAATGTGAGTGGAGTCGGGTAGGCATACACAATATTTGGTCGCAACTCGTTTAGCAGCCGGCGGTGCGATTCCAGAACCTGCGGATTTAGGATGGACGTTGGGGCCCAAACTCGCCTCATCAGATGCCGATCATAAAGACGCCAGCGCCAACTGGGATTTTCGCTGTAGTCTTGCCGCGCACCCCAAAGGTAAAATACTTTGTCACCTGGGAAGAATCCCGCCCAGGCATTAAAACGCAACTGGACTGCTGCTTTCTCGTAAACTGACCTGCGACTGCGAAGGATTGGCACTGGAGTATCAGTGGTGCCACCGGTCGCAGCTTGCTGCAGCGATGCGCGTTTGTATTCGCGAGATTGCAGTTCCTCCAAATGCTGTGCGATATCATTCCGCGTCAGCACTGGAAGTCTTTGCAAATCCAAGGGTGATTGAATCGACGAGGGATGAATTCCGGCCTCTTCAAACTGGCTCCGATAAAATACACAATTCTCATAACTGTAGAGAAGCAATCGTCGTAAAGCCTCCCATTGGCGCCTCGCGTTTTCCGCCAAGGACAGTTTCTCGTACTGCTCGTATTTTCGAAAACGAGAAGCCGCACCTCGAAAACTCCTGGGTTCGAAGAAGGGAAGAGCCATTGCCAAATATGCCCGGTTAAGAACGCGCATGGTTCTTCTCAGGGGGAGTCGCTGATTGCGGGTTTTGCTTTGAAGAATCGCCGTTGTGCACCACAAATCGGTATTTGCCCGAAATCTCAGTCGCAATGTTCTCTGTTAGCTCGATCTGCAGTGCCGCACTATCTCCCAAATACAAACCAATCCGCTTGTGGAGTTCCTTCTCCGTTGCTGCTCCGAATTCCTGGCCGGGAACAACGCGAAGAATAATCAGTTCGGGAGTCCGTTGCTCGAATTGTACCTGCCTGACATCGTGCATGTCTGCGACGACCAGAGTCAGAGCTGGTCCGGAAATCTGACGCCCGTCCGACAGGACCAAAAAGTCGGTGGTTCGACCTTGCACGTCCGCCAACAGCGGTAGATGCCTTCCGCACGGGCAGTCTTGATCCTCCGCCCATTCTGCTACGTCGCCGATCTCATATCGAATCAGGGGCATGCTATAATTCAGTAAATCCGTCACCACAACGCGCCCACCCCTGCCTGGTCTCGCAGCATCGGGAACAATTTCAACAAGCAATGCCTCGGCGTTCACATGCATCCCGCGATGGTACTCGCACTCGCTCGCGATTACGCTGACCTCACGGCAACCGTAGCGGTTGAACACCTTTCCACCGAAAGTTTCCTCAAGAAACTCACGCTGGCCCGGCAACAGCATTTCCGCGGTCGTAATAATCGAGTTAAACCGGATATCATCGATATTTTGTTGCCGCAAATGGCGGGCAAACAGCACGGCTGCTTGCGTATAGGCTACCATCGAGCGCGGCCTTGCTCTACGCACTTCGGTGATGAATCTTGACCAATCTCTGTCGCTAATTCTCGACGTATTAAGCGCTACCGTGCAGTAGAGCAGATTGTTGCGGAGATGGTCCCACCACGTTTCCGGTCTCCCCTGATCGAGTCGAGAGCCCCAGAGGCTGACCTGCCAATCCCCTGGACGCACGCCTGCCCACAGGTTATGCCTTAGCGTACTGGCTTTGCGGGAGTCAAAGCGCTCGCGATCCACGTAAAACTGCAATGGGCTTCCCGTTGACCCACCGGTCTGGTTCCTTACACTTTGGTCTGGTGGGAATCCCTTGGCTCGGAGATCTGCTCCGTGATCTTGGATGTCGCGTTTTGTCAGAACTGGAAGACGCGCAAGCTGCTCAATCGATGTTACTTCTTCCGGCGTTAGTCCGACTTGCTCCATTCGATTGGCATAAAACGAACAATGATCCTTGGCGTAGCGGAGAAGCTTCCGAAGACGTAGCAGCTGCAATGCCTGCAGTTCGGCCTTGGAGAGGAATTGTGTCCGTTGAAATTCCCTGTAGTACTGGACACATGTTGGGTGATCGCGCCTGACCCAAACCGGAAAAACCAGATTACGGACAAACCAGCTAGCCGATCTGGCGGTCAATGACTGCTTAAGTTGAGCGGGGGAGCGCCGCATCTAGCTCTTCAACCTCTGTCTGTTAACATGATTTATATATAACTGTCTTAATTATGAGACGCCATCCTAGTATAATAGCTCTGCGCTCGAGCCGAGAATTTTTCAATGCTGTATTCGGCAGCGGTTTCTCGGTACTCCTTGGATAGGCAAGTGCGCAAACTCAGATCCCGCCAAAGACGATAGAGCTTTTCGGCTAGGTCTGTTGGATTCCCAGGTTGGAACAAAACTTCATTCAACAACTCTCGGTTCGCAGGAATATCGGACACGATCGAAGGAAGGCCCATCGACATATATTCGAGGACAGAATTTGAACTCCCCTCGCTTCGTGAGGTAAGCACCCCGATGTCTGCTGCGGCCAGGAAAGGGCGGACATCAGACTGTCGCCCAACAAGTTTTACGATTTCCGATAGGCGCAATTGATTCGCAAAATTCTCCAAATCTTGGCGTTGCGGTCCATCGCCGACAAGCAGGAATTGTATATTGGGAAACTTCCCCCTGAGGAGTGCCGCGCTCTGGATCAGCGTCGCCAGATCCTTGACCTCATAGAGATTGGCCACTGAAACGCAAATGGGTCCGTTTTGGTTCAATCCCAACTCGCAGCGCACCTGCCGCCGCTCCTCTGCAGTTGCGGGAACGAATCGGGACACGTCAGTTCCGTTCGGTAGAATTTCGATTCTGGTGCCGGGCACAGCTTCCACGGTGTTCTGGAAGTTCCACAATGCACGTGAGTTGGTCTGCCAATAGTGCGCCATTGGAGTGATAGCCTTTAAAACTAGTCGGTGACCTAGTTTCCTCCAGTAGCCGGTATTCCGGACAGATCCCACCACTTGGGGCACCCCAGCGAGGCGGGCGGCCAGGATTCCAGTTACCAGTCCCTCGACAAAAAAGCATTGGACAATATCAGGACGTTCTCGCCTCAACAGGTGAATGAGCTTCAAGAGTCTCCTCGGTGCGGAGATTGGCCCTGAGATTGGGGACACCACGTGTAGCGGGCAGGGCAAGCTTTCCTCGGGAAGTTCAGGCCCTCGGAACAAGAAGCAGAGTTTCGGTTCAAAGTACTTCGGATCAAGCGACTGTATTAGCAGTCGCAGCTGCCGTTCGGTACCCCCTTCCCACTCGGTAATCAGGTCGAGAACAAAAAGAATCTTGACGCGCTTGTTGCCGTTCCTATTTACTTTCCGGACGAAGCGCCTAGACGAACCCGCCGCCAGAACCTGTTTCGTGAAGTACAGCCTCGTTTTGCCTGGATCAAAATTTCTTGTTGTGCTGGCCAACACCGAATCACTCACCGAAAGCCGGGGCAGCAAATGCGGGTGCGAACTGGTTCTCACGAGACCTGGTTCTACTGTCGCGGCAAACTTGTATCCGGACTCTTGAAGTTGGGCTATACAACAAGGCCCCACCGCTCCCCAGGGATAGGCGAAAGCTGTTACGCGTTCATTAATTCGGCTTTCCAATTCCTCCCGCGAATCCTGTATTTCTCTTTCCGCCATTTTCGGCGAAGCGTTTGCTAACAGAGTATGATTCAGCGTGTGCGATCCGAAGGAAATGCCGGCTGCGTTCATCTGCTGCACTTCCTCCCAATTGAGGAACGCTCTGCCCGCAAACGCGCCAGTGAGCCCCGCATAGTCCGCGATTCGCTGCGTAAATTCTTCGGCTTCTATGCTAGGCCTGGTCAAAAGCAATCGTCGCACGTAATCGTATGAGATGCGGCCCTCTCCACCCGGAGGAAACCACGGCGTCCGGCTCGCGATTTTCTCCACCACTTCGCGGCGACCGTCCCCATCTTTCAGTTTTCGAATACAAAGCCACAGATGTTCCTGCCAGAATCGGCGGTTCGTTCCGATAAACCGAGTCGGCAGAAAAATGGTTGCAGTCAAGCCGCGACGTCGCAGCTGCGGAAACGCGTACGCAAAGTTGTCGTACCAGCCATCATCAAAAGTGATGGCGCAATCGGGACGCTCCCTATTGCTCGGTTCTCCTTTCCGGGAGGCCACCTCCTCAAAAGGAACGACTCGATAGCTTTCCGTAATCCAATCCAGAAAGTCTGCGAAGGCGTCCTCAGACGTGCACATCTCCGGCTCAAAGCACTCCGAACCGCGCGGAAGCACACGGTGGAAGGCAAAGATCGTCGCCCCGGAACTGAACACCCAATTCGCCATCCGTTTGATAGGCGCGAACTCACCCAGATGCCCTGCCAATCTATTCCTGAATTGTGTGTATGCCGTCATGTCGTCTTGACGAGGTTACTGATTCAAAAGAATCAAGATGGTTTCGCCTGCTCAGTTGTTTGCAGTCCCTTCGTAACGCCTCGCGGAGTTTCCGCTCGGGCATGAGCCACCTCGGCTCCCGCAAAGACTTTTTCCAAGGGGCCAAATGAAAAATCGCTTAGTAGCCTCTTAAGCAGTCCAGCTGTCTTATGCAGTCCAGTATACTGACGAAACCCCGACCGCGCGCTGGTCGTCAGTCGAGGCTGTGCCGGATCAATCTCCCAGGGATGCAGATAGAACACCGCCGGCCGCTTCTCCACGCGATTGACCCTCCGCATGGCCCAGCGCACGTACGAGTACGGAAGCATCCGGAAGTAGCCGCCCCCACTGAATGGAAGGTTTCGTCTACCCAACCGAACGGTAGAGATAGGGATTTCCAGCAGCGAGGTTCCCGCGAGTCGGTACGGGTGCCGGGGAGCATGACGATTCTCATATAAGTCGTGTGCGATAGGATGAACACTTGAGTCGTAGACGAACCCTGCGTCGGCAAGAATGTCCGACGCCCACTCCGTTCCCGGAGTCAGCGAAAAGCTCGGAGCGCGGTAACCGAATATCCGTGCGCTAGCAGCGTCTTCGATCACTGCCTTGGCGCGGTGGGTATCTTCGCGAAATTCGGCCGGGGATAAAGTGTAAATCGGCCTGTGCCAATAGCTGTGGCACGCGATCTCGTGGCCCAGCTCCCGAGCCTCACGAACCAAACGAGGGTAGCGTTCAGCTACCCACCCTAAAAAGAAGAAAGTGCTCCGGACGCTGTGATAGGAGAAAAGCTCAAACAACTCCCTCACGTTTCGTTCGACGCGACTTGGAGTCCTCTCCCAGGTGTCGCGGGGAATGACATTGGCCATGGCCTCGGTCTGGAAATAATCTTCCACGTCCACCGACATCGCGTTGGCGATGCGACGCACCTCGTCTTTTGGCCCCGATGGCCTCATATTCTCCCTCTGAAGCTCTATTAGTTGCGCCACTCGACTACCTTAAGATTAGAGTTCAATCGAAAACGGCGGATCCAGCGACCTTGATTTTGCCGCAGTTGTGGCAATCGCCCGCGGTTTGGAGCGCTTTGCGCCTGCCAGTCTCAAGGTTTCCACGAGAAAACCAGCGCCAAGTCCGAGATGAATCGTTAAGTATATCAGCGGCGCGATCAACGCGTGCCTGAGACCGTGGCGAAAGCCGAGGCCAATCGAAAAACTTGATACCAGAGCAGCATAGGCTCCGATGGAGCAGGCAAAAACGCCGAAAAATGGTCGCCAAAGCAGAGAAAGAATTCCACCGCAGACGAGCCAGAACAATAGTGTCCCCGGAATGATTTGGCCAAACGAAAATGCATCACGATGTTTCCGGATGAATCGAAAGCGCCCGCGACCATAGCGCATCATTTGGTGCCATAGTAGACGAAGATTCTTCCTCGGCTGATAAGCAACCTTCAGTTTTGGGCTGATAAAGGAACTCAACCGAGCTCTAAGGACTCGGTGGTTGAATTCCACGTCTTCACAGGCGTCAAAGCTCTCGTCGTAGTAACCAATTTGTTCGAAGACACTTCGTCGATACATCGCGCCGGCACTGGAAGGATTGACTGGGCCCTCCTTGTTCATGCTATAGATGGTGGAGTCGGTGCCGTGGCCAAGCCAGGTGGCGCGAACGCGGGCTACAACATGCTGGAACAGACTGTTTCCTGCCGCGGTCAGGGGCTGTGGCCGACAAAGACAGTCTGCTCCCGTCCGTTGAAATAAGGACGCGGCATCGGACAGCAATGTTTTACTCGCAATCTGACAGTGCCCATCGATGAAGATGACGTAATCGCCGCAGGCATTGCGCGCACCGATGTTCCGGCCCGCGCTGGATAATTGCATAGGATTGTCAAACCGCCGTAGCGCGAGGGCCGTCCGCTGCCGAAATCCTTCAACGACCTGCACCGTTCTATCTGTGGACGTTCCCACGACCACGATAACCTCAAACCGATCGCGCGGATATTCCTGCTCCTCGAGCTGCGCCAGCAAAGCGCCAACATGAGCCTCTTCGTTTCGAATCGGAACGACTATCGACAAGAATGGTCGCTTAGCTTCGGTTTCCAAACCTGCCACGCACAAATTTTCGACTTCGGCTGTCGATGCAAATTTCGAGGCAGGATCGCTCGGCAAAGCATCGGATGCAGGCAGGAGCTCTTCATATAGCGAGCGGTATTGATCTTTCTGTGCATGAACAGAGTAGGTTTGAACAACCCTGTCATGTCCCGCCTGGCCCAGGGCATTCGCCTTCTCCGGATGCATCAAGAGATCGATGACGGCCGCTGCTTGTGCCGACGGTTGCGCCGGCGGAACCAATCTCACCGCATTTTGGGGACCCGATATTTCTTCTACACCGCCCACGGCGGTCGCAACGACAGGAATAGCTTCAGCCATTCCTTCGAGAACGATGTTCGGCATCTCTTCGGAGTGTGAGGGATTGACCAACAGATCTACGCCAGGCAGCAGGCTCCTTAAATCACGCTCGAAGCCTGCGAAGGTCACATCACGTTCGAGATCAAGTTCGATCACCTTTTTCTGCAGCTTCTGTTGAAGCGGCCCACTACCGAATATCAGGAATCGCACGTTCGCCGCCACACGTCTTATGAAGACTGCCGCGTCGAGGAAATCTTCAACGCCTTTTTCGGGGCTCAGCCGCCCACCCGTAGCAACAACAGTGCAGTTCTCAGGCAACCCGAATCTTCGCCGAAGTTCTGCCCGAGTAGCTTCTTTCACCCTTGGGTTTATATCTGAAGCGTTGATTGCATTATTGACTATGCGAATTCTTGCAGTGAGCGAAGCTTGACGGGAGAGTCGAATAGCCTGTGATTTAGACAGGCAAACAACCAGATCGGCAAAACGCAAACAGAACCGATCCAGCGCTTCGTACAATCGCACTCTGCGGTTCTCTCTCGTCCAGCCACGAAGGAAGCAGGCAACGGGAACACCCGCAAATCGTGCCGCAAGAAGGCTCACGATATCGGCCTTGTACCCGTGCGTGCAAACCAGCCCAATTTGCCTTTCGCGCAAAACCCGAGCCAGGGATCGGACGGAAGAAACTAGGCCTTCCACGGGTAATGAGATAACCTCTATACCACGGCTCGCAATCGCGTCGCGAAACTCTCGTCCTTCTTCGAGTCCCACATATACGCCGAACAGAAGCTCCCATGGCCCAGGGCCATCGCATTCAGCATACCGGAGCAATTGCCGTTCCGGTCCCCCAACAAAATTGCTTGCACGCAGGTGCAAAATCCTTGGACGAGGATTGCTCATGACCTCGCGTAGCTTTCTCGAGCTGGCGCGTCAACCATTTGGTTGTTATATTGTCCGCCCGCGGCTGCCAACCAGACAGTTTCCATACGCATCGCAATTCCAGTCCAGCCGTAAGTTTCCGTGACGAGCTTTCTGCCATTCGTTCCCAACTCTCGCCGAGCAGCCTTGTCCAGAAGCAAGTCGATGACGCAGCGGGCAAAATCTTGAGGAGAGTCTGCGATGAGCACCTCTTTTCCGGGTTTGAGATACAGGCCTTCCGCGCCGATTGAAGTCGAAACTACAGCTTTTCCCGCCGCAAGGGCCTCCAGGATCTTAAGTCGGCTGCCCCCGCCGATCCGGAGGGGAACGACGATCACGGCGGCGCGATCCAGATACGGACGCACGTCTTTAACCTCACCCACAAAATCAATTCCCGGCACAGCTGAGAGTCTCGTTCTTAGTGACTCTGGAGGGCGTCGGCCAACAATGCGAAGGACGATCTTCGGTAACAGCTTGCGGATTAAAGGAAAGATCTCGTTTGCAAAGTATTGTATTGCGTCCGCATTGGGGAACCAGTCAAGGGAGGCCACCGAGAGGACCTGGTTTTCGTCCTCTTCCTGATCATTGATCCCCAAGTACATTTCCAGATCGACGCCGTTCGGAACCACTGTCACGGCCCGCACGCCCCACCCACGCATGGTTTCGGCATCCGCAACGGTAACGGCAGTGACCACTGTCGCCCGACGCAAGGCACGACGCTCAAACCACAGCATCTTCGCTTTCTGCAGACCAAAAAAGAATCGTTCAACAAAATTGGCACCACATTCAGCGCGTCTTTCCCAGATCTGAGACTCTACGTTGTGTGTGGCGATTAAGGTCGGCGTGGCACTTACCGAAGCAATGTAGCGAGCGTATGGCGTCCAATCACAGTGGATCAGATCCCAATCTCCGCTCTTTAATAGATCGTTGCATGCGCGTTGGAAGCGGTGAGAATAATGCTTCGTGACAGAGAACGGGTATGGCGACAATAAATTGACTGCGAGCCTTAGGTATAGAGAGAGACCCGCGGACTCTTGGAGAGGCTCCACCAAATGCAGCACAATACCGGCTGACCGCAGTGCGGCCGAATTCGAATCGTCATTTCTTCCATAGCAGAGAAGATGAACACGGTGCTTCCGTGCTAGCGACTTCAAAAGATTCCAGGTGCGGATGCGCTTGCCCGCATCCGGAGGGTACGGGACCTCTTCATCTATCACCAGAACCTTCAGAGTTTTCTTGAATGTACTCTCGTTCATGCTTTCTCGTTTTTGAGAGGCCGATCGCTGCAGTCAGACATTTCAGAACCTTATTTATCGCACCCCACGGCCGATGCCTACAGCACGGATCGTATAGAACACAATAAGCAGATCTAACATTACAGAAACATTGCGTATGTAATACAGATCAAAACGCAACTTTTCTTTCGCCTCTTCGACCGACGATCCATATCCGTAGTTAATCTGTGCCCATCCGGTAATGCCTGGGCGCACAGCGTGGCGCACATTGTAGTAGGGGATCTCTTTGCTCAGCTTCGCCACAAACTCCGGTCTCTCAGGGCGAGGGCCCACAAATGCCATGTCTCCTCGCAATACGTTCCAGATTTGGGGGATCTCATCCAGACGTGACCTTCTCAAAAACTTTCCGAATCGCGTAATCCGCGGATCATCATCGCTGGCCCAAGTGGGACCACTATCCGCTTCGGCATCGCTCCGCATGGTGCGGAATTTGAGACAATCAAATACCTGGGCTCGCAAACCAACGCGCTTTTGTCGATAAAGTACGGGTCCCTGAGATGTGAGCTTAATAAGCAGCGCGATGATTGGAATCAAAGGTAGGGTCAGGATGGAAAGCACCAGCGCAAGAAGCGTTGAGATATTCCGTCGTAGAAACCAATGGCGTTGCGTCAAGCGAAAGCCGTCACCAAAGATCAGCCAGCTCGGATGCAATTCGTCAATTTCGATCTTCCCGGTTGCCTTTTCGAGAATCGAAGTTCCGTCGTCCACGCGTATCCCGCGGAGCCGGATATCCAATAATTCGTTCACTGGCATGACTGATCTACGATCAGCGAGCGCGACAATCACTCGATCAACTGCCTGACGATCCCGAAGATCTCTTAGCGTTTGTGTGAGCGACTCACCATTGAAGTGGCCGTTATCGCCGCTCGCAACCCCAACGAGGTCCATTCCGAGCTCCGAACGCGATTCAATGGCCTCGCGGATGCGGAGAGCGCGCTCCCCATTCCCCAAAAGGTACACCTTCTCTCTTAGCGCCCGGAGAGAAATCAGGTGGACACACGCCCATCGCCATGACATCCAGGCGACGGTCAGGATAAAGAGGCCTGTCAAAAATACGAAGCGCCCAACCTTAAACTTGGGAAAAACATAACTGACCGCCGCGAGGATAAAAGACAGGATCCCTACCAGCATCAGGATCCGGGACTGAATCTCCCCCTGACTATTTAGCCGTCGTAGGTCGTGTAGTTCGAGATAATGGGAGCAAAGGAAGGCAAGAGCCGCAACTGCTAGAATCTTGAGAGTGGCCTGTTGACTGGTGAATACGTGCCCACTTTCCTGTCCAAAGGAGATGACGATCGCTAACGCGAAAGAGAGACAGACCGCTGCAATCTCACCCAATAGCATGACGAGTGAGCGGGTTGGGACATAGGAATTGAATATGCGGATCACGAGGTGCCTGGTGCAAGAAAGGTGCCAACCCTGTTGGGCAATCGGATCCGACTGAACAATGTGTTAAGTGATTGAAAAAATTTGGGTTAGTGAACGTAGGGGCTGGCCTGTCGCTGCCATTCAGCAGCCAGTCTATTTGGAGAGGCTAAGGAAGTTCCCTATTGTTCCATCTAAATGGATTCAGAGACTCCTTACCACCAAAGGCGCTGAAGATCCCATAGCGACACTAAGATCTAGAACAAGTTACTCATTTTAAATGAGTTAAGCCAAGTTTCAGCGACCTCCCGCGTTCTCACAATATAACCTTTTCGACGCCGACGGACTATCCTTGGCAGCGCAATTGCTCTAGGAGCTGTAGTGAAGGCTAGCCGTCCTACATGAATCCCACTTCCGAGGGCTCCCCACTTAGCAAGAATCTGTTAAGCCCTACTGCTCAGGCGTTGATCCAATTGTGTCTGGTCGGCGTTCTGTTGGGAGCGCTTTACAAGTCTGTTTTGATCGGTCTGGTGAAACAATGGTGGGAGGATCCCGATTACTCGCACGGCTTTGTGGTTCCACTGTTTTGCGCTTGGGTAATTTGGAAAAGGAAAAACCGGCTCCGAAGCCTCCCATCGGCACCAAGTTGGTCGGGGCTTCTGGTTACCGTGGTGGGGATGGGGATCCTGGCATTGGGTGTGCTGGGCGCAGAAAATTTCTTGTCGCGGGTCTCCGTTCTGGTTGGCTTGGCGGGGCTCGTCGTTCAATTCCGGGGCTGGAGCTCGTTTCGATTGCTCTTGTTCCCCTGGGCTATCCTTTTCCTAGTGATTCCTCTGCCAGCGATCATCTTCAATGAAATCTCCCTGCCGCTCCAATTCCTGGCGTCACGTCTGGGCAGCTCACTTCTTACTCTCCTTGGCGTGCCTGTACTGCGCGAGGGCAACGTTATCCAAATGTCGTCGCTCACGCTCGATGTAGCGGGGGCTTGTAGTGGCTTGCGCTTTCTCATTTCTTTGATCACCATCGCAATTATCTACGGATGCCTCAAAGAGCTTAGCTTTGTGCGAAGAGTCTGGATTGTGCTGGCCGCAGTTCCTTTGGCTATCAGCGTGAACGGCCTGCGCATAATGGGGACCGGAGTCATCGGCGAGTACTGGAGTCCCGGTAAGGCTGAAGGCCTTTTCCACACCTTCTCTGGCGTCGTTTTCTTTGCTATCTCGCTCCTGCTGCTTATGCTTCTGGACGCAGCCTTCGGTCGGACCCATCGCTTCCTACAATCCAGGCGGACCACATGAAGCTACTTGCGCCCTGGCGCAATTTTTTGCCGATTATCCTCGTTTTCGCATTGACCGCTGGCCTTATACAAGCCAGAGCTCACCGCGAAATAGTGCCGCTGCATGGGGATTTCTCCTCATTTCCCACCCGCATTAACGGCTGGGTCGGTACCGACATCCCCATGCTTCCAGAGGAGCTCGCAGCTCTCGGCAAGGGCGACTTCCTGGTTCGGGACTACACTCGAGGGACTGAGATTCCTATAAACCTCTTCCTGGCTTATTACCCCTCACAACGGTCGGGTGACACGATTCATTCACCCCGGAATTGCTTGCCCGGCGCAGGCTGGACGCCGGTGCAGGCTGGCAAAATCCAGATTCCTGGCTACGAGGGCACTTCCATGACCGTCAATCGCTATGTAGTTGGGCGAGGCTCGGAACGCATGCTTGTATTGTATTGGTACCAAGCTCACGGGCGTGTAACGTCCAGTGAATACTGGGCCAAAATCTTTTTGGTAACGGATTCCCTGCGTCTTAACCGGACCGATGGCGCACTCGTTCGCATCTTGACTTCGTACGACGACGACGAAGGGGCTTCAAAGGCCGAAGCCCGAGTCTTACAGTTCACTGGGCGGGTCCTTCCGCTGTTGGACGCCCACATTCCTCGCTAGCTCTACAAATCGGATTTCCACAATGGCAGATCGGTCGCGTCCTCGGCCTCCGAGGTTGTGGGCTAGGCCCATTCACCAAAAAAACGCGGCTAAGTCAGCCGCATTTACTGCGTGTATCGAATTTTTAGGCCGCTAAAATTGCTACGTCTTCTAAATGCTCACGAGACCTGCTTGGTCATCTTCCTTTTCGCCGCATCCTTGCTGCGAGTCCCACCAGGCCCGTAGCGAACAGCAATAAGCTCGCGGGCTCCGGAGTTGCAATGGACTTTCTTTTTTTCGAATCCTGGAACCGCAAAGTGTTACGGCCGCTTCCCGCAAGCTGCACCAGGCACTGCCCAGTGCTCGCGGTGCGAACATGCAACGAGCCATTGGCCCTTGCCGATAGACTCCCCATGAGCACCACCGGCAATAACCATCCAATACGCTTGATCGACATCGAGACAATCTCCTTGATCCAACCACCTAGTTGGTTCAGATTCGCAGCCTCATAGGGAGCAATTCGAGTACCAACCCTGAGCCCCCCTAAATCCCTATAGATCAACGAATTTTGTGCGCATCCCCTGACTCTCACTTTCGTTCATCGAACGTTTTTTCGCAGGAGAGGGTAAAGCCTTGGAGGTCTGCCAACCCAATGGAGTCGCCACGGTAAGAATTAGATCTAGCATCTTTTTGGACTTCTCGGATGGCTCTTATTTGCGGAATGTCCGCGGCCGCATCTCCCGCTGGCGTAATGCCGACAAGTCCGATTGTAAAATTCTCAAATTCTCGAGCGCACCGAAGAAGATGCCATCAAGCTCGATTAACGGGGAGATTCTGTGGATACCATTTCTTGGCCGCGCTGCTACTCGAGCATCTTGCTCACGGGTTCCACATTGGGTGCCGTTTTGTAATTTTCTCCGTACCATTCCCAAGTCCGTCTCAATCCTTCTTCAAAAAGGATGCGCGGTCGGTATCCGAGGATTTCGCGCGCCAAGGAAATGTCCGCTTGCGAATGGCGAATATCGCCTGTTCGCGGCGGCTCATATTTGGCCTCGATCTTCTGCCCGGCAATCTGTTCCATGACTCGCAAGACCTGATTTAAGGTTATCCGGGCACCGGTTCCCCCATTAAACACTTTTCCAGAGGCATTTTCTGCTTCGCATGCACCGAGAGTCTCATCAACAACGTTCTCGACAAACGTAAAATCGCGTGATTGCTCCCCGTCTCCGTAAACGACCGGTGGTTGCCCTTGCAACACAGCCAACATGAACCGCGAAAGCACACCAGAATATTGCGATGTAGGATCTTGCCGCGGCCCAAAAACATTGAAGTAGCGGACGCAGGAATTCTCGAGCCCATAAACTCGCCCAAATACTTGTGCGTAGAGCTCGCCAACATATTTGGTTATACCATAAGGAGAAATTGGCATCGGTTGCATCGTCTCCACTTTGGGAAGCGTCGGCGTTTCCCCATAGGCGGAGGAGGAGGCGGCATATACGATCCTTCGGACTTTGGCGTCACGAGCGGCGACCAATACGTTCAGCGTGCCGTCGATGTTTACACGATTCGATTCAATTGGATCTTTCACCGATCTGGGCACAGAGGTTCGAGCGGCGAGATGGATTACGTAGTCCACGCCCTCGCAGGCTTTCTCGACAGTTCGTAAATCGGTTATGCTGCCAACGTAAAGTTCAATCTGGTCGCGAACAGCGGCAAGATTTGCTTCCTTGCCAGACGAAAAATCGTCCAGGACCACCACCTGGTGTCGCCGACGGACCAATTCATCGACTATATTGGATCCTATGAATCCAGCACCGCCGGTCACCAGAAACCTCATTCTGCCGTTCAACCTCGTCATAAGTTAGTTCACCTTCTACCGTTGGCAACTCGCGTTGGCTGCCTCGCCGGAGGCTAGACCAAGGTTTCGAGCTTCTTCCTGCACTGTTCTTCTTGAGGCAATTCTCTTACCAGGCGATGCATCGGGCGCCGCTGCATTGGCCTTGAGATAAGACATTTAGTTTCAATAGTTTGTTAACGTCACCCTCCGGCTCAAGAGCAAAGTTGGAGTAATCTTATTTCCCAAAGTATCCCAAAGAAGTGGCAACTTACGCTCCTAGGGAATGACTTTGCAGGGGTCGTCCTGGGCACCTCGATCTTAAAAAAGATTTCGAGAAGCGAGGGCTCGCTTGGCAGGCATAAGCTGACCCTACTCAGCAAAGGCTTAATTTGCCGAGCCCTTGGGGTCGAATCTGAAGCTTGATACTTATGGAACCCTTTTCATCATAAGATGGTGGAGGGAAGCAGCAGATCTGATTTCCCTTGAACCAACGACGAAACCGACCGGAGACGACGAGGAAAATCCTCGGCGGGATTTGTTTCTTCGTTTCCTGTACCTTATTTGTCGCCGCCTTCTGGCCTTTCAATCTCGTTCCCCCAAATGAAGTAGGTTGGCTAGCAAATGAGGGCGGCCTTTGGTTTGGTAAGAACGCCACGATCTTCAGCTCGGGCGTATTTGGTGTCCCCAGATCCAGTACTAAGCCATTCTGCAGCGTGGAGATCTGGCTGCAACCAGCCTTTGCAGGTGTGAAGAGTTCTGAAACCATTCTTTCGTTCTACACACCGGACAATCCAGGGAAGTTCCGGCTGATGCAATACCTCGATCAGTTTCTTGTGCAACGAGATTATCGGGATCCGCAAAACCATTTGGCAACAGCAGAAATCAAGGTTGAGCATGCTTTTCACCGCGACGAGCGCGTATTGTTCACCATCACGTCGAATCGAAAGGGTACCTCGGTTTATAGGAATGGCGTATTTGCAGAATCTGATTCGCGCTTTGACTTAACCTGCGCTTCCTTCTCGGGCCAACTGGTGATCGGAAATTCGCAAGTCATTTATGATGCATGGCAGGGAAGACTATTTGGCGTGGCCTTTTATAGTCAAAGCCTCACTCGGGAACAGATCTCGCGGCACTATGAATCCTGGTCTCACTGTCGAGTGCGACAGGGCTTTCGGGAAGATGGGCTCGTTGCGCTTTATTCTTTTGCCGAGGGGGCAGGTAGGATGATCCACGATAGCCTCGGCGCAAGCCCGGATCTCTATATTCCCCAGACATTTAAAATTCTACACAAACGCTTGCTCACTCCTCCCTGGGAAGAGTTTTCCCCTGATCTCGGTTATGCGTGGGACCTCTTCATCAATGTTATAGGCTTCGTGCCTTTCGGCTTCTTCTTTTATGCCTACTTCGTAGGAGACCGGCCAGGTGATCGGGCTGCACTCTTGACGGTTGCTTTGGGTGGACTCACTAGTCTAGCCATCGAGATCCTGCAATGGTTCCTGCCTTCTCGAAGTTCAGGGGTCACCGATATTATTGCGAATACGCTTGGCAGTGGTGTTGGCGTGATCTTGTGGAGGCTGCGGGTGGTTCAGGATTTAGTCGGTAGCCTAACTGGGGAGGACCCATCTCCGTAGCCTCGAACGCCTGCGGCGGTATCCACTGAGGAATTCGACGGCACAAACCCCGGGCCAGGTTTACGTGCTCGGAAACCCGCGCGCTATACCGGGCAACCTTTTGTGTACATGGTCTTACTACAAACGGAGGCAACCGCATCCTTTTGAGTCGAACATGCTGTATTTGCGAGTCTCTTCTACACGGCCCGGTGGCCTGCAAGATCCCCGAGAGTCCCAAGGAGCATCAGGTGTGAGTCATGCCAACTGACCGGAAACCCGAGTTCTTCCAAGGCGCCCAGCTAAAGGTTGCGATTATCGGTTGCGGATATGTCGGCCTTCCGCTGGCCCTTCGCTTTGCAGAAGCAGGGCACAAAGTCACCGGGTTCGACACGGATCCCAGCAAGGTGTCGGTGCTAAACGATGGGAAATCCTACATCGAGCACATCCCGCAGAGAAAAATTCAGCAGTATGTGAACACCAGGTATTTCAACGCGACCACGGATTTTCGCGCAGCTCAAAGAAGCGGACGCAGTCCTGATCTGTGTCCCCACGCCGCTCGATGAGCGGCGCGCCCTTGAGTCGACGACCTATCCCGGAACGACAGAAGAGCTGGTACTCCCGATCCTCGAGAAAAAACGGGTTACAACGCCCCATCGCGACAGGCCCTGAGAATGAGAATGTCGCTTGCGATTTTTTGCTGCCTTTTCGCCCGAGCGCGAAGACCCAGGCAACAACCAGTTTGGTCTAGCGCAAATCCCCAAGATAGTCGGCGGCCTGAATCCTCCGAGCGGGCGCGCGGCGCTGGCGCTCTATGCGCAGGCGGTCTCGCGTGTTGTGCCCGTGAGCTCCACGCGGGCGGCAGAAATGGCCAAGCTGCTCGAAAACATTTTCCGCTGCGTGAAAATCGCTCTGGTGAACGAACTCAAGCTGCTGAGCCTGCGCATGGGCATCGACATCTGGGAAGTGATCGCGCTGCATCCTCAAAACCTTTTGGGTTCATGCCTTTCTATCCCGGGCCCGGACTCGGAGGGCACTGCATCCCCGCGGATCCGTATTATCTCTCTTGGAAGGCACGAGAATATGATTTTGCAACGCGTTTCATTGAACTGGCCGGCGAAGTAAGTACCGCGATGCCATACCACGTCGTTGAGGCTGTCGGCGCCGCCCTCAACGAGCGGAAAAAGAGCATCAAGGGTTCGAAAAGTGTTGGTCCGGGGTGTAGCCTACAAGAAAGATGTCGACGCCCTGCGTGAGTCGCCGACACTGAAAATTATGCAACTCCTCCTACAGCACGGTGCCCAATTGGATTATAACGACCGTACGTCCCGAAACTGCACAAGATGCGACACTCCAATTTCGAAAATATGAAGTCGGTGACGCTCGATCCGCAAACCCTATCGAGCTATGATGGCGTGATCATCGCCACAGATCACTCCAGCTATGATTACACTGCGATTGTAGACTCCGCTCAGCTCGAGGTGGACACCCTCAGCGCCACAAGGCTCGTGACGCGGCAGCGCGAAAAGACCGTTCTTTGTTAGGTGCCGATGCCTCCGCTACTCTGGCCAGATGTGGAGTCGCACGGTTGCATTCTTTGACGCCTTGACGGGGGGCCGGGGCGACCAAGGGGCAGACAAGTTGCGCGAAAATGGTTATTTAATTGGTTAGCTCTGACGAAACTTCGAGGGAAATCATTTCGCTGGCACGATCCAATGGAGCCACTCGCCGAAGGCCGTCGGAGCGATTGTGCTAACCTTGCCACACGCCAACCGAAAGAGCTTCCACAGGAAAGACCCGCCGTCTATATAAGCTATAAATAGCTCGGGGGAAGTAGAGTAGCCGCTCAGAGGCGCCGAAGATCCCGCCCAAAAAACAAGTTCGCGGCACCCTTGTTTAATCAGCATTTCGATCAGATAAGACCGGAGCACGAGCGAGATCGACTCGCGAATACGAGTCCGATTATTCAGCTGCATATTTAGGATAGCGCGGTCGCCAAGGCGCCAGCCGCCAGCCAGGCTGATCCATTCGCCGTCGTTCTTACGAAGGCCAACGGTAATGCGCGACGGCATAGCTTCAACCATGGCGAGGCACTTCTTTAGGTCGGGTTCGATCTCCGCATAGGTGGCATTCGGAAACAAGCGCCCAGCCGCGGCGCAGAAGTCTGAAAATGCGAGCTCAGGGACGAACTCATGACCTGCCAACTCACTCTTTCGACGGTAGTTCCGAAAGTTCCGCCGGGTCCGAGAGCCGAGGCTGGTGAGAAATTCGTCATAGGTTCGGCGTAATTCCAAATGGGCGTGCCGTTTCGCCCGGTAGATTCCGAAGGCCGCGCTTTCTTCGACACCGCGTAAAAGCGCCACCCGGTCCGGGGGAATCAAGAGCCGGACCGCAAGCATGCGCTTGCGGAGCGCCTTCAAGGCGCTGCGTATCACAGATTCCCTTTCCGCTGGATCAGCCACTACCATGGAACCCAAGGAATCATCTCCTAACGCAACGCGAGTCCTTATTCCAGCCACCAGGGCCTCTTTGAAGTACAGCAATCCTGCAATTCGCTCCCCTTGCGAGACCACACAGACACAGGGTCGCCATTTTCGTTTCGAGATAGAAGCTAGGAAGAAGCGTGGGTTAAGCATAGCTGGTTCCAGTACCAGACTACCAACGAGCGGCGCCAGTCTAGCAATCTCATGTCGGGAAGAAACAATGGTTGCACTTAGAGGTTGCGAACAGAAAGACTCGGCCGACTCCAGCATCCGTTGTCGAAGTGAGTACCTTAGAGGGCGAGTCCCCAAGCTCCGCGAAGGCTTCGCCATTTCATCAGGGAATTTTTTGGGCAGCGAGCGCAGTGCTCGCCAAAGAAGAAACGGGAACTGGGCAAGGCCCTTGTGTCTGCTCTTGTCTACATAAGACTGCGATAGGTTCTGTGGCTCCCCGAATTTGCGAATTCCTTCATGAAAATACATGGGCATGGGCAACTCCATCAATCTCGCTTGGTTTTGTCTTGCCAAAGGTTCTAAAGAGCCTCAATCAGGTAAAGACCCGAAAAGCTGTGCGGGCCCTGAGGGAAAAGCAAATCGATCAGGCGTGCGTCGTCTTCTTTGGATCTAGGCTTCCAGCCGGGCCCTTCCTGGCGCTCGTCAAACTGGGTTTAGTTTTGAAGCAGTCAGGTCAACGCAAAAGCGCGCTGGAGACGGCTCCTATTTTCGTTGGATGCAAAGTAAACGACGGAGGTCTGGTGGGAAACAAAGTGCCGACTGCCTGGAAGGCTTGAAGAAGGCGATTCCGTTTGATTCTGCCGGAAAAACTATGCTGCGCTGAGATGTCACCTTGACAGTCGCAAGTTTCACGCTCTCGGGGACATGCGCAAGAGGTTCCTCCTCAAAATCATTGGAGGTATCGTCGACGAAGCTGAGCAGCTCAGGGAGTTGGCCGCAAAGCAAAATTAGCACCATAAGAAAGGGAAGGAGGAGGTAGAGCCTCTTAACCATTCGCATTGACTGTCCGGTCCCAGGGCACGAATTCCAAATCTCGATTAGATTCAGTGTCAATGCAGAAGGCAGGTTCTGTCAAGGGAAAGTTGCAATCAAATGCGAGGAAACCGCCACGGTTACTCGTCGACGCGCTACCAATCGGGAAGCATCGCACGGGTGCTCCCTGAGGAGGCCGACCTCCTTGGGGAAAGCCCGTATTGTCAGGGCTTGACCTGCAAGCGCTCCTCTTCGTTGACTTGCCTCAGGTCGCGCCCCTAAGATGGCCTCACTAGCAGTAATTCTAGTCAGTACGACCTATCCGGGTCGCGCCAGTGGCAGACATGGCCATCAAAGCCGCGGTTGGGAGCAACCAGAAGTTTCCGGGAAACACGATTCTTCATGGAGGAAGCTGTGGGA
>Ga0126369_10000615_pt1 | contig 23583 bp, 29 predicted proteins | sample PanSoiMetaPlot_1_FD_109646 | JGI IMG/M metagenome (GOLD analysis project Ga0126369, IMG submission 109646) | Tropical forest soil microbial communities from Panama - MetaG Plot_1 | ecosystem: Environmental > Terrestrial > Soil > Tropical forest > Bulk soil | place: Panama | collected 2016-02-17
GATGGGTCACTTGACACGGTTTCTCGCCCTCCACTCTCTTGACCGCTGGTTGTCGCAGGTTCGACAAGTGCGGAAGCCGTGTTTGTTCCTTCGGGTGTTCTGGGGTGTGAATTCGTGACCGTGTTTGCAGTGGGTCTGCTGGGCCTGACTACCGCGCCGTATATTCTCCTGGTGGCTCACAGCTTCTAGGTGTTCTGGATTCACGCAGTCACGGCGTCGGCAGACATGATCGATCTCGTCGGGGACGGGTTCGTCACGAAAGAGGAGCCAGGCAACTCGATGAGCCTTACGGGCCTTCCCATTCAGCAGGAACCTCCCATAGCCGTCCCCGTCCTTGGAAGCTGTCCACTTCCAGTGCCTGAACAAGGTCACCCGTACCTTCGCCATGAATCGTTCCTTGGTGGTCGGACTCATGACTTCGCCTCGGCCCAGTTGTTGCCCACGGCAATGTTGACTTCGAGCGGGACGTCGAGCACCGGCTTCCCGTTCCGGTAGACCTGCTCCATAGCTTCCTTCACCCTCGGAACGACTTTCTCAACGATACGCTCATCCACTTCGATGACGAACTCATCGTGGATTTGTAGTACGAGTTCGGCTGGAAAAATGCGAAGTACATCGTGAACCTGGATGAGACCTATTTTTGCGATGTCGGCGGCGGTGCCCTGGATGGGGTGGTTGACGGCCTGCCTCTCCGCATAGGCTCGCAGCCCGTTGTCGGAGGAGTGGATATCTTCGAGGCGTCGCTTACGCCCGTACAGGGTCTCCACGTAGCCCTTGTCCCAGCAGGATCGCTTCACCCACTTGGCCCACTTCTTCACGCCGGGGTACGCAGCGTGCCACGCCTCATAGACCTTCTCGGCCTCTGACAGCGGGATGCCGCTCATGTCCATGATGCGTCCGGGGCCACCCTCGAAGCTCAAGTTGAAGTTCGAGTTCTTGGCGATGGCGCGCTGCTCTGACGTCACCTTGGACTCGGGCACCTTGTAGATCAGGCTGGCGGTCTGGGTGTGCAGATCCAGGCCCAGCCGGTAGGCCCGGAGCAGCATCTGGTCGCGCGTCTGATGGGCCAGGACTCGTAGCTCGATCTGGCTGTAGTCGGCCACGATCAGCTTGCGACCGGCTGGTGCCCGGAACAGCTTCCTCACCATGGTGGCGTCATGGGTCTCCTTGTAGCGGGCCGGGATGTTCTGGAGGTTGGGGGCGCTGCATGACAGCCGCCCGGTCTTGGCCACGGCCTGGTTGAAGCTGGCCCGGATCCGGCTGTCGTCATCGATGTGAGGGATGAACCCGGCGATGTAGGTGGACAGGGTCTTCTGGATGTCCTTGTACTCCAGCAGCTTGCGGGGGCCGACGTGACGGCGCGCCAGACTCTTCAGCGCCTTGGCTTCGGTGGACCGCTGGCCGGTCTCGGTGAAGGACATGCAGCGCAGCCCTAGCTCGTCGTAGAGCCACTTAGCTAGCTGCTGAGTGCTGTTGAGGTTGATGTCATGGCCCACCATCTCCCTGATCTCGGCGGCGCGCTCGGCGTGCTGTTGTTCTAGCTCGGGGCGCAGACGTCGGAACTCCGACAGATCCACGTAGGCACCGTGCTGGCGCATCTCGATCAGCACCCGGAGGACATCCATCTCCAGGTCGAACAACTGCCGCAGCCTGAGCATGGTGGGCTTGGCCAGCTTGGCGGATAGCTTCCACCACAGCATCCAGGCCATCTTGGCGTCGATGGTGGAGTACCGCACGGCCTTCCAGAACGGCGCGCTGTACGCCTGCTCGCCCAGCTTCTCGTCATAGGTGTAGCCCAGGTACCGCTGGGTCAGGCTGCCCAGCTTGTAGTTGCCGGTGCCCAGGTTCTCGTTGAGCAGGAACGTCAGGGTCAGGACGTCGGCGTAGGGGAGGTCGGGGATCTCGTCGTCGTAGTACTTCGAGACAGAAAGCAGGTCGAAGCCGACGTTCTGATTGACCTTCCGGCGATCCGAGAAAAATAGATCCTCCAACGCCTCGAAGACGTCGGTGTGGTAGATCTTGGTGCGCCTGCCGGGGTGGGAGATGGGTATGACGTCGGAGCGGCCCGGACCGGCCAGACCGATACACCACACCTCATTGGTCCGGGCGTCGAGGGCGGGCTTGTCCTTCTCGGCAGCCAGGCGGCAGGTATCGGAGCAGTACTTCCGACGACGGGTGGGGATGGGCCGGTCGCAGGCAGGGCAGAGGGTGGCCTGCTCGGCGTAGCGGGAATCGACGGGCGTCGGATCCTGAAGCATCCGTACCTTGCGGCGCGCCACCGTCTCGACGTCGAAGGCGAACTCGGAGAAGTGGCGGTAGTCGGTGGCTAGCTGCTTGAGATCCTCGGCGGTCTCAACGATGCGGGTCGCCAGCATCGGGTTCCCCAGTTGTCAAGGGGAGAGCCGGGGGCAGGATGTCCGGCTCTCCCCTCACTGCATGGAAGCGACTCGGCGGTAGCACCTCCATGAGTTACCTATTCCGTGGCCGCGTCGGCCACTTCTTGAAGCTCTTGCCGGGTAGACCGTTCCAAGGACGAATCGTCCCAGAGCTTGTTGTCGAACTTGGTGATCTGCTCTTCGGTGAGAGGTACGAACTCCCAGTCTTCCTCTAAGTCACGGATCTTGACGGGTCGGATCTCGGTCCGCTTGTTGCGCTTCTGTCCCCGCATGGCCACGGCGTAATACGAACCAGCCAGCGGTTCCTTCTGAGCGTAGTCGTCCAGGGTGTCGGTGATGGTGACACCGCACTCGAAGACGACATGGCGGGGCGTATCCCCGGCACAGTCCAAAATGTTAAAGCGCACGCGGGCGCTGGGCACATCGATTTCGCACAGGGGGCAGTCGTCTTGCAGGCAGATGTAGGACTGCTTGGATCCTTTGGGCATCCAGTCGGCCCAGTGCATCAGGAACGATGCGTACGGGCCGTCCTCCATAAACATGACCAGACCTTCTTCGTCTCCTACCTTGTAGAGCTTGCTCCACTTGGAGGGGGCGTTGGCCTTGACACGGCGGTAGCCGGACCAGCCTTTGGCGACAGCCAGGTCGCTGTCATCATCAGCGTCGCTCCGACGTCGGCGGGCAGCACGGTTGGGGGTAGTAGCAGGCTCCTCCTCACGCCGCAGGCGTAGGGGGCGGCGAGGGGTCTCGGGTTCGGGTTCGGGTGAGCTTGTGCGACGCAGTAGTCGCCTTGTTTGAGTTTCTGGCACTTTGGCTCCTGGCAGATGACAAGCGGGCAGATGACAGATAGTCAGTGGCAAGGTTGGGTTGGATCTCGCTCCACTGAGCAACTTCGTCAAGCTCCTCGGTGGCGAGCCTCTCAACTTCAAAGACCAGCAGTTCCTCCAGCTTGAGGGTCTGCTCGTCTCGGTTCTTGATCAGCAGGTTGGCCCATTCGTTGTCGGTGTAGCCGAGATCATGATGATCAGCTTCGGCTCCGACCTCGATCTGGACGGTCTCATAGTCACGGATACGCACCAAGTAACGGACATGCTTCGAGAGCTTCACCATGTCTTGAACTCCACGATGATGCGCTCCACGAAGTGGGTGGCGTCCATCTTGTCGATCTTTCCTTCCAGCACTCCTTCCTCCTGGGCGATACGAACGATGCCTTCGATCTGTTCACGGGTCCAGAGCCTTCGACTGGCGTCGCCTCTGGTGCCGTATATCTTCGGGGTCTGGAACCGGGCCTTGGGTAGCCAGCCCTTGCGGATCCAGGCCCGGATGGTCACCGGGTCGCGGTTCATGGCCTTGGCCAGCGCGCCTACGGTGAAGAACTCTTGGGTCACCCCGTTGACGGTGTAGTTGCGGGGATGGGCATCCCAGCCTTCGGCTTCCTTACGAGCTACCCGCTCCTCGCGTATACGCTTCTGGCGCTCTTCGTGCGACTCTCGACGTCGCATCTTCGAGCCAGGGTAGAACTCGTCTTCCTTAAGGTCGGGGAACGCCTCTAGCAATTGAGGCAGGTCTCTTGTCATATTGTGGTAGCTCCATTAGCTGACAGGCTTGCCGTCCACGTCCAGCAGGTAGAGGTTGAACCCCACCTTCCGGTTGAACATGCGAGCCAGTTCGTCGTCAGTGATCTTGTTGTCGTAGTAGGCGGCGTAAATCCGGTCCTCGCTCAGTTGCACGACGGTCTCGGTCATCTCGTCGTACAGCCCTTTGTCCTTCAAGATCTGTGAGGCGGTGTCCTCGATCAGGACCGGGCGGTAGTCCACACGCTGATTTTTCAACGTCATGATCTTCTGCTCACCCACCGGCTCCTCCAGATCCAAAAGAAATGAACCCTTGGAATCTTGCTCCCCGTATTTTTGGACGAGGGATTTGAGGGCGGTCTTGCCTGCCTCCAACTTCTCGCTGACGAAATTGAGTTGGCGCTTGGTGGCGTACCACTTGTCCACGTCGTCGCGAACGGTGCCCAGATCTAGCAGTGGCTTCGTCCGTTGTAGTCGGCGCATGCAATGACCATACCCATTGGATAGAGCGTCAAAGGGTCATGGGAGAATCCTCCCCGACTCCCCTTGGTAGGTGCTCACGATGAAGGCTGGGCGGCTGTGACGATCAGCAGCTATCAGCAACTGCGCGGTCTCCCGGTTCTGGCTCAACCGGTCCATGAAAGCGATGATCACATTCGGATCAGACCAGCCTTCAACGCGACGATGCTGGAGGTGCCTGAAGTCATCGACCTCGTTCTCCAGACCCTCCAGCGTGCCGTTGTCCTCGATGATGATCACCTCCTGCCACTCACGGGCCTGAGAGTTCAGGCCCGTGAGGATGGCTCGGAGGATCAGGGTGTCGGACGTGAGCCGACTCCCGCAGAGCAGGTACTTAGGTCCCTGCCGGGTCATCGTCGGCCAGCGGGTTGTAGATCGTGGGCCACTTCTCGGCGGGCCGGGATCCACTGGCGGGCCGGTAGACGATCTTGTACGAGGAGTTGGCAGGCTCCCCATTCATGTACAGGTTCCACGCCTTGATGACGGTGCCCAGTTGGGACTTGGTGATGAAGCCCCGGCTGACTTGGTCCCGCTTGTTCTTGCCACGGACCTTGTCGTGGATGAGCCACTCACGTAGTACCCGGATGGGGTGGCTGCCCTCGTCCATGTGCTGTCCCTCGGTGCGGGGGTCAGCGCCGGACTTCAGGTGGTCGAAGAACCAGTTGCAGTCACTCTCATCGACCTGCATGAAGCGGTAGTAGAGGAAGGCGGCGACACTGGGGTACAGGCCGGTGACCTTGGCCACTTGCCGAGTGGCGTCCACGGCGTCGCGGATACCAGGGTGGGCGTCGAGCACACCCACTACCTGCGACTTGGACGGGAACTTGTTTTTCCCAGAGTCGGCTAGGAGGGTCTGGCCGGTACTGTCCTGGCGGTCCAGCTTCCACTGGAGGGTTAGGGCACCCGATAGGACGTTGGGGTCGTTCTCCCCAGAGATCTGCAACATCTCCGACGTGGTGCGGGTGGCACCGGAGCCGGTGGTCCGCATGGTCTCATCGAACGACGGTCCGAAGACCACCAACGAGATGATGCTGATGTCAGCCTGGATGATTGCTTGCAGACGGTTCTGACCGTCGTCAAGCTGCCACTCCTCCTGGGCGGGGATCCATGAGAAAATGATCGGCTCCCCATTGAGGACCCACTGTCCGTTGGTGATGTCCTCGGTGTACTGCCGGATCTTCTCAGGCTTGAGGTTGCGGTTGCGGGTGTTGAACTTCATCCACGTACGCGCCAGGTTCGGAGTGATCTCCACCACCTTGACGACGAGTCCGTGGTCTTGGGGGTTCTTCCCCCACGGCACCATGTTGGGGTAGACCCAATCCTCACGGCGCTCTTCGGGTACCGACTCCGCTGCTGCGGCGGGTCGGCGTCTTGCGGTAGCCACTACTAGATATCCCTTCTTGGTTCAAAGTTGGCTATTGGTGAGAAGCCACTCCGGGCACGATTGGCCTCGAAGGTGGCGGAAACCCGCTCTAGGTACTTTGCCACTTGACGTAGCTCGAACGGGCTGAAGCCGGGTGAACCGACTCCATCATTTCCAAGGAAGGCACCGAACTCGGTGATGTCGGGAGCCTTGGCCTTGGTGAAGTTGAGAACCGACCGCTCTATCAGCACGCGGCACTCCTGCAAGAAGTTCCGGTGGCGAAGCTCGGCCAGTTCCTCGGGACTGGGATCGAGTGCCGGGTCTGGGCGGCTCGGGGTGGCAGAGCCGCGGCGCAGGTTCTTCGGCTTGCGCTCGCCCTTGATGAGCGAGACGTCTTCGCGCCAGGCCATCATGGGCCTGTAGTTTTCGAGTCCGGCCTGCTCGGCACCTTTTGGTGTCAGGACCCAGACGTTGTGACGTCGGTTGGATCCGTATTTCTTGTAGTAACCCGACGCCTTGAGCCAGCCCATGTGCTCCAACTCGGTCCGGCGTGCCCGGTACGAGTTGACGTTCATTTCGACCATGTGCATGGCTTCGTTGTCGGTATAGCCGGTGCCGTCTTCCGCAGCCTTGATGAAAACGTCCAAGGTCATGCGAAGCTGCCAGCCGGTGGGGACGACGAGGTCGCCGCGCTGCGACGGTTCTCGTAGTCCTCTGATTGGTCTCGGGTGGTTCGTGCTCATGTTCCTCCAGATGGTAAGTGAGTAGGTGTGACCAACTATATCACACCAGTTACTCGGGTGGTGTCGGGCATCTCATTAGACTTCGTGCTCGCGCAGAAATTGGGACAGAGACTGGAGATCCAGGCTCAGTCGCCCTCTCGGGGAGATGCCCTTGCCGTCCACGATGGCGTCGGCCACACGCCGCTTCTGTTGCAGCAGCCCCATCTGGTACTCCTCTATAGATCCGGCGATCTGGATGGAAGTTAAGGTCACGCGTGGCCACTTACTGGAGAGCCGGATGATGCGGCTCTGCCGCTGGGCGTACGCGCCCGCGGACCACGGCAAATCGTAGCTGATCAAATAATTGGCTTGAGGTAAATCGAGACCTATCCCCCCGGCGTCTGAGGACAGGAATAATCGGGTGTCGGGGTCGGTGGCGAACTGTTGCTTGGCGCGGTCGCGTTGCTTGGTGGAGATGCGCCCGGTGAACAGCACCGACTTGCTCATCTCGGCTGTGGCCGCAGCGATGATGTCCAGCATCGAGGTGAAGAAGCTGAACACCACTACCTTGTTATCGGGGCTGGCGTCGAGGATTGCACTGACAACTTCTAGAAGACCTTCGAGCTTGGGCGACTTAAGGAGCTTCTCCAACTTTCCGGCCTCATAGAGATCCTGGGCGTACTCCGACCCCACCCGGTTGCCCGGTAGCTCGCCGCGGTAGTGCGCCGCCGAGATGTTGAGTAGCTCGGGGTGGTCGCACAGCATCCTCATGCACACCAGCTTCGACATGATCTTGCCGCGCGCCTCGCCGCCGTCATCACCGTGGTACAGACCCGACAGGCTGAAGTTGCCCCAGGTCTGGAGGGCGTCCTCGACGTCACGTTCCAGATCGGCGCGTATGCGCCGGTACAGCTTGGCCCCCTCGTCGTCCATGTCGATGAGGATGGTCTCCTCACTGACGGCGGGCATCTGGTCAGCTACCTCTTCTCGGGTCCGGCGCACCATGTGCTGATTGAGCAGGCGGTGTAGTACCGGCAGGTTGCGGTACACCCGTGGCTTGCCCCAATGATCGCGAACCACGAAGGCCCGGTCGAAGACCCGGTAGTCGCCCAGGACGCTGGGGTTGATCCACTGGAAGATGCTGAACGCTTCCTCGGCCCGGTTCTCGATGGGCTGGCCGGTCAGCCCCCACTTGTAGTAGGCGTCCAGGCGCTTCAATTTCTTCGAGCGGTTCGGGCGGAAGTTCTTGGCCCACTGGATCTCGTCGGCCACGATGAAGTCGCGCGGCAGCTTGGACACGATGGGCCAATCGTTGACCATCTGCTCGGGGTTGATGATCAGGTACTCGGCGTAGCTCTGCTTGTAGGCCCGGTACTGCGCCTCCCGCTCACGGATGTCGCCGGTCACCACGATCACCTGGGGTTCGGTGGCGAACTCATGGATCATACGCTCCCATTGCAGCTTGATGGAGGCGGGGCAGATGATGATCCCGCACATCACCCGGTTCTCCTCCAGCAACTGCTCTATACAGGCCACCGTGAGTACGGTTTTGCCAAGGCCCATCTCGAAGGCCACCAATAGCTTCTCAGCCGCGATCATCCGATCCACGGCCTCTTGTTGGAATGGGTAGAGGGTTCCTTTGAAGGTCATCTGATTTTTCTCGGACCTGACTTGCTATTTTTTCTGGATCTGTTACTCTGACTCCAGCTACCTGCTCTGGGGTTCAGCCCCCAGGCTAACGGGGGTTTATGCCCTCAGGGTGTGACCATGCCTCCCCCCTTTACGGGGGGCGTGGCGGCGCATTGGGGGACCCACTGCTCCACCTACCACTGTAGCAGGTCCGGTTGCTGGTCGCAAGTCGGGGTTCGAAGAAAACTGTGTATGTTGGGCTGGTGTTGGGAAAAACCCCGCCACAAGTTACTGTTCGTCCTGTAAGGTGTACCCCATGAGCAATGACGAACCTACCCGTACCTTCCTCGCGGAGGACGAACTACCACCACCCGATCACCCCATGGCTGTCGCCCGTGTCCTGCTGGCTGAAACACACAACATCCAAGGTCTCGAACTGACCAAGGAACTCACCCAGCGTTATTGGCGTGGGGACTGGATGCGCTGGGACGGCAACAAATGGATTGCGGAGGAAGACAACATCCTGAGGGGCCGGATCTACCAGCGGTTGGAGCATGCCTGGTACATGCATGAGACCAAGAACGGGATGGAGCCAAAGGAGTGGCGTCCCACCAAGGACAAGATCAACAAGCTGCTGGACGCCATGAAGATTCTGGTATATCTACCTCGGGCATCTCAGCCGCCAACCTGGCTCAACTCCACTGATTCCACGGTTGGTTTGGTGGCCTGCGCCAATGGGCTGCTGGATGTGAGCGCCCGGAAGCTGTTGCCGCATACGCCGCAATACTTCAACGACGTGTCCGTTCCCTTCGATTATCTGCCCAACGCCCCGCAGCCAAAACTGTGGTTGAAGTTCCTGAACCAGCTTTGGAATGACGACCCTGATTCCATCAAGCTGCTCCAGCAATGGTTCGGGTACATCCTGTCGGGCCGGACCAATCAGCAGAAAATGCTGGTGCTGGTCGGACCCGCTCGGTCCGGCAAGGGCACCATCGCTCGGGTGCTGACCGGCCTGGTGAGCAAGGAGAGTATCGCCGCTCCCACCTTGGGCAGCTTTCGTGGTGACTTCGGCTTGCAGCCGTTGGCCAGCAAGTCGGTGGCTATTATCGCAGATGCTCGTCTGAGCGACGAGGCCCACGCAGTGGTGGAGCGCCTGCTGAACATCACAGGTGAGGATCCCATCACGGTGAACCGGAAGTACAAGGATCAGGAGACCTTTCAGCTTCCCATCCGCATCATGTTGGTGTCCAATCTGCTGCCCCGGTTCAGTGATCCTTCGGGGGCCATTGCCAGCCGTTGCATGTTGCTGTTGACCCGCAAGTCCTTTCTGGATCATGAGGACAAGAGCCTGACCGACAAGCTCCTGAAGGAACTTCCCGGCATCCTCAACTGGTCGCTGGATGGGCTGACCTCCCTCAACCGGGCGGGCAAGTTCACCGTGCCGAAGTCCTCGGAGGACGCCATACGGGCCTTGCAGGATCTGACCTCTCCCATCATGGCCTTCGTCCGTGATTGCTGCGTGCGGGACGGCTCAGTTGAGTCGCAGGAGCTTTACCTGGCCTGGAAGGATTGGTGCGAGGAGAACGGTCAGGCGGCTGGCTCGACACAGACCTTCGGGCGCAATCTGAAGTCGGTCGTGCCGGGTGTGAAACTGAATCAGGCCCGCCGAAAAGGAGGGCGGTCCGCGGCCCGTTACCGGGAATACATCGGCATCTCCCTCAAGCCATAGGTGTCACGCGTGTCACGCGTGACATCGGAATGAGGTGTGGCCTGAGGTGCGGGTTGCGGCGACCCGCATCGAGTGGAATAGGCCGTCACGCGTGACACGCGTGACACAAAAAAAAGGGGACCCGAAGGTCCCCCTTTTTCCTGAATTGGCTCGGGCTACAGCACCGACTCAAGGAACTGCACGGCGGCGTCCCATGACTGCTGCACCATGTTGGTGGCGCTATCGATCAACTGATCGTCAGGTGCATTCTGCAACCCCGGCTTGATCTCGGTGGCCACGTCACGCATCATCTTCCGAAAGTTGTCGCGGGAGTTGTACCTGGCGTGGGTCTTACGGCCATCCTGCACCGACACGGGGTCGCTGTTCGGAATCCGCAAAATCCGCCAGGCTGCATAGCGCCCGTAGCCCTCGCATCCCAGGTAGTACTTGGTCAGTCCGTGTTGCTGGGCCTGCCGGTGAAGCTGGAGGCAGGTGCTCATGTATCCCCTGGAGACCCCCCCGAAGTTGGCGAGCGTTGCCACCCGCACACTTCGAGGGATATTTCCGCTGGTGATCGACAGGAGGTACTGCTCAACCGCGTCGTCAACCAGATCAACCATTGTTGTCACAGGTTTAACCCCAGTGCTCTGGCCGCCTCCCTATCCGCCTCTGACAGAGTTGCATCGGTTTTTGCCAGCACCAGTTCGTCTTCGATCTCGGTGATGGCGGTGTTCCATCCGGCCTGATCTTCCAGCCCGTGGATCTCACGCTCAGCCCTGGCCTGGATGATGAAGTCCCTGGCCTGGTGGAGTGACTGGATCGGTGCCTCAGGCAGGCCGAAGGCGCGGCTGGAGTGCTTGTCGAACTCGGCCATCCTGGCCTCGCCCTCTTCCTGCATCCGGGCCAGATTGGCCTGGCTGTGCATGCTGCGCTTCCGCTGCGATGCACCTTCAGCAGCTTCCTGGGCCTCGTCGTCGTCCAGCACCTCGTCGGGGCGCTCACGGAGTTCCTTCCGGGCGATGGCGAGGCGCTGCTTCGGGGTCAGGTCTTCCCCGGTCTTCCATTCCTTCATGGTCAGCATCTCGTTGAACGCCCGCAGGCCGACGTCCTCATGCTCGGCCTCGATGATCAGATCGGCGGCGAGTTCGGGATCGACCTTCGCTTTGGCAGCGGCGATGGCGAATCGGGGGACCAGTCGCTCCCGCGTTTCAGCTTCGAGACCGAAATAGTGCTTCCCGCAGGACCGTCGCAGGCTCGCATATCCCCTGGTGCCACCGCAGATCTCGGTGACGGCGTCGTTCGCCTCGATCAACATCGAGGGCGGGCTGGCCGGGACGGCCCCCAAAGCCATGGTGGTGACCCACCAGGCTGAGCGCCACTCCTGCTCGGCCTCGGCGCGGGTCCTGTCTGCTGCCTTCTCGGCTCTCGCGGCTGCTTTGACTGCCGCTATGGGTGAGCGTGAAGCCATGTCACCTCCTGATTTTCTAGGGCATGGGACTCTGCAAGGTAGTTGATCAGACTACCGGTGTCAAGCGTCTCGGGAAAAAAGGGCCCAAATGCATTTCACGTTATTTGAAACGCCAGAGCAAATTGATTAGGGCTGCTAACGACTACCAGAAGGCTGCCATATCGGCCTGACGTATCCCGGTGTGCAATTCGATGGGCCTGCACTCACCGGGGTCCTTCGACCGCTCCCTGATGTAGCGGAAGACCAGGAGGGAGATCCGGTGGTGCCACCGCTCGCGGAGCAGCCGCCTGGTCTCCTCGATCCCGGCCTTGTCGTTGTCCAGGGCTAGCGTCACCTCATCGAACCGCTCGACCAGCAGCCGCATCTGGATGTCGGAGACGTTGGCCCCGAAGCTGGCCACCGCTGGGTACCCGACACTGTCTATATAGACGGCGTCGAGCGGCGACTCCACCAGGATCACGCTCGACGTCTCGACGGCGTGCAGCCCGAACAGCGTCCTCGACTTCTTCACGCCGGGGGGCCGGTTGCGGACGTAGTCCACCGCCTTGAATTGCCAGCCCCACAGGTCGCCCCCTGGACCGGTAATGGGGATGACCCAGGCTCCCTCTTCAAAGTCGAATCGCAATCCAAAGCGATCTGCCGCATCGCGGGTGATATGACGTCGGACGAGCGCACGTTCTGGCGGTGGTCCGAACTGCTCCATCTGCTCCTCCACCATGGAGGCGGGTAGCGGCGGCTGCCACTCCTCGTTCTGCTCCCATTCGAGGAAGACGTCATGCTCGCGGATCAGCCGGTGGGCATCCCACAGCCCTACCTTGCCGACGTCGATCACCAGCTTGGGCAGGCTGCCGCTGTAGCCACAGGAGAAGCAGTGATGCCTGCCGGTGTTCCGGTTGATGCTCCAGTTGTCCGGCTTGCTCTCTCGGGACCCGGTCCGCTTCTCATGCATGGGGCAGCGGGCCTGCACTTCCACCCCCAGCGGGCGGATGTCATCGATGTGGAGGTAGTCGAGCAGATCCTCAAGCATCGTCGTCCTCGTCGTCTCCCGGTCCGTAGGTCATCGCCTCCACCTCGATGATGTTGCCGTGTTCGAGATCCATGGCCACCCGGACGTCCTTCTTCGGGCAGTTGCGGCTGGCGATAATTCGCAGGGTGATCTCGCGGTCCTCGCTGTCGGGGATCTCCTCCACCCCGAAGATGACGTCGGAGTCCTGGGCGAAGCTGGAGCTATAGCCGATGCTGTCCAGGGTCAGCCCCTTCTTGGACTTCCAGGTCAAGCTCTGGGTGGTCTGTACGATGGGCACCTCGGCGCGCTGGGCCAGCCGTTTGAGTGAGCGCGTGATCGAGGTGAGCGCCTGCGGGCTGCCTGGCTCCTGGTTGGGGTGCTCGGCGTCCATCATGTAGGTGCCATCGATGAACACGGCGTCAGGGTGGTACCGGTTGATGCGGGAGGCCACTGCCGAGACCGTGGTGGCCCCAGCCGGGTCATGCACCATGGTCATGGGCTGCATGCCATCCAGTTCGTGCATCATCCTGACCAGCTTGCGCCGCTCTTCGGGCAGGAACTTCCCGTTCGAGAGCCGGGACAGGCTGATGCCAGCGCGCAGCGCATCATGCCGGGTGCTCTGTTCCTTGTTGGTCATCTCGAAGCTGAAGTACAGCGTCCTGGCCCCCGCCTTATGGCAGGCGATATTCATGCACATGAGCATCATGGACTTGAACCGCTTCTGGAGTCCGGTGATGGTTACCAACTGCCCGCCCTGTAACCCACCGGTAGCTTGATCCATGGTGGGGAAACCGGTGGGCCAGCCCTTCATGCTCGGTGACGTCGCCAGCAGGTCGTAGTCGGCCATGCGTTCCTCCAGGCTGTCGGTGATGGTGTCGTCCTCTAGCTGTGAGACCTCGCCGTGGATTACCTCCAGATCTGAGTTGAGTATCTTGATAGCAAGATCGGAGTCGCCACGGCGCAGCGGTTCCTTGACCTTGTCGAGCGCCTCGTTGACCAGGGAGTACCGGCGCTGGTCGCGTAGCTCGCTGATGTAGTACTCCAGTGGCTCGGGTGTCTTGAGCATCGGGATGTTGGGGAACTCATGGTTGAACGCCTCGTAGCGCGGTGACGCGCCGTAGCGGTTCCAGTGGGTCTGCATCCACTCGAAGATCCGCAGGTTCTCCTCGTCCAGAAAAAAGCTGGCCGTAATGCGGGCGTCCACCATCTGGTCATAGCCGCCCACGTCGATGCACTTACAGAGGGTGCTGAACTCGATGTCCATCAGATCAGTTGTCCTGACTCAGGGCTTAGTCGGTATCCGTGGGGACCATAAGCCCAGCGTTGATCCTCCCGCTCGTATACCACCCGTTCCACGTCAGGCATGGTGGGCAGGCGTCGGCCCAGTTCCGGTGCTGCCTCGGCAAAGACGTACCGCACCGGCCAGTTCTCCCGCTCGCACTTCCGGGCCACGGCCTGGGCAAACTCGGGGGGCCGTGTGGTAACGCAGACGTCGATGCGGAGATAGCTGCGCTCCAGCACGCTCCACATCCACTTCAGCCCGAAGTCGTTGATCTGCCAGAGGGCTACGGCGGCATCCCACCGACCCACGTTGCAGTCAACCTGCTCCCAGGCCCGGACCATCTTCTTATCTGGGAGGGTCGCTACGGATCCCTCCCAGATGAAGATCATTCGGCGCTGCTGTTCGTTACCTAACTGGCCGTGGCGCAAAAGTCTGGACCGCCTACGGTGATGTTCACGTTGGCGCGCATGAAGAAGCTGACCATGCCAGCGGTATAGCGGTCGGTCAGTTGCTCCAGGGGCAGGTTGGTGGTGACCAGGGTGGGCTTGCGCCGGTTGAAGCGGTACCGGGTCAGGTTGAACAGCCGCTGCTCGGACCACCCTGACTCGAACTCCTCCTCCCGGCCCAGGTCATCGAGCAGGACGAAGTCAGCCCTGCTCTTGATGAACCGAAGGTGGTCATGGAGGGCGTCATCGCTGTCGCCCTTGAAGGCTTGGCGACAGAGGTTGAGGTAGGAGTCGGCCTCGATGCACTCGAAGTGGAAGACCCTACACATCCCCACCTCCTTGAGTACGGTGCAGGCCAAGTGGGTCTTGCCGGTGCCGTTGGGTCCCATGATGGTCAGCCCGACACCCTGCACCCGGTTCCTGCTCAGGTCACCGATGTAGTCGCGGATCGTGGCTACGGCGTCGGCCTGGGTCGGGTGGTTGATCTGGAATCCCTCCAGGCTGACGTCCTGGTACTGCGGGAACACCCTGTCCTTCACACCAGTTCCTCTCCGTAGAACGTGGCCTGGCAATCCGTGCAGCGATACCGCTGACGGGTCCGGGGTCCGTTCATTCCGTTCCGACAGACGTTGTCGGTGGAGCCACAAGTAGCACACGGGGGCATGACCGTCTTGCCTGCGCGTCTTTTTCCCCGGACCTGACGTAACCGCTGGCGGGCGCGCTTGCGGGCGAAGTGCCTTCGGTTCCACTCCCGCCGCCAGTCGTAGTATTCCACCTTGCCGGTCAGGATCCTCATCCTGACAACCGGCGTCAACCCGGCGAAGATGCCATCCTCCAGATAGTGGAAGGGCTGGCTCAGGGTCCACCGGGTGCAGTCCTGAAACAGAGGGCACCGTACACAGAGTGACTGCGCTATCTCTAGTGCCTCCAGGCTGTCATCGAAGTAGGTGTCCCGGTGCCCGATGCACATGCAGCGGGGGTCTCTCTTGAACGAGTCGGTGATGGGGCGCGGCCCCCCATGTAGCCAGAGGGGGGGCCGACGCCTGGTGGTACCCGTGTTCACGGGACTGAGTATGAACGAGGGGTGTGACGGCCACCGCTGAGCCAGAACCCTGCCCCCTGCTCCCGCCCGTAGCGGCTGGGGTCACGCCGCTGGCGGGTGGCGATGATGCTCAGCAGTTGCTCTCGGTGCCCCACGAAGACCCGCCAGGCCACGCTGCTGGATCGGAGGCACCACTGCGGGTGCTTCACGAACTCCTCCATCATCTCCTGGGCCTGGACGTTGGTGATGCCGTAGTTCTCCTGCCACAGCCGAAGGTGCCTGGCCAGGGGGACCCAGGAGTAGCCGGGGATGGGGATCCGGTGATCACGGCATAGTTGCGGGAAAAAATCGCGGGCCAACGTAAGCCGCGGGTTATTTTTTGTGGTCCGTTTGGGTCCGCGGGCAGACTCCTCCATAACCCCAAAGGCTTCAACCTCGATCCCCTCCGCTTCGCTCCGGGGACCTCTTCTCGCCTCACTCCGTCGCTGCGCGACTATATTCGGGTCGCAATCGCCGCGAGCGGCGAATGGAGATTCTCCCCGAATGGACTTCTGGGAGCAGGGGCAGTCCATGGAGACCGACCACCCGGTGTCGAGCTTCTCCAGCCATCCCAGGTCTCGCAGGGTTGTCAGCCCTTGCAGCACTTCGGTGATGGTCAGGCCAGTGTTCCGGCTGGCCTTCTCGGTCATCACCATCAGTTCCATACGGATCAGCTTTGACTGTCGCCGTGCCATTTCAGCGTTAAGCCACCGGAGGGTGCGGTGGTCGCGTTGTTCCAGTGTCAGGCATGGTGGTACCAAGCCTTCGGCCATGATGCCTCCTCGATTGTTCCAGCCGTACCGGCCCCGCCAGGGAGGTCGCTGCGGTAATTGCTCAGACTGCTACTCCTCGCACCGGCTGTCAAGGGGCAAGTTCTCCCCATGTTTCGCACAGCGAACTGTGGATAACGCGGTTCACTATCTGTGGCTATCTGTAGCGATACTGGACTATCAATAACAGTCCACAGCACGCAATAGATCGGGTGGAATAACCACAGGGTTATCCACAACTAGCCTCGTATGGGTGACGTATGTGGAGGACCCCGGTCTGGAAGATCTCGATGATGTCGTGGACGAGGAGAACACCCTCTCCCCCGACCTCGAAGAGTTCGCGCCCCCGGTCCTCGACCCCGCTGACCAGCAATTTGTCCAGCGTCTGGTGGACCGGGTGTGGGAGTTCACGGTCATCTTCTCTGGGGTGCAGATGTTCGAGTACCAAGCTGCACTCGGACGGCGCATCATCGAGTCGGTCATCTCCAGTGACGGTGCAACTATTACGGGAGAACTGAGCAGGCAGTCAGGAAAGACAGAGGTCGTTGCCAACGTCGCCGCCTCCCTGATGATCCTCCTGCCCCGGCTGGCTGAGATGTTTCCAGAGTTTGAACCGATCCAAAAGTACGCCCGTGGCGTTATGGTGGGCTGCTTCGCCCCGGTGGAGCAGCAGGTTGAGACCCTGTTCGGCAGGGTGGTGGATCGGCTGACGTCGGAGCGGGCGCTGGAGATGCTGGAGGACCCTGACATCGATGATCAGGTCAAGTCCGGTAGCCGCAAGGTGCGCCTCAAGAAGTGCCAGTCCTTCTGCGCCATGCAGACCGCCAACCCTCGGGCAAAAATCGAGTCAAAGTCTTACCATATTATTTTTGTGGACGAGTCCCAGAGCGTGGACGAGTACGTTCTGAACAAGTCGATCACGCCAATGGGAGCCTTCTATCTGGCCACCATGGTGATGACGGGAACCCCTGACATTGTCAAGGGAGTGTTCTACAAGACCATCCAGATGAACCGGCGAAACGAGCTACGCCGGGGCGGCAAGAAAAATCATTTCCGTTACGACTGGAAGCACTGCGCCCGGTCGAACCGCAACTACGCTGCGTACATTCGCGGCGAGGCGATGAGGATTGGAGAGGACTCCGATGAGTTTCGGCTCAACTACAAGCTGGAGTGGCTCCTCGAACGAGGAATGCTGCTGCCCGAACATAGGTTCGATGAACTTGGTGACCCAACCATGCCTATCGTCCCCGGCTATTGGCGGTCGCCCCTCGTCGCTGGCATCGACTTCGCCCGGAAGATGGACAGCACTGTCTGCACCATCGTGTGGGTGGACTGGGATCGCCCCGATGAACTGGGGCTATACGACCACCGGGTACTGAACTGGCTCGAACTCCACGGGGAGGAATGGGAAAGCCAATATTTCCAACTGGTCGATTTTATTTCCAACTACTCGGTGGTGGCCATGGGTGTTGATGCTCAAGGCGTTGGAGATGTCGCCGCAGACAGGCTGAAGCGGCTGCTTCCGAGAATACAGATTGAACCACTGTCTTCCCAGATAGCAGAGCAATCCACACGCTGGAAGCATCTACAGCAACTCCTCCAGCGTGGCCTGCTGTCCTGGCCCGCCCATCCCAAGGCCAAGCGGACCAAGAACTGGAAGCGATTCCGCCAGCAGCTAATTGACGTCGAGAAAAAATATCAGGGCGCTCACCTGATCGTGGAAGCCCCTGACGAGGTCGGTGTCCATGACGATTACGTTGACTCACTGGCCTGCGCCACCATCATGACGGCCCAGATGATGGTCCCTGAGGTGGAGATCTCCACCACGCCCTGGACCCCCTCGATACGGCGGGCCAGTGGTATGGGTCAACCGCGACGTCGCTTGGCCGGTTCTCGCCGGTAGCTCGGGTGGGTGCCGCGCCACATGGCGGTCTGGTAGGCCCACTCCTCTGCTTCGGGGGCTGGTTCCGGGGGCACCCCGGAGACCTTGTCGCTCCAGCCCTCGCGCGTCCGGCGCAGTGACCGCTGGAACTCCACGTCGTCCCGCGACGCTGTAGCCATGACACCAGGGTACTGGGTGGTCAGGGTGCGCCAGGTACTGGTAGCTAGCCTCGTAGCTAACCCGCGATGGGAGGAATAACCATGGGTCTTTCCCCAGAACCACAGTTCCCCGAACGGGGGCAGTACGCCTACGACATCACGCCTGGTGCCAATGCTCCTGGCGGGCGCGGCCCCCTGCGTTTCGAGGAGGGTCTGGCCACTGACACGGACGTCCCCAGCGACTTTCAGCGCGGGATGCTGGAGTTTATGGTGTCGGCTCCGGGCCGGATCAACCATGTGGATCCGAACACCCAGTTCAAGATGCCGGAAGAGACCATGAGCGAGCGGGCGCACGTCGGCTCGGCAGCCTGGATCGACGCCCCCACCATGCTCGGGGAGTTCGCGCACGGTAGCTTCACGGATCAAGCTGAGGTCACCTACGAGCAGGTTGTGCGATCTGGGACACTCCAGAAGCGGCGCGCTCCTGAGGTAGTCACGGACTGAACCGCCATGGCCGACAGAGGGATGTCATCGACCGAGTTCGATGCCGCCTACACCCCCTTCGGTAGTGTCGGCGCGCCCAAGAAGGGATCCCCGGCTCGGGTGGTCAAGTGGAAGGGCCACAAGCAGTGGCACTACGGCGTAGTAGCTGGTGAGGCCACCTCCGAGACAGAGGGTGGCCCCTTCACTGACGTCGAGTACACCCACTCGGTCCCGCCCAGCAACCAGCCCTCGGGCCGGAAGGTCCGTATGTATGGAGTCCACAAGCTGATGGAGGTGGGTGGAGGCAGCGAGGTCTTCCATGACCGGCGCGACGAGGGCCGCAGGGAGCGACCTCGCTGATGGCCCGCGCTCGCGCCGCCGCCAGCCGTCCGGCTGATCGCTCCGACCTGTTCAACGACCGGCGTCACGGGGCGCGTCTGCCGCACCCCCATGAGCTACTGGTGCCCGACCCTGCCGGTCCGGTGACCAGGACGTCGGCAGGTAAGAGGAGCCAGGTTGGGTTCAGCAAGCTCTACCCGAAGTGGGACGTCAACCCGGCCAAGAACCCTCAAGCCTTCCAGCAGGGGATCCGTAATCTCGCCGCCGTCCACCATCTGACCAAGGAGCACTACCCGGAGGAATTCGAGGAAGGCCCGCGCTGGCACGAAGAGGTACACAAGGGCGTCACCCGGACTATCCGCGGCACCAAGATGACCCATGAGCAGGGGTCCGGCATCCTGGCCGTGATCAGTGCCGGGTCCGACTGGCGACAGCAGAACGTGCCTGGCCTGGAGTCGGTGATGAAGCTGAACAAGCGGCAGTGGGGTGACATCCACCATGCTGCCGAGTCGGGCCAGAAGACCCCGGAGATGCGCGGCCATCTGCGCGGCACCCCGCTGGAGTCGGTCACCGCCGCCAATCTGGTGCGCGCCCACGCCATCCATGCGGGCGCTCATCCCCTCGACGTCATCTCCAGCCGGACGTCACCGAAGGAGTGGCACTTCTACCACAGCCTGGAGCATCCGCATGAGCCGGTCCCGGCCACCATCGACTTCCGGGCGCACGATCTGGTGATCAACTCCATGTACCCGTCGCAGTACTCGGGCCGGGGCATCTCTCTCGGGCACACCCAGCGGGGTACGCCCACTCGTCACCAGGACTTTCAGGAGGTCTACGGCCAGGCAGCCCACCTACTGGGCTACAAGCTGCCGCACCACCTCCAGGCTTCTACTTGGCTCGGCGGGAAGAGGATCGAGACTTCGCCGCCGACTGCGGCTGGTACTCCCAGGACGAAGGGCGTAGCGCGGCGGGGGCAGCCTTACTTTCATCCTGAGGAGGGCTGAAGTCGTGTTCGGTGGCGATGTCACGGACCATGTCCCAGACCTTCATGCCCAGTGCGACGGTCTCCCGGTGGTAGTTGGGGTCTCCGACCAGCCGGTGCTCGCGATCCAGGTACGTGAAGATCTGCCCGAACTGCTCCTCGGTCAGGGTGATGGTAGGCCGCTTTGCCACCCCACGATTGTACCGAAAAAAATCGCTTTTTGTTGGAGGCACTGATGGCAGGATTTATTCAGAACGTACCGATCCCCTACATGGACGTTCAGACTCTGTGGAACGACCGCAGGGATCCCCATGCCAGCCCGCTGTCCACCAGTCCCCGGCGTGAGGAGGCGCGCTGCTCAGATGGTGCAGCCCAACACGGTGGCCTGGGTCGCATGGTGGAGCAGATCTACCGGGGCCAGCCAACCCATCGGGCAGGCGACGAGTGATTGGCAGTACCTCCAACCTGGCGCGCTTCCAGCCCAAGCATGCTGCCCTGGCTGCCATCCCCCCTCACAAAAAGCATGAGCAGATAGTCCGGCGCATCACGGCCAACATCCAGATTCGCAACAAGCTGCCGCGCACCCAGCAGGACTTCTACCAAATGCGGGGCCGTCAATGAGTAGTAACGGCAATGGCAACGGCCACGGAAACCCCCGCCCGGATCTCTTCCATGACCGGCGTGGCGAAGGACGTCGTACCGCTCCCTATGCCTTGATCCGCCCTACCTTCAGTCCGCTCACTGCTCAGTACAAGCACGGTGGCAAGGTACTTGCGCCCTCCGGTCAGATGGGTGAGACCATGCCGGAAACGGGTGCTTTTAAGCCCCGGCCCGGTGACAGTCCTGCCAGCTTCGGTACTCACGTTCCCATCACGTACTCGTAAATGTCGATCCAGTTCCAGTCCCCCTCGTATCGTGCGGCATCGTCAGACCTGACGATCCAGATCAGCCCGCTCGGGTTGATCGAACTGGCCGACGAAGAGTTCGAGGTGCATGGCCCCCGATTAAATCGGTACGCCATGAACTGGGCGTTTTATTTGGGGTACCACTGGGCGCAACGCCCGGACCTGGGTGAGCCGCAACTGACCTTCAATTATGTGAGGGCACTTTCAGACTTCACCACCAACTTCGTGTTCGGCAAGGGTGTGGGGTTTCGTTCCCCTGACGCCACCGGGGCGATAGTACCGTCGAGGCTCCAGCGCATCTGGGAGAAGGACAACTGCAAGGATTCGACCCTCTGGGAAGCAGGGTCGATGGGGTCTGTCACCGGAGACTGCTTCATCAAGGTGGCCTACGAGGAGCCGTGGCAGGACCCCTCGGGGATGCCACATCCAGGGAGGGTACGCATACTCCCTCTCAACTCAGCGTTCTGCTTCCCTGAGTGGCATCCCCATGATCGCAAGCGGCTCATTCGGTTCAAGCTCAAGTACCGCTTCTGGGGGACGACGCAAGAAGGGACGCGCCAGGTTTTTTCGTACACGGAGCTATTGACCGAGAACCAGATCGAGGAGTACGTCAACGACGAACTGATCGACTCTCGGGAAAATCCGCTGGGCGAGATCCCCGTTGTCCACATCAGCAATTTGCCAATCGCTTCATCGCCGTGGGGCATGCCCGACATTCAGGACGTCACGGTGCTCAATCGGCAATACAACGAGACCGCCACCGACATCGCTGACATCGTCAACTACCATGCGGCCCCCGTCACCGTGGTCATCGGGGCGCGCGCCTCCAACCTGGAGAAGGGCACCCATCAGACCTGGAGCATCCCCCAGAAGGATGCCAGGGTGGAGAACCTGCTCTTCGATCCCCGTGGCATCGAGCAGGCCATCAAGCTCCTTGACGTACTCAAGCGCGCCATGCATGAGATGACCGGTGTGCCGGTGACTGCGCTGGGCGAGGAGCAGGCCATCTCCAACACCAGCGGTGTGGCCCTGGCCATCCAGTACCAGCCATTGATGAATCGGTTCAAGCTAAAGGCCACCCAGTATGGGGAGGGCTTCGCGGAGGTCAACCGGCTGGCTCTGAAGACGCTGTTCATGAAGGAACCGGAGGCGCTTCAGTACGACCCCTTGTGGGACCCGCCCCTGCGTGATGACCAGCTACCCCAGTTGGACCCGATGGATCCGGTGAGCTACGAGAACACGGTCCACTTCCAGCCACCGCTGCCGGTGGACAAGCTGGTGCTGCTCAACGAGCTACAGGTCAAGATGATGCTGGGGCTGGAGTCCAAGCGTGGTGCCCTGGAGGAACTGGGTGAGGAGTTCCCCGACGAGAAGTTGCAGGAACTGTTCAAGGAACTGATCGATGACGCGGAGCAGCAGGCAGCCCTCGATCTACTGCGTGCTCAGATCGCCAGCTTCACCGTGAACCAGACCGGCATGGTCCCCCCAGAGGGACCACAACCGGTGCCGCCCCCGCCCCAGAACGGCAATGGTAATGGGAGCAGCAGTAGCTCGGGTGGAACCAAGTCGGCGGGTGGCCCCAATGTCAACACCACTGGCCAGCCGGTGCAGAAGTTCGGTGTCCTGCCTGGCGTGAATCTGACCAACAACGCCGACATCAAGAAGATGTTCGACCGGGTGGTGGCGCTGTCGCATGGCACCGTCCTGCCCCAGCGTCGCGTCCCCGAAGAGGATGAGTAGGAAAGGAGCCAAGGCCCATCCATGACTGTTACCGACCCCAACCCCCAGCCCCCGGCAGAGGGTGACCCACCGCCGCAGCAGGATCCCAATGCCATCACCGTTCCGGTCGCGCCGCCCTCGGAACCGCCCCCGACCAGCGGTAACCGTAACCAGCGCAGCAGTGAGCCGCCCCAGGTCTTCACCGCTGAGGACATCGAGCGCATCCGCAGTGAGGAGCGCGCCCGGTACGCCACGGAGCAGCAGCGCGCTGACGGTCTCCAGAACGAACTGGCCCAGTACCGCAAGGCCGAAGAGGACCGCCAGGCGGCAGAGGCCAAGGCACTGAAGGACAAGGAGCGGGCCGACAAGAAGAAGGCCGAAGAGGAGATGGAGGTCCGTGACCTCATCGCCAAGAAGGATCAGGAGTGGCAGGCGCAGCTTGATGCGGAGCGTCAGGAGCGCGAGCGTGCCTTCGCCATGCTGGAGCAGGAGCGCCGTCATAGCTCCCTGACTGCCTACATGGCGCAGCGCATGGCCACAGAGGCGGAAGAGATCGCCCCGGAGTTGCGAGATCTGGTCGCTGGCAACTCGGAGCAGGAGATCGATGCCTCCATCGCTTTGCTCAAAGAAAAATCAGCAGCGATCCTGGGTAATTATCAGCACATGATCCAGCGGCAAAACGCTGGTCGCCCGACTGTAGGTGTGACGGCCCCGCCAGTCGGTCCGATGGAGACCAGCCAGACGACGCGGACCTATACGCCAGATGAACTCAGGGCGATGTCCGCGGAAGATTACGCTGCTCAACGAGAAGATCTGTTACGTGCAGCTTCAGCGAGCAGAAGGCAGTAGTACCCGAAGGAAGGCCACAAGGCCGACGAAAAAATAGGAGGTTAGGCTTATGCCTTCCAGCATCACCGGTACTCCATTGCTGAGTGCGTCCCCCACTGGCTATCCGGGCACAAACTCCCAGCTATCTCCAGCGATCCAGGTGATCTGGAGCAAGGAGATCCTGTTCCAGTCGATGCCGGTGCTGCGCTTCGAGCAGTTCGCGGTGAAGAAGACCGAACTGGGGATACAGCCTGGTCTCCAAATCAACTTCATGCGCTACAACAATTTGGGAGATGCGACGCAGCTTGTTGAAGGCGTCCGCA
>Ga0126369_10000619_pt1 | contig 23543 bp, 31 predicted proteins | sample PanSoiMetaPlot_1_FD_109646 | JGI IMG/M metagenome (GOLD analysis project Ga0126369, IMG submission 109646) | Tropical forest soil microbial communities from Panama - MetaG Plot_1 | ecosystem: Environmental > Terrestrial > Soil > Tropical forest > Bulk soil | place: Panama | collected 2016-02-17
AGGCATTCGTTTGCCACGCATCTCCTGGAAGATGGCTATGACATTCGCACAGTACAGGAGTTGCTGGGCCATAAAGACGTGCGGACGACGATGATCTATACGCATGTGTTGAATAAGGGTGGACGCGGAGTAAGAAGTCCGCTGGATGGGTGAAGGAGTCAGAACCGTGGGCAGAAATCCGCAAACCTAGCCAGGGATGGCTATTTCGCGCTTTCAGCGCGATGAATACTCTTACAAAGATCCAGGGGCGTGGTCCCGATGAATTGGGACTCGGGCCCCTGGTTGTTGAATGTCAGGCGGTGGGTGGGAATGAGCCCTCCCTGACGGTCGGGCTACTGCCCCGGGGTGCTGTCCCGGGGTACTGCCCCGACTGGCTCTGCCCCGACTGGCTCTGCTCCGACTGGCTTCTGCCCCGGGCTACGGTCCCGGGGGCGGCGTGGTCGCGGGTGGCGGTTCGGGTTTGGCCCTTCTCGGCGCCCGTTCGAGGTGACTGGCGGCGGTCCATTCAGCCAGCTTGCCGGGATTGCCGGCGTAGCGAATGCGGACCGGGCCGTCCAGTTGGCGCACCGCCGCCAGGCACGAGTCACGCGCCTCGTCCAGTTCGGCGCGCGCCGCAATGTGGTCGCCCCTGGAATTTGCCTGTTCCGCCACCGCCGCTTGCAGCGCAGATTTGTCGGCTGCAAGATCTTCGAGAAAATCTGAGGGCAACTCGTGCGCAATGAGCTGTGTCTTCAGCGGCGCAGCTTGCGCGACATAAACGTCTGTTAATTGCAACAGCCGCTCATCGTCATTCTGCGGCGGCCGGGGAAACTGGTCCAGGACTCCCATGGCCCGCGCCGCGCTGCGAATCAACTCGAGATCTCTGGTTAACTCTTCGCGGGTATCGGAACGCTCCTGCGTTCCCTGCCTGGCGTCACTCAGGCCCGTGCCATGAGCCGCGGCCTGCTGTTCGAAGGTGGTAATGCCGTCTTGCAGGTTGGTGTAGTACTGATGAGCGGCGCCGCCCGCCGTAAAGTCGTTGATGGACTGCGCCATGAACTCGCGCGAGCGGATGAACATCTGATGTGCACGATTGTCATTATCATTCATTGAGGTATCCTCCCGGGGGCCGAGTTGGGTTGAATGGTTCACTTCGCGATCGTGGAAGATCGTGAGGTGATCTGCGTTACGAGAAACCGGCGATGGTGTCGGGTCCGCCGGCTGGCAAATTGACGCTACCGTGCCTATGGCGGGCATTCTAATGCCGGCCAAGGCTGGCCGCAAGGATTTTTGCAATTCCGTAGCGGTACATCCTGAGTGCGGCTTGCCGCTCCTATTTGCGGCGTGGCTTGCCTCGCCGGGCCGGCGGATTACTATTCCTGGCGGCTCTGCCGCGGCGGCGAAGCCGCTAAAAAGATCCAGCAGCTTACCGGAAAAGCAGAGCCTTTCCGCAAATAGAATGGCCCAGCCGCTTTCTTGACACCAGTACCTTCGAGAAGGCGAGACTTACCGCGCCGGGGAACACAAAAGGCCGCACTCAAAATGTGCCATGACCTGCAATTCCCGCCTGCGGACTTCCCTCACCCGGACCTTCAGGAGGGCATTTCGCGATTTTCCTCAGTATTTTCTCGTCAGTGCACGTTATTTTGGCGTCAGTGCACATTATTTTGGCGTCGTGACGTTTATTTTGGCGCCACCACAGAATAATGTGCTCTCCGTGCGGGATAGTTTGGGATCGCGGCGCCGTATTCTTACGTCCGAACAGGGTAATTTCGGGCCAGCACCATGAATTTCGCCAGCCCCACTCTGCATTTCGCCATCGGCGCACGAAATTTTTGGGCAGTATGAAGATATTTTGACGGCCTCGGGTCAGTACCCGGAGCGGTAGGACGGGGCCGGTTGTCCGGTTAGGCGTACTCTGGCGCTGCTGACGGCCCGGCCGCTACCGCAGCCGGTTCTGACCTCAGCGCGTGGATTTCCTTGAAAATCCAGGGGCGTGGTCCCGATGAATTGGGACTCCGGCCCCTGGCTGTTGAATGTCAGGCGGTGGGTGCGAATGAGCCCTCCCTGACGGTCGGGCTACTGCCCCGGGGTACTATCCCGGGCTACTGCCACGGGGTACGGTCCACTTCGATGCTCATCGGTGAGTTGATCGCCTACGGGTCAGTACCCGGAGTGTTAGCGACGGGGCCGGTTGCGTTTTAGTAAGATGGCGGTCCGAGGGGAACAATAACCACTCGCCGGTCCTTCACGTCGCCGTTCTTGATTGGTTGCAAAGAGGGGATGGCCCACCCCCATCTTTCCGCCGAGACGCTCACAATCTCGGCGTTTCGGTCGTCTTCGGTCGAATCTTCATAACCGCAATCACAACCTTGATCGACCCAGAGGTAGTACTTGCCGTTCTCTACGACATCAAGTTCGAGGTGCTTCCACATGCCTGCGGTGTCGAAGATGTATTTTCCCGGAGGCAAACGCATCATGAAGTATTGTCTGTTTCTGAGGGCCGCTATTTTCCGATTCTTCCGCTTAATCCCACCCAACCGCTCACTGAAGTAGACCGCCCGTGTTTTTTTGAACGGTAAGAAGAGACTCGTAACGACTCCACCCTCGTCGCGGCGGTAGACGTACACCGTGGCGAGCTCTGGCGGCGGCAACGGGGAGGCTGTCGCGGTGGTACGCTCTTGACCGGCAATGCTGGCGATGCATATCAACAAACACAGCCCCGCGAGCCCAACGAGAATTAGATATCGCATCGTCTTATTCATGGAGCGTTGAATCAATCGGTCTCAGATTCAAGCCATCTAACGGCAAAGTTGATTGGGCCACGGCGCTACCGGGGCAGTGTCAGAAGCCCGCGCGTCAGCAAGGGCTACTTTGGCAACTGGCCCTCCCTGACGGTCGGGCTTCTGACACAACCACGAGTGGGCGTCGTCGCTCACGCAGCGCTGATTCCTTTTGCCCTGGCAATCGCAGGATAGGAAGGAGAGACGACATGTATGGGAACGGGAGATTGCCGTTCCTGGCTATCCGAGACAATAGGTGCGCCGGACGACATTACAACCACAGTGCAAAGAAAGGCACTGGCGAAAGTTGTGCTCATTTGAAAATGCTCCTCGGGATGTGTTGAGCCACATAACGGCGGAGTTGACCGCGCCGGCTGCCACTCTAATTCATAAAGGCGTCTTGCGAGACACGCTCCCGCGGCGCGGGTCCCAACGATTTGCTCGGCGCCGTTTCAGTTAGTGTACTCGATTATTTGGTAACTGATTTCCGATAACTGATATCGGTTGGTTTCTGAGTCCCATTCGTAGGTTTTCTGGACTGTCCAATTGCCGAAATTATCGAACACGTAACTGTATTTCGTTTTTCCTTTTACGCCGCCGGTTGCTTGGTACCGGACTTCCTCGAGTTCGTTGCCGCGCCGATCGTAAGTCGTGGTTTCAAGCCCGGCGAATGCCCCGGTCATGGTGTACAACAGGACGACCGCCGGTTCCTTTTGCGAATCATAAATGAAGAATTTGCGATGTGGCCCGCCCAGAGAGTCCGTAGGTTTGAAACCCGCGCCCAAGTCTTCAAAGGCGCGTTCTTCCTTCACCAGGTCATTGTCATAATAGTCGTAGGTCCATTGGTGCGGGTGGGAGTGCTCCTCGGGATGGTAGCTCATCGATGTCCAGCGAATCCTTCGCCGTTTCGCGTCATATTCATAATCACTCTTGTTAACGAGCTTCCCCGCGGAATCAAATCCGTTTTCGGTGATGAGATTTCCGTCAGAGTCATAGATGTAAGCGATCCGGTCGGACAAATACGTAAACCGGCTATGCGTTCCCGAACTTTCAACGCGGCGGCCATGTGAGTCGTAGCGATATTTGTATTGGTAAAGGATAGTCCCTTCGTCGGTAAAATGTTTCTCTTCAATTAGTCTACCCGCGCGGTCGAAGATTTCGATTGAATCGAGCTTTCTTTTGTCGCGGTGCGGCTTTCCTGCGCCGGTCGAATAGCTGACAGTTTCAGTTCGCACGCTTGCAACCGGCCCGGAATAGCCACGCTCATTAGTTCTCGTCTGCGCAAACGCAGCGTGACAGAAAATATTGGCGGCACATATAGCGACAAGGAGGTTGAGGGACTTCATCGAATTTATAAAAGGCACGGAACGTCTGAATTGACCTGGCTGCCCGTGGCTCCGGTCCAACGATTTGCTCGGCGCCGGTTCCCCGCCCCGGGGCAACGATCTGTTGAGAATCAGCTAGAGGCGCGCAACGATTTCGGCCCTTTTCCGCTGGTATTCCTGTTCCGTGATCAGGTTAGTTGCGCGCAGGTTCTCCAAGTGCTGGAGTCTGGATGAGCTGTCGTCATCAGACCCAGAGTCAAAACCCTCAACATCCATCTCTGTCACGGCCACACCCCTTCGGGACACGATATTGAAAACGTGATAGCCGACGATGACGATGGCAACTAAAGTCCAGGCCACGCCAAATGCGCCGAATTTGGGGATAACCAAAGTGATTCCGAAAACAATCAGAACCAGACCAGCTACTATGCTGACAATGGAAGTCGCTTTGCTTGGTTTAACTCGTACTCTCATGGTCGCACCTGCGTATTGAGATACCCAACGGCGGAGTTAGCACGGCCACGGCGCTACCGGGCAGCTTAGCAAAATCATGCTGGCTGCGAACCTCGCTCTTCGTGGCTCGGGTCCAGGATTTGTTATCCCGCCCATAGCCGGAAAGAGCATTACGATTGCCAAGTGAGATTATTTGAAAGCAAGCGCCACCGGCCATTCTCGTTTCGAATGGCGACGTGCCGGCCTTCAGTGAAAATCTCGCCAAAGACAACTTCAACCACCGCTGTTTTCAAGTCCCTATTGTACGCGACAACTTTGGCTGAAACATCCTTTTGGCCGGAGTACAGATTACTCAGAACCAAGTGGGCCACGTCGCGATCGTCGTCGAAGTATGTGACGTCAGAGGTTAGTTCCAGGTTAGGGTACCAATAGTCCCGTCCGAGTTTCTTTCGGTAGTCGAGCATTGGTTAATAGCCGCCAACATTTCCGGTTCGGCCAAATATTTCATTACGATTTGAGCATTCAGGCAAACGCGTTTCTCGTCGTCGTAGAGCGCGTGAATTAAATCCGGCTTGCGCGGTATGGCCTGCTCGAAGAGCCTTTTGAAGTTGCTGTCCAGGTGAGCGTAATCCATTTCCAGAAGCAGTTTGCGAGTTTCAGGATAGGTCTTCGATTGAGCCGCGACAGCCGGTGCAGCCCGACTGTCAGCAAAGCCAGGAATGTGAGAGCAAGAGATTTCATCGTACCGAATTAGATGCGGGTTACGCTTGAGTTGACGCGGCCGCGGGGCAGTAGCCCGACCGTTAGGGAGGGCTCCCTGAGGCACCGAAGAGCCCTCCCTAACGGTCGGGCTACTGCCCCGATCAACGATCATCTTGTCGCCAACAACTTCTGAACGCTATCCTATCGCGCTTATATTGAAGATTAGCCGCTGAATCCGCTTGATCACTCCGACCAAGAGAACCGAAGGCAAACTGTCCTCGGCCCTGCCTTTGTTCGACGCGGCACGGTTACTCGACTATGCCATAGCGCGAAAAGCCCAACGTCATTAGGGACACCGCCTGTCCATTTAAGAATCGACTCATGTTGCCCATCAGGTAAATATTGCCCGTCATGTTCGGAGGTTCCACATAGTCACCGCTGAAGCGATAGTACACACCGTCAACCGTTTCCGTAGCCAATTCAAGCCGAATGCGCTTTTCCTTTATGTCGATAAGATAAGCTTCTTTGAATTCGTAACTAAGATATTCTCGGTCAGGGACACTGGCGTCCGGAAAGTTATTTCCTTTAAAAACAACGCGTCCACAAATTGCGATCCGGCCAGACTTGTCAGGCAGGTACCGTTCCTTCGTGTTGACGTGGAGATCTCGGTGGCAAATGCCGGGGTCGTCAACCCACATTACCAGAAAGCGTTGGTATCCAGCGGCCGGCTGGCCGGCGATTCTGTACCCACCAATGTATTTGCCACCCTCTGAATCTGCGACTCGCGTCATTGGTATTTGCGCGTTACCAGGGAGCGGGATCCACAGAATTAGGAGAGAAATAAGGATTCTCATCGTAGAGCCGCAGCCGTGTCGTGAAAACATGGGCACTTATTCTTTCGGGCAACGGAGAAAGTCGTCCGCCGCTGACGGCTCATAGTTTATAGCGCCAAGTAACCCGTCCTTCACTGTATACCTCATACCTTCCTCCTTGTCAGAATAGTCGACCATGGAATCGTAGGGCGCTGACTCAATGAGCTTCTGGCGATTCGGTATCGACACCTCAGCCCATTTTTGCGTTTGGTTAGGAAGGATTGTGATTGCGAGTACGCGACCCTCCGGAACGAAATAGCCCTCGTCGCACATTGTGACCGAGATTTCGAAAGACACGTGATATTCATTAAAGCGGTAGATGTACCAGTATGGTCTCACTTCATCGTCCGCTTTGCCGAATCGGTTCAGCACGTCGGCTTTGGTCGAATAGAGCGGGAAGATTCCATTCCAGTCTTTCGCCAAACACAATTCAGCGGAAAGGAGCAAGATAAACGATGCGGCCAAAAGCGATTTCTTTTTCATCAGACCTTCTCTACTCGACTGATAAAACGCTGCAGCGAAGGTGCTGTTCCGAAAATCAGAAAGCCGTGGAACGGCCGAGTTAACCGGGCCACGTCGCTATCGAGCAGCTTAGCGGATCACGCTCGATGCGAGAGTCGCTCACCGTGGCTCCTCGTCCAATCGATTTGCTGTACCGAGCTCTAGCCAAAGAGAAGACCCAGTTGAAAATGTTTCTTCCCGGCGATCGTGTACTCTTGGTACGACCAAACAGCGCGCCCGTGAGTACGGACAATCTGGTCCAGGACTTCACGCAACCTCCGATTCTTGCAATGTACGCTGAACGTGTTTGTGCTGACCGGACCATCATACTGACGCCCCCCAATGTGGGTGAAGCCAAGAGCCATCGCCTGCCGTTGGACCTCAGGAAGGTTTTCCAGGTCGTCAACCATGGTCGCGGCGTTCACGTTGTCCTGATTGAAGTCCGCGATAACGGTGTCGAGCAGCGGCGGCGACATCTCAACGCCGGAAAGATTGATGACTCCCTCGGAGGCCGTCCATTGGTAATGATGATCGAGGGCAACAATCCCGTCGAGAACCTCACGCAACGTGAGCCCGGACGGACTGAGTCTGTAGCGCTTGTTTTCGTCAACCTCAGGAGTAAACACCACACCGCCGGGCGTCTTCGCCATATTCAGCGAAAGCGTAACGAGGCGTGTGAAAGTATCTTCGCGGCCGACAATCCACTCGCTAACCTTCCCATTGAGAATGTCGTCATGATTTGGCGGCTGCAAAGTGTTAGCGGTCTGCGCCCCAACAGAGAACGAAGCGACTAAAATAATTACCAATGCTGCAATTCGGTTCATGGTTTCAAAGACGAAGCGGTACGGAGTTGACGCCGTCCGACTGTCTGACAGCGCTCGCGGCCCGGCTGGTTCCTGGTCCAGTCAGCTTCAGCATGCCGTGCATCCCGAGCCAGCGCACAAACGCATCGAACCAACCGGTGCTCGTAGTTTCCTTCTGGTACATCCCGAAGCCATGGCCACCCTGTTCATAAAGATGGAATTCGACCGGGCGCTTCGCGGCCTTCCAGCAATCGATGAGCCAGTAGCCGTTGTTCCCGAAGAAAGGATCGTCGGCAGCCAGGGCGACGAACAGTGGCGGCGCTTCGGCGGGCACCGTGACCGGCGCCAGTGGACCGTAGATGATGCCGATGAAGGCGGGCTTCGCATCCTCGCCCGCAAGTGTGGTCGCCATTGTCAGCATCGCGCCGGCCGAAAAGCCAATCATGCCGATCCGGTTGGGGTCGACATGCCACTCGGCAGACCGCTTCCGGATAAGGGCAAACGCCGCACGGGCATCGGCGATCTGCGGAGCCAGACCAGCCATTGCCTTTGCGGGGTCGGGGCGCGGCGGCGGCGCGGCACCCGAAAACATTTCGCGCATAGATTTTTCGAACCCCGGCATGTCGGCGGGTGTCTGGTTCAAGCGATATTTTAGGACAAACGCGGCTACACCCTTTTTCGCCAGCGCGCGGGCCACGTTCCAGCCTTCGTTTTCCATGGACAAGGTGCGGAACCCGCCGCCGGGCGCGACCACCACAGCGGCGCCGCTTGCGCTGGCGGGATCGGGAAGAAATGGTGTCAGCGTCGCAACCGTAACGTTGCGCGCGAACTTACTGCCGTACTGACTATGCCAGGCCTCAGGGTTCGTCGCACCGGGCAGCGGACCGGTTCCGATTTCAATCGCGTTAGGCTGAGAGGGCGTGGCGATGGGTGTCATCCGATCATTTTGCCCTTGCGCCGGCAACGCCAGCGCCAGCCCACCGATCAACAGAAGCCCAGCGACCACCAAACGAGAACGGGTTGAACTTCCGAAAGCTCTCTTGGTCCAACACTTCGACATTTTTCTCACGCCAGCTTCTCCTCCAATTGTGTAGTCAGAATCAAGACATATTCCCCACAGATCCAAGAGTGGCACGCATTGGCAAACGCCGAAACGCATAGACTCCTTCTCGACCGGACAAAGTACTTCTCGACGCTCGCTGACCAGCAAACGCCAAACGCCTCAGTTGATCGGGTCACGGCGCTAGCGAACAGCTTAGCCGGATCACGCTTGAGGCGAAAACTCGCTACCCGTCGCTCGGGTCCAACGAGTTGTTCGGCATCGTCCCGAAGATAAGGCAATTAGCATCCAAGATCTTTGATTTCCGGCGGCAAGTTCGCCAAAACGTTCATGCATTCATTGGTCGTCGCCACGAACCATTCTTGGTAACCCATAGCGCGAGATACGTCGAGAATCCCTGATTGAGGGGTTTCTCCGTGAAGCCAGCCACCATTAGTTATTTGGTAAACGTGATATGGCATCCTGAATTTTCCAGTTTCCCACCATGCCAGCAAGTCACCCTCATCGAGATAGCGGTAGGCGCGAGCACGACGAAAATGAACCTGCAAGAAAGTTTCGTTGATGGAGTCTATCCATGTCGAAACGATGATTCGCAATCCAGATAGGGTATCGGACACCTCGACAATACCGCTCTCCTTTCCATCGAGGCGATATTCGTTGCCAAGCGGTTGGGCTTCGATATTCATGGCCTCAGCTAAAGGAAGATGTCGAACGTCCGAGTTGACCGGCCACGGCGCTACCGCGCAGCTTAGCCGGATCACGCTTCATTCCCGACGCGCCGGGATTCCCGTGGCTCCGGTTCAACGTTTTGTTGTGCGAGGTCACTGGTCGCCCGGCTTGTAAGCGTAGACCCAGACGATAAAACTCAGCTTGTCGCCCTTGTATTCGCCGGTGATCTCCCAGCAGCCGGGTGTAGGTACATAGACACCTGTCAGCAGGAAATCGTGAGGCTTACCTATCGCGTTTGTGACCCCCTCAACCACCAGTGGCGGAGCATCGCCATCGAGCCGTCGTCCCGTAACCTTCAGGCTATAGTCTTCGTTTTTGTGTAAATCGAAAGCGGCACTACCCCAGAAAATCTTTTCCCCCGTCCCTGGCGCCCAAGCCCACCGGTCTCCTGATTTCGGAATACACTGATAAAGCTTTTCCGTCCCAACCCAAAAGGTGTCAGGGTCACAACCTCCCTCACGCTCTCCGGGAGGTGTGAATGGCACCGCCGGCGGCTGCGTAGGCGGACAGGAAGCGGGACGCTGTTCATCGAGAGAAGCTGATCGGTTCGACAACGCGGCCGCCGCAGAGCGACGAGGGTCACAGGCAAGCGCGCCAAAACTCACGAAGATCAGAATCAAAGCAAGAGTTCTGTTCACCATGAATATTTAGACGAAGGGCCCTCGGGATTTCTTCAGCGCAACGTCTGAGTTGACGAGGTCGCTGCGCCAGCAGCAACTTTAAACTAATAACGCTTGATGAGAAACACGCCCCCCGCGGCTCGCATCCAACGATTTGTTATGTTGCGAGGGTCGCTAAAACGCACGCTCAGAAGAACGCCGGCGTTAAAAGAAGACGCGCCATTGCGAAAGCCCAAACCACGAGAAATGCCAGGACGAAGAACCAGTCGAGAGCGACCGCCCGCGTTTCTGGTTTAGTGCGCCCGAACCAGAACGATTCGAAGACAGCTGACAACAAAACAGCAATAGGCAAACCAAAGAACGAGTAAATATTAAGTTGCTCGAGCAACGGGTTGAACCGCCCGGCAAGCGCTACGACCAGGACAACCACAATCCCCACAAGAGACGCGATTCTAATGGACGCGTGAACCAGTTTGTAGTTCAAGCGCGATCCGCAGAGTTCGTGATATGGAAGCAACATAACGTTTGAGTTTACCGGGCCACGGCGCCGCCGGGCAGCTTAACCGGATCACGCTTGGTGCGAAAGTCCCTGCCCGTGGTCCCGGTCCAACGATTTGTTATATGTCGCCGAAAGCAGGATGGTACTTGATCGTCCCGGACGCCCCGCGAAGAAAACCAGTCTGAAGTTCCAAGACCATGAATGTGTCTGCGGGCACTTCGTATTCGCAACTGATGTCAAAATCACGTGACGGTGAAAACCCGAACCGAGGATAAAAGCCAGGATGGCCCAGTACCACAACGGCGCCGAAACCCGTTTCCTGAGAGCGAGCAAGCCCAGCACGTACAAGTGCCGACCCGACGCCTCGGCGTTGATGCGCCGGACTAACCGCCATAGGCCCAAGACCCATGATGCTTAGCGCCGGATGACCTGACAGCGAAACGGGTGAAAACATGATGTGCCCGATAACAATGCCGCTGTCCTCCGCAACCAGCGAGACATACGACCGGGCCTGCTCGCGCAGCGCGTCAACAAGCTGAGCCTCGGCTGATCTGCTGAACGCAGCCACGTTCACACTGTGAACAGCAGTCCGGTCTTTTTTTTCCTCAAGTCTGATTACCATTGGCACACGACGTATAAAACTTCGACGTGACCGCGCGCCGGCGCCCACCGTAATCTAAAAACGCTCGATGACAAATACGCTGTCGCGGCTCGCGTCCAACGATTTATTCGGTGCGATCTCCCATTAAGACCCCAAGCGCTATCGAGTGGAATAGGGGCCAGTGGCTCGAGAATGCGCGGGCATAGTATAACGACATAGTTTTGTATTCTTCGGCTGTAAGCACGCGTATGGTAGAGCCCACTTGTTTGTAATAAGCAAGATACCGTCCGTCGCTAGTGTAGGGATTCCACTGGTTCAACTTCTCGACATACCAATACATATAGCTGAAGAAGGCATACGCCACGAAGAGCATAGTGCCAAGAATGAATACCGCCACCCAGCCAGATACTTGCCTTTCATAGCCGGGCAATCCCGAGTCGGATGCTTGCGGTGGTGCTGTACTCCCCTGACGTTGAATCCAATTCGTTACTGGAGGGATAAAGCCGACGACAATTGCGTACTGCAGAAAGCTCCAGAACAGGGGAAATTGATCTCTCGTATTAAAGCCGGCAAAGAGTAAGGAATGGACGAGTATGCTTACGCCGAGTAAGAGAAGCGTGACGAGGAAGAAGACTGAAGAGATTTTCTCTGAAAACACGGTTGGCTAGGCAACCTAAAGCACCGCACGGCGCAGATGACCGGGCACGGCGCTAGCGACCAGCTTAGCCGCATCACGCTTGATTCCCGACGCGTCCGGATTCCCGTGGCTCCGGTCCAGCGATTTGTTAGGCCGCGGCGCAGTTAGCGACTTCGTTTGACCCAGGTGTTTTTGCCGCTGCTCCAAACGTACATTGATCGGTAGTACAGCCGTCTGCGGTCACAACATTCCGAACAGAAGTCGCGGTTCCGGGCCAGCAGCGATACGGAATTGAGTTCGCTGCCAAAGTAAAACTCAATTCGACCCTGACCTTTGACGGGGGTGCCCTCGGCCAGAATGATTTTCGAGTCGTTCCAATTTATGCCGAATTGCGTTCGCACGTCGTTTAGTCTGCGGCGATTCAACCCACGCCCAGATTCGCCGGCGCCTAATCGCGCAATCACGAAGATCTTCTCCTTCCTTGTGTTCGCGAGCGCGCCGAGATTGGCGATGTTAATTGTGTTCTGTTGACAGCCCTGTGCATTGGCTGGAACTAGCTCCAGCCCGGGTTGAAGATCACGTTCTTGAGCATGCGAGACGCCGACGAAAGCGCAGATCATAACGACTGTTAGGACAAACCGCATGGTGACTAAAATCGAAATTAGCGGCATAACGGCGGAGTTGACCGGGCCACGGCTACCGGGCAGCTTCGCCGGACGACGCTTGATTCCCGACGCGTCCGGATTCCCCGCGGCTCCGGTCCGACGATTTGTTATCTGGCCCACGCCTTAGCCAAGGGTGCGCGCGAAAAAACGGACGTCATCCGGCGCACCGAGGAGTTCGCCGATAGCTGTGCCGCGTCTGAAATACAAAGCCGCGTCTCCGTTTTCGTAAGTCCAAAAATATGCTTCGTCTGCGACCATGTAGTCTTCGCGCAGGGAATCCTTGCGACGGTAAGGAGCTGTGTCGTTAACCTTACGGAGCTCCGCCATAGACTCCCTGGCGATTACCGGAGTCGGCACATAAGCGATGTTGATTGACACACGTCGCGGACTGTGGATTTTGCGGTAGCGCATGCTGCCAAAAGCGTATGCTACCTCCGACGGAACGAGTACCGGGCAAACACAGACACCTGGAACAAAATGCCACTTCGGATTTGCAGCGTCGACCGATTGGACGACGTTATCAAGTAATGGCGACCGACCCTGAGCCGCGGCAGTAGCCGGCACACTCAGAAGTAATAGTGCGAACAAAATCGAATATCTCGTCGACATAAAAAGCCAGATAATGCTTGAGTTGACCGGCCACGGCGCTACCGGGCAGCTTCGCCGGATCACGCTTGATTCCCGACGCGTCCGGATTCCCGTGGCTCCGGTCCAATAATTTATTAGACGTGCGTTGGACCACAACGCAAGTCATAGAACGCGCTCACCAGCGTGTGCTCACAGTCAGACAAGTCAAGTTTCGCCAGCGTCCTTTTCCCAACGCGACGATCAACGATAGCGAAAGCGCGCACGATTGGGTCAGATGATTTCAACGCCTCCACAATGGGCATGTCCAAATAAGCGCGCGTTGCCACACCAAAGTCGCGCGGGCCTTGAATTTCAGTGCGCCGCAGGATGGAGGCAACTTCCTCACGCTGGAAGCCCCGTTGAAAAAGGCCGTCTTCCGCCCACTCGCGCTGATAGTGCTTGCAAGTGAAGATGCGTGCCCCGTCGATCGTAATCCAAACCTTGTCAGCGCCGTCATGAGATTCACGATAGCTGGTCAAATGGAAGTCGATGCGATCGCGCACCTCTGGAGCGATGAGCGACTTGATTCGCGATTTGAGTTTTGACCACTGCATGGCTCTACGTTATCGCACGTCTAACGATGGTGTTGACGCGGCCGCGCGCCAACTGTAATTCAAAAACTCTTCATGCGAAACACGCTCCCGCGACTCGCATCCAACGATTTGTTGGGCCACGCTCCGATAGAAGGAGAGGGTTCGCGAATCGGGAGCGGGTCCTCGATTATGTGGATAGGCGGAAACTGAATGTCCCACCTCGTTACACCCTTTGATATCACCCGCACCGTCTGAGGTTTCGGTGGCCGATAACCTTGTTGCTTTGCACTAACAGTGTAAGTTCCGGGCGGCAACTGCACTTCATAGTAGCCCTGGTCGTCAGAAATAACCTGTTCTTTTCGCCCGCGGTTTGCGAAAACAATCTGAACCTTTGGCATGGTCCTGTCGGCTGCGTCTGTCACCACACCTTTAACTGTGCCACGCTTGGATGATTGCGCTAACGAAACGAACAGGGCGGCTAACAGTATGATAATTGCGCATAGAGGTCTCATCCGTTTAATAAGTAACTGCCCCAATGGTTGAGTCAACCGCGCGGCGCGCTACCACGCCACCTTCGCCGGACCACGCTTGGTTGACCGGGCCACGGCGTCACCGAGCAGCTTAGCCGGATCACGCTTGATGCGAAACTCGCTCCCGTGGCTCCGGTCCAACGATTTGTTCGGTCGCTAAAAGTAACGCGGTGACCGTTCGCCGTGGTCATCCGCTGAACTGAACGCGAAGTTTAGCGTTTGCTGCGCCCCTGGCCTAACAATGACCTCAACTGTTTTTTCGCCGAATCTTTCGTGCCAAGCAGAGATTGTGTAGTTGCCGGGTGGCAGACCCGATATTCTGAAATTGCCGTCCCGGTCAGTTACTGCAAAGAACGGATGCGGCAGCACTCCCACATAGGTGATCATCCACGGATGCTGGAAGCAGTTTATTGGAATCATGATTTCTGGATGATCGAATTGTCTCACGATCGGCAGAGCACCCGTCGGCTGGGCGTCATTGCGGTTAGGGTTACTCTTGGCCCCTTCGTGTTCGTTATGTGTCGTCGGATCAAAATTCCTTATCTCAAGTACTTGGCCTACCTGAATGCCAAAGACGTGCGGGTCGAACCGGCAACCGCGTTGATTTAGAACAACCGGTGCTGATGGCGTCTTGAACGTTAAGCCGGCCAAAGACGAGCCACTCTTAATATAAACGAAGACGTTCTGCACATGCTTTTGTCTGACCAGCATGTCTTCATAGCGCGACTTGGGATTCACCCGAATGCACGACGGGTCTGCCTCTTGGAGTATCCGTCGTCGGGCCGGTGGGCGACCGGAGAATGTGACGGTTCCACCAACCGAGCCTTGATCCTCCTGTTGTTGATACGTTTGCTTTGATTTGGGCTCTGACTGGACGGACGAAGTCGCGGACGCACACAACACCAACAATATTAAAGTTACCAATGCTGAAAACTTCAGAGTCATAAGCGCAAGCACCTATTGTTTGAGTTGACCGGGCGGCGGCGCTAGCGAGCACCTTCGTCGGATCACGCTTGATGCGAAACTCGCTCCCCGTGGCTCCGGTCCAACGATTTGTTATGCGCGGCTACAACTGAAACGGTTTGACACCAAGCCGCGACAATTTAACCAAGTAGAGAGCAACGTTCCGCAAGCTGTCAGTTTCGCCACAATAGCGATTGATAGCATGATATTGACCGCCTTTGGAACCTTCAATGACCCATTCGGAGCCATCAGGACATACCGTTACTTCGCCCTTTTCGTTGGGTCCCTCGTTCGGGTTGTTTGATTGTGCGTCGCTTATGCAGCCAACGGCCCGGCCGCTACCGCAGGCGGTTCTGACAGCGAGTTCAGTACCCGGAGCGGTAGCGACGGGATCATCACGCTGGGTTCATCTTGATCGGGTCGCTACCGCTCCCCGTACTGACAGCGACGGGTCAGTACCATCCGCGTGAGCGGATGGATCGCGGTCGCTGGTTGAGATGAGAGGGGCGCGTTGATCCATCTGCTCACGCAGATGGTACTGACTTCATGGCTTATCGGGTGAGTTGACAGGCAACGGGTCAGAACCCGGAGCGGTAGCGACGGGGCCGGTTGTTTGATTGTGCGTCGCTTATGCAGCCAACGGCCCGGCCGCTACCGCAGCCGGTTCTGACCTCAGCGCGTGGATTTCCTTGAAAATCCAGGGGCGTGGTCCCGATGAATTGAGACTCCGGCCCCTGGCTGTTGAATGTCAGGCGGTGGGTGCGAATGAGCCCTCCCTGACGGTCGGGCTACTGCCCCGGGGTACTATCCCGGGGTACGGTCCACTTCGAATGCTTATCGATGAGTTGAACGCCTACGGGTCAGTACCCGGAGCGGTAGCGACGGGGCCGGTTGTTCCACTGCACGCCGTCGTCGCCAGCACGGGGCCCGGCCGCTACCGCAGCCGGTTCTGACGGGAGCGATAGCCTATGGTTTTGTTTCTTTGTCATCGTCATCCAGACAATGCCATTTGCCATCATCGCGTTTCACAAAGACAAAGCCGTATCCCTTGCCTGATTTGACCAGGCCGCTCCCTTCGACGTGAGTGGCGCGAATGACTCCGGCTTTTAACTTGGCATTTTCGACGTCTTTCTGGAACAAACTCCAGATCTCATCGACTTCCTTGCGCAGGGCCTCTTTGTCGTCAATCGATATGTCGGTCAAGTAGTTCATGACCAGCGCCGGATCACTGTTTTGAAAGTCCATCTTCCCCACGCCGGTCACTTTGATTTCCTTCCCCGACGGCAGTTTGAAGAGTTTGTAATTCTGCGCCTGGCCACATCCGAGACAAAACAGAAGTAGCACCAATGCCATCGAGAGTTTGGTTTTCATCTAGCCTCCCAGGGAGATACCGAACGTCAGAGAACCCTTTGTAGTGGACCACCGCCCGTTAGCATGCGTCATGATGGAACCGGATCAGCCTCAGGAGAAGCTCGCCTGCGGCTCCGGTCCGGACGACTGGTGCGGCGCACGTCTTGGAAATGGGTCAGTGTCGTTGAGGGTCAGTACCCGGAGCGATAGCGACGGGATCATCACGCTTCATCTTGATCGGGTCGCTACCGCTCCCCGTACTGACACAAGCTATCCCCCTTTGCCCTTCCCCCTTTTGCCCTTTTCCCCCTTACCCCACTGCCCCTTCCCCCTCCCTTGCGGCCGGCCGGCCACCAAAGCAGGTGATGTTGCCATCGGGGTCTTCCACATAGAAGTCCTTCGTTCCCCATGGAGTCGCCACCAGCGGTTTGAGGATCTTTATGCCGTTGGCGACGCACTGCTCGTAGAACGCTTCAATGCCATCGACGCCCGCCGCCGCATCGAGGTGTTCGCGGTCGCGCCGCAACCGGCGATAGGCTTCGTTCCCAGGTGCTTCCTTCAAGTGCAGTTCGAATCCATCCAGATGCCCGATAGCGTAGAAACCGTCCCACGGCTCGCCAAAGCTGAAACCAATCTTCTGATAGTACGCAATTGAGCGCTCAAGATCGTCGACGAGGAATTGAGGAGCGAATGAGGTCACCCGCGGCGTAGTTATCGTTAAAGTCATCGGGCCTCCTTTGCCGGGCTTTAGGGTTAAAAGCGAAACCAGGCTTCGTCTCCGTCTATGTGAAGCAGGAATTCGTCGATAAAGTTGTCCTGCTCAGTGTCGAACAATCTAAGTCCGGCCGAGGTTATCCGCTCGTAAGCAACTTCCCACTGTTCAATTTGGTCCGCGTCAACCAGCCCGGCGTCTGCGAGTCTTAGTTCTTCGATGAACAGAGGCCGAAAGTTTTCGAAAGCCGGCATTGGTTCGAATTTGCAGTTCACCCAGGGGAAGTCAGTGGAATAGGACCTGAGAATCCCCAGCAGTTCGTCTCCACATTTGAGATGTAACTCCATTTAGGATTGCGAAGAGAAGCGGAAAACGGCTGAGTCAAAGCGCCGCGCAGTTTCTCACCCTTTTTGCCCCTTCCACTTTGCCCGTTCCTTCCAGCGATGTGACGTGCGGAGCGTTCCTCAGGCTTTCCGGCGCGCCCTTATCACGAAAGCGATACCCAGAATCATGAGCAACGGGACCAACCAGGGCATTCGCAGATCAGCTCCTCGATGCAGGTTAAGTCCGGCCACTATGACGGCGCCGAATACAAGCACGATTCCAATTAAGCGGATGAGAAAAGGGCTCATGGTTCACCTTGAAGTTCGCAACTTTGGTAAAAGGCGTTATGTCTAACCTAAACAAATTAGAGAAGTCAATTCCTGACGGGTGAGCGTAGTGGTACAGATTGGATTTTCTCGGTTCAGACGGCGGCTTGCCGCACTGCGCAAGGGCTGGCGCAGGCTATGGCTGCAGCCCGAGGCGGAGCCTCGCCCAGTCTTTAATGAGCTATCGGAAAGGCAAGCCTTTCCGCACTGGGGAGCGGCCAGCCGCAATTAAGATGTACCACTAACTTGGAGTGCGGTGACTTGCCACCGCTTTGGTCTACGCCGTAAAGCTCCGACGAGCCGGCGCACTCCAAGATGGCTGGTTATGGCCGGTCGCCGGCGCTGGCGGCCTGGCCGGAATCCTCGCTCGGGTCGTCGAGGTCTTCGATGCGGCGACGCGGGAAAGGATCGTTGGCGCGGCGGCGCGGCGTGGTTTCGGTCTGGCGGCGCTCGTCGCGCATCTGCGCGGTGAGCCCGCGGATGCCGTGCTTATCAAGCAGGTGCCGCAGCGAACGCACGGACATCCGCAAGAGTTCGGCGGCGTTGGTTTGATTGCCGTCAGTGCGTCGCAAGGCTTCGAGCACGTAGGTCTTTTCCAGTTGATCGAGGTGCGCCGTGAGGTTAATTCCCTCCTCCGGCAATTGCAGTTCAGAGCTGACCCGCGACTGGCTGTAGTTGGTGACCTGCTCCGGCAGCCGTTCGGGCTGAATCATCTCGGTGCGTTCGAGGGCCACCGCGCGCTCGATGGTGTGTTCCAGCTCGCGCACGTTGCCGGGCCAGGAGTAAGCCTCGAGCAGCCGCATGGCCGCCCCGCTGATCTGAATATTGCGCCCCGTCTGCAAGCAGTACTTGCCGATGAAGTGCTCGGCCAGTTCACTGATGTCCTGGCCGCGTTCGCGCAATGGCGGCAACTCCATCGGGATCACGGAAATGCGATAGTAGAGGTCCTCTCTGAAGGACCCGTCTTTGGTCATGGCCGAGAGATCGCGATTGGTGGCGGCGATGACGCGCGTATTCACCAACATTTCTTCGTGCGCGCCAACGGGACGGACCTTGCGCTCCTGTAAGACGCGCAACAGCTTGACCTGCATCGCCGCCGACATTTCGCCAATTTCGTCGAGAAAGATGGTGCCCTGATCGGCGGCCTCGAAGAGCCCTTTGCGATTGGTGTTGGCGCCGGTGAATGAGCCTTTGACGTAACCGAACAGTTCTGATTCGAGCAGAGTCTCAGTAAAGGCGCCGCAGTTGACGGAGACAAAAGGCTTCTGCGCGCGCGGGCTGAGATCGTGAATGGCGCGCGCCACCAACTCCTTGCCGGTCCCGGACTCACCGGTAATCAAAACGGTAGATTGGACAGCGGCTACGGTTTCGATCATTTGATAAACCGACTGCATGCGATCGGATCGGCCGATGATGTTGCCCAGTTGGCCCTTGGCGCGCTGGCCTTTGATCAGCGCCTCGTTTTCAACCTGCAACGCCTCTTTCTCGCGCTCGTCGGCGATTTTCTGCACGGCGCGCTGCACGATGACTTTGAGCAGCTCGTTATCAAAGGGCTTATAGATGAAATTAAAGGCGCCGAGCTTGACGGCCTCGCGCGCCGTCTCTTCGTTGGCGAAGGCGGTCATCATGATGACCTCGGTCTGCGGGTGCAGGTCTTTGATGGCGCGCAGCAAATCGATGCCGCCGATATCAGGCATGCGCACGTCCGAGATAATCACGTCGACCGGCTGCTGGCGGACCATTTCGAGCGCGCGGCGGCCGTTTTCCGCGACGCGAATGGAGTACCCCTCGCGCTGGAAGAGATGCGTCAGGAACTGGCGCATGCTTAACTCGTCGTCGACTATTAAGAGAGTGGCCATCGATTAAGCATTAATTTGAGATTTGAGATTTATCATTTGATATTTGCTTTGAGCCGAGCGGTCTTCAATGAGGTTGCGAAGATTTTGCAGAGTTCAATGTTTTCACCTATCAGATCGGCCAGCAATTCGGCTTTCAAAAGATCACTCCGCTTTATCATGCGCAGCCAAATCAAGGTTTCATTTAGCTCCTTAACAACCACGCGTAGCTTATGAGTAAAGTCGTTCGGACTCTCAGCGCCCCTCGCTTCACCGTAATTCGGGGCGGGAGATGTTCCCGATCGAAGAATTTGTCCGGCAATATGCCGACCCGCAGCCGTCTTCGGCAACTTCGATGATAACCTGATGATCCGAACAGCAAAATCGATTAGCCGCTCTTCTAGGATGTCAGCTTGTGAGCGAACCTCGGCCCGTGCTGTTGCGACGCCTGGTTTCATTAGCTTCTGGGACTAGAGTCGCTAACGCGACCCCAAATCAAAAATCAAAAATATCAAATCTCAAATATTAAATCGTTTTCTACAGCGTCACCTGCTCTTCAACCATCAACAAATGATAAATGGCCAATGACAAATGGCAAATAGTCAGTGTGATTTCGGCAGTTCAATAGTAATCGTCGTCCCACCTGCAACCCTGCTGCGCACATTAATTGTACCATTGTGGTCGCGAATAATTTGATAAACGATGGACAGGCCGAGGCCGGTGCCGCCGGTGGTCGAGGTGAATGGTTCGAAGAGATGCTCGACCTGTTCGGGCGTCATGCCGCAACCGTCGTCCGCGAACGTGATGCGCAATCGGCTGTCGTTCGCGTCCTCTAACGCTACCTGAAAGGTGCCGCCCTCAGGCATCGCTTTGAGCGCGTTGCGGGCGATGTTCCAGAAGACCTGCTTCAATTGTTCGGGATCGCCGGTGACGATCGTGGGGCGCGCGGGCAAGTCTTCCTCCAGTTTGTGACCGTCAACTATCTCATGGCTGTTTCGCAGGAGCTTGAAAGTCTCGCTGATGAGCGCACGAATATCCACGTTCTTCAATTCAGCCGGACGCGGGCGCGCGTAATTCAGATAATCGGCGACGATCTTGTTGAGCCGGTCAGACTCGCGCAGGATGATCTCCATCAACTGCGCCTGCTCGGTGTCACCCTCCATTTCCGCGCGCAACATTTGAATTGAGCCGCGCATCGCCGCCAGCGGATTGCGGATCTCGTGCGCAATGGAGGCGGCCATCCGGCCCACTGCGGCCATGCGGTCCTGCCGGCGCGAAGTCTCTTCGAGGGCCCGCACGTTGGTCAAATCCTGGAAGGTAATGACCATGCCGCTGGTCTCGCCCGATTCGGCGAACAGCGGCGCGATCGTGAATCCCAGGCGCAACGCCAGACCATTGGGCGTCAGACAATCTGCCTGAAAACGCGGGCTGAGCTTGCCTTCGGCGGCGGCATTCATTGAGTCAACAATCTGGCGCGAAATGTCGCCAAAGAACATCGAGGCGTCAAGGCCGAAAACTTCCGTCGGCTTGTAGCCGGTGATCTCTTCAGCCGCGGCGTTGAAAGTGTAGATGCGGCCGTGCAGGTCGGTGGTAATCACGCCCGAGCGAATTGACTCGACGATGCGCTCGTGCAAAGCACGCAAATCGGCGAGCGAGCGAGTCGCAGCTGCGAGTTGCACATCAGACTTGGTTTGGCTGTGCGCGAGTTTCGCCGCCAGCAGACCCACGACCAGAAACGAAATATCCGAGAGACCGACAGTTTGAATCGTGTTCGCCAACGTGTCGCTGCTCGCCCCATAACGGGTGATGGCATAGAGAGCGCAGGCATTGAAGGCTGCGGCGCTGCCGATCGAAGTAATCAGCGCGCCGCGCGGCCCGAGGAACAAGCTGGCGATCGAGATGATGACGATATAGAGCGCCGCGTACGGCGAGTTGACGTTGCCGGTGTTCCAGACCAGCCAGGTGACCAGCAGGATATCGAAGAGAATCTGGAGCCGTGCCTGCTTGAGAAAATTCTTCCAGGCGATTCTGATGGCCGCGAAGACCAGGGTAAGGGCCGCGACCGTGAGGAGTATCAGCCCGACATTAGTGCGAATCGAGCCGAACGACTGAACTGTCGAGCGCCACGCAATCGCCGACAGCAGGAGGAAGACCACGGCAGCTGCCCGGCCCGCAATCAGCCACCACAGGCGGCGCCCCAGAGGCGATGGCCGGGTTGGCAAATTGCGCTCGAGCAGCATGGCGGAAGCCTACCATAAATTTGGAGTGCGGTGACTCGTCACCGCTTTGGTTTACAGTCACCGATTAAAAGCGCCGGCGAGCCGGCGCACTCCAAATTGATTGTCAAAAACGATGGCTGATGATAAGAAGGGGCGACGGCGCATCATGTCTATCAAAGCATTACTAATCATCGCCATCGTCATTCTCGCCTCCACCGCCTTCGGGCAACGCCCTTCGCCGCGGGATCAGGATCGCCGCGCGGTGGTGGAAGCCGAACGCGCTTTTGCGAAAGCAGCGGCGGCGAAGGGCACCCGTAATGCCTTTCTCGAATTTCTGGCCGACGATGGAATCATTTTCCAACCCGGCCCGATTAATGGCAAGAAGTTCTGGACTGAGCGCGAACCGCGCAAAGGACTGTTGAGTTGGGACCCGATTTTTGCCGATGTCTCAGGGGCCGGCGATCTCGGCTACACCACCGGGCCCTGGGAGTTTCGACCGAATGGAGCTGGCGACAAGCCCGTCGCTTTCGGCCAGTACTTCACAATTTGGAAAAAGCAGGGCAACGGCGACTGGAAAGCCGTGCTCGATCGCGGCGTCACGAGCGAGAAGTCACTGGCCGGGAGCAAACTGGTGCAGTTTCCGGTGCATGATAAAGAGGCGAGCTACGATGCGAAGATTGATATCGCCGCCGCCCGGGCAGCGTTGCTGAAACTCGAAGAGAATTTCTCGGCCCTGTCGGCGGGCAAAGGCGCTGCCGCAGCTTTTGAAAAGTATCTGGCTGACGAGGTGCGCGTGCTCAGACAGAATGTCGCGCCCACCGCGGGCAAAGCGAATGCGTTGGCCCTGATTTCGGGAACTGCGGGCACGCTGACCTGGAAAGCTGCCATGAGTGAGGTGTCGCAGTCCGGCGATTTGGGTTATACGTACGGCGCCTTCGAACTTAAGCGCGGAGAGACAGTGCTCGAACATGGCAGCTATGTGAGAGTCTGGAAGAAACAGGGCAACGCGTGGCGCGCGGTTGCAGATGTGATGAGCCCGGACGGGCAATAAATTTGGAGTGCGGCGGCTTGACGCCGCTTTCAACCTCCCTCCATCGAGTGAACCTCAGAAATCCAAAGCGCCGACAAGTCGGCGCACTCCAAATCCGAAGCGTTTTTAATCGGTGTAATCTCTGCCGTTGCGCTACTCGCGCGGCGACATCCCCAACCACCACTCCGCCTGTCTGATGTTATCGAAGGCCTTGACGCGCATGCCCCGATTGACGGCCACAGTTTCTCCGAACCGCATCGGATCAAGCACAGGCTCTTCCAGGACATATGCGAATCGCGGCACTTCGACTCCTGAGCGGGCCACCGTCTTGAGGACAGAATCCGCCACGTACTTGCCGTAGTAGAATCTTTCGAGCGGTTCGGGATCTCCGACTATCTGTCTGCCGTCGATGAGCACTTTCTTCAGTTTGTGCTCGACAATCGCATCAAGGATCTCGTGAAAGGTGTCCTTGGCCTCAGCCAGAGTGAACTCGCCGCCATAGCTGACGAACAGGACTTTACGATCTGGATCAAGTTTTAGTGTGAGGGACATCGGGTTACCCACGAGGATAGTTTAGTCAGCTTATTGCAAATGGCAAGCAAAACAGACGGGTCATGGTCCAGTTTGGTTCCCAATGTAGCACTCATTAATTAGGGTTAATTCGTTTGAAAGAATCTTCTCATTCACGCCGACGCTTCAGCGCGGCGAGTTGGCTAAGCTGGAAGCTGGAAACCGCTTAAACGGTAATGACATACTTGACTGACCAACAGTGCGCGGAGCGCACGACAGCGTAAAGCCCGGGGCGTGAGCCCCGGGGAGATGTCACAAACAATGATCCAGCCCGCGGAGCGGGCGGCAGCGGATC
>Ga0126369_10000621_pt1 | contig 23481 bp, 28 predicted proteins | sample PanSoiMetaPlot_1_FD_109646 | JGI IMG/M metagenome (GOLD analysis project Ga0126369, IMG submission 109646) | Tropical forest soil microbial communities from Panama - MetaG Plot_1 | ecosystem: Environmental > Terrestrial > Soil > Tropical forest > Bulk soil | place: Panama | collected 2016-02-17
CGGCTTTGCCCGGAGGTTTCAGGGGTGCCCACGGGCTTCTTCCCGCCGTGAAACGGGTGGAACCTTGCCTCGGTGATCCGTAACCAGTTGCGAAATCTCATGCCTTATATATCTTACCCAACAAAAAACCCCGGCGAATCTTGCGACTCGCCGGGGTCTGCTCGTTTGGGAACGAGCCTAACTGTTGGCCGGGGCAGCCGGTTTCTGGAAGCGCTTGAGGATTTCGTCGGCCTTGATCTTGCGGTCGATCTCGGCGTCATCCTCTTCGTAGCTGCTGCCGCCGCCCACGTCCTTCTCGACCTTGCCGAAGGCGTTGTTCTGGTCGATCTGCTGGAGAACCGCCTCGCGTTGAGCGGCCAGACCGTTCAAAGCCCCGGTGTTCACGCTGAACGAGTTGCGGAACTCGTTGAACTCCTTGTTGGCCTTGGACATCTCAAGCTGGATGCCAAGCCCCTGGGCCTCGCGTTGGTAGGTCGCCACCTTCTCCTGCTGTCGCTTCACATCGGCAACGAAGCCGTCGTAGGCTTCCTTGTGATGCTCCAACTGTTCCTCGTTGGCCTTCAGGTGCGTTTCGCAGTCGCCCAACTGAGCAGCGTATTCCTGGGCCTTAGCATTGTTTTCTTCGCCAAGGGCACGTTGAATACGCGCTTCCAGGCGGGCTTTTTCCTGGCGACCGCTGTTGACCTGACGCTCGACGCTGGAGATGAGGGCGACAGCACGGGTCATGCCCAGCTTCGCCTTCTTCACCGAATCGGCGGCATCGTCAATGCCCTGCTGGTAGTTGGCGAGCGGGTCCGCCCCGCCGACCGCCCGGCCCAGCTTGCCGAGTTGCGCCCGGCCCGCCCCGAACATATTCAGGACGGCCTTGTGGTTGATGAGTAACAGCACCACCACCACCAGAGCGATGATGCCCACAACTCCCCAGAAACTCATGGTATCCTCCTTTGGTTACATCAAAATGACGTGATGCGGGTTCATCTCGATCCCACGCCAGACCAACATCCACCCGTTATCGGTATTCAGTTCCACGAAGACGTACTCCTCGTAGTCCTGGTTGGCCTCGTCCTTAGTGGTGCGGGAGTAGTTCCAATACTCCTGCTCCTCCTTCTGGAGCTTGGCCTGGTCCGCCACACCTTCCTTCAGGCATTCGGTGATGATCGTCACCTGGGCCTTGTAGCTCGACAGTTGATAGCCCCCGCCGGCCTTGACGGGCCGGTAGAACTCCACACTCTCCTGGGGCGTGTTGATGTCGAACTTGCCGGTCGTGTCCTTGACGGCATTGAACAACCCCTGATAGTCGCCCTGGGGGTTCTCATCATACGCCAACTGATCGTACTGTTCCATCAGGCAGGGTTGGTAGGGCAACCCGTCCTTTGAGTCGGGCAGGTTGAAGCAGCGGATGCGCACCCATTTGTCCTCCTTGCCGATGGGCCGGGCCAGCAGGACATAATCGGTGAATGCGTACTGATCGCCCAACTCTGGGCGCTTGTACTCCCGAATCTCCTTCACGAAGAAGGGGAGGTCACGGTAGTCAAGCTCGTCAATCGTGATCGAGCCGCCGATCTTCACCCCCAGCGGGTCGTAGTAGTTGTACTCAACCGGCTTGGGGGCTTTCTCCGTCCACCGCTGCCACAGGGTCTTACCCATTATCGTCCTCCGTATAAGGCGTGGCCTCCTGGTAGACCACTACGAACTCGTCCCCTTCGCTGAAGAAAATATGGCTGCCCACGCACTTCCAGGCCAGGGCCTCCAACAGCGGACCAGCTTCCCTCGCCGCATTTTGCCGGAGCAGTTGCGTTAGCCGGCATTTAGTATGGTCAGCCACCAGCGCCAACGCTTCGGTAGCTGGGATCGTCACTTCGACACGCTGGTGGTCCTTCACCCCATCCGTGAAGGTTTTTATTTCCGCCTTCATGGCGTCTCCCGCACGAAAATAAACCAGATCACGAAGACGACCACCGCCCCGACCAGGACGACCATCAGGAGCCAGAACAATACCGTGCCGGCGCTCGGCCCGCTGTGGTGTTTGTTTACCCAATACTGATGCTGCTCCTGCTCCGACATGGAGCGCCACTTTTCAGGCGAAACCTCTGGCGGGCGCTCATAACTGGCCCCGGTCGGATTATAGGCGGCGTTGACGAAATCCGGGTTATACATCAGGTCCGGGTTGTCCTTCATGGCCGGCGGAACGTAATTGGGGTCACGCGCCTTCTTTTCAGCCTCCAACGCCCTTACCCTGGCCTCCAGGTCGGCGTCCCTGCGAACCATATCCCGCCAGCGGGCATCGTCCATCTCACTCCGGTGGTTGTAGGCCCAGCGTGCCCGCTCGTCGGCGGTGCAGCGGTCAAAGAGCCACAGGTAGAAGAACGGCCCGAACGGGTCGCTGTAATAGACCATCGGGCGACCGGCGTAGCCGTAGGGTCCGTAGAAGTCATGATAGCGCGTCTCGTAGGTGATGTAGCGCTCATGCGTCACCGTCTTTCGCACGGTGTCCACCTGGCCCTTTTCCGCCTGGGTGAAGCTGCGGGTCTGGCCGGTCTTCGGGTCTTTCCACTCCGTCTTGGGGGCCTGGGGCTTGTAGCTGTTCTTGCTGTCAAATTTCTGCTGGGCCAACTGTCCACCTGGGTCCAACTTGTTCCCCGACTTCGGTGGGCCGGTGGAGGAACTGGAACCGCTCGGATTGCCGCCAGTGGCGAAGCCCTTGCCCTTGGAACCGTATTTGCTGCTGCCGGTGTCCGGTGAACCGGAACCGTATTTGCTGCCAGAAGGCTTCGGGTCGGTCTTGGAACCCGAACTGTACTTCGGGGGTGGTGATGGTTTCGACCCCGAAGAATACTTCGGCGGCGAGGAAGATTGCTTTGTACCAGAAGAATACTTCGGCGTCGAGGATTGGGAAACGCGCGAACCGCCAAAGCTGCTGCTGCGCGACCCAAAGCTGCTGCTCCGGGAGCTAAAACCGCTGCTGCTGCGACCGCTACCATACTTGCCCGCCTCGGCCTGGGGGGTCGAGACGAATCCCAGCATGACGAGCAAGGTTAGCGCACAAAACCATTTACGAAGCATATGCCCTCCTCCTTGTTTCTGGTATTTTAGCCTAATGCCGCCCAAAGGTAAATCGCAATGTACTTCGGTGGCCGGTTCAGGGGATTTCGTGGGCGAGCGTTTCTTCCCGAAGCCTGGACAGCCACGGAAGATACGGCGTTCCGCCGGTGCCGGTGGGGTTGTCAACCTTGGTCTGAATGTAGTCCACGGCGTATTGCAGGTGTTGGGTGCGGAATGCAGTCAACTGTGCGATGCAGCCATTATACATGGCCTTCAGGCCAGGGTTATTCGTCGCCGCCGTCCGCAAATTCACATTTTCGGCCAGGCACAGCCGGTCCATATGGGCCAGAAACTCCCGATGGGGTTTCGGCATATAATCGCGCATCGCCCGCAGGTGGTCGGTCAGCGTGCTGTCCTCATGACGCACTCCCAGGGCGGCGCACAGGAGGGGAATAATCGAACTTTGTGCGCCCGTCTCGCCCCGGAGGTTCCAGCGCTTGTTCCCCTCCACGCATTCCAAAATCGTGTCGCTGAAGCCAAAAATATAAGGGCGGACCTGTTGGTAATACACGTCCGGGCTGCACTTCTCCGGCATCCGGGCCAGGGTCTTGTTCATCTCCCCCAAGGAATCCCCCAGGATAGCGAGGATGTTGATAATACCAGATTCGTCGTTGTCACGCACGCACTGGTAATGGCGACGAATGGCATTCACGGCTGGGGCGGCGTCGGCCTCGATGTTGACGTGGATGAGAATGAACCAGTCCTCGTGCGCCTTGTACTCGTCCCAGGCGAAGTTTTGCAAAAGCTCAAGGTTTTCAACCTGGATGCGCTCCTTGGGGTCTTTACGCCGCCAGTTGTACAAGCAGTAGCTCGCGTAGGAAAGGATCGGCTTGCGCTTGAGCTTATCGGCAAACAGGAACAGGGGGATGGCGACTTCCTTCGGCACTCGGTAGTGGGTGGCCTCGCCAGGGGCATGAATGTAGGCGCTGGCGAAGTAACAGTAGAGCATGAACGCCCGTTCGATCTCCTTGTCCTCCCCCTCCAGAGGGAAGCCGAGTGGGCCGCTGAAGTCTGCCGGCTTTCCTATGTCATGGCGGGTCCAATCGTCGTACCACCGGCTCGATTGGCGCAGGGAGTACACAATTTCCTCACGGGCACGCCGCTCCTTCAGGTAGAGCGGCAGCATCGTGGCCAGATTTTCGAGGGAGTAGATCAGGTCGGCGTACCTGTACTGGACGTTGGACAGGAAGGGGGTCGGGTCGGTACTCGGCAGGAACCCTCGGTCTTTTATATCCCAGATCATGCGTTATATTCCCCGGCTTCGATTTTGGCCAGCAAGGTCAGGTCGAATTCGTCCTTGGCGGCTTTCCTGGCTTTTTCGAGTTTCTTTAGCCGACAGCACAGACGTTCCAGCCAGCGGCGCGTGCAATAATAACCCGTGTGGTCTACGAAGTGTTCGTAGTCTCCAAAGAGAAGGTAATAACGCACAAACTGTTGTTGCACGTCGGACGTGAAGTAGCGAAACAGGTACGCCTTCTCTTTGGGAAGGTCGTAGGCGAAGAACTCGCCGCAGATAAACAGCAAGTCCTTAATGGAAGCTCACCCCCTCGCAGAACTCCAAGTACATCAGCATGATACCGGCGGCGAAGCACTTGGGAACCTTCTGCTGCGCCAGCATGTCCAATATGCGGCGGACCAGCTTGATGTCCTCCGTCACGTTACCGAATTGCTCGGCTTTTTTCAATTCTTCCGGGTCGATGGTCGGTTCCAGGGCGTCATACGCCTGGCCGATACCGTCGCTCATACTGGTGTTGATGACTTTGGAGATGCGTTTGGGGCTGAAGAGCATGTGCTTGGGCACCTTCCCCCCGCAGTGCATGGGTTTGTCCTGAAAGAAGGACTCGACGTATTGTTGGGTGACGGCAATGATGTCGTCCACAAAATTCGAGTTCAGGATGTCTTCATCCAGGTCGTATTCCTCGCCCTCGAAGTCGTCCTCTTCGTCGTGGCATTCTCTCTCGAAGACGCGCATGGCCGCTCCATCGGTGATAGACGTTAAGGGATGTCGTATCCCTGGTCGATGAACTTCAGAATGGGGTAGCCCTGGCAATTGTCGCCCAGGGGGATGTTGGCCTTCTTGGGGTCTTGGCCTTTTTTCCGGGTGTCCTTGATGAACTCCTCGGTTTCCACGTCGATCTCGGCCTTCTTGGCGGTGAGCTTGAGGCAGTACCACTTGCTCCAGTCGTTGTCGTCCTGGGCCAAATAGCGGCACCGCTTAAAATTCCCGCTCCACAGCAGGCACTTGTCCTGTAGTTGTTTCTTACTTAATGGCATCTGTCCTCCTTATCGCTTACGCAGTTCAACTTCCTGGCCGATGTCGCTTATCAGGGTGCCACGCTGGTGGTCGATCTCATGTTGGTAGACGACCGAATAAAGCGGGTCGTCCTCGGAAAAATCGACACCGACTAATTCTAACCTGGGTTTCACCTTGAGGCGCTTCCCCTTCATGCGTATTTTCTTGAAGCGCTCCAGTTGCCAGTACCGCAGGCTGCCATCTTTGGCCCGAAGGGACAGGCACCCCTCCACTGATTTAACCTTGTCGCTGCCCTCCGGCTCGTACTCGCACTCCACAAAATACTCGTATTTGCCATCCTCCTCACGCACCACGAAGAGCCGCCAGGGGATGCCGACTTGAACCGCCGACAAGCCGATGCCATTATTATTCGTACAAACCTCCTCCATGAGCAAGCAGGTTTTATAGATTTCGAGCAGGTTGGCGGGCACGGCCTCAACTAGCGAAGGCGGTGGAATCTGTTCCACGGGTACGATGTGCAGGCTTGTCATGGGAGAATTTTACTGTGTGGATAGCGCTTTGACAATGGCCGCAGAGCGGGCGTCCATCCATTTTTTCAAAGCCTCCTCGTTTCCCTTGAGGTTGGCGGGTATCTTGAGGATAACCGGAATCACCCCGTCGTCGGCCACGAGATACTTCTCCACTAAATCCCGCATGAGCTTCGAGCGCGACACGCCCTTCTTCTTGGCGCACTTGTCAATGAACTCCTGCATTTCGGGGTCCATCGACAGGCTCAATATGTTCTTGTTTTTATTCATTAAAATCCCTCTGCTTCCGCTTCTCGGTGAAGTTCTCTCGGAACTTCGCCTTCAGCATGGCTATTTCGGACTCACGGCGCTTCCTCCGTCGCTTCTCGCCGGGCTTTTCATAACACTCATGGCGCTTGAAGTCGCGCATGATGCCGTTATCACTGCACGCCTTCTTGAAGGCGGTGAACAGGCCCTTGAAGTTTCGCTCTCGCTCATCCCCGGAGGCATTCGGGTTATAATTCTTGGCCTCTACATGCACTCTTGCCAACGACATCTCATCCTTCTTTCGGAACCCTTAGTAATTTAACGCCAAAGGACTTGGCCTTTCGCTTCCTCACGGTGTCGTAAGGAACAATGTCAGTAGATTCCCCCGTGGTGGGCCATGTGTCCCGGTTCAACTCCGGCAGGAATTCCTTCAACCTCGTGGCAATGTTGCCGAACAGGTTTTGACTCCAGAGGGCACGCCCGCCGCCTTCTATAATAGTAGAAAACGAAAAAATATATTGCCGTGGAACCTCCGGCCCGCACAGGTCGTCAATTTCAAATTCCTTAACCGCCATATACCGGGCGCGTTCGTCGCAACAAAGGTAGGGCGTCCGGGCCGCTATCGCCAGGCGGGAGGAGCCGTTGAAGATGTCCAGCACCATGCCCGTAGCCCGGATGGTGGCCAGCACCTTGCTCAAGTCCTTTTCGGCCAGGTGAACACAATCCTCGCTAAAGTCGGAGGACAGGTCATAGCCCAACGGGTGTTTCCACAGCACCGGCACATACCGCTCTTCGAGCAGCCGTTGGACCAACTCCAACCAAAATTCCCGACTGACCGGGATATTTTTGGTCCGCCCGTGCCGCCAACTTTGAATTTCCAGCGAAGGGAATAGAAAGATTTTGTAACCCGCCTTAGTAGCCAATTCCCGGTTGAACTCCTTGCCCAGCAGCGTGGACGAGGGCACCATCGGCAGGAAACGCTTGACGTGGCGGAAACGGTCCCAATAGCCCTGGGTTATTCCCTGGTGGTAGTAGGGTTCGAGGTCGCGCGAATCGGCAACGTCACGGAAGAACTCATGAAGGCTACGCAAATTCACCGTATAAAGGTCGGAGCGGTTCCTGAAGCCATCGGCGTCGTGATATAGTTTGCGCACCTGGCTGTCGTCGGGGATCGTCCAATACTCATCGACATAGGGAAACAAGGTGTGGCAGCCCGGCCAGGAGCAAAGGACGAAGTATTTCGAGCCTTTCATCTCCTCTCGATAGCGCTTGAGCAGGAGCGAGGATACCACGAACAGGGAGCGTATATCTCCGAAAAAAGGCATAATGGTCACACTGGCGGGGTCGTTGGGAATTCGCTGATCCTCAAACCGCTCCCGGACGTAACCAATCCTGCCCGCTGCCCGCTGGAAAAATTCCGGCATGTCGTAGTTCACATCTTGCTCCAAATATCTTTGCCGTTCATTTGCGCCCGAATGATCTCCGGCTGTTCCACCTGCCCAATAATATCACTCCAATTCCCCCGCCGCATATCATCAATGGCGCGTTTGGTATATTCAAGAGCCTTACCCTGGTTGTGCAACACGCTTAGGTAGTGGGAGATCACCAACTTCTTCTTTTGGGGGCTGTCGGTGGTCAGCGCCATCCGCATTCCCTCCTGGCCGGCACCACAAATCTGGTCCGGGCTTTCAAATAGCAGGTAGGGCACGCCCATCATGGCTGCAAGCCGGGTGGAGGCTGTCCAATATTGGACGGTGAATTCGAGCTTGCTGACAATGGCCAGGGTCAATTCTAGGTCTTTGCACTCCGGCAGCCGGCTGAAATCGCAGACGCGAGGGACCGGGCAGGGGAGGGTGCTTTGCTTCTCGCCCAACCAGATGGGGTTATAGCCCTCGCGCTCCAAGAGGTAGACAAGCTGCTCGTAGAATTCCGGCGGCAGGTTGCGGCCCCAGGTCTTGCGGGCACGGGCGAACACACCTACCGACCGTGGACGGAGGTACTTGTCGGCCTGCTCCAGAACCTCCGGCGACGGCCTGGGCACCGGCACTTTCTGGGGGCGGTAGCCGGGTATGTCACCGAACAGGGAGCGCACCACGTTGGTGCTGCCGCACTTGACGCACTGGACGACGTAGTTGCCGTCGCCCCAGAAATGCTTGCAGGAGTTACAAAGATTGCCCAGGCACATATTGCCCAGGAAAGTGGAAGGAACGTAGTTCCCCACCTGCGCCAGTTTCTTCTCCAGGCGGGTCAGGTTGCGCGACTCGTTGTGGAACGCCCGGCAGAATTCCCGGAGCCACTGGTGTTCTTCCTTCACTTCCCAATATTCGTCTACCAGATGCCGATATAAATACTCGCGTCCGTACCAGCCCACGACGATCTTGTACATGGTGGGGTTGGCCTGGACCAGCCGTGGTATGCAATAATGAACCGCCAGCGACTCGCAGCCGAACTCGGAGAGGTTGCCGATAATCATGATCTGCTTTTTGTTTTCGGGCCGCTGCCGGTTGTTGAATTTGAAGATGTTGAACTGGATGTCTTCCAGTCGCTCCTCCGCAGCCGTCTCCTTGCCGGTGCCCGCACTGCGGGCCTTGGTCTTTATAACCTTCATCGGTCGTTCCCTTTGATGCGCAGCATCTTCGCCTGTGCGCCGCAGGCTGGACAGCGAAACTTTCTGGGACCGCCACAGTTGCTACATTTTTTGAATTCAAACAAGTCTTTGAGATGTTCACTGATGCCGGTGGTCAAACGGCTCCAGCGGCAGCGGGGGCAGCGGATGATAAAGCGGTTGTCCATAATATAAAGGAGTGGGCGCAACAAAAAACCCCGCCGGAGTGCGGCGGGGTTCTTGTTTTCGGCTTACTGCTGCTCCGGCGGCGGTTTCTCCTGGGGCGCGAAGTCGGAGTTCAATTCCTCCTCCTCCGGGAGCTTGTAGAACTCCTCGGCCTCCAACTGCAACCGCTCGTCACTGCCGGTGATGATCCTCAGCGGGCGGTGGCGGGCGTCCTTGGGGTTCTTGATGTAAACCGCCTCCCCTTTCAGGAAGGACCGCAGGCACAACTCGCACAGGCGGTACATCATCCCCTTGCCGGCCTGGCCGTACAACCGGAGGTAGTTGATGGCCACGAAGTCCCGGAAGCTGTTGGCAGCCTTCTCGGCTTGCTTCTCGCTGCCCTCCAGGGTGATGATGGTCTTGAAACGCTCCAGGCGGGGGTGGTCCACCGTGTACCACGCGCGACCCAGCACGGCCAGCCACGCCGCCTGGGAGTACATCTTCTGGCGGTCACACGCCGCAAAGAGCAGAGCCTCCTTGTGGGTGGACATGAACGCCAACTTCTCCTGGTTGGACGGCTTGTGGCTGAGGGAGTGCCGGTAGGAGTAGATCATCTGCTGCGCAATAGCCGCAACGAAATTATCCACCCAGCCCTCCCCGATGATCTTCGCCACGTCGGGGGTGCTGCGGGGCGTCCCGGTGTCGATGACCCGCATGATATTGTTGGGAGCGCCACGAACGACCGGCATGAAAACGGCGCAGCCGGACTCGATGACCGCCAGCATTCGGTGCTGCCCGTTGGCCAATTCGCCGTTGAGCAGATAAATCAGAGGCTCCGGTGTAAACAGCCAGCGCCGGTGCCGCATGTCCGACGTGTAAGCCGCTACGGTTGTGGGTTTGGGATCACGGTTGTGTTTGTTGTACTTGTCCAGGGATCGCTTCGCCTCGTCGGGCGTCATCAGAACCCAGGTGGTGCCCACCATCTTCTTGATGGCTTCCAAGGCTTGGGCGAGGCTTCCGGGGTTGCCAAGGGTGTGCGAACGCAAGATACGGTCGATTTCCGTTCTCGACTGCTCGATCCGACCTTCTGCCATCGCTGTCTCCGGGGGTTATTGGTCCTCGTGAACGAAAGTGTCTTCCAGCAGTAAATCGACGTACTTCTGTATTAGCTGATATTGGTGGCTGTCCTTATTGATGCTAAAACGCTCGACAGCCGTTTCCTCGATCCAATCACGCAAGCCCGTCCCGAATTCCTGGCTGCGGGCGTACCAGTCGCAAACCATCTCGGCCACCGCCAGGGCAGGCATCTCACTAACCCCGCCCCAATATTCGGGGTGGTGTTCGTTAGTTTCTTGGTGCTGGGTGACGGCCAGTTCCAGCTTCTCCTTGGGAATGGCCTGGCCGGAATGAAGGTAGCGCCACTCAATGCCAGCGAACTTGGTCGCGTCGTGGACGAAAACCCTACCGATCAAAAGCCGCCCAAAGTCCACTTCGCCCTCGTGGATAAGCCGCTTGCCCAGGAGGAGGCCGGCGTCACGAACCAACTCGATGTGCCGTACTAAATTGTCCAGATGCTCCTCAAGGGTCAGGGTGCGACCATTTTTTCCGTTGGTATTCTTGGCCGACCCGTGGGATTGGTTTCCTTCTTGCTCGTTCATAAATTACACCGATGGTACTTCGACATCCTGGGGCACGCCGGTGTTGTCTTTCACATGGACGATGGCGTGTTGCAAATCCACCAGATCATCGAACCATAATCCGTATCTACGGACGTTACTGGCGAAAACCGGGGGGCCTAGTGGCTCGACCCGCCAGACGGGATCGCCCACATCGTTGAACCTCATCTGGTTCGTGTACTGAACACGCCCCCACTCGTCTTTGACTACCTTCTTCCGCCCGTTGACTTCCACAGTCACAGGTAGATATTCTACTTCGCAGCGGGTGAGTTGTAAATCCAGTAACGCCTCGCGTCCCAAATCCACCAGAAGGGAATACCACACATCACTGCACAGAACCAGGCAAAAATCAAGCTTCTGACCATGCCAGAGCTTGCTCAGGTCGCTGAATTTCAACACCTTGCCTAGATTCAACTTGTTGCGTATGAAGGGTTTAGAGTCCTCGAAGCAGACGGCGACCGCCGCCTGATCGAGCCGTGGCGAATGGTGTGCCCTTTTTACCGCCAGCATCGACTCCTGCACGTCCGCCGACGCCTTCCAATAGTTCGTTGCCATGTTCCACCTGCATCCATTATAGGTGGTCCGCTGGGAAGCGGGGCACGAGATCATCGCTCATGTCGTCAATTTGACGCTTGAGGCTTTTTATTTTGGAATCGAGACTCTTGATCTTGCTCTCGCTCAACCCCTGGGCATCGCTCATCTTGCACTCAAGCTCGTAGAGGGACTTCTTCAGGTCGTCCAATTTCAAAATATCCTTGTCCGCCGCCGCCAGGCCGGGGGAAACGCGCGTGTGGTTTGTATTGCGGTCGAAGGTGTCGGGGCCATAGCTCTGGGAATACTGCGGGTGGGGGTCAGTGCCCATCATCTTGGCCTTGTCCGCCATCTCCCCCTTCTTGTCGGAAATCTCGGTGGACGGAGGCACATATTCTTCGCCAGCGCCGGGACTCTTGACGCGAGGGCTGGCCCGCTCGCCGCCTTCATGGGCGTAAGGTTTCGTGTCGTCGCCCCCGAAATATTCCTTGTACAGCCGACCCTGCTTACGCACCCGATGGTCGTGGATCGGATGATCCCCGCCATCTTCCAAAGTTGAATTGTCAGTTACATCAGGAGCATCGCCGGCCCCGCCGGACATCTGATACACCTGCCGCCAGTATTCGGCATCCACGGCGTCCAGGCCCTTGTGGGTGTCCAGCGTCGGATAGTTGCCGAAAAAGTCGGGGGTGTGCTGGCTGCGGGGCTGGGCCGGTTTGGGCGCGTCAGCAAATATCCCATCTTTTTCCGCTTGTGCCCATTTGGCGGTCCAATCATCAAATTGTTCTTGTGCGCTCTTTTTCATTTTGAAACCTCACTCTTTATATAGATAGCGGCCATTATTTTGCGGGAACTATTCCATGCTTCAAGTCAGTGATGCCCTGTCCTTCCTTCGTAAGTTTGACACCGACATTGATTTACTGTGCAGCAGCCCGCCCTACGCCGACCGGCGCAGCCGCTACTACCCCACCATCACCGAACAGGACTACCCGCAGTGGACCCTGGAATGGATGGAGGCAGCGGCACCCAGACTCACGCCAACGGGGTCGGTCGCATTGGTTATCAGGAGTCAAGTGCGCAACGGGTGCATCTCCCCGTATGTATTGCGGACCAGGCTGTTACTCTATGAACATGGCTGGCGGGAGCCAGAAGAACTCATGTGGTACAAACCCACGGCCCCGCCGGTGGGCCATAAAAGACGCCCCCGCCGCTCCTGGGAACACATTCTGTGGTTCACCAAGAATCCAAAGACTGTCTACTGCGACCCCAAAGCCAACGGCCACCAGGCCAGGCGGGTAGGGATGCAAAGTCACGCGAAGCAAAAGAAGCAAATTCAACTCGGCGTGTTCGTGCCCTATCCTAAGAAGGAAGTACCAGGCTGGGCACGCTGCACCGACGTTGTTTCCGCCGGCACGGGCGAGTGCCACATGGCCGAATACAACACCCATCCGGCACAGTTCCCAGAAGTTCTGACCGACTGGATCATCAAGCTGATGTGCCCTCCCGGCGGAATGGTGGTGGACCCCTTCTGTGGCAGCGGCACCACAATAATATCGGCCCAGCGTCTTGGAAGACGCTGGGCCGCATGTGACATCGTGGCCGACTACATCGAGATCGCTAAACGTCGGCTTCAGGAAACCACGTCACCGGACGTGGCGTTGTCGCGCTCCCCGTTAGTGGAAACCACGGGCACCGACACCGGCTCATCCGGCTCGCTTTCCGCCTCCGCTTCCTGCTGGGTGTCCGCCGCTGGCCCGGCCTGAACCGGCGGGGTTGTCGGCCCGCCGATGGCATAACCACGGGCCTTGCGGGTGTCGTCCATGAGCTTGAGCGCTTCGGGGGTGCTGAAGGCATTGTGTAGAATGCCCTCATTCAGCAACCACCGCCGGCCATCGGTCAGGTAGCAGGCCAACTCAGCCTCACGCTCCGGGGGTTGCTTCTCCATGTCGATCAGGTTGCCGGTGGACAGCGCCTTGTACAAGGCGGCAGCGGACCCCACCAGGCCGTCGTAAAACTCCTTGACGTGCTTATACACGGACGGGTTCCGTGTCCAGTCGAAGATGAACATTTGCTTGACCAGACGGTTGGCCCGGTTCAACATCAGGAAGCCGCCCAAGTGCCAACGCCCGATTTCCTCCGGGCGATCCGGGGCGTCATAAGAGTAATGGGCACGCGCCTTCTTGGTCTTGCGGGTCTTGTCCTTCTTGTCATCACCGCCACCGCCGCCGCCACCCTGGCGGTACGGGGGGATGCCAGCCACATCGGGCTTGATACGGTACTCCTGCTCCCCCTGCTTGAGTATGATCTGGCGCTTGGGGCAGCAGCCGTACCCATAATCAGACTTCCACTTCCGCTGGGGGATCGGCGTCCAGCCGCCGGCATCATTGGGTTTCATCACGTTGGGGATCGTGAGCGTATACTGTTCGTGCCCACACTCATTGATGAAGGTGTTGGGCTGCTTGACCAGGGCGAGCGGCCCATCCAGGTAGGTGCCGTCCTCCTTCTGGAAGTACAGCGTCACGTTACGGCCCGGATTCAAATGGCTCACGGGCACCCGGTTGCCCTGGCCGTCGTCTTCCATTGCCTTAACGACGGGGCGCTGGCTCTTGCCCGTCCCTGGTCCCAGCAGCGGCACGAACTCATCCTTCCCCGGCGGGAATACCATGTCATGGTAGTCCTTGATCGCGCGCATCTTGTCGGGGTTCTGGTGGCGGGCGGCGGCGCAGATGCTCTCCACCAAAGCATTGCCGGAGAAGCGGTCGGTGAGCATGAACTCGTTGAGGTTGCCGTTGAGAACACTCACAGCGGCATCGAAACTGATAGCCACCGACTCCTCACGGGGTCGGGTCTTGACCAAGGACACGATCTTGGTAATGACCACCGACGCCAACACGAACGGGGCGCGATAATTGGCGTAGCAACCCGGCGTGAAGGCCGAACCCTTGGTGCGAGCCGGCGGCGGCGGCTGGTCGTAGCCGTAGAAGAACTTGAAGTTGAACGCCTTGTCGGCTTTGTCGATGCTGGTGCCGTCCACGGACAGGTCCAATTCGTCCATGATCTTGTGGCCACTGCTGGTCACATTCTTAAATGCAAATACCGGGTCTTCGATGAAACGGTCGTAGCTCTTGCCCTCGATCTTGGGCTGGACGCCCTCGGCGCGCATGTACAAGACGCCGGTGATGCCCGTGTTGCGCTGGGTCAGAACGTCATCGGAGATCAGGCCCAGGTCCGCCCACTTGACTGGAGTTCCCTTCTTGTCCTCGCCCCAGGCAAAGGGCAGCGGTTCCAACTGCGCGTAGCCAGGACGATAGAAGCCGGGGTAGTAGTCGAGCTTGATCTCGGCGTTTACCACGGCAATCGAGCGGTTCTCGTCGTGGAGCTTGACGGTGACGTTGTTGGCGTTGAGGGAAAAACTCTGGTGGCGGTACAGCTTGCCGAACTGGTCGGCGCTGATAACCTTCGTCACCGTGCGGAAGGTGCGCCAGGTCTTGGCCTTGTCCGTCTTGCCCTCGTAGACGTACTCCAGGTTAGGCGCGACGTTGATGGTGTCGATGGGCATTTCGTAGACCGACACCGCCATCTGCGGATGCTGGAAGATGGCCGGCGTGTACTGAGCGGCAAAGCCAACATAATCAATGCCGCACACTCCACCCCGGTCCTTCGCCATGCCCGGCCTGCGGTCGAGGCAGGCACGGAAGACGTAGTGGACGTTGAAGCGCTCGAACAGGCCCTTGCCCATGTAGGTGCGCAGCTTGTCGGTCAGCCCCCCATTCTCCGTAATTTTCCAGCGGCGGTCATGGTTTTCCCCTTCACCGCAGTACCAAATGCCATCCTTGCAATGGCTGACGAGGCCCAGGTAGATGTGCGGCTCGTAGGGGGCCACCAGCACAGCGGCGGACTTGAGGCCGCACCCGCTGATGCCAAACTTATCACCGCTGACAGCGAACTTCTGGACATCGACAATGTGCTTGCCATTGTCGAAACCTTCCCCGGTGTGGCTCACCACCAGATAGTATTCTTCGGGGTCGGCCACGTTGGGCAACATGCCCCAAATGAGCATTTGGTCCGCCTTGAAGGACAGGGCGTTGCGGGCGCACTCCCGGAGTGCGATAGCCACCCGCTCGCGCCGGTCAGTAACCTGCTGGCGGCGGGACAGGAATGGCTGCGGAAGAGTGTACATCAGTTCGGCCACAGGGGTTTCCTCCTTTCAGGAATGTGGTCAGTGTCCGAACCCTAACACTCCCACTTTACCCCGGACGAGGCGGGTTGTAAAGCAATCTCGAAAGTTTTTTGCCCAGCCAAAAGGTGTAGCTTAGAACAGAAGTGTACTTCAGACCAGTAATTTTTGCAGTCGCTCCAGGGTCATCGGCTTCTTGACCCTGCCGAACTGCGAGTACCAACCACGCATCCTGCCCATATAAGTGGCGTGCCCCGCCATAAACCTCTCAATGGCGGGCCGGCTCTGGCGGGTCATCTCGATGCCGTACAGGGCCTCGTAGAAGTTGTCCTTATCCGAGACATATTTCGGTGCCACGCGAAGCAACAAGGTGAATAACGACCGCCTCATTGAAGTCTTCCACCAGTCCGCTTGGTCGATCCAGGTGATCGTTTTTCTTTGGCTCGGCCCGATTTTTGAAAAGGGCGCGATCTGCATTATTTCCTCGAACCGGCGGATAAAGGCTGCAATGGCCCGGCTCTTCCCGGCAACGTGGGAATAAAGGAACAGCCGGGCCGTCCGGCTCTCGGTGTGCCAGAGGTCACGGCAATAATACCACTGTCCGACCGTCATGGACCCGTCTTTCAATCTGCTTTTGACTTTTGCAAAATGACCTGGGCCGGGGCGGTAAGGAGTGATGATCTTCCGCTGCTCGCCAAAGTAATCCATACCTATATTAGACCGTCTGCCAGCGGTTATTTTGATAGACCATGACCTGCTCGACCGGCAGGGGCGTGGTGCCGGTATACTTGAAGGCTGCGGGTTGCTGGTCCTTGGTGGCCACCAACTTGTTGAACAACATCCTCTCCAGGTGTTGAAACAGGCGGGGCTGCTGTTCCTTCAGGTAATGATACACCACGGAAACCTTCTCCGCATCCCCGATATTCACACCAAAGTCAGGGTCAGGAGGGTCAATGCCCGACCTGACGTTGCCCAGGCTGGGCAGCATGACGCGACTCCCACGGGGCTGTTTCAACTGCGACCACTGCACTTCCTGGCCGGGCTTGCCAGCAAACCTGTTGCCCTCAAGACCCCTGAACCCCGCCGGCACCTGAAAGGCGGGAAGCTTCTGAATGCGGGGCAGATAGCGTAGAAGACGCTTCCAGATGGTCGCGTAATGTACCTCGTTGTCCAGGCTCCACTGCGCCGGGTCCAAATCCGGCACCCGCACCGCCACCACCATCGGCAGCCCCTTGGTACTGCCGGCGGCGGTAAACTCCCCGGCCACCCTATCAAGAGCGTGCTTCTGAGCGTCGGCCAATCGGAGCCAGACATAAAAACCTGACCCCTGGCCGTGGCCAGAGCCGCTGGGCGTTGCCCCTGTCCTGCGGAAAGAATCGAGGACTTCGTTGTTCTCGCCCGTGTTCGAGCCGTGGAACGTCAACAAGTTTTGCGGGTTGGCAGCCTCCGCAAAGAAAAACCACTCCTTGAAGGTCATGCAGCTATATATGCTGCCTACGCGACTCCTCGCCGCAGCATGTCGTGCATATTCCAGGCGTTGCCCAGGTCGGCACCAATATCGAATGGTTCCTTCAGGATGTGCTGATAGGCGGTAAACATCTGCAAGGCGGCGACCTTCGGTTCCATCATTCCAATGGCAGTGCCCAAACCGGGACACAGCAAGCTGTTGATCTGCCGCTCCGGCTCCAGGTCATTATTGTGGTTGTGGCGGATGACGGCGATCAAGGTCGCGCGAAAGGCCAGGTAGGCGTTGACGGTGCCCCGAATATCCATCGGTACACGCATGGTAGGGGCACTGACCAACCACTTGAAGTCTTCCTGGCCCTCCTTGCGAGTCCAGGGGCCAGGCAACATGGTGTGTTCGTCGCCGTGGGGGATGGGGAGGATGACAGCATTCCCGATGGGCAGTTCCCCAAAGTGGTGGTTGGCCAGGAACTTTTGCAGTTCCGCCTGGACCCGTGGCCACCGGAAGGAGTAAATGCCGTCAATGCCGCCGTCCATGAAGCCAAAGCTGTTGGCCGGCGACACGATGGCGTCGGTGATCGGGCCTGCGAAAACATCGCCGGTGGACAGTTCTACGTCGGGGTCATCCTTCCAGAACAGGCCCCACGCCTTCTCCATCTCCGGGTTGCGGTCCCGCAGGTAGATGCGAAGCTGTGTCATGTGTTACCTCTTTTGTCGTGATCGTGACCCGGTTCTCCTTGGCATCCAAGAAGGTTTCCAGGTTGTTGAGGCTGATGATGCTCCAGTGCGGATCGCCCGCCGGGACGTACTCCCTCATTGTATAGAAGAAGACCTCCACGGTGTAGCGGTAGCTTTTGCCAGCCACTTCCTCCATCGTCATGCCGGCCTGCAAGTCCCGCCCCATCTCAATGGGGATGCGGTACGAGTCGGCGTCCACGGCGCAGCCGATCTTCTTCATGATCTTCGGGGCCGACAGGGCATCGTGGTACAGCAGCAGTTCCAACAGGTCGCGCTTGAGCGGGCCGTCGATGAAATCCGCCACCGCCGTATAACGGGCCATAACCTGCCCCCGCTGGGGCTGGTTGGTGCGCACGTCATGAAAATATTGCGTAAAATTGGTGTCATCTATCACCAACTCCTTCTCCTCCGTCATATTCCTCCCCAATACATATAGATCATTAAACCCAGGGTCAACAACTGCCACAGGACCGATCCCAGCAACATCAAAATGTAAAACTCGTCCGGGACCAGCGGCGGAACCTCGTCCATGTGCGCATCGCGCCGAATGCGTTGCATCACCCCTCCAGTTTCAATTTCCCCATCTGCTCCAGTATTTCCGAGTCGGTCATGTGTTTCCGTTCCTCAGCCACTTCGGGCTGCCGCATCACCACCAGCCGCATATCCTGGCGTTTATCCCTGGGTAGCGTGTGCCGCTTGTGCAGCGGCGGACTCTCGAAGGTGTACGTCTTGTACTTGGCGGACGGAGGGGTTATCCTTATTTTAAGTAAGTTACCCACCCGCATTTCTGGCTCCCACCGCTCAAAATCCTCCTTCCAGACCGTGATATAACCCGTCTGACCGTTGGCGTCGGTGGTGATGAGTTGGTGGTAGACAAAATCCGACCGCTTCTTGGAAGTCTTGGTCTGCACTTCCCGCACTTCAACCTCGACGGAGAAGACCGTGGTGCCGGCCTCCACTTCGGCCTTAAAGGTAGCAAAGGTATGCCCGCCGCAATAATCCGGGCTTTCCTCCACCTTGGTGCGCCACGGGAAACCGTAATATAACTCCTCGCACTTCTTGTGGTCGCGCAACTCCTCGATCAACTCATCCGCCAGCGGCCACTCGTGAGCGTTGAAGCTGGCCAGGCTTGGACGGTTTTGGTCCTCCTTGGCAGTCTTCGTCTCGTTGCCCTTGATGGCCCGCTGGTAGTTGTTCCACAGCTTCCGCAGCCCCTTGGCGTTGTCCAGGGTCTTGTACCACTCCTCGAAGTACACCGGGTTGAACTCGGCGTATTTCTGCATCGACTCCGGCAACATATCCCGGAGTTTCTGGTGCAGCGCCGCCTGGGACTTGACGAAACGCTTGCGACGGTCGCCCCGCTTCTTGGCCTGGTCCTTGTAATACTCGTAGAACTTGTACAATATCACCGGCTCAGCATCATTAAATACGCGCAGGGCCACGAGCGGCTTCACCACGTTGGCGTCGGTGCCAAACCGCTCCAGAAAGTCTTGGAATCCAGCGTAGGGCTGACCGGCGACGATACGCCGGGACACGGCCTCACCAACGCCCTTCACGTTCAAAAAGCCAAAATATATCTCCTCGTCCACGATGTCGAACAGTTCCCTGGACTTGTTCAGGGCGATGGGGTGAACCGTAACCCCGTGCATCGCAGCCTCGGTCTTGTACTCCTTTATCTTCGCCTGGTCGTTCTCGCACTTGAGCGTGGCCGCATAAAACTCCAACGGGTAATGAGCTTTAAGGGCGAGACAGCGGCAGGCAATATACACATAAGCGGTCGCGTGACTCTTATTGAAGCCGTATTCCGCAAAGCTTTCGATCTGGTTCCAGAGGTCAAGAATCTGCTTGTCAGTCCAGCCCAATTTGGCCTGGCCGACCGTCAGGAAGCGCTCCTTATAGGGCTTAAAGAGCTTGATCTTCTTTTTGGCCACGGCCTTGATGACGATGTAGCAGTCCTTGAGCGGGATGTCTCCAACGGCGTGGAGAATCTGCATTATTTGTTCTTGATAAACTAAAACCCCGTAGGTCTTGGACAAGTATGGCTCCATGATCGGGTGGATCGTATATTCCTCCCGACCCCGCTTGCGTTCGATGTACCGCTCGTGCATCTTCTGGCCCAGCGGTCCCGGTCGGTAGAGGGCGTTGTAAGCCACCAGATCGTCAAAGTTCTCAACGCCGCCCCGCCGCACCATCGCCCGGATTTGCTCGCTGTCGAACTGGAAGACGCACAGCAGATCGCCCTTGTTGGCCATGTCGATGGCCTTGTCGTCGTTCTTGTAGGAACGGTCGCTCCAATCTGACAGGCCCGGCAAAGCCCACAGGGCCGGCAGGTTGTGCCGCTTGCGGACAAGGTTGGCGGCAATGGCGATGCGTTCCAAGTCCTTAATTACCAGGAGGTCGAACTTAATCAGGCCCACCGGCCCCAAGTCCTGGGCGTGCAGGCCCTCGACCCAGGCGCTTGAAATCGTGTCGTCCTTGACGTTCTTCACTAGGGGCACGAACTTGTCGAGCGAGCCGTTGGCGATAATCAGACCCCCGGCGTGCTTGCCCATGCCCCGGTTGCGGTGCAGTAATTTCTGCACCGACTTGGCTACTTCCGGGTGGTCCTCGCAGTATTTCTTCAGTTCCGGGTATATTTCCAGGGCCTTGGCATATGTCAACGCCTTGCCCTCTTCGTCCTTGAGGCCCAGCTTGGTGGTCAGGTCGAGTATTTCGCTGCGGCTCTCGCTGTGGACACGCGCCATGTCCTGAAAGGCACTCTTAATGCCAAAGGTGGCATAATTGCCGATGTTGCACACCTTGTCGGGGCCGAAAGTCTTGGGTGCCCACTCGTTCTTGAGGTAGTCCCGGATCACGTCGATGTAGTCGATGTCGATGTCGGGAAACTCCCCATAGCTGTATTCCGGCGGCTGGGAAATATCAAAGTCGCGCACCACCCCCAGGAGGTAGGGGGTGAGCAAGTTGTTCTGGTTGGCGGGGTAGCGGACCTTGCGAGCGGCCAGATCGAGGAAGTAATCGAACTCGTTCTGCGCGTCGATCTCCCGCAACTCGTCGGATAGACGGTTCGCATAGCGCTGGTCGGTGTCGAGGTTGGCTATCCGCAGGGCCTCGGAGCAAATAAGACTTAATTTCTCTTTTTGGTTCATCATCACCCCTATAAACGAATGGTAGTAATGAAACTACCAGGGGGCGGGTTGGCAAACAAGGGTGCTTTAGACGAGGAGATGTACAAGAAAACCAAGGGCGAGGCACAATAGCGGTTTGGCGAAATACACCACCAGCGCCACCTTCATGGCGTCCTCGGCTTCCCTGGTGGTCTTGGGCCTGATCGGGGTCTGATAGGTGAGCATCGTGACGAGGATGGTCAAGCCAACTCCGTGGGCAATCGAGATGGACGGTATCCCAAACTTAGTAGCGATGAACCACTCCCACAGCAGGGATACCGCCCACCCGTTGAGGATAAATCCCAGGGCGGTAACGACCACTAATATGGCGGAACCTTTTATGACCTCTTCGGCGTCCTTCATGCGTTCATTCATGTCCATAACGATTCCGCCCCACTCCAGCAAAGCCCATGTAACTCACTTCGTCATGAGCCGAAGAAATATTGTCCTTCATGGAGGCAAGGGTGTCGATGGCCTCCTTGTAGTCGTCGCCCAGGATGGTGACGGCTACGAACAACTCCTTCAGGTGGGCGATGCTGAACCCTTCGGTGTCCTTCACCCACTGCTCCAGGTCAATGTGCAATTCCTTGATGCGCTTGTCGGTGCCGATAATGTGGCGGAAATACAGCATCCGGCTCTCAGCATTGGGGTGGCCGATCTTGAAGCGCTTGTCGAAGCGGCTGGGACGGTTGAGGATACGCGCCCCCAGGCGTTCGGGGTAGTTGGTCGTCGCCAAAAAGACCAGGCGCTCAATATGGTCCACACCATCAAGGATGTTGAGGACTTCCGACTCGTTGTGCATCTCCAAGGTGGAGTCGATGTCCTCCATCAGTACCACGGCGGGGGTCTTCGGCTCAATCTCCCGGAACACCCGCATCCCCTCGGTGAAAAGAGTCGGGTGGCCGAACTTGATGACAATGCCCTCGCGCTCGATCACGTCCTTCATAATCAGTTGGATGGTGCAGGACTTGCCACTGCCGGGCGGACCCCACAGCATGATGCCACGCTTGTAGGCCAGTTTATATTCCCGGAAGATTTTCTCCTTCTCCCAGAACGTCTGAATCTCCCGGACGACCCGCTCGCTATTGGTCTGGGGGAAGCGGAGCAGCCCCTCGGTCTTGACCGGGAACCGCTGGAAGAAGAGGCCGATACTTTGGGAATGACATATTTCGTAAGCGCCGGGCACCAACTTCTTGGCAGTATGACTCGCTGGAATAAAACGCTTACCGTCGTGGGAGGTCCATTGCACCAGGCCGGTCAATTTCTCCTCCCCGGATTCTTCACAATCGGGATGGCATTCGGCTGGTCCGACGCCGTGGGCGGCTTTCAACATCTTATTTCCCATCCTGGTCGCACGGGCAATATCGCTGTGCTTTTTCAACAATTCGTTGAGTTCCTGGTTATCGTTGGCCACGACCATATACCTCCTTGGCCATATTTTACTCGACCGCATCCGGTCGAACAATAGGTACTTAACGCGAGGAGCTATTCGCTTGCGCTTGCTGCAAGAAGCTATTCGCTCACGCTTTGCTATTATAAAGCATGGAGTACAAAAAGGTAATCAGCGACTTTTATGCTGCCCGCTGCGCGCAGCACCGAGACGAAGGCTGGAAGGCGTCCCTGTACACGACGGCGGACAACCAGTACGGCACTTTCGCCAACCTCATGAAGATCGTCGCCGGCAACAAGAGCGGCACGCTGCTCGACGTTGGCTGCGGCCAGGGCGACTTATTTGAATTTATCGAGACGAGGGGCCTGGACCTGATTTATACTGGCCTCGACCTGTGCCCCACAATGGTCGGATACGCCAAGGCTCGCTTCCCGGACGGCACCTTCCAGGTGCAGGACTTGCTCGAATACGACAAGGAACACGACTATGTGATCGCCGCCAGCGTCATGAACCTGGCGGTGCCGGACCAGAAAAAATATGCCCAGGACGTGATCCGCCGGATGTTCCAAGTGGCGAGAAGGGGCGTGGCCTTCAACATGCTTTCGGACGCCTACCGGGACTATGAACGGCAAAAAGGGTTATATTACTACGATCCCGCCGAAGTAACGGGGTTCTGCCTGAGTCTGACGCCCTTCCTGTTCCTCGACCACGACCGCAGCGGTTACGACTTCCACCTGTACCTTAAAAAATGAACCCTTGCAGCACCCCGCTGCAAGGGTTCGAGGCAACTCGCCTATCGGGCCAGGCGCTAATATATAGATAAATCAAAAGCCTGGCCCGGAGGGGCTGGTTTAGAGTCTTAGCCCAGGACGTTTCTATATAGTACCACCGCCTTGCAGAAATAAATTGGAGCCGGGGGAAATCGAATCCCCGTCCAGATCACCGGATCAAGCGGCATCAACGTGCGTTTTCCCTTGGTTGTTCTCACCCCCGCCAGGCCCAAGTGACAAAGCCTGACAGGAACCAGTCGGTTCATCTCGCAGCCTGTTACCGACGTTCAGGTGCCAGCCGGATTTTACGATGGTTTCAGGGACGCTACCGGCGGCGCTTCCCAGAAACCAGCTACCTTTTATTAGGCAGCGAGACGGAGATCATTCTCAGCGTCTATAAAGCTGATCTTCTTTTAACGTGGCCTGAAGATCAACCACGGCACGCAACCACAAGCTCTCAACAACCTGTCGAAACCTTGTCGGCCCCTTATTCTGGATAACTCCTCGGCTCGTCCGGGCCTTGGGCATCACCGTTGACGGCGGACCAAGCTTTGGACCAGAGCCTTGGATTTTGCCTCGCCCTGGAAATAAAGTTGGGGATGCTCCCAAACTTATCGTTGGCGAACCTTTCCAGTCGCGCATATTTCTCCGGGTCTTTATAGGGGTCAGCAA
>Ga0126369_10000622_pt1 | contig 23443 bp, 24 predicted proteins | sample PanSoiMetaPlot_1_FD_109646 | JGI IMG/M metagenome (GOLD analysis project Ga0126369, IMG submission 109646) | Tropical forest soil microbial communities from Panama - MetaG Plot_1 | ecosystem: Environmental > Terrestrial > Soil > Tropical forest > Bulk soil | place: Panama | collected 2016-02-17
CCGCCGCTCTCGGCATCCCCACCCTCGACGGATTCGGTGCCGTCGGCGAAGGCGCGCACTCCACCCACGAGCATGTCCTGTTCAAAACCATGCCTCAACGCGCTGCCCTCCTAGCGTCGATCCTCGCCACGTCTTAGGCCTGCCACCTGTAGCTCACCCCCTCAGAGCTGAGGATGTTGCTTTAGGTGTGAGCACGTTGCTCCTTTTGGGGTTCTTGGCTTTTCTTTAGGGGGTCGGAGCTTCTGCTCCGACATTGAGTCTCGGTATAGATGGCTCAGCCGCTGAGGACTGCGCTCCTGTCCCTACCTTCCATAATTCTTCTTCAAATATTCTTTTGTCGACTTCATCAACTCCCCATAATCATCGCGCAACACTCCTTTCACCGCCGCTTCCGTCTCGCTGCCTGCCGCCAGCCGGTCCAGGATTCTCTCCATATCGCCCATGCCCTGCGTCTCCACGATGTACTCCACATTGGCCAGCGACCACGCGTACGAATACCGCGCTACATCTCCCGACAACCCCATCCACGATCCCTCCAGCCGTCCCAGCGGCGCAGCTTGCCCGGCATCGTAGACCTGGATCAGCACCGCCGCGTTTTCGTCGCTGCGTTTTCCTTCCATCCATTGCGCCATACCTTCCTGCAGCCACGTCGGCGCGCGCCCGTGAGTTTTCTGTTGAATAAAACTGTGCGCCAATTCATGTCGCAGTACACGCGACAATTCGGGATCCACTCCGCTCAGCCCTTGCACCGGAACGCGGATTCTTCCGTCGTTGAGCGCTCCCACCCAGCCCGGTGCCCGCGTGATATCCGCAAATCCCTGTTGCGTGTACAAAATCACGCCGATCGGTTCCGGCGGTGAATAGTTCAATTGTGATTCGATCTGCTCGTAGTGCCCTTCCAGCGTCCGCAGCACCTCACGCGCCAGCGCTGGCGCCGCCGCTCCGTTGTACTTCAGCTGAAAATGAGCGCTCTCGTTCTCCTTGTAGTTCTCTTCTTCTTGTTTATCGCGCTTCGCCTTCTGCAGCGCCGCCAGGGTGTCGGCGTCGGGCCGCAGTTCCAGGGCTTTTTTCCATTCCACCACGGCTTGCTCGGGCCGGTTCATTCCCGAGTACGCCCAGCCCGCCAGCTTGTAGACATCCGCATTTTTCGGTGCCACCCTCTTGGCTCGCTCCAGATAGTCCAGCGATTGCTTGAATTCGCTTCGCCGCAAATGCACATAAGCCGTGCTCATCAGGAACGTTGGCTGTTCCGGCTGATACTTCAACGCCGTTTGCTCATCGCTAAGCGCGTGCTCCATGTCTCCGCGCGCAAGCTCAAATTGCGCGGCGGCATGATGCGCCAGCCCCGCCCGTTCAATCGCGCTTGCCCCGCCTCCCCTCGCTTCTGACTCCAAAGCTGCGATATACGCCCGGTCGATCGCCGCATCATGAACTACCGCCTGATCGATTTCGGCCGTAACCGCGGTTGCTTCCACTTCGGGAGGCGCGATGTTCAGGCTTGCCGCGGCCGCAGCCGGCGACTCCGCGATCGGCATCAGCCCACCCTTTTCGATGTGATCCACGATCGATTTCGGAATCGTCAACTGCCCCGCGGCCGTCTCGTATTGGATTTTGTCTCCCACTTCCACCACGTTGTACGCCAGAATCTTCCGGCCATTCTTCAGAACAATTTTGTCCGCCCTCGCCGGCGCCACCGCCATCAGCAACAACGCCAGGGCGCAAACGATTTTTATCCAGCTGCACTCTCGCATCCCTTTATCTTAAGCCTCTCCACCGTTTGTCTTCCGGTGGCCTTTTACTAAATGCCGAATGTGACTACACTCGTGTTATGAGGTTCCGCCCCACGCTCGTTGTTTCTATTTTGCTGGTCCTGCTGCTCTCATCGGCCCTGCAGGCGACTACTACGTCCGATTCGCCTGCCACCAGTCCCTCCCCGCGCGAGATTCTTGCAGCTCTCAATGCCCTTCAGGTCGACAGCCAGGCGGTCTATCCCGTCTCTCCGAAGGACCGCATTGAGATCCGCCAGTCGGACGTCACTCTCTATTTCACCGAAGGCAAGATTGCTTTCTTTCAGCCCTTCGAGGGCCGCATCACTGGTTTTGTCTTCTCCGGCCTCGGGCACGCTCTGGTTCTTCCTCGTGATCCCGTCGAAAAGCAGCAACTGGTGCGGTTCCTCGGTGCGCCCATCCTCGATCAACAGTTCCTCTCGATGTATGTCCGTTTTACGAGTGACGCCGCGAAGGCTCTGCTCGATCAACTGCAGCACGCCGGCGTTGCCCCTACCCCCGACAACGACTTCGTTGCCCTGTGGAGTCCGCAAATCGAGCAGCTCAATCCCAATCACTCTCTCCGCATCTTGATGGAAAAGTTCTACGACTCGCCTCGCCACTTCTTTCATGCCGGCATCAATGGCATGGTTACCGGTCCCTTCGACATCCTCCTTGATGATTCACGCAAGGAAAACGTGTTCGTCGGGCAGTCCCGCCGCGCCAACAATATCGCTTACTACGATGTCTGGAGTTCCTACGCTCTCCCGGATTCTGTTCCGCTGCGCATTTCGTTCAAGGCTCTGCATTATCAGGTCGACACCACTATTCAACCCGATAATTCCCTGGTAGCCTCCACGGCTGTTGATTTTCGCGCCCTCACCGGCGCGGATCAGGTGCTGTTCATTCAACTCGCTCGCTCCCTGAAGGTCGACTCCATCTCCCTCGACGATGGCTCTCCACTTTCCTTCTTCCAGAACGAAGGCTTGACGGAACAACAGCTTCGTACTCGCGGTGACGACACTCTCTGCGTCTTCTTCCCAAAGGCGCCCGCGACCGGCGCATCTTTCACCCTCCACTTTCACTATCGCGGCAATGTCATCACCGATGCCGGCAACGGCGTCCTCTATGTTGGCGCTCGTGAGAGTTGGTATCCCCATTACGGTGACGCTTCCGAATTTGCTCTCTACGACCTATCCTTCCGCTGGCCCAAACGCCTGCGCCTGGTAGCCACCGGCGAAAAATCTGACGAGCGTGAAGATGGAGACTTCCGCACCGCACAGTGGAAGCCCTCGCAGCCCGTCCCGGAGGCGGGCTTCAACCTTGGCGAATATGCTGCCTCGTCTATCACCTCCGCCGAGCACACCGTTGACGTCTATGCGAATCGCCAACTTGAACAGGCCATTCTCGCGCGCGTCGCTCCTCCCCAGCCTGATTACGACCTCCATTCCCGGGTTTTGCCCAGCGAAAACGGCGTGATCGCTCCGCACAGCGCTATGCAACCTTCCGCTCCGAGTCCTGCCGACGCCTTGAAGCAACTCGCCCGCCAGATTGATGCTTCCATCCATTTTTACGAACAATTCTCCGGGCCATTTCCCTTCCACCACCTTGGCGTCTCTCAGATTCCCGGAACCTTCGGCCAGGGCTGGCCGGGCCTTCTTTATCTTTCCACACTTTCCTTCCTGCCGCAGCAGGCTCAGGAACGCGCTGGCCTCAATGCTACCGGACAGGAACAGTTCACCGACATCGTTCCCTTCCACGAGGTCGCTCATCAGTGGTGGGGCAACGTTGTGGGCTGGTCCAGTTACCACGACCAGTGGCTTAGCGAAGCTGTCGCCAGCTACTACTCTCTCCTGTTTGCGGACTCACAGAAACATTCCGGCCGCCCCGCTCACGCTTGGCTAGAGAGCTATCGCAAACGCCTCGTCACCAAATCTACCGTCGAAGATCTTGCCCCCGCCGACATGGGTCCGCTCACCCTGGGCTCGCGCCTCAATTCCTCCAAGTCCCCCAATGCGTATGACATCATCGTTTACGCCAAAGGTGCCTGGGTCATCCACATGCTCTATGAGATGCTGCGCCAGCCCAACTCCACCGATCCCGACGCTCGTTTCACCAAGCTCATGCGCACTATCGAATCAAAATACGCCCAGGCTCCCCTCAGTACCGCGCAGTTCCAGCGTGAAGTCGAAACGGTCATGACCCCCAAAATGGATCTTGAGGGTGGCCACTCCATGGATTGGTTTTTTGATCAGTACGTCAGCGGCACCGGCGTCCCGCACTATAAAGTCGAATTTGCCACTCGTCGCACCGAAAAAGGTTTTCAAGTTCGCGGCAAGCTTTTGCAGTCTGAAGTTCCGCGCTCATTCATCGCCCCGGTTCCTCTGTACATCAATGCCGGTGGAGGGCGCAGTATTTTTCTTGGCACCGTGATAACCGGAGGTGACGAAACGCCCTTCAACTTCACCACGCAGACCGAAGCACACAAACTGCTCATCGATCCACACTTGACTCTGCTTTGTGTGCCGGAATAATCTGCCGGGAAATTCTCGCGCGCAGCGTTGCGCCGTGTGCTACGGCTGTAGCTTCTTTTGCAGTACCTGCTGCTGTTCCATCAACGGGCTTTCCCCGCTGAGTTCCGCTTTTCCATCTTTACCCAAGACATACGGATAGCCTTCGGGATCCAGCGGAATTCCCTGCAGCAGACCAGCCTGCACCAGTTGGCCCAGATGACTCGCGTGTCTCCCCGTTCGCGTCTCGTAGTCCGCCGCCAGCTGGTCTATTTCCCGCATCGCCAGCTGCGCGCTCAGCAGTTTCAGGTGCGTATCTGCGTTCTTCTTGATCTGTGGATCGGTAGCGGTGTCGAAAACCTGCTTCCACAGAAAATACGATGTCTCCAGCGACTCGCCCTCTTCGGCAATTTTCGCCGCCATCACCTTCATCCAGATGGGCGCGCCCGGATAGCTGCTGCCCTTTCGGAATGCGTCCGAGGCCTTCGCATACTCCTTTTTGTCAAAGTAGTAGACGTTCCCTAGATCCTGGTAAAACCTCCAATACTCCGGGTTTTCCTTTAACCCTCGCTCCAGCAGTCGCACTGCTAGATCCGGCTGGCCTGCTCCTCGCGGTGGCGCATCACCCAGGAAAATCGCCCCGAACCGGTAGGCAACTAGCAGATGCGGATCCAGAGTCGTCGCGATATCCAGCAACGGCCAGAGCAATTCCACGTTGCGATCGTGCAACTGGTGTTTCTCGCCAAAGTACTGAACCGCGCGTGTCCAATAGATGGCTCCCATCAACGGTGCGTATTCCAGGCTCAGTCCTTTTACCAGGTTTCCGGAACGCAGCGCCAGGTCATCCCAATCCAGATGCATGGCTCGCTTCTCGCTGTCGATTTTTTGCTGCAGTTTCCACACTCCTGCCAAACCAAGCACCACAACAATGCACAATGCCAACCCGCCCAACGCTCTGCGATTCATTTCAGGTCCCGCCGGGAAAATACCATCGCTGCCGTTGCCAACACGACCGCCCCATATACCACCGCATACGCTGTGGCGTAGAGCACCATCGACCCGGGAACGCCGGCGCCGTGCGCCACCGCTGCCATTACATTGAAATTCTCAAAATTCGGCAGCACATAGGAAATCCCATGCAGCATCGCCGTCGTGCTTGACGGCAGGTTCACTCCCTGCATGGTGCGCAAACCCGCCGCGAACACCCCCGCAACGTACAACATGGCTGTAAACAGGATCGCTAGAAACTGCGTAGTGAAACACGAGAACAGCAGCGCCAACGCGACGATCAGCGCCAGCTTCAGAAGGATCAGGTACACCGCCACGAATACATACAAGTCCACTTTTTCCAGCGGATGCTTCACCACCCACAACGCCAAAAATAATCCGATTCCCATGGCCGCCGTATTCACCGCCAACGTCAGCACCAGCCCAAAAAACTTCCCCAGCAGAAATTGCCAGCGCTCCAACGGCTTCGCCAGCAGCGCATATAGCGTGCGCTTGTCCATTTCCTTCGAAACCAGGCCCACTCCGATGAACACCGCGATGAATAAACCAATCACGGAAATCGCCGTAAGCCCCAAGCTCACGATGATACTTTGCTCGATCCCTATCGAGATCTGCCCCACAAAAATTGCCGCCGCGATCATCAGCAGCGCAAAAACCACCAGGTTATACAGCACGCGGTCGCGCACCGCTTCGCGAAACGTATTCGCCGCTACCGTCAGGACGTTTTTCATTTCCCTCGCACCTCGACCGCAGACGCCTGTGCCCGGTCTGCTTCCACCAGGTCCACGAAAAACTCCTCCAAGGTCGGTTTGATCTGCGTCACTGAAAGAATTCGCGCCCCTGCCACTTTCAACTCCTCCAGCGCTCCGTACAACTCCTCTTCCTTTAATTGCGCCCGGTAACGTTCTCCCGTGCGCGTCGCGCGTCCCAGCAACTCCGGCCGCCTCCCTTCCCTTTCCAACTCAAACAAGACCTCCATGCCTTGCGCCGCAATCCCTAGCAGATTTTCCGGCGCTCCCACCCCGCGCAGTTTCCCGCCCACAATCACGCCAACGCGGTCGCACAACATCTCCGCATCCGACAAAATGTGCGTGGAAAAAAGCACTGTGCGTCCTTCCTTTTTCAATTCCAGGATGATGTCGCGCACTTCCCGCCGCCCCAGTGGGTCCAATCCGCTCATCGGTTCATCCAGCACCACCACCTGGGGCTCGTGCAGGATCGCCTGCGCCAGGCCCACCCGTTGCAGCATCCCTTTCGAATATTTGCGCAACTGAATCTTCTTCGCCGTCTCCAGGCCGACCTTCTTCAGCATCTTGTTTACGCGTTCGTGGCGCTCGCTCGCAGGCAATCCGTGGAATCGCGCGAAATAATCCAGCAGCTCCGGCGCGGTCAAATAATCGTAGAAGTACGGCTGCTCCGGCAGGTAGCCAATGTCGCCGTGCATGAAAACATGATTGATGGACTTGCCCAGAATCCGCGCCGTGCCGGTGGTCGGAAAGATCAGTCGCATCAGCAGCTTGATGGTCGTCGATTTTCCCGCGCCGTTCGGCCCCAGGAAGCCAAACACCTCGCCGGTCTCCACCTGCATACTGAGGTTTTCGAGCGATTTTTTCTTTTTCAGATTCAGAAACCCGAATGGGTATTCCTTTGTCAGGTTCTCGATTTCGATGGCTGGAGTAGACATGCCTTATTCTTGGCGCGCCCTCCCTGCATCGTCAACGCGCTGCACACGGTCATGTTCGTGGGAAGCAACCTGCAGGATTTTTGCCGCAACCGCTGCTTTGCGTCGTTACTTCATTACTTCCTATTTCCCAATCTGCACCAATTCTTCTTTCCTCGCTCCTACCACCCGCGGCTTCATCGTTTGTTCCCCGCGCCAATTATCCAAAATTCCCACCTGTTGCACGCAACTCACTGTACACATCGGCGCGCAACTCTTGTGCGTCAGAAACTCCCGCCGCCTCATCTCCGCGGTGTACTCTGCCAATGGAATCCCCGGATATCCCCGCTGTTGTGAGCACCAGTGCACCAGCCCGTCTTCGCAAATGTACAAATACCGCGAACCTGCCCGGCACTTCCAATCGTGCTCTTTTCCCATGGCCACGTTGTGCTGGAATTGGTTGAACCGTGAAAACGACCGCTTCCCCAACGTCATAATCTCTTCAAAGATTTCCTGGTCGCGCGGCGCCAGCGGTTTTAGTTGTCCGTCGTGGTCGTGAATAATCCCCACAGTGCTGGTAAACCCCAGCTCCAGTGCGCGGTGCGCAATCTTCAGCGCGTCTTCCGAATTCTTCACCCCGCTGCCCAGCACCGAATTGATGTTTACCTGAAACTCCGCCCATTCCGACAGCATCTGCAGCCGTCCATCCAGCGATTTCAAGCTCTTCTTCGACACTTCGTCCGGCGCGGCATTATCAATGCTGATTTGCAAGTGCTCCAGCCCCGCATCGTTCAGCCGCTCGATGCGCTCCCGGTTCAGGAAAAATCCGTTGGAAATCAGCCCTGCGATCATTCCGCGTTTCCGGATGTGCCGGATAACGTCGTCCAGCTCCGGGTGCATCAAGGGCTCGCCACCGCTGATGGTAATGATCGATGTGCCCATCCCCGCCAGCATATCCAGCCGCCGCTTCATCTCCTCCAGCGGCACCGGCTTCGAGACGTCGTCATACTCGTTGCAGTAGCCGCAATCCAGATTGCACCGGCGCATCGGGATGATGTGCACCAGAAACGGGTGCTTCGTCGACACCAGCGCCTTCGCGATTCCCCGAATCTCCCGCACTCGCGTCCGGTAAAAACGCAAACGCCTCCGCTGCCAGGTCTCGGCGGACGCCTTCCCCTTTTGCCTACCTGCACTCATCTTTTTGTTACTTTCCCCCAGTCTTTAATTATACCTTACCCGATGTGTCCGCCATCTCCCGTGCCCGGCGATATACCTACTGTCATCCTGAGGATCGCGCATTTTGCGGCCCGCGGGACCTCAATGGCAACCTTCTCGCACGACTTCCGCATTCGCCCGCCTCCCACCGCGAATCCCTCCGACCCTACCCCCCTCTCCCTGCTAAACTATGTTCGCTCGCTCCAGGAGTTCCACATGTCTGAAGCTACGGAATTCGCCAAGTCGGTTCGCACCCGCTCCGAGTCCGACAGCATGGGCAAAATCGATGTCCCTATGGATCGCTACTACGGCGCGCAAACCGCCCGCTCTTTGATCCATTTCGCCATCGGCAAGGACACCATGCCGTCGGAACTCATTCGTGCATTCGGCGTCCTCAAGAAAGCCGCGGCCCTCGTCAATCGCGACCTCGGCAAGCTCTCCGAGGAAAAGTCCAACCTGATTACCCACGCCGCGGATGAAGTGATCTCCGGCAAATTGAACGAGCATTTCCCTCTGCGCATCTGGCAAACCGGCAGCGGCACGCAGACCAACATGAACGTCAACGAGGTCATCTCCAACCGCGCCATCCAAATCGCGGGCGGCGAGATGGGCACCAAGAAGCCCATTCATCCCAACGACGACGTGAACATGTCGCAGTCCTCCAATGACACTTTCCCCGCCGCTATGCACATCGCCGCCGCGATGGAAACGTCGCGCCGCCTGCTTCCTGGTGTCAAAAAATTACGCGACGCGCTGGACGCCAAGGCCAAGGAATTTGTCGGCGTGGTGAAAATCGGCCGCACCCATTTGCAGGACGCCACACCGCTCACCGTCGGCCAGGAATTCTCCGGCTACGTGAGCCTGCTCGATCGTGATGGCGGCCGTATCGCCGTTGCTCTCGATGGATTGCTCGATCTCGCCATTGGTGGCACTGCTGTCGGCACCGGCCTGAACGCTCATCCCGAATTTGCCGAGCGCGCTGCGAAGAAAATCGCCGAACTCACTGGCCTGCCTTTTCGCTCTCACCCCAACAAGTTCGCCAGTCTGTCCGCGCACGACGAAATCGTTTTCGCTAGCGGTGCGCTCAAGACCCTTGCCGCTTCCTTGATGAAGATCGCCAACGACATCCGCTGGCTCAGTTCCGGACCGCGTTGCGGCTTGGGCGAACTCACTCTTCCCGAAAACGAGCCGGGCTCCTCCATCATGCCCGGCAAAGTGAATCCCACGCAGGCGGAAGCTGTCACCATGGTCGCTGTCCAGGTCATGGGCAACGACGCGGCCATCGGCTTCGCTGGCTCGCAAGGCAATTTCGAGCTCAACGTCTTCAAGCCCGTCATGATCTTCAATTACCTGCACTCCGTCGAACTCCTCGCGGATGCTTGCAATAGTTTCGTCGATCACTGCGTCGTTGGCATCCAGTTGAATCGCGAAGTCATCGACAGCTACGTCCAGAATTCGCTCATGCTCGTCACCGCGCTTGCCCCCAAAATCGGCTACGACAACGCCGCCAAAGTCGCTCACCATGCTCACCATCAGAAAACCAGCCTCAAAGAAGCCGCCGTCAAGCTCGGTCACCTCTCCGGTGACGAATTCGACGCCCTGGTCAAGCCCGAAGAAATGACCCATCCATGAACGTTGCGGGAACAGGGGCGAAACTTCGGCGCGACAGAGTGGGTGGGTGATCGCTAAATGCGGCTTTACAGCTGGCGGAAAAACTCTCATTCTGTCATTCCGAACGGAGTCTGCGGAGTGAGGAATCCCTCTTGTCTTGGTTTCCCCGCCGGAAGGTTCCTGTCCATGACACGGGAGAAACGCCGAGTGCCCACCATCATCCGCCTAGCCATCTTCCTTGCTGTTTCCCTGTGCTTCAGCTCCGTCAGCACTGACTCACAGCAACCCCCGGCGACTCTGGCGCTGAAACCCACACCGACGACCGTCGCGTGGGGCTACTACGATGCCAAGACTCCTCCCGTCCTTCGCATAAAATCGGGTGACACCGTCGAAATCCAAACCCTGATCACCAGCAGCCCAAAGCGCCTCGAAGAAGCTGGCGTTCCTCCCGATCAGGTCGAGCAGCCGCTCCGCGACATCTATGATCGGGTGAAGGACAAAGGCCCCGGTGGACACATCCTCACCGGCCCCGTCTTCATCGAGGGCGCCGCGCCTGGCGATGTTCTTGAAGTCAGAATCCTTGCGGCGCGCCTCGCCATTCCCTACGCTTACAATGCCTTTGGACCCGGCCGCGGATTCCTCCCGGAAGATTTTCCTTACCCGAAAATCAAGATTGTTCCCTTGGATGAAAAGCGGATGGTGGCACACTTCGCCGACGGCATTGCGATTCCCTTGCATCCTTTCTTCGGCAGCATGGGCGTCGCGCCGCCGGAGTCCAGCGGCCGCTTGAGCAGCGCCCCACCGTGGATTCAAGGGGGCAACCTGGACAATAAAGATCTGGTCGCAGGCACCACTCTTTATATTCCCATTCACGCTCCAGGAGCGTTATTTCAAGTCGGTGACGGTCACGCCGGCCAAGGTGACGGCGAAGTCGACATTACCGCCCTCGAAACCTCGCTGGTCGGTAGTTTTCAACTTGTTGTCCGCAAAGACATGCATCTGCACTGGCCGCGCGCGGAAACCCCTACTCATTTCATTACCATGGGCCTTCACGAAGATCTCAACGAAGCCACAAAACTCGCCGTCCGCGAAATGATCGACTTCCTGATGAAGGAGAAGCACCTCTCTCGCGACGACGCCTACATGCTGGCCAGTGTGGCCGCCGACCTGCACATCACCGAACTTGTCGATGGCAACAAAGGCGTTCACATGATGATTCCCAAATCCATTTTTTCCGCGAACTCTTCCCATTGAGCCGCCGATGACAGGCGCGCGACTCTCCTCGTTGCTGCGCCCTTCCGTCCTCCAACGCTTTCACCACTGTTCAAGCTGGCCAAGGCGTACGCAACTTGCTCGCGAAGGCAAGCGCATCTGCCAGGTGGGCGACTTCAGTTTTCTGCTCCACTCCTCGCCTTGAGTAGTAGACTAGTTCCAGCGCCGAGGATGACCATGGTTCTCAGGGCTCTTTCCATTTTCTCCGCTGCCTGCCTTCTTCTGCTCGCCGCTACTTCGCAAGTGGGCGACGCGCATCCGCCTCGTGAAAAATCCATTTGGAATTACGACGGCGGAGTCCAGCTGGTCACCGACGGCGTAATTGCCAACGGTCCTTGCTTTCGTCTCGCCGGCCGCCTGCGAGCTCCCCAATTCTTCGACAATCTCCGTCGCGTGGATACCAGCACCGGTACACTCTTCCGCCGCGGCAACGAAATCGTCACCGAATTCCCCGAACGCATGGAGCTAGGCTTTGAACTCTACGACATGCCCTGCACCGACAAACTCGAGCAGGCGGGAACCACGCGCACGTACCTCAACAAGGCGATCCTGCGCAACCTGCATGTGAACTTTTTCTGGAAGCGCGGCCTCTCCATTCGCCCCGCGCCGGAAATTGTTCTGAAGCACGCGCAGATGATCCCCATCGAGCCATTTGCCCAAGGACTCAGCAGTGAGCCACTACCTGTGAAGTATGAGTGGTGGTTTCAGTTCGACGTACCTAGCGCTGGCATTCCGTTAACCGACAGCCTGGTCCTAGTGATTCTTTCCCCCGAAGGAAAAATAGTAGCCCGCTGCGCCGCCCGCCTCTAACCAGTCTGTGCGAGAAGATCTGCTTTTCGGGGAGGGCATGGGCAGCCAAACCGTAAGTGACTCTAAATCAGCCCGGCTTTAGCCGCTGAGGGCTTTCTTTTTCGGTTGGCACACAAACTCTCTAGCCCGTTTCGCGTTAACCGCCCGCACGAAATGCTTCATATATTAACCGCCCGTAGCCGCGCTCCGCATTAAATTAAGTTTGTCATGCCGAGCGCAGCGAGGGATCTGCTTTTCGCAGCTTCACAGGGCACGACGAAACTTTCATTGGGTCATTCCAAACGTAGTCCGCAGAGTTAGGATCTCTGCCCAGCACACGCCTTTGTGCGATGAATCGCTCTTTTCTTGGTTCTTCGCCGGGTGGCCCGCACGCCGGCTTTGCGTGTGCGGCTTTTCGGTTTTTTCCGCCGTGGTGACTCCTTCAACCGCGGCGTCCTCAGCACTTAGCTCGCTGCTTGCTGATGTTTGATGTCTACTCTAAAGCCTCATCTCCGCCACTTGCGCGGCACGCACATTCAATTTCGCTTCCGTACACCCCTGCACTGCCTCTGCGGTCCATCCCGGCGCCACTTCTCGCAGCATCAATCCATCTTTCGTCACATCAATCACTGCCAGATCCGTCACGATCGTATTCACGCATTCAATCGCCGTCAGCGGATAGCTGCACTTGTTTACGATCTTCGCCCCGCCATCCTTAGTGTTGTGCTCCATGCATACAATAATCTTCTTTGAGCCCGTGGCAATGTCCATCGCTCCGCCGATATTCCCGCTGCCCTTCGCCCCAGGAATCTTCCAGTTGGCCAGATCACCTTTTTCCGACACCTGAAATCCGCCCAGCACCGCCACGTCCAGATGCCCTCCACGCGTCATCAAGTGGGCATCGGCTTGATGGAAGAACGACGCGCCGGGAATCAGCGTCACCGGCACTTTCATAGCGTCCACCAGGTCGTAGTCTTCTTCGCCAGCCTTGGCTCGCCGCCCCATCCCCAGAATCCCGTTCTCGCTGTGGAAGTAAACGGTCACACTCTTCGGCACATAGTCCGCGATCAGGTTCGGGATCCCCCAGCCCAGGTTCACACATGCCCCGTCCGTCAACTCCTGCGCGGCTCGCTGCGCAATCTGTTCGCGTGTCAATCGCTGTTTGTCGCCCATAACGTTTCTCTTCGCCGTCACCCGGTGAAGCGGACTCCTTTCGCTTGCACAATGCGATGCACGAAGATCGCCGGCGTAATCACATTTTCCGGGTCGATCGTTCCCAGCGGCACAATCTCATCCACTTCCACTATCGTAGTTTTCGCCGCCATGGCCATGATCGGATTGAAGTTCCGCGCCGCCAACCGGTACGTAAGATTTCCTAGATCATCGGCCTTCTGCGCCTTGATCAGCGCGAAGTCCGCGTGGATCGGCTTTTCTAGGATGCAGCGCTTGCCATCAATAACGCGCTCTTCTTTCCCGTCGGCCACTTCCGTGCCCACCCCCACGCTGGTGTAGAAGCCCAGCAGTCCGGCCGCCGCCGCGCGCATACGTTCGCACAAAATGCCCTGCGGCACCAGTTCGCACGTCACTTCTTTACTCGCGAAGCGCTGCTGAAAATAGTTCGCGTGCGGCCCGGGAAACGACGCGATCACGTGGCGCACCTGGCCATTCTTGAACATGATCCCCAGTTCGCCTTCGCGCGTCCCGCAATTGTTGCTGATCGCGGTGATGTTCTTTACACCCTTGCGCGATAACGCTTCAATCAGATTGTTGGGAAATCCGGCGCCGCCAAATCCGCCGAACATGATGCGCGCGCCGTCGGGAATATCCGCGACCGCAGCGTCGAGAGAGGAAAACACTTTTTGCTTCATTCAGAGCTCAGAAAATCGGGAATGGTCTTGCCCCTAGATTGTTCGCGAGGCGGCGCCAATGTGCAACCTCGGCCGGTCTTCACACGCAATTCCAAAATGGCAGCTCGCTCCGGTGCCTCACGCTACTCGCTCTGGTTCCACACGTACAGATAGTCAGCGTCGCTGGCCGTCGCCACTTTGCGGCCCGCCTTCCTTGTCGCGCGATTCAGCGCCGAACGCACCTTCTCCTTGGATTGCTCCAGTTGCGATAGCGGCACCTTGATCGCCGTTCCATCCTGCAAATTGTCTAGATCGCTCACAATCGTCGTGACAATCAGTTTGTGCTTTCCGTTGCGCCCTTGCGGCACATCAGCCTGCACCATGGTTTTGAAATGCATCGGCGCTTTCTTGCCTTGAGCCTTTCCCATACCTTCCCTCCCGGGACTCTGCGACGTTAAACTAACGTAGCGTTATCGTATCCAAACGCATGCGCCCGTGCAAGTAAAATATTCGACCCGTACCGCGCCGCCGCGAACCGCCCCAAGCGGGGCGCTACTCCACGCCACGCTTCCCTAACCGCGCCCTTTCCTGCCCGCTAAACGCAAGTTCGCCGTCCAAAAGATTTGACCCGTATCGCGGCAAGCCTGCTAGCGTCGAAGTGTTGGATGGAGGGAGTGCAATGCTTAGGCCCAAAGTACATTTCGCGCAGGTTTCACTGACCGTCGCCAAGAAGGTCCTGGCCGACGAATTGCGGCGGAAAAAGGCGGCGGAACGCGCACAGCTTAACAGGAAGAAAGAGTTGCAAGAGGCTCCGTTAGACAAAGTCGCGGTCGGTGAATGAAGTAAAGCGAGGATAGCGATGGCAAGTCCTGGGTTCGATATTTTCCAAGTAGAAGACAGCGGGGTGCTCTGGCTTGGCTCGGCAGCCACCGTCGAAGACGCCAAGGAGCAGGTCCGGCAGATCGCCGCGCGAACCCCCGGCAAGTACCTCCTCTTCGACCAGAAGACCGGAACTAAGCTGGTCATCGAGCCTCACGGCACTAGCGGCTCCATGCATTTCGCCAGCACTCAGGAATAACGACACATCATGACCGACGGTGAGTTGAGATTCCCGCACTGGCAAGCTCCGTTGGAGGACCTGACCCTCGAATTTGACCCCGTAAACCTGCAGGGAAAAATCCGCGCGGTCGAAGCGCTGCTCTTCGGGCGCCTCCAGCAACTCGACCCATCGCAACGAGAAAATTGCCCTGCAAGCGCCCTGCCGATCGCACGCATCATGAAGCGCGACCGCCTCGACTCTCCCCAATCCGAATAGTGGCTTCCTTGCTATTCTAATCTTTACTTCATTGCTTCGCTTTTGTTTCCCATATCCAACGCAACCTTCCAGCTGCCATCGGCCTGTTTTTTCCACACCGTCGTATATTTGCCGCGCTCAACGCGCTGGTTCCCGTCCTTATCCTTGCTCAGAAATTCGTAGTTGCCCCAGGTGTAGCCCAGATCCCCGGAACTCGCGATGTCGGCGTCCACCGCGGACCACGTCAGCCTGTTGTTCTTGTCGTCCAGAAACCCCATTGCTTTCGCAATGTTGTCCTTGCCAACGATCGCCGGCGCGCCATCCGGCAATTCCACTGCGGTCTCCGCGTAGTACGACATGTATCCCACCGATCCACGCTCGAGCGCTGCTCTCAGGAACTCGCCTTCAACGCGCTTCAGCGTCTCCCCCGTCGACTTTTCCCCCGTCACCGCAAGCCCAGTTCTCCACGTGACCATCGCCGCCAACGAAAGCACTCCGGCAGCAATAGCCACCACGGCCATTTTCCTCATGGTTTCCTCCTGAATTTCCGCCGAATGCGGCCAGTCTACTCCCATCCGCGGGAATGCAGAACGCCGGCGCGCCGACAAGTGACAGTCATACTGTAACGTAGTTCGTTCGCCAGTCGAGATACCCATGGTGAATAGGGCATAGGGCCCTCTCGGTGTTCTTGACGAAGAATGCACAAGCAGCGAAGCAAGAAGGAGTTCGTTCGTGTACGGGAAATGGGAAGAGTGCGCAAAGCGGTGAAAACAAGGGGCGGACTCAGCGTCTGCGCATGCACGTCGTGCATGGGACACATGGCGGGTGAGGAGGGCTTGTCTGCTTTTTCTCAGTGGAAGATTGCTGGGCGTGGGAACTGGCGCCGCAAACGCAACCAACCGCGACGGCGAGAATTATCCTTCCAATGATTGTCTTCCCCTGTTTTGGATTGCCGCGAGGCAGTAGAGCCAGAGGAGAACTCCGAGTGCGGCACTTCGGGTGAGTGGCGGCAAACGCTTCCGCCAATCGCGCCCGCTTGTGGCCGGGAGTCTTCGCTAGAACGTTGTCCCACCCGGCAAACGTGTCGCGCAAGGTGCCCCGGCAGGAGCGCAGTTCGCGCGTCTCGGCCGCGAGTTCGCGGAACATGCCGGCCAAGTCGTTCACCGAAAAACCAATGGATAATGCACGCACTGCGAATCAACTGCACGCGAGCGAGCGCTTCCGGAGCAAGCAAGCGGTAACCGGATGGCGAGCGAGGCGCGGCGGGCAAAAGAGCACGGGCGCTCTTAATAACGCGACGCGTCGGTGCTGGCGCCTGCCAAGCGTGCCAGTTCCGCGGAATACAAGGGACGATTTGTCGAGAGGCACGGACCGCCTCCGTCTAGCTCTTTCGGCGCACCGACATTCTCGCCGCACCCCCAAGGCAGAGAACAAAGCACTCAGGGCGGAGGCATAAACAAGCCGCCGCTACAAAATGCGTTTCGCTAATTCGCGCGACAGAGGCTGGGGAAATCCTTTTTCAGGCGGGCTAGCTTTGGCAGATCGTTCATCACCACGTAGGAACTGCCGGGATAATTCTTGACGTAGTCCTGGTGATAGGCTTCGGCAGGATAGAAGGCGTCGAGTTTCTGAACGCTTGTGACGATGGAGTGCGAGTAGACGCGGGCAGCGGTGAGTTGCGCGATATAGGACTCGGCGATGCGCTTCTGTTCGTCGGAGGTATAGAAAATCGAGGAGCGATATTGCCAACCAGTATCGGGGCCTTGGCGATTCCACTGCGTGGGATCGTGAGCCACGGAAAAATAAACCATCAGAAGCTGGCCATAGGTGACTTGCGAAGGATCAAACGTAACGCGCACGCTTTCCGCGTGGCCAGTCAACCCCAAGCTGACGGCTTCATACGACGGGGACTTCAGGAATCCGCCGGAATAGCCGGATACAACTTCGTGGACGCCGCGAAGTTGCTCGAAGACCGCTTGCATGCCCCAGAAACAGCCACCCGCGAAGACCGCGGCCTCCCGCGCTGTGGAGCGAGCGAGCGGCGCGTCGATCGCGGGCACAGGCATCGTTGCGGAAGGGGCGGCGGGAGGGCGCGCGCTGAGTGAACGGAAAGCGGTCCAACCGACGAGCAGTAGAATGCTGGCCGTGGCAATGCTGCGACCGATGATGGGACTCTGCATGGAGGAATTCCTCACAGCAGTTAGAGTGTGCGCTGTGCGGAAGGTTACACCGGTCGATGGGTCGAGTAGGTCACTGTATGCCAAGGGGCTCAAGTGCAACGCCGGCCGCGCGCAACGCGCGATTTACCGCTGCGGCAATTTCCGCTGCGCCGGGCGTATCGCCATGAATGCAGATGGTTTGCGCGTGGAGCGGAACCGCGGTGCCGTCCACGGCAATCACCCTGTTCTGCTCGACGATTAGTACCGCTTGCGCCGCAGCTTCTTCGGGATTTCTCAAGAGCGCATCCTGGAACTTACGCGAGCGCAAACTGCCGTCGGGCTCGTACCTGCGGTCGGCAAACGCTTCCGCGGCCACGCTAAATCCCGTGGCGAGAAATTCCTTCAGCATCGCAGATCCCGCGAGTCCCATCAGAACGACATCTTTTCGCCAGCGTGCCACGCCTTCCGCGATTGCGCCGGCAAGCTCACGTTCACGAGCGGCCTGGTTGTAAAGCGCGCCATGGGGTTTGACGTGAGTGATTCGAGCTCCGCTGCGAGCCGCGATTTCTGCCAGCGCCAGCACTTGCCGGTGCACAGAAACGGCGATTTCTTCGTGACTGCGTTTCAGTTCAATACGCCCAAAGCTGGCGCGATCTTCATATCCGGGATGCGCGCCAATCGCCACGCCGTTGCGCAAACATTGCTCGATGGTCGCTTGCATCATTGCGGCACCTCCCGCATGCCCGCCGCAAGCCACGTTCGCCGAAGTGACGTAGTGCAGCAGCTCTTCCTGCTTGCCACCGGTGACCGCTTCAGCGACCTCGCCCATATCGCAATTCAAATCGACGCGCTTCATGCGAATAGAAACTCCTCCGAATTCAAAAGCTGCTGCTGCTCGATCCACAATTGGCGCGCCTCAAGGAATGTGACGCGCGCAAAATGGATTTCGTCACGCGGGCGCAATTGGCCAATGCAAAACAGGTCTGCGCCAATCACATTGGCTATCTTCGGATATCCGCCCGCAGTTTGCTGCTCGACGAAAAGAAGGATCGCTTGTGCCGATGGCGTGACTTGCACAGCGCCGAGCGACACTCCCTCGCTGATCATTTCTTTCGCAGCTCGCAGGGCCAGCGCCGGGCCTTCGAGCCGCAAGCCCATGCGATCTGCTGCTTCCGTGACGCGAAAGACACTTTGCAACAATGCGCGTTGCGCCTCCTCCAGAAACCAGTCAGATTGCGGGCCTGCTGTGACACGAAGTATTTTCCGTGGCTGAAACATGTCCCGCGCCTTGGCTGAGATTTTTCTGCGTGGCAGCCGTTTTGTGGGCGCCCCGATTTCCAGCACGTCACCCTTTTGCAGCGCGCGGCCGTTGAATCCGCCGAGCCCGCTCAGCAAATGAGTCGAAGCGCTGCCCAGCACGGGCGCAACGCGCACGCCGCCGGCAATGCCAAGGTAGCATCGCGCCCCGCTGCGCGTTTGTCCCAGGCTTAGTTTTCCGCCGGGCGTCACGGCATGGGGCACAGCTGTCTCGAGAGCGCGGCCGTTCAACGAGGCGCCAAAGTCCGCGCCGGCTAACGCTATCACGCCACCTTCCGGAAATACGTAGCTTCCACCGAGCAAAGTCATTTCGAGCGCCGCTGCCGCTGCGGGATTGCCGACGAGCAGGTTCGCCAAACGCAGCGATACCGCGTCTGCCGCGCCTGACGGCGACACGCCCATGGGGCCGTAGCCCGGGCGTCCCAGATCCTGCACGGTGGTTTGCATACCGGGATGCTCGACTACGAGCGTGTTCATCGATTCTCCAACGCAGAAAACTTTTGGCGAGTGATCGGACGGAAGCGTACTTCATCGCCAACGTCCAGCAACTCCATCGGATCACGCTCCACTTGGAACATGCGCAGCGGGGTCCTGCCCAGCAAGTTCCAACCGCCGGGAGTCGCGAACGGATACACGGCGGTCTGTTTTCCGGCAATGCCGACGCTTCCGACGGGAACTTTTTTTCGCGGAGTGGCCAGTCGAGGGGTGGCGAGAGCGTCCGGCAAGTCGCCAAGGTACGCGAAGCCGGGCGCAAATCCCAAGAAGTAGGCGTGATAAGTCCGCGAGCAGTGCAATTCGATGACGCGATCCGCTCTCAACCCGTGCGCCGCTGCAACCTTTTCCAGGTCGGGGCCAAATTCTCCGCCGTAGCACACCGGGATTTCGAGGAGGCGCGGCGTGGGCAGCGCGATTTCTTGCGCACGCTTTTCGTAGCTGCGCAGCGTGGCTTCGACGTGGGCGTGATCGACTGCGCAAGCGTCAAACGAAACCAACAGTGAACAGTAGGCGGGTTGCAAGTTGCGCACCCACGGGAGCGGCTCGCGCTGCAACAGCCCCAGCAGCCGTACAACTCGTTCGCGTGTGCGGAGTCCAATTTCCTCGCCGAGGTGTACCAGGAGCGCCTGGTCGCTGGCCGCGCGGAATCGCACCTTGCCTCCCCGTCTACTGCGCGCTACTGCACGAATCCAATGTTTGTGCCGGGCACGATTCCCTCCGGACCTTCCTTGATGGGCCCGAATTGCGCCTCAAAGCGCGAAATGTTTTCGCCCAGCGCGCGCCAAATGCGCTTCGCATGTCCCGGGCTGACGATCATGCTGGCCAACAGCTTTCCCTGAGCACCGTTGGGGAAAACATAAACAAAATTCAGCGTGAACTCTTCCGCGTGGTGATGCACCATCACAAGATTGCTGTACATTCCCTGCAACTCTTTTTCGTCCGCCTTGATTTGAACTTGTCCCGGTGGCGCTGCCTGTTTCTCGTCCATGTTGGTCTCCCAAAATTACCATATCCAAAATAGCACAGGCACCGCGGGTAATCGCTTTTCTACATTCATCGCCGCATGGTTCGGGGCCGCAAATCATGGAGAATCGATGTGAATCTCCTAGTTTGTGCGGCACACCAGGTCCGGTGCGAGCCGAGGGATCACCACTCGAATTGGCGCGACACCAGGTTGCCGGCGATAACGCAAAAGGCAACGCCGCGTCAGGTGAAGCAGAACAACTATTGACACCTCGGAGCACCATTAAGTATAGTTTAGATGAAGGGTTCACTATAGTTAACAAAGAGATGGGCGACACGTTCTCCAAGCAACTCGCGACGCAGCCGCCTCTGGACACCGAGGGAACTTCCGGCTGGCGCCAGGCCCTGACCCTACCGTCGCTGCCCGAAGCGCATCGCACCATTCAGATCACACCGGGATCTTCCTGGTTTCGCAAAATCCTGGCCTTTGCCGGACCCGGCTACTTGATCGCCGTGGGTTATATGGATCCGGGCAACTGGGCCACGGACATTGGCGGCGGATCGAAATTCGGCTACGCGCTTCTCAGCGTCGTGTTAATCAGCAACCTTATGGCGATGTTTCTGCAGGGGCTCTCGGCGAAACTCGGAATCGCCACCGGTCGCGACCTAGCGCAAGCGTGCCGCGACCATTACTCCCGGCGTGTCTCGATTGCTCTTTGGGTGGTGTGCGAACTTGCCATCGCCGCATGCGACCTTGCCGAAGTGCTAGGCTCCGCCATCGCCCTAAAACTGCTTTTCGGGCTGCCGCTTCTCGCCGGCGTTCTGCTTACGGCCTTCGACGTTTTAATTGTACTGGCGCTCCAGGGACGAGGTTTTCGACTCGTCGAAGCCTTTGTGGTGACGCTGATCGGGACAATCGCGGCTTGCTTTGCTTATGAAATCTTTTTCGCGCGGCCTCTGTGGCTGGAAGCCGTTCACGGATTTGTTCCGCACCTGGAAATTTTCCGCAACAAGGAAATGCTGTACATCGCGATCGGCATCATCGGCGCGACAGTCATGCCGCACAATCTTTATCTGCACTCCAGCATCGTGCAGACGCGGGCCTTTGGCCAGAGCAATCCCGAGCGTCGCGAAGCCATCAAGTACGCCATCATTGATTCGACCGTTGCCCTCGCCTTCGCGCTGTTTATCAATGCTGCCATTCTGGTGCTCGGCGCCGCGGCGTTCCACACTCGCGGGCTTCATGAAGTCGCGGACATCTCACAGGCTTACAAATTGCTCAGTCCCGTTCTTGGCGCCAGCCTGGGAAGCACGCTCTTCGCCTTCGCGCTGCTCGCTTCCGGCCAAAATTCCACTCTCACCGGAACGCTGGCGGGTCAAATTGTGATGGAGGGATTCCTGCAGATTCGCTTAAAGCCATGGATCCGCCGGCTCATCACGCGGCTGATCGCGATTCTTCCCGCCGTGCTGGTGATCGGCATCGCCGGGGAAGGCAAACTTACGGCACTGCTGATCCTCAGCCAAGTCGTCCTGAGTTTTCAGTTGCCCTTCGCGGTGATTCCGCTGGTGCGCTTCACCAGCGAACGCGCGAAGATGGGGGAATTCGTCAATTCGCGTCTGACCACCGTCATTGCCTGGGGCGTGACCGCTGCCATACTTTTTTTCAACGCCGAGCTGCTCTGGCTGACTTTCCGCTTTTACTGACGCTTCTACCGGCGCGCCTCGTTGGCGCTTCCTACCCATGCCTGATTTGTGCGAAGATTTTGCCTAAGGTATGGGCACCAACCAACAACGGAACCTCAAGATGCGCAAAGTACTTTTTGCCTGCACTATCGCACTGATTTTTATCTCTATTGGCTTTGCCGCGTTCCAGAAAGCTCCCTGGATGGTTCCTCCAGCGGAAAAGGCGCGCAAGAATCCGCTAACCGCTTCCGAGGCGAACGCCACCGCGGCGAAGCAGATTTTCCTGGACCATTGCGCCAACTGTCATGGTGATGCCGGCAAAGGCGACGGCTCCGACGCGATGATGTACGACCCCGCTCCCGCGGATCTGACCGATGCGGCGCGCATGAGCAAAATTACCGACGGCGAGATCCACTACCAGATCACGGAGGGCCGTAAGCCCATGCCCTCTTTTAAGAAGCGCCTGACCGAAGAGCAGCGTTGGCAACTCGTGCTGCTGGTACGCTCATTCGCCGGCTCACCCTCCGCGCCAGCGCCGGCCAAAAAACCCGACGTGCCGGGCGACAACAATCCGGAACCTCCGAAGTCTCACTGATTGGAGGGTTCGGCCGGGGTGATTACGATCTTGCGGAAGTATACGTGTCCTTTTTCGCTACCTTGCAAATAGATGGCACCAGGCGATGCTTCGCGGCTGTCGAGGGCGCCGCCGGTGATGCCGGGAATTTCCTGATTGTCAATAATGGTTTTGCCGTCGTGCACCACGGTGATATTTCGTCCAATCAAGGTGATGTCGTAGGTTTGCCATTTTCCAGGCTCGCGAGGTAGGTCGGGAGAGGGTGCTAAGAAGCCGTAGACGCTGCCGATGCGGCGATTCGGAGGATCGTTGGGTGAGTCGGTCTCGATCTGCACTTCGTAGCGACCTCGCAGATAGACACCGCTGTTGGAATCAGGATCGCACTTGAATTCCACGTGCAGCTTGAAATCCTGGAATTTCTGATCGTTGATCAACTCAGGGCCTTCGCCGGGCGTTACGAGATTGCCCTTTTCCACCTTCCAAACGGTCTTGGCGTCTGATTTGCTCATGGTCCATCCGGAGAGATCTTTTCCGTTGAACAGCGTGATGGGTTTCCGCCATTTCGGCGTGCCGCTTTCCTTCAGAGAGGGCGCCTTCACCGCGGTCCACGTCCACGTAGTCCCGTCCGGTGCAGAGGTGGTGCCAGATAGCGTGTTGCCCGTCAATGTGCCATCGAAAACCATATCGCTCTTGGCGGCTTCTTCCTCTTTGGGAGAGACGAACTTCAAATGACCATCTGTGATTTCGACTTTCGGGAGCGGGCGAGCGTTTCCCCAACGCCCAACCATTACGGCCTTCAGCTGGCCATTTTCCTGGGTCAACTCCAGCCACGACGGATACTCGTTGTCGGGCGATTTCAGCGTTAAATCCCAGCGGCCAAGAAACGGCTCGACCGGCACTGCTGGAGTAGCAGAAGCCGTCTTGCTCGTGTCGGCTTCCGGTGAACACGCGGCTACGCCTAACGCCAACACCGCCGCCGCAAACTGAGATGCAGCTCTTTGGAGTTTCATAAGATTAGGTCCCTTCCTTTCGGCAAGACCTCGGGAACTCTGCCGATTTGTCACGATGATACAAACGCAGATTTCATCTTATTCTACTCTGGCGGACGGTTTCTGAATTCCTGAAATTCCGTGTATCCTGACATCTTCATATTTCATTGAGAGGACCCTCATGAAGCCTGCTGTTTGTCTTGCTGTATTGGTTCTCGTTCTGGCGCCTGCTGTTTTTGCTGCTCCCGGCGCGGTTCACTGCGGAAAGTTGGTGGACGTTACGAACGGAAG
>Ga0126369_10000623_pt1 | contig 23369 bp, 20 predicted proteins | sample PanSoiMetaPlot_1_FD_109646 | JGI IMG/M metagenome (GOLD analysis project Ga0126369, IMG submission 109646) | Tropical forest soil microbial communities from Panama - MetaG Plot_1 | ecosystem: Environmental > Terrestrial > Soil > Tropical forest > Bulk soil | place: Panama | collected 2016-02-17
AAAAACGGAATAACCCAAAGCTAGATCCAAACCGAAACAGTACCAACGATTCGTTCATGTTGCGCCGATCTGCCCTCGAATTCTATACTGCTCGGCTGATAGGCACTTCTAGCACGTATCTATAACAGGAGGAGTTTGTATGAAGACGTCGACCCGTTCGGGGATCAGGACCGCCGTCGTTTGTGCGGGACTGATAGCTCTGTTCGCTGGTTTAGGGGCGTATCCGAGCAGTGCGCTACTGCAATCACAGCGAAACGTCCCCCCGCCGACGGGCTACATTCAAGGTGTAGTCCAAAGTGAGAAGGGCCCTGAGGCCGGCGTGTGGGTAATCGCCGAGACCAAGGACCTGTTAACCAATTTCATCAAGATTGTCGTGACGGACGATCAAGGCAAATTTATGGTGCCCGATCTTCCCAGCGCTACATATAAGGTCTGGGTTCGAGGATATGGCCTCGTGGACTCGACTCCAATCACAATGAAGCCGGCGACAAACTCCATCACGTTGAAAGCTGCAACTGCAAAGACTCCACAGGAAGCGGCGCAAGTCTATCCCGGCAACTATTGGCTTTCACTGCTGGAGCCACCCGATCGAAGCCTTTTTCCAGGTAAAGGTACAGGGGAACAAGGTAACGGCATCGGCAACGGAATGGTGACTCAGAATCACTGGATCAATCAGCTGAAGTCGGGCTGCAATTTTTGCCACCAACTCGGTAACAAGCTGACGCGCAGTTTAGATCATGTTTACAAGGTCGATCCGAACGTCCATAACTCGATCGAAGCGTGGGACCGCCGGCTGAAGGGCGGAGTTCGCGGCAATTCAATGTACGCCACGCTGAGCAGCATGGGCTCGCCGGCCTCGTTGAAACAGTTTGCGGACTGGACGGATCGTATTGCCAAGGGTGAAGTTCCTCCGGCACCCGCGCGGCCGAAAGGCATCGAACGCAATATCGTCGCAACCTTGTGGGATGTCGGCGACGATCACTCCTTCATGCATGACGAGATCTCAACCGACAAGAACCATCCGACGGTCAACGGCGGCGGTCCTGTTTATGCGGTATCGGCAGGTCATGGTCAACTCGTTGTGATGGATCCCAAAGAGAACAGCACTTACTCAATCGACATTCCGACGCGCGATGACAAGGCGAAGGTCCCATCCCGTTTCCCGGCGCCACAGACTCCATCATTGTGGTGGGGCAACGAGCATCTTTGGGCGAATCCTCCGTATAATCCCGCCGATCCCCACAATCCCATGCTTGATAGTAAGGGTCGCGTGTGGACCACGTCGAAGATTCGCGGCAATCAGGCGCCCGAGTGGTGCCGTGATGCGAATTTGGGAAATAAATCTGCCGACTGGTTCCCGCTCAATGGCGGTGGCCGCCAGGCGTCGTACTACGATCCCAAGACTCAGAAATGGCAGCTGATTGAAACGTGCTACAGCACGCACCATCTGCAGTTCGATAACGACCCGGACGAGACGGTGTACTTCAATGAACTGAGCGGTCCCATCTTCGGATGGATCAACACGAAGGTTTACGAGAAGACACTGGCTGAAACCAAAGACGAGCGTAAAGCTGAACAGACCGCCGTCGGCTGGTGCGGCCAAGTCCTCGATACGAACGGCGACGGAAAAATCACCAGACCGTGGAATACAACAGTAGCCGGACCGAGCGGAAACGAGCTCCTCTACCAGGGCGATACAGCCGGTGGCGGCGGGGGTCCTGCTGCTGCTCCGGCGGGTGGTGGCCAAGGTGCCCCGGGCGCCCAAGGCGGTCAAGCAGGCCGTGGACGTGGGCGTGGCGGTCCTGCGCCGGCTCCTTATGATCCGAAACTCGACACGATGGTTCGGTACAACCTCTACTCCGTTATTCCGAGTCCGGTTGACGACTCCATATGGGGCATCAGTGAAAACCCATTCCCAGGAATGCTGGTTCGCCTCCAGCGCGGCAACAATCCCCCGGAATCCTGCAAGGCGACGATCTTCAGAATTCCCGACCCTGGATTCGATCCGCGTGGCGTCGACATCGACAGCAATGGCGTCGTCTGGACGGCTCTTGCTGCCAGCAGCCACCTTGCGAGCTTTGATGTTCGCAAGTGCAAAGACCTGAACGGACCGGCGAAGACAGACGGCAGCCAGTGCAGGGAAGGCTGGACGCTGTATGAAACCGATGGTCCGAAGTTGAAAGGGACGACCATTCCGGCCGACTTCCACTACTACAACTGGGTGGATCAGCAGAACATTATTGGACTCGGTAAAGATACGCCTTTCGCTACAGGATCGAACTCCGACTCTCTGCTCGCGCTCAACACGCAAACGAGAGAGTGGATCAAGTTCCGTGTGCCCTACCCGCTTGGGTTCTACGCTCGTGGTATGGACGGGCGAATCGATAATCCGAACGGAACCTGGAAGGACCGCGGCCTCTATGCCAATTACGGTACACACTTTGTCTGGCACATCGAAGGTGGTAAGGGCACGAAAGGGAAAGTCGTGCACTTCCAAGTGAGGCCGAATCCGCTAGCGAGGTAAAACCGTAGAGGCACGGGAGACACAGAGAAGGCCGCCCTCAGGAGCCTGGGGGCGGCCTTTTCTGTGTCTCCGTGCCTCTGTAGTTTATGCGATCAATGGCTCGATGGCGGCTTTCGCTTTCATGGCCATCTGGTACGGATCGACATCCTGCAGTGCAGGTGTAGCAGCTTGAAACAGCTCGAGTGAAGCCGGACCTATATATTTTTTCCGCTTCAGCACTTCCACTATCCGTCGAAGGGGCACGATGCCTTCCCCTGGAAATCTCCGGTCTGGTTGTCCTTGAAGTTCGCGAATGGGCTCTGCAGGAACATCTTCAAAGTGAAGATGGTGAAGCTCACCATCACGCAGCAACTCCAGATCTTCGAACTTACTGATGCCTCCCCAGAAATGGTATGTGTCCATCATGACGCGGTAGTTGGGGTGGCTCAGGTCGCGAACCAGTTTCAACGCGGTCGGAAGCGATGCTGCAAATCGTGAAGTCCTCGCGAACTCCAGCATGAGCGTGACGCCGTACGGCTTTGCGATTTCGGCGGCTTCGCGCATGTTGTCGATACCTTTCTTGTAGTCGTCTTCTTTATAATTTCCGGTTCCAGCGGATGGCGTGACTAGACGATCAGCTCCGATGGCCTGTGCCAGCTCTACCTTCCACTTCAGTTGTTCGAGGTTCGCGGCGCGCTGATCACTTGGCTCCATCAGACCCAACTGATTGCTGGACGACACTGCTTTCAAACCGAGATCGTCGAGTAATCGTCGAGCCGCGGCCGGTGATTCCTTCATTGTGAACTCGCGGACCTTCGTGAGGTCGGGCTCGACGCCGCGAATTCCAGCTTTCGCGTAGCCCTCCATCGCAGTCTTGAAATCGTAACGGGCAGAACTTGCTTCGTGCATGCAGACAAACATGGATGTCGTTCCGATGCGATTGCTTTGCGCTGCAGGATTTGATTGCATCAATGCAGGTATCGCAGCCGCCATGGCCAAGAATTCGCGACGATTCACTGCTTCCATTCTGAAACTCCTTTTTTTAGTGCGGAGAATATATCGCACGAGTAAACTTCCGGCAAAATCAAGCGAGGAGATTTATGAGCGGAGTGATGAGACTTATTGCCTTGGTTCTTCTAATCGCGCTGACGTGTACTTTTGCCGTCGCGCAGCGCCCATCCGATCCGGCATTGCTGGTTCCGCAGAACGCGCCTGAACTGGACTACGTCGTGGCCCCGGAGCCATTTTCTCTTCCCGCGGACACAACGTTGGCCGGCGCTGCTGCGGCCGTTGCATTTGATTCGAAAGGCCACCTGTTCGTTCTGACGCGGGGCAATCCGTCTCTATACGAGTTCGACAATAACGGAAAGTTCATCCGATCCTTTGGCGATGGTCTCTTTACGCGGTCACATGGTTTGCGTATTGATAAGGACGGAAACATATGGGCGACTGATGTTGGGGCACACACGGTCATGAAACTAGACCCGCAAGGAAAAGTTTTGATGACGTTGGGCACCAAAGGCCAGCGCGGTGAATGGAATGAATCGACGCAATTTTTGTATGAGCCGAACGATATCGCCATTGCCGAGAATGGGGACATCTTTGTTGCTCAAGGCCACACTCCCGGCGCGAACGGTAACCCACGTGTCTTGAAGTTCGACAAGAATGGAAAATTCATCAAATCCTGGGGCGGAAAAGGCAAGGAGCCGGGCAAATTCGATGTCGCCCACGGACTGGCTTTCGATGGCAAAGGCCAGCTCTGGGTGACGGACCGGGAGAACCAGCGAATTCAAATCTTCGACAAGGATGGGAAATTCATTAAAGAACTCAAGTATGCCGGCCTGCCCTGCAGCATCGATATCGGTCGGCAGAATGTTTACATGGTGAATGGTTTTGCGGGTCAACTGCTGAAAATGGATCTCGAGGGAAAGGTCCTAGCGGCTATGGGGAAGCCCGGCAAAGGTCCCGGCGAGTTTGGTGAGGCGCATGTTCTGGCTGTCAGTCCGAAGGGTGAGATTTACGTCGCAGACAGCGTGAACGCCACAGTTCAAAAATTCGTGAAGAAATAACTTCTCAAAACATCAACTTCAGACCGAACTGCACTTGTCTGGAAGGACCGGCATTAAAGAGCCTTCCGAAATTCGGCGTGAAGGCGATACGACCAGGAGCGCCGACGAAATTGAGAAAATTGAAAACGTTGAATATTTCTGTCCGGAACTCCAAAGCAGCCCTATCTCGCAGCTTGAACTGTTTTGTGACCGACAGATCCACGTTTGTTTCTCCATCCTCATAAACGATATTCCGGCCGGCGTTGCCAAACGTGAATGGCGCGGGCATGACAAAGGCTGCGGTATCGAACCACTGCTCGGCCGTTCGACCTCTCTTTAAGTTGGGATTCCGCAGAAGGTCGGGACGTTGCGCCGGACCAGGGCCTACATTGGCGTTGTCGTTTGGAAGATTGATGGTGATGGGCGCGCCGGTCTGGAAAGTGCCGATACTGTTAACGGTCCAGCCCATCGGCAGGTCATACGTCGCGGTGAAGACGAACCGATGCGCATGATGGAAGCTGGATAAACCCTTTTCCGAGCCGATATTCCCTACGTCCTGCGGAATATTGAATTCATGGAACGTCGGCCCTACATCAGAAGCATCGTCCATCGCCTTTGACCAGGTGTAGTTCGCATCAAATCCGACCCGCGACGAAAATCGCTTTTCCAACTTGAGCGTCATTGAATCGTATTCGGACCAGCCGTCCCAGCGAATGGCGCGGATCGCGCTCAATGCCGGGTTCGGCCGTCTCGCGTCGATTGGACCTGGCCCTGGCTGTGGAATATTCAGGTACGTGCTGTTGTCTGCGCCCACGACTCGCGAACCTAAATAGGTTGCTGTCATCGCCCAGTTGTCGGTGATAGAGCGTTGGATACTCAGCGTCCACGATTCTGCGTATTCGGACCGATACCTGTACATTAAGCCGGACCCCCCGATGGAGCCGGTGTTTGGGGCCAACAAGATGTCTGTCGTCGAGTAAATCGGAGTGGGCTGGTCATTAGGAACCGTGATGGACTTGTTGAAGTAGAAGGGAAGATTCAACGCCAGGTTCTCATTGATACTGTAGGCCGCCTGATTGAAAAAAAGTCCAAACCCGGCGCGCACGACATACCGGCTGGACTTGCCTGGCGTCCACGCCAGACCTATTCGCGGAGCGATGCGACTGTAGTTGGGTTTCTGCAAGGATCGATCGTAGCCGGCATCCTTTGATGTGAGGTATGGCACAGGGATGACAGGTAGCAACGCATTCGCATCCGGATGAATATTTCCCTTATCGTCACTTGCGATAACGAAGCGGCCCACCTCCGGATTGGATAAGCGGTTTCCCGTCTCCACCATCTGTCCGTTGATTTCGTAGCGAACACCGAGATTGAGTGTCAATCTCGAGGAAGCGCGCCAGTCGTCTTGCGCATAAAAGTGCGTCCACAGAGCGCGACCGTCCATCTCGCCGCGTCCAACGCCCACTTGAGCGCTAGAGGGATAGCCCAACAAAAAATCGGCGAACGCGCTGCCGTCTGCCGAACCGGGGGCAGAGGAAGTAAAGCGCGGAGTGAAATTGAGTGTGCCACGTGCATTTGGGGAGCTGGTGGGATTGAATCGCAGCCGGTAGATATAGGCCCCGAACTTCATGCTGTGGGCGCCGGCCGTCCACGAGAGGTTATCGAAAAAATCGAAGCTGTTGTTTCGCCGGAGCGTTAGCGTTGCGGGATCGCCCATCGAACTGTACGCGTCGGCGAAATTGATCGCCGGATATCCCATTTTCTTCGGATCACGCGTGACTCCCTGCAGTCCCGAGATATTTCCGAAATCGACGCCACGATTCTCACCTTCCTGCCCGCCCGTCACGCGCAGAAATCCCGCCCGAAATTCATTCACGAGGCTTGGTGCAAATACGTGCGTGTGGCTGAGTGCGAGATTCCGGCTTCGAGTCACGATCTGATATCCAAATCCCGGTACCAGCGTCTCATTCAAATTGCTGTTCCCATAAGGCTGGAATGTCACCATGTTCGCGCCCGTCAAGCGCAGGAACACGGCGTTTCGCGGCGACGGGGTGTAGTCCAGCCGCAAAGTAGCCTGGTCGCTATCGTTCTTGATAGACGGCGACGTCACAAAGTTCTGAACTTCCCCAGGAGAAGTGGGGAACGGAACCTTCGCGAGAAACGCGAGCGCAACAGGGTTGAGCCGCTCGCTCGGGATTTTATTATCGGCAAAGGGAAGCCGGCGACCGGAGGCATCCGTTCTCAGCGGATCGTAAATCAGCGCCATTCCGGAGAAATCGCCTGAGCGAACTTTCAACGAAGGTAGAGAGAACGTTCGCGTCAACCCACGATGCTCCTTCGACCCTTCATAGTTCGCAAAGAAAAACGCGCGATCGCGCACCAGTGGCCCGCCAATGGAGGCGCCGTACTGATTCAGCCGGAGAGGAGGCTTTCGTTGCCCTGCAGGATCGAAATAGTTCCGAGCGTCGAAGACGTCATTCCTCAGGAATTCCAGCACTGTTCCGTGGTACGCGTTTCCGCCGGACTTCGTGACTGCATTCACATTCGCGGAAGACTTGCCGCCGAATTCGGCGGAATAGATCGACTTTTGAATTTTGAATTCCTGCAAGGCCTCGATCGATGGAGATATGACGAGATTATTCAGGTATTGATCGGTTATGGAAACTCCATCCAGCGTGTACAAGTTGTGACCCACACGCTGACCGGCAATCACGACCTGCCTGCCGGTTTGTGCAAGCGCGGCGCCACGAGTCCCTACAGGCGTGAGGTACACGTTGTCACTCAGTAAGGTCAATTGAACGAATTGGCGGCCGTTCAACGGCAGGTCTGCCAGACGTTGGTTGCTGATCACTTCGCTGATCTCAGCGTTGGTGGTCCGCATCAACGAAAGATCTTCAGTAACCGTGACCTTCTCGTCGATTGCGCCGACTTCCAATGAAAGGTCAACCTGACTTCGTTGACCCACTTGAAGAGTGATGCCATCGCGGACCTGTAATTTGAAACCCGAAAACTCGGCTCTGAGCGAATAGTCGCCGTTTCCAAGGGAAGCGAACACATAGCTGCCACTGGAGTCCGTAAACTGCCGTCGCTCTTGATTGCTGTTTTTTTGCGTGAGCGTCATGGACACGCCCGGCAGCACGGCACCGGTTTGATCGACCACAGTTCCACGCAATTCGGCTGTGTTTTGCCCACACAAGTCAGCCGATATCAAACCCAATAGGATTAACAGCGAGACAGCGGATCTTCCCATCTAATGGCGCCAATTATACCGGAGGTCGTTGTACCGCGAAGGGGTGGTCGCGCATTCCTTGCATCCCGGTCGGGGTCGGATGCTCCGTCCCCGTTTCCAGGGGTACGCAAAAACGCGTACCCCTGGCTAAGTTCCTGGCACCGCTTCGCGGTGCTCCTTCGTTAAACTGGAATGAGGAGGTCGAGTCATGAGTTATCGAGTTCCGATTCCTATCAATGAACCCATCCGCTCGTATGCGCCCGGTACGTCGGAGCGGCAGGCTTTGAAGAACAAGCTGGCAGCGATGGCGGCTGAGAAGATTGAGATTCCCATCATTATCGGCGGAAAAGAGATTCGGACAGGCAATACCGGGACACAAGTGATGCCGCACCGCCACGCACATGTAGTTGCAACCTGGCATAAAGCGGGCGCCAAGGAAGTCGAACAAGCAATCAAAGCTGCCGCGGAAGCTCGTCGTGAATGGGCGTCATGGAATTTCGAAGATCGCGCCTCCGTCTTTCTTCGCGTAGCGGAAATGATGGCAGCAACGTGGCATGAGACGACGAACGCGGCGACGATGCTCAATCAGAGCAAGACCGCCCACCAATCGGAGATCGACGCCGTTTGCGAATCCATCGACTTTCTACGATTCAACGTTCACTTTGCGGAGCAGATCTACGACAGCCAACCGGTCAACTCGCCCGGTATGTGGAATCGCCTCGACTACCGACCGCTCGAAGGCTTCATCTACACGGTCACGCCGTTCAACTTTACGTCCATCGGAACAAATCTTTCATCGGCGCCCGCGCTCATGGGGAATAGTGTTGTCTGGAAGCCGGCCAGTTCGACCATATACAGCAACTACTACATCTTTAAGTTATTCGAAGCGGCTGGACTGCCGCCGGGCGTCATCAACTTTGTGCCGGGTGACGCAGGCGTGATCAGCGAAGTTCTCCTAAACCATTCCGACCTCGCCGGAATTCATTTCACCGGATCGACCGCCGTTTTCCAGAAAATGTGGCGTACCGTTGGCGAGAACATTTCGAAGTACAAGACCTATCCACGGATTGTCGGAGAAACCGGCGGCAAAGACTTCATCCTGGCCCACGCAAGTGCCGAGCCGGACGCGTTGATCACGGCGATCATTCGCGGCGGTTTCGAGTATCAAGGACAAAAGTGCAGTGCTGCCTCTCGCGTTTACATTCCGGACAGTTTATGGAAGAGGATCAAAGATAAGCTTATCGAGACTACAAATTCGCTCTCCATCGGCGACGTCTCCGATTTTCGGAATTTCATGGGCGCTGTCATAGATCGAGCGGCATTCCAAAAACTCGCTGGATATATACAGGAAGCGCAACGCGCCGATGATGCGCAGGTGATTGCGGGCGGTGAAACGGATGATTCGGTTGGGTACTTTATCAGACCCACGTTGATCCAGGCGCGGCGGCCGGATTATCGGACGATGTGTGAAGAGCTTTTTGGACCGGTCGTCACCTTGTATGTATATCCCGAAGGCCAATGGAATGAGACTCTGTCGATTGTCGATACCACGTCGCCATATGGCCTAACTGGCGGGGTTTTTGCCACGGACCGAACCGCTATTGCCGATGCGCACCGCATGCTTCGTTTTGCGGCCGGCAATTTCTATGTGAATGACAAGCCTACTGGAGCTGTAGTCGGCCAGCAGCCGTTTGGCGGATCTCGCGCAAGCGGCACGAATGACAAGGCGGGTTCAATGATGAACCTACTCCGTTGGGTTAGCTGCCGAACGATTAAAGAGAACTTCGTCCCACCTACCGATTACAGGTATCCATTTATGGGCGCAGAGTAGGTCTTCCAAGACACGAAGACGTAGAGAAGCGCAACATCAAAAATCGTCATTGGCACCGGCCGTGCATGCTCCTCCCGCACAAAAGGAGGAGCCTATGAAATCGACCGATGGAATCGTGGTAAAGAAAACGTTTCTGGACATTCCGAACGCTGCCGAATTGGCAGGATTTTCGGTGCGCCATTTTCGCAGAATCATTGAAGAAGAACAGATTCGGATCGTCCAAATCGGCCGAAAGTTTTTTATACTCGGCGCGGATTTCGCACGTTGGCAGGAATCTAAAAAAGCGAAACTATCTTGATGGCGGTCCATCAACTTCGTTGATCCAGCCACGAAATTGAGGCGGCCGCGCTTTCTGCGGCCGCCCATCTTGAAGCTCCCGACCCGCCTCGCTACACTCTCTCTCATGACGACAAATATCGAAACGTTCGAATTCCAGGCCGAAGCTCGACAGGTCCTGGACCTCATGATTCATTCGCTCTATACGAACAAAGAAATCTTTTTGCGCGAGCTTATTTCAAACGCATCCGATGCTCTCGACCGGCTGCGGTTCGAGGCGCTAAGTAAGCCGGAATTGATTGGACCCGACGAGAAACTCGAGATCTCCATTGAAAGCGATTCCAAAGCCCGGACACTGACGATCAATGACAACGGCATTGGCATGAGCCGCGATGAAGTGATCGCGAATATTGGGACGATCGCGAAGTCCGGCACTCGGGAGTTGCTTCAGACTTTGCGTGAACGCAAATCAGCCGACATGCTCACGACATTAATCGGTCAGTTTGGCGTCGGCTTTTATTCGGCGTTCATGGTGGCGGATCGTGTAACCCTGCTCACACGCCGCGCGGGAGAAGACAAGGCTACCCAATGGGAGTCTACCGGGGATGGTTCGTTCACAATTGTCGAAACCAGCAAATTTACTCGTGGTACCTCCATTGTGCTCCATCTCAAAAATTTCGGTGACGATGCAGAAGTCGAGGATTTCACGGACAAATGGGTAATCGAAGGCATAGTGAAGCGTTACTCGGATTTCGTCGCGTACCCGATAATTTATCGAGACAAAGAGGGAAAAGAAGCGGCGAAAACGCTGAACTCGATGAAGCCAATCTGGACGCGTCCGCGTTCAGAAGTCACCGACGACGAATACAAAGAATTCTACAAACACATTTCACATGATTGGAATGAGCCGCTTGTGACCTGGTCCTTCCGCGCGGAAGGTCGAGCCGAGTATCAGGCGTTGCTGTTCATTCCGGCTCAGACACCGTTTGATCTGTTTCACGCGACAGGCAAGTTTGGATTACATCTGTACGTGCGCCGAGTCTTGATCGTTGAGCATTGCGAGGAACTGCTTCCCGGCTACCTCCGCTTTGTCCGAGGAGTTGTCGATTCGGCGGATCTTCCTCTAAACGTTTCGCGCCAAAGGCTACAGGAAGACCGGCACATAACTCAGATCCGCAAATGGCTGACAAAGAAGGTTCTCGATTCACTCGAGGAGATGCAGACGAAGGATTCCGAGAAGTATGTAGCATTCTGGAAGCAATTCGGCCGCGTGATGAAAGAAGGTCCAAGCTTCGACTTCGATAACAAGGACAAACTTCTATCGCTTTGTTTGTTCGAGTCCTCCGCAGATCCGGAAAAACTGACGACCTTGAAGGATTACATGTCGCGAATGAAATCCGATCAAACCGCCATTTATTACATCACTGGTCCGTCGCGGCGTGCGGTTGAGAATTCGCCACACCTCGAGGCGTTCAAGGAAAAAGGATACGAAGTTCTCTATATGGTTGATCCGGTTGACGAGATGCTCGCGCAGTGGCTGCCGGAATATGAGGGCAAAAAGCTGAAGTCGATCGCAAAGGGAATTACGGATCTCGGCGGTGAGACGGACTTGAAGGACAAACAGCAGGAATTTTCAAAGCTGATGGATTCGCTTCAGAAAAAGCTCGACGATCGTGTCAAAGAAGTGCGGTTATCTGCACGCTTGACGTCCTCGCCCGCTTGTCTTGTGGTCTCCGAGCATGATGTCAGTCCGAACCTCGAAAAACTTCTGAACCAGATGAAAGGTGAAACAACGAAGCAGAAACGAATCATGGAGCTCAACCCGAATCACGAAATCATTGCAAAAATGCGGCAGCGCACCGACGACGCGATGCTCGATGATGTTGCGGAAGTACTATACGGATACGCGCTCCTCGCAGAAGGTTCAGAGTTGGTGGACCCGCTGAAATTTAATCAGGCAGTGATGCGCGTTCTTGCAAAGACGATCTAATTCAAATCGAACAGCAGCGCTTCTCCAGTTCCGGTGATATCAATGGTCTGGCTCTCGGACATGGCTACGCCATCGCCGGCGTCAAGCTTGATTCCATTGAATTCCAGTGATCCACGCGCTACCTGGATCCATGCGTATCGGCCCTTCGAGAGCTCGTGTGAGACGGTATCGCCAGCAAGGATTGTCGCGAATAAACGGGCATCCTGATGGATCTTTACGGCACCTTCAGTGGGCTCTCGCGCCGCGATGAGCTGAAGTCTCCCGCGTAGTTCGTCGCGGTTAAACTGCTTCTGCTCGTAACTCGGCTTTATGCCCTTCGCCTCAGGCATGATCCAAATCTGCAGCAAGTGAACCGGTTCGGTGTTCGAAGGGTTGAACTCGCTATGTGTCACGCCGGTTCCTGCACTCATGCGTTGAATTTCCCCCGGCCGGATGATCGAGCCTGTGCCCATGCTGTCCTTGTGTTCGAGCGCGCCTTCAAGAATGTACGTGATGATTTCCATGTCGCGATGAGGATGTGCTCCGAATCCTTGTCCAGGTGTGACGCGATCTTCATTGATCACACGCAGCGCGCGGAATCCCATGTGTCGAGGATCGTAATAACGATCGAATGAGAACGTGTGATATGTGTTCAGCCATCCGTGATCAAAGTGTCCACGCTCATTCTTGTGTCGTATTTCAATCATGATTTTGTTCCTCGAAAACGCTACCCGTTAGGTTTGTTTCTGCAAATTTCAGCTGCGGCTATAAACGTGCATGTGTCGTCGGTTCGGTGGTGTGTCTGTAGCATTTTCGGTTTGACACCTTCCGGTTTTTTTCTTTGGTTTTAGTATGTCACGGCTGTTAGGGTTGGTCTCCGGAAAACAGGGCAAATGGATGGAGAAAGCCCGCAAAGGACGCCAGTTCTTAGGAAGAGACAGGGCCGAAAATGGAAAGACTCAAGGAAGTGATGACACTGCGCGAGGCATCTCAGTATTTGGGTATTACCCCGGATACCCTCTACAAATACCTTGGCAATAAAAGCATTCCCGCCTTCAAGCTGGGCAATCGATGGCGATTTAAAAAGGATCTGCTGGATCGCTGGATGGAAAGAAAAAGCGAACAGTCAGAACCGACGAGCGATTCGAGCCGACGGGTCGCGAGGCCCACGGCGAAGGACTGAATAAGGACATTTAGGAAGGCATGAGCTTATTAAACCGAAAGAAACAATTGGTTGGGTTGGATATCGGGTCGAGTGCGATCAAAGCGGTTGAGTTAACGAAGTCTAAGATTGGCTATCAACTTAGTGGATTTTCGTATGAATCGCTGGGTCCCGATGCTGTGGTCGACGGCGCGATTATGGACGCGCCGGCTGTCGCGGAAGGAATCAAGAAAACCTTCTTGACGGGCAAATTCAAAATGAAGGCTGTGGCAACGGGAGTCTCAGGACATTCCGTTATCGTAAAACGCGTCGTCGTTCCGGCGGCAACACCCAGCGAAGTTGAGGCTTCCATTCAGTGGGACGCCGAGCAGTACATTCCATTCGACATCACGGATGTCAATCTCGATTATCAAGTGGTTGGTCCCGGTGTGACAGCGTCAGAAGAAGCAGGCATGGAAGTGTTGCTTGTCGCAGCCAAGAAGGACAAGATTCAAAACCACACGAACGTCATCAGTCTGGCCGGAAAAGATCCGGATGTTGTCGATATCGATGCTTTCGCTCTCCAGAACGTCTACGAGGCGAATTACAGGGTTGATCCCAATAAGACAGTCGCACTGCTGAATATCGGGGCTTCGCTGATGAATATCAACATCACAAAGGGCGGCATGCCGCTGTTCATCCGCGACGTCTCCGTCGGAGGTAACCAGTACACCGACATTCTGCAAAAAGAGCTGCAACTCAATTTTCAAGAAGCAGAGGATTTGAAGCTGGGCAGAACCGGCGGTTCCGAGGTCGAGATGGTTCAGCCGCTCTTGGAATCGATCACTGACCTTTTGATCACGGAGGTCCAAAAGACATTCGACTTCTTTCGAGAAACGTACCCATCCGAGACCATCGATGAAGTCTTGATCAGCGGCGGCACCGCTCATATGCCGGGGCTGACGGAAAAGATCGAAACAGCTTTTTCCTATCCGACATCCGTACTGGATCCGTTCAGATCCATTACGCTCGGCCCAAAAGTTAACGCAATAAGAGTCACTTCCCTCGGACCGGCGCTGGCTGTGGCCGTCGGCTTGGCGTTAAGGGGGTTCAAACAATGATTAAGGTCAATCTACTCGGAAGCAGCAGGAAGAAAGCAACGAAGGTTTCATCACCGCTTTCGACGTTCTCGGCGATGGAGATGCCTTCGACGTTTACGCCTATTTTGCTCATATTGATTGCTGCCGGGTTCGCTGTCGGAGCTTACCTCTGGTATTCGAGTCTGAGCGCTCAAGCCGCGGACCTCGATAAACAAATACGTGGGTTGGAAGCGAGGAAGGCGGCACTTGATGTCGTGATCAAACAAGACCAGGTATATGCGACGATCAAAAAGAAGCTCGAGAATCGAGTGAAGATCGTCGAGGCGTTATCGAAGAATCAGATCAGTCCAATCTTGGCGCTGGACGAACTTTCCCAAGCCGTCGAGAAGACTCGATACGTGTGGTTGTCGAACCTCGAGCAAAAGGATGCCCAACTCAGCATGAGCGGCACGGGCACTTCGCTCAACGCAATTGCCGACTTGTATACAAATCTCAACTCGACGGGATACTTCAAGAACCTTGATTTGGGAACCGCGCAGGAGAGCTCGGGGAACTACACGTTTTCCTTGAAGTGTGAATTTGCTCCGCCGCGCAGCGCACCTAAGGCCAACATCCCAGCACCAGCAGCGGGAGGTAATTAATGGAACTAGGGTTTAAAGGTTTATCGAACCTCAGCTCGGTTAAGCAGGTGTTGCTTGTCGTGGTGGTTTGCGGAGCTTTGCTCGCGGGATTTTGGTACCAATTCCTGAGCCCGATTCAAACAGACATCGAAAGCAAGACAGGGAAGATGATCGAGCTCAAAGCCATCGTCGCGAAGAGTGAAGCGCAGGAGAAGGAACTCCAAAAAATAAAAGTGGAAGCAATGGAACTGCAGGCAAGGCTGGACATGCTCAAAATGGCGCTGCCGCTGGAGAAGGAAACGGACCAGATTTTCCGCGCAGTCCAGTTGCAGGCAGGTGGCTCGGGCTTGAAAGTGTTTCGGGTGGCGCCGAAGCCAACGGTTGATCACGAGGTCTACATAGAATATCCGATCGATCTGGAAGTCACCGGCACGTATCACAACGTGGGCATGTTCCTGGACAAAATCCGTAAGTTGCCCCGGATTGTGAATGTCGGCGGATTGCGGCTTACAAGCAAGGCGTCCGAAGGCGAGCTGGCATTTACTTCAAGCGTCAATGCGGTGTACACGGCAACGACCTTCGTATACAAAGACGAACCGATTGCCGCGGCTGCGCTTCAACCGCAGACCGTGAAATGATGTGGCCAAAAAGATGATGCGTCGTATCTTGCTTTTCAGTTCACTTTTGTCTTTCGGGGCGAGCCTGTTCGTGTTTTCACAGGCACAATCCCAAACCGCACCGGTAAGTCCGGAGGATCCGTTGCCCGCGCTTTCCGTGCCGAAAAATTATCGTTATAACGCCGGTGGACGACGAGACCCGTTTGTTAATCCCGTTCCCAAACCGAAGGGAACACTGGCTGCGCCGACACCGCTGCGGCCTCCTGGATTGAAAGGCATACCAGTCAGGGAGGCGCTAATCGCAGGCGTGGTGACGTCGAAGGTGCCGTCCATGAATGTCGTGATCATTTCAATGCCGGGAGCTAAGGCACCTTACTTCGCTCACGTCGGAGACGCACTTTATGACGCCGTCGTGAAAAGCATAAAACTAGATACCGTAACATTTGCTCTGACCACTCCCCCTCCCGCTGATGATCCTAAAGCGCCAAGGGAGATCGTCCGAAAAGTGCGACCTAAGTCAGGAGAAGATAAATGAGAGTTGATTCCAGGAAGTTCCTTTCAGTCGGCATGATGCTATTTATCTTGACTCTCGCCGTACATGGGGCGACTTCGAAAGTGGCAACCATAATTAAAGATGTCTCCTTCAGCAACACAGGCGACTCTCTTGAAGCCAAGATCACGGCAGGCGAAGATGCGAAGTACACGTATTTCGAACTCAAACAGCCGCATCGCCTCGTGGTCGATTTTCACGGAATCCAAAACACCATCCGTTTTAAGGAACGACATATTGGCGCGGCCGGCGTGGAACGCGTTCGGACGTCCTTTTACAGCGATGGCGCTCGCCAGGCGACCCGGATCGTATTCGATTTGTCCAAAGATGTTCCATTTCGCGTGATCGACGAGGCTGGAGCAGTACGAATTGTATTCGGCAGTACGGCCCGCGCTCCGCAGAATCAGACCGCGGGTCCTGTGGTCGTCCCGGAGCCGGCATCGTTCTCTGTTTCGGCGTCGGCTTCGCCGGCATTGAAGCTCGCTTCTCTGTTGCCGGAGCCCGAACCGACGGCTCCCGTGCAATCGCTTCCCGCCGCTCGTGGAGCAGCACCGCTGGTGGCTGGTGCTGTAGAGACCGCGCGGCAACAAACACAGGTAGCCATCGTTCCGCCGACGGCGCCACAGGTACCGACGACACCTACACCGATCCCGCAATATCAGGGCGAACTCATTTCGATCGACATTAAAGATTACGACATCAAAGACTTCTTCCGGTTGATTTCGGAGATCAGTGGTTTGAATGTCGTACTCGATCCGAATGTTACCGGTACCGTGACACTCAAGCTTACGGATGTGCCGTGGGATCAGGCCTTGGACGTCGTTTTGAAGAACTACCAACTCGGCGGACAGCTCCAAGGTAACGTACTCCGCATCGCCACGAATACGACATTGCAAGGGGAACAAACGGCGGCAAAGGCGCTTCGTGATGCGCAAGAGCTGGCAGTGCCTCTCGCGACGCGCACGTTCACATTGAACTACACGAAATCGGATGCGGCGGGAACCATTCTGGGCCGCTTGTTATCGCCTCGTGGAACGATCATTCAGGATCCGCGGCGGAACGCGCTGATCATTTCCGATATTCCATCGCAGTTCGGGAATCTTGAAACGATGGTGAAATTTCTGGATACGCCCGCCAAGCAGGTGGAAATCGAGGCCCGACTCCTTCAAGCGAACAAAAGTTTTACACGCGACATAGGTAACCAGCTAGGGCTTATGGTCGGCGCCAATAGCGGCAATATTCTCACGGGCGCAGCTGGATCCAGTCCGTTCACGCGGAATCCAGCGCCGCGTGTCACGACTGGGGGCGGGTCAGGTTTGCCGCTTGTTGCGAACTTTCCTGCGCCAGCGACGTCAGGTCTCGCTTTCCTGATTGAACCAGGGAAAGACTTTCTATTAGATGAAATTATTACGCTGGCGGAAGCTCGCGGGACGGCGAAACTCATCTCCCGGCCAAGAGTGGTGACACAAAACAATATCCCGGCGACGATCGACCAATCGACGCAAATACCTGTTCAGACGAACGTCAACAACACCATCACGACGCAGTTCCAAAGGTTCGGTCTCAACCTGGCCGTAACACCTCAAATCACGGAAGCCGGTACGATCCTGCTGCAAGTGAACATCACCAACCAGCAGCCTGATTTCGCGAGATCTGTCAATGGCATTCCGTCTGTTGCTTCGCAAACGGCGACAACTCAGGTTCTCGTTCCGGACGGAGGCACGGCCGTTATCGGCGGAATCCTCGTCGATACAGATACACTAAATATTTTCCAGGTTCCCGGATTGGGTAGCGTGCCCATTATCGGAACGCTGTTTAAGAGAACGCAGACTATCAAGAGCACGGCCGAGCTGCTTTTCTTCGTCACACCAAGGGTCCGAGCGCTAGACGCTATCAGCGTGCTTGCACCGGGCGAGGAAAATGCACCAGCGCAGCCGCAGCAACGCTGACACAGGAGAGCGGCTAACGCAGAACCGAGTCAACGCAAAGTTTCGGGACGTTGTGTCCAAGCTTCGGCGCAATCTGGCGCAGATCCAGGCGATAATGCTGGTTGGACCGCATGGCCTTGTGGATCACGTTGCCGACGATCCGGCGTTGGACCTTGAGACAATCGCGGAAGAATACGTGACGCTGTTGCGAATCGCGCGCAGCGCTTTGGAAGATTCCGAGGCGGGCCGTCTGGTAGAAAACGTCCTGGTTTCCGAGCAGTCCGTCGTGATCGCCCGTAGCGTCTCCCCTGATCATTACCTCATTCTTTTGTCCGGTGCACAGGATCAGATCGGCCGCGCCCGATACGAGCTTAAACAAGCGGCGTGGGAAATCTCTAATTCGGCATAATTCCGGAACGGTTGCGTAATTACCTAAATTCTCTAAGGATTTCGTTGAATTTAGGTAATTACGCAACCGTTCCGGATTACCCGAATTCGGAGGGGTCTGCCCCTGCGTCTGCTATACTCCTCGGATTAGTCTCTATGAATCTGAAGGAACTGAAAGAAATCATAGATCTTGTTACGTCAAAGGAATCGATCGAAGAGTTGGAACTCGAGAAATCGGGTGTTCGCTTACGCATCCGGCGCGCTTCCAATCATACGGCCTCAGCTGCTGTTGAGCCGGCTGCGATAACGTCCGCTGTGCCGGCCGCCGCGCTACCGCAGGCTCAGCCGGAGATGCCGGAACAAAAGGGCGAGGAGCTTTATCACATCAAGTCGCCCATCGTCGGAACTTTTTACAAAGCCCCTTCACCCAATTCGGAGGCGTTTGTTTCCGTTGGTGATTTTGTTGAAAAGGGAAGCGTCGTTTGCATTATCGAAGCGATGAAATTGATGAACGAGATCGAATCCGATGTGGCCGGAGAAATTATCAGCATCCTCGTCGAAAATGGTCAGCCGGTAGAATACGGAGAGAGACTCTTTGCTATTCGACCGCGTTGACTAACTAAACCATGTTCAGAAAAATACTCGTCGCCAATCGTGGAGAAATAGCCCTCAGGATCATCCTGTCGTGTAAAGAGCTGGGTATTAAGACGGTGGCGATTTTCTCCGAGGCCGACCGTCATGCCCTGCATGTTCGCTTTGCGGACGAAGCCGTTTGTATTGGGCCTCCAAAGAGTACCGATAGCTATTTGAACATTCCCAATGTGATCAGCACTGCGGAACTCTTAAATGCAGACGCGATACATCCCGGATATGGGTTTTTGTCTGAGAGCGCTTACTTCGCAGAAGTTTGCGAAGCAAGCCGCATCAAGTTCATCGGACCTTCCTCGGAAGCTATTCGTTTGATGGGCGACAAGGCGCGGGCTCGGACGGAAATGAATCGGTTCGGGCTGCCGGTTTTGCCTGGAAGCGACGACGCCGTTCATACAGAAAAAGAGGCGATCGCGACTGCCGAAGCCATCGGATACCCCGTTATCATCAAAGCAGTAGCCGGCGGGGGCGGCCGTGGAATGCGTGTTGTGCAGAATCGCGGTGAACTGTTGGCGTCCCTGAAAACCGCCCAGGCCGAAGCGGCGAACGCGTTTGGAGTCCCCCACTGTTATATCGAGAAATTCATCGAAAGAGCTCGCCATATCGAGTTTCAAATTATGGCGGACGAATACGGCAACGCCATACATCTTGGCGAACGCGAGTGCTCGATTCAGCGTCGTCACCAAAAACTTATTGAGGAATCTCCTTCCGTTCTCATGACGCCATCGTTGCGTGAGGAAATCGGAAGCCGCGTTGTACAAGCGATCAAGGAAGTCGGGTATTCGAATGTGGGCACCCTTGAATTCCTCGTTGATGACCGCAAGAATTTTTATTTCATGGAAATGAACACCCGAGTCCAGGTGGAGCATCCGGTAACCGAAATGGTGACCGGTTTCGATATCATCCGAGATCAAATCCTGATTGCGGCCGGCGAGCGATTGCCGCACAAGCAGAGCGATGTTCAGTTTCGTGGGCACGCGCTCGAATGCCGAATCAATGCTGAAGATCCTGGAACTCACAAGCCTTCACCTGGAAAAATCACTGCATGGCATGCCCCAGGTGGTCCGGGCGTTCGTATGGATACGGCTGCGTATGCAGAGTACGTCATCCCTCCTTATTACGATTCTCTGATTGCTAAACTGATTGTGCACGGTTCAACGCGCGACGAGGCGATCCGGCGTATGGATCGTGCGCTGGACATGTTCGTACTGGAGGGCGTGAAGTCCACAATCCCGCTGCATCGGCAGATCCTACGGAATCCTGACTTCCTCAAAGGCGATATCTACACGAAATTCCTTGAACACTCCCAAGATCGACGTGCTCGCGCTGCTGAAATCGCATGAAGCCGCTCCCGCGGCTATATACGTTTGCGGATGCGTCTTTTGGTGATCCGGTTCGTTTGGCCGAAGCCTTGTTGAATGCTGGGGCCCGCATCATCCAAGTGCGGAACAAGAGGGGTAGCGTCCGGGAACTTCTCGAACAGGTCGAGCGTATCCTTTCATTTGCTCCACGCGGTGTGGAGATCATTGTGAACGATCGAGTGGACGTGGCCCTGATCTCGGGCGCTGGCGGTGTGCACCTTGGACAGGACGACGTGCCTCCGGTCGAAGCCCGGCGGATTCTCGGTCTGGATCGCATGATTGGGTTTTCGACCCACAATCTGCAACAAGCCATGCGAGCAGAGAAGCTTCCGGTGGACTATGTTGCCGTTGGACCGATTTTCTTGACGGCGACGAAGGAGAAGCCTGATGCGGTGGTCGGGCTGGAAAATCTCAGTGCGATTTGCCAGGCGATCCGCAAACCGGTTGTCGCCATCGGAGGAATCAAGTTAGAAAATGCAGAGGATGTATTGAAGGCCGGAGCCACTTCGGTAGCCGTGATTAGCGATGTGCTAAGTGCGCCAGATGTTGCGTCACGAGTGCAAAGCTGGATTGAACGATTGAACGCGTTTCAAGCTCATTGAGGGCAGAGGGGTCAGACCCCAGGTAGCCTTCTAGACCGCGCACTTGGCAGAACACGATGGCGAAATCGCTAGATCTTTACTTGATTTCCACACGGGGCCGTCGCTCTGTTTTATTCAGCCCGTCCGACGTGCTCGCAAATATTGAGTCACAATCCACCGACCGGGTCCGGCAATTGATCGAATGGTTATCGCGCCGGCAAACGCGTATTTTCTCGTGGATCGGCCGGGGGGTTCGATCTCTTCACGATTACTACACGAGGCTGGAAGACAAGATTGATCCCGTCGAGCGCGTCCTCAAGACGATGGCATCCGCCGATCGGTATGTCGTTTATGCCCGTGATCGGGAAGCATTTCAACGCACACTGAAGCAGCAGCGCTGGAAACATATATTTTGGTTCTCAATTGATTTCCTGATCACGGGCGTTGTTATTGTGTTTACCCCGTTTTTAGCTCCCATTCCCGGCCCGAATTTATTTTTTTACTACCCCTTCCTGAGATTGCTGAGCCACTACCGCGCTATTCTGGGAGCCTTATCGGGACTGCGTTCCAGTGATATTCAGTTTAAAGACTTGCCTGAATTGCGCGGTCTCGAAGACAATCTTCCAGGCTTGACCCGATTTCTAGAGAGGATGGACTGATAACATTGTTTAAGTTCAAAAGCATCATCCCGCCGATGGCAACGCCTTTCGATGAGACGGGTGCCATCCGATACGATTTCTTCGAAAGGAACATCGAGAAGTACCTCGAAGCCGGTATCGAGGGCTTTCTCGTTCTGGGATCCAATGGCGAATCGGTGTACCTCGAACACTCCGAAAAGTTAAAGCTCATTGAAGCCGCACGTAGACGTGTTCCTTCATCAATGACGCTGCTAGCCGGGACCGGCCTCGAATCGACGCAAGCAACAATCGATCTGACAAAAGAAGCAGCCGACCGCGGCGTCGACGCGGTTCTTGTCAAGAACCCGTTCTATTTCAAAGCTCAGATGACGTTTGATGTGTACATGGCGCATTACACTGCGGTTGCCGATGCTTCGCCCATACCCATCATTATTTATAACGTTCCAGTTTTTACCGGTGTGCCTCTGCAGTCGAGCCTCGTGATTGAGCTCTCGAAACATCCCAATATCCGAGGCCTGAAGGATAGCTCTGGCGATGCGAAAACCGTCTCAGAGGTTGTTTGGAACACGGAACCTGGCCGGTTCGGTGTCTTATCGGGTTCCGCGCCGACCCTGTTGCCGTTGTTGGTTGCGGGCGCGCGCGGCGGAATCGTTGCGCTGGCCTGCGCAGCACCGAGACAATGCCTCGGGCTCTATCGCGCGTTCGCCGCGGAGGATTATAAAAAAGCTGGAGATATTCAAAGAATCATCGCGCCGTCGGCGGGAGCAGTTACCGGAAAATATGGGATCGCCGGGTTGAAGGCTGGGATGGAGTTGGAGGGATTTCAGGCTGGTTTGCCAAGGCGGCCCTTGCTGCCGTTGAAACCGGAGCAACGCGAAGATCTGGCGCAGATCTTTCGAAGGATGAATAGCGACTTAGCAGAAATTTCATGATGCGGATTCCCTTCGGAAGTTTGCCCTCAATGTCGGCGCTTTTCCTCGATTACGTTACCGAGTGGACGCGTCTTCGCAAGTTCTACTCGCAACCGTATTCGCCCGAGTCGATTGCTGCCTTTGCCCGTCAACGACCCGCGCTCGGTGCCGCGCACCGGGAACGCCTTTGCGGATCGCTCACGGGCGACCCCACGTCCATTCAAAAGCTGGCGGCTGGAGCCGTTACCATCATCACCGGCCAACAGCCCGGACTGTTCACCGGACCCAACTACACGATTCTGAAAGCCATCACGGTCATCAAACTGGCCAAGGCGCTAGACGGCCTCGGAGTGCCTGCCGTGCCAGTGTTCTGGGTTGCAGCGGAGGACCACGATTATCAAGAAATCGAATCTGCGTCAGTCCTCGATAGAGATGGCGGATTGCTGCACGTTCGTATCGATCTTTCGAATCCCGATTCTTCGCCCGTAGGTTGGCTTACGCTGGGTGGTGATGTGCCCGACGCGCTTTCGAAATTCCTGGCCGGTCTGCCCAATTCAGAGTTTCAACCTGAAGTTCGGCAGGTTATGGAATCTTACAGACCAGGTGTTTCGCCCGTAGATGCCTTCTTATCGGCAATGGCGAAACTCTTCGAAGGTACCGGACTCGTTTTCGCGAATCCACTTGAGCCCGAGATTCGTAAGCTGGCCCACGCAACGTTGGTTCAGGCGGTACGTCAAAACTCCGAAATTCGAGCGGCGGTCGTTGCGCGGAGCCGTGCACTCTCCGACGCCGGGTACCACGAGCAAGTGAAAGTCGACGATAACTTTACAGGTCTGTTTGCGTACCGCGGGAAATCTCGTCGAGCTCTTCGCCCAGAAGAACTTAAAGATGACATACCTCTAAGCGCTAACGTTCTGCTCCGTCCGGCAATGCAGGATGCGATCTTCCCCACTGCGGCTTACGTCGGCGGCCCTGCTGAAGTCGCATACTTCGCGCAAGCCGGCGCCGTGTACGAGGTATTTCGCCGGCCG
>Ga0126369_10000625_pt1 | contig 23305 bp, 19 predicted proteins | sample PanSoiMetaPlot_1_FD_109646 | JGI IMG/M metagenome (GOLD analysis project Ga0126369, IMG submission 109646) | Tropical forest soil microbial communities from Panama - MetaG Plot_1 | ecosystem: Environmental > Terrestrial > Soil > Tropical forest > Bulk soil | place: Panama | collected 2016-02-17
TCCCTGAAGTCCACCAGGGCGAGGCCGTCCCGCCGAACCACGACGGCGTCGGCGGTCACGCCCGCCATCGCGCCCGTTCCGTGGAGCGGGTAGCGCGCCGCCACCGGGCCGGCGACCTGGCCCTGGCTGGAGGGCCCAGACGGCGGCGATACGTGGCCGAGGCCCACGCCGGCCAGCGTGCCCAGAACGAAGGCGGCTGCGGCTGCGGCGAGTCCGAGCAGGACGCCCCTCGGCGGCGGAGGGAGGCGTCGCCGTCGCTCGAGCGCAGGGATCGGCAGCGGCCTCGATCGCGGCGGGGCATCCGGGCGGACCGCTGCGACTGCGGCCAGCACGCGCCCACGCAGCCGGGTGGGGGGTTCGACGGGATCGGGCTCCATCGGCAGAACCGCAACCCCCCTCGCCAGCCTCGCCGCCAGGGCACGGCAGCCGGCGCACCCCTCGAGGTGGAGCATGAGCTGCTGGCGCTCCTCGGCGGTGACGGACCCGAGCACCAGTGCTGGGATCGCGCTCGCCAGTTCGTCGTGCTCAGTCGCCATCGATCAGTCCCCTGCCCTGCAGGTAGGAGCACAGTTTCTCCAGGCCCAATCGCGTGCGGCCCTTGATCGTGCCCAGCGGCGCGTCGACCATACGGGCGATCTCCTGCTGCGAGTAGCCGCCGTAGTACGCCAGCTCGATGGCCTGTCGCTGCTCTCCTGGCAGCGAGCGGAGGGCGACTCGCACCGCGTCCCGTTCGAGCGACTGGGAGACCTCGCGCCAGGGGTTGGAGCCCTCGCCCTCGGCCCGGACCTCGACCTGAAGCTCCATTTCCGAGCGTTCGTGCAGCGAGCCCCGCAGATGATCGATTGCGCAGTTGCGGACCACCGTCAGCAGCCAGGTGCGAAGGGAGCCCCGGCGGGCATCGAAGGAGGCGGCCCGCTTCCACACTCGCACGAAGGCATCCTGCACAACGTCCTCTGCTCGGCCCGGGTCACCGAGGATCCGGATCGCCAGCGAGTAGGCGACACGGCCATATCGCGTGAAGAGCACGTCGACGGCGTCGATCTCGCCGGCGACGAGGGCGGCGACCAGCTCGGGATCGCTCCGCTCACTCAGCGCCCGCTTGCTCGGCGTCATCCGCAGGTTCCTACGGGTGCCGATGTGCCATCGGATCAGTCCTCTGCACCTTCGCGAGCATTCTGCTCCGGCGCGCACTCGCCGGCGGATCGTCAGCCGCGCCAGTCCAGCTCCGTCACGACCCCGCCGGTGATGATCACCCGGTTCGGAAGGGACTGGTCATCGGTCCAGATCCGCCAGGCGCCGGCGCGGAGCGCCGGATACACCGCGGCGTAGAACGTCCGGCCGACCAAGCGCCGCAGAAGCACCCCGGTGTGGGTCCGTCGTCCCTCGTCTCCGGCCGGGCTCACCTCGATCTCCCGGCCGGCAAGGGCCGGCGGCGTGTACAGCACCAGGGCCCCGACGTCATCGCCGATATCGAGCACCACGCTCACTGCATACCTCCCCAGTGGCGGAGCCGGCGGCAGTCCGCCGCCGCCGGGCTCCACTGAATGACCTCCCGGCTACGAGGACGGGTGATCGAACCCGTCGTTGGGCACCCCCAGGTAGGGGAAGCTGGAGAGGAATGCGACGGGGTTGCTGGCCGGCGTCAGGCCATCCGTCAGCGCACCGGCAGCCGCGTCGGGCGTGAACGAGCGGTCGACCAGCGGGAACGTGACGCCTGCCACCGCGCGCAGCTCGATCGCCACGACGTCGTCCTGGACCCGGCGACCGTTGGGGAAGCCCGCAGGATCACCGCCGAGAAGCCCGAAGATGCTCGGCTTCCTTGCCGGCGGGATGGCCAGGTTCAGGCGGAGCATGTCGGCCGGCGTCTGACCGGTGAAGTTCTGGAAGCCGGGCACCAGCCCTGCCGGAAGCCCGGTCAGCAGGATCGCGACCAGGTCGGCGCGGGCGGCTCCGAGCGCGGCCAGGTGCGGAAAGACGTTCGGGTACAGGACCGGCAGCAGTCGCGCCAGCTCCGGTTGCTGAACGAACTGCAGGAACCGCCGGTCCTCATTCGGCGGGAGCGAGTTCCAGAGGTCCTTGCGGCCCATCGGCACGATGACCTCGTTGAAGAGCGGGTTGCCCAGCCGGGAGACCTGCACCCACGGCCCCGACAGGACCTCGTCGTCCTCGTCCTGCCGGATGAGCACCCGGCGCCGGCTGGCGGCGCCCCAAACCCCGACGACGGCCCGCGGGTCGTGCACGTCGGTCGGGATGGAGCCATCGCGGGTGAGGTGCTGCTTCGGGACCTGGATCGCGATGGTGTGGACGTTGAGGCCCTTCGTCGCGTCCACACCGGGCGCGGCGGGGGACGGGATCAGGTGCAGGTTCTCGAACGGCCGCAGGTCGGCGAGGTCGAAGATCGAACCGAGGTCGACGAAGAAGCCCTCGTCCCGCTGGCCGGCGAACACCGTCTCGCCCGTCCGCAGACGACTGACGGCGGCCTGGGCCAGCGCCGCATAGCCGGGGGTCGAGCGAGGACCGATGTTGCACGGTGGACAGGGCACGTCCTCGGCCAGCACGGTCTCCCGCCCGGCGCGCACCTGGGCGACCGAGTAGAACTGGCGCCGGTTCCAGTTGGGACTGTCGAGCGAGGTGATCGGGCCGGTGTTGTAGAGGAACGAGTCCGGGTTGCGGACTCGGGTCGCGAACCTGAAGCGGTAGGTGACGTCGGGCTCGGCATCGCCGTCGTTGTCGACGTGGATCTCGTACAGCACGTCGTCGCCGAACTCGTAGAAGTTGGGACCGCCGGCCGGGCCCTCGAGCGGGATGTAGTTCGTGATGAGGGTCACCGTGTCCGGCCGGTCAGGGCTGACGAAGGCGTAGGTATCGGTGTTGTCCGCGACCGGGTCCTTCGAAATCTCGGGCGCTTCGCGATGGGATGACATCGCGTCACCTCCCGACCTGGGCGGCGGCGCCGACCAGCCGCCCGACCAGGTCCCGGTCTCGGTAGATTCTCTCGCTGGTCCCCACCATCAGCGCGACCTCGGCACTGCCGGCGTCGCGCACCATCAGGACGATCGGCTCCGCGTGCGGCCCAGAGCTTGCGCCGGATCCTGCTGCTCTCGACACCAGCTCCGCGCCGCCCACCACGGCAGCCGCGGCACCGGCGACGCCCAGCGACGTGTACGTCAGGAACCGACGACGTGTGAGCTCCGCCATTCCTTTGTCTCCCGGTCGCCTTCCGGTGGCGACCTCACCCTCACGAATCGACGGCATCGCCAGCGCTGGCCGGCCTGTTGGCCCATCCCTCGATACGTGGGTCACGCCCGGGGTGGATCACGAGACGTGGTCGGACCGCTGAAACCCTGCAGCGCCGGCGCGGGCCTTTGGCGATTCTTAAGCGGCAGGTACTACACCCGCTGGTGCGATCGCGCCCGGCGGTCGCCGCAGCAGCTCTCCCAACCAGAGTGAGGACACCTTTGATGAGCCTTCCCCGCGACGCGCTGTGAACGCACACAGGATCCGGCTCGAGCCCGAAGCGGTCTCCGTGGAGCCCGGACGGGAGGCGACCTGCACGGTCCGCATCTGGAACACCGGTGACGTCGTCGGCGCGTTCGCGGTCGAGGTGCTCGGCGCCGCGGCCGCATGGACCGAGGTCGAGCCGGCCACGGTCTCGCTCTTCCCAGGCTCCAACGGCGTCGCGCGGCTGATCTTCAGGCCACCGCGCACCGCCGACGCGCCTGCCGGCTCGCTGCCCTTCGCCGTCCGCGTGCGGTCGCGCGGCGCCGATGTGGCCACGTCGGTCGTGGAGGAGGGCGCGCTGGACGTCGCACCCTTCACGGAGCTGACAGCAGAGCTGCTCCCGCGGACATCGCGTGCCCGCTTCACGGGCCGACATCGGGTCCGGTTGAACAACGTCGGCAACACCGCGATCACGGTCCAGCTGGAGGGTTCCGACCCGGAGCAGGCGGTCGCCCTGAAGTTCTCGCCGCGAGCGCTGCGGGTGCCGGCCGGCGGGGTGGCCGGCGTCGGCGTGCAGGTCGCCTGCACGCAGATCGCGTGGTTCGCCGACCCGAAACAGTGGGCGTTCCAGGTGACCGCCCAGGCCGCGGACGCCGCCCCGGTCCGGATGCAGGGAGCGCTGGAACAGCGCCCGCTGATCGGCCGCTTCACGCGCCGCGCGATCCTCGTCGGCGCCGTCGCGCTGGCTGGTCTCGGCATCCTGCACTTTGCGGGCGCCCAGATCCAGTCGGTCGCCGCGAGCCTGATCTCGGGCAACCGCACCGCACAGGCGTCCGGCGCCCAGCCCGGGGGCGGCGCCGCCTCGCCGATCCCCCAGACCTCTCCCACCGCGTCGCCGTCGGCCACGCCCTCGAAGGGCACCACGGGCGCCGCCGGCGGGCCGGGCATCGGCGCCAGCGGTGTAGGGACGCCGGCGATGGTGGTGGGGACGGCGTGCGCGGGGAACTCGATCTCGTTCAGCGCTCCGAACGCGGCCCAGCTCATCCCGAATCTGGCCGTGGCGTTCGACAACGGCGCTGTGGGCCGCACCGCGCTGGTCGACCTGAGCGCCAACCTGGGCGTCGACGCCGACGCCCAGGTCCTGGTCGCCTACTCGGTCGACGGCGGCCAGGCCCAGGAGAACGCGTTCGGCCCCGCCAACTTCGCCGACGTGCAGGAGTACTACGAGGCCCGCGCGGTCACCGCCGTGATCACGCTGAGCCCGGGCCAGCACACCATCGCCGCCGTCTGGCGGATCGCCGGCGCGGCCGGCAAGGCCGCGCACATGGACGCGCGCTGCCTCACCGTCAGGAGCGTGGACGCGGGCGCGCCGGTTGACGCCAGCCCGATCGTCGCCGGCGCCAGCTGTGCGGGCAACGCGATCGCGTCGAGCGCGCCCAACGGGGCCCAGGCCATCGCCGGCCTGGCCACCACCATCAACAACGGCACCGCGTCGCGGCGAGCGGTTGTCACGATCAGCGCCAACGTAGCCGTAGACATCGACGCTCAGGTGCTCGTGGCCTACTCGGTGGACGGCATCGTGCCGCAGGAGAACGCGTTCGGACCCGCCAACCTCGCCGACCACCAGGAGTACAGCGAGGGCCGCGAGGTGACCGCGGTGATCCCGCTGGGCCCGGGCACCCACACCATCACCCCGTACTGGCGGGTCAGCGGCGCCGCCGGCAGGACCGCGTCCATGGACAGGCGCTGCCTGTCGGTCGAGAGCGCGACCAACGCCGCGCCGGCCGCCGCCGCCTGCGCGGGCGGCTCCGTCTCGACCACCGCGTCGAACGGGGCCCAGCCGATGCCGGGCATGACGGTCGCGGTGAACAACGGCTCGGCCGGCCGCGCGGCGCTGCTGACCCTGAGCGCCAACCTCAGCGTCGACGTCGACGCCGAGACCCGGCTTGCCTACTCGGTGGACGGCGGGCCGGCCCAGGAGAACGCGTTCGGACCCGCCAACCTCGCGAACCATCAGGAGTACAGCGAGGGAAGGGCGGCGACGGCCGTGATCCCGCTGCGGCCCGGCAGCCACACGATCACCGCCTACTGGCGGGTGAGCGGCGCCGCTGGCAAGACGACCGCGATGGACGAACGCTGCCTCACGGCGGAGGGCGTCGCCGGCTGACGGCGACGCTGCGCGCGCGCATGCCGTGCCCCTCGGGCGGTCGTGCGGCCTTTGGCGATCTTTAAGCGGTCATCGCCAGGCTACCTGTCGCCGCACGCGGCAGACCTGGACCAGCAGCCGGCCGAGCAGTTTGGGAGGCGAATCAGAGGATGAAGTTTCCGGCCCTGCCCCGATGGACCGGGATCGCCGCCGCGGGCGGGATCCTGGTCGGCGTCGCCGGCGTCGGAGCGGACGTGCTGCTGCACGCTCGGCCCGTGCTCCATGTGGCGTCCTCGGCTCAGGAGTGCGTCAACGCGCCCGATCACGTGGCGACCCTCTTCAGCGACGACCAGAGCACGGCCATCCGGATCTCCAACCTCGACTACTCGGACCTGCGCGTCCTCCGCGTCGAGCCGGCTGCGTCCCTGCCCGGCATGTTCAACTCGCTGCTCGCCCTGTCCAGCGACTCCCGGCGCCTGGCCTACGTCACGGCGGACGACGAGCTGATGGACAACGCCCGTATCCAGTACATCGACGTGGGCGGCCCCGCGACGGTGCATCCCCTGGCCCAGGTCCACGGCCTGGCCCCGGTCCGCCCGGCCTGGTCGCCACAGGCAGACGAGCTGGCCTACGTCATCGGCCGCGCGCTGTCGGCCTTCCGGCCGGCGGGGTTCGAGGTCTGGACCGTGCGCGCCGACGGCAGGCAGGCCCCGCAGAAGGTGACGGACCTGCCGCTGGATGTGTTCGCCCACGGCCACTCGGCGTCGCTGTGCTTCACCGCCGCCGGCCAGGTCGGGCTGCTGGAGGGCGTGGAGTCGGCCTCGGGCCCGCCCGGTCCCTCGCCGCTGACCGGCCCGGCCAGCGCGGCGCGCACCGAGACGCAGTCGCCCAGCCCGTCGACGCGGCCCGGATCGCCATGCGGCGTCCCCGTCTTCAGCCAGAACGACCCCTCCTGGCAGAGCACGATCATGCAGCTCGGGGGCGACCCCATCGGCGGCTTCGGCTGCGCCCTGACGTCCACCACGATGCTGCTGAACTACTACGGCGCCGTGCTCTCCCCGGCCGACCTGAACGCGTGCCTCGGCTCGGCCGCCGACCCGATCATCTGGCAGACGGCGCCGGGCTGCACGAGCGGCAGGGTGCAGGGCGGCACGCGGATGGACTTCGGCTGGGACCAGCTGGACTCCTACCTCAAGGCGGGGAAGCCGTCGATCGTGGGCCTGCTGCGGGGCCAGACGGGCTCGCACTTCGTGGTCGTCACGCAGGGCGGTGGGGGCGAGGCCGACGACTACTCGATCACCGACCCCTGGGACGGCAGCACGACCAAGACGCTGGGCTCCTACACGAACGTCGGCTACAACCCGGTGTGGATCGTCAGCTACGACGGCCCCGGCAAGAACTGCGGGCGGCTGGTGCCGGCCACGCCCGCGGTCCGGGGCGTCCACGACGGTGGGGTCTACAACCGCGGGGTGACGCTCGCGGTGCCGCCCGGCGGTTCGTGGAGCACGACGGTGCAGCCAGTGACCAGCGGCGGCGGTACGCCGATCCCATCCCCGTCGGCCACGCCGACGCCATCCGGGACTCCGACGCCGGCCGCCTCGGGGGCGGCGCCCGCGGCACCGGCGACTCCGACCGCGGCCCCGCCGGTCAGGGGGCCTGGCGTGGTGCACATCCACCCGGGCGGGAAGTTCACGGTGACCGACGAGGGCGTCTACCTGGTCATCTCCTGCAGCGGGTCGTCGCCCCGCTGCAGGATCGTGAAGTTCACGATCGACCGCACTCCGCCCGTCATCACGCTGCACCCGCTGAACGTGCACGCGGGCCCGATCCACGCGCTCGCGTTCCGGCCCATGGCCACGCCGACCGGGATCGTGCTGGACCGGCCGGGCCAGCTGCGCCTGGGGGCGGCGGACACGCTGAGCGGCGTCGCCCAGGTGGACTACAGCCTCGACGGCTCGGGCTGGACGCAGATCTCGAACGACGTCAACTTCTACCCGACCCTGGCCATCCCGACGGTGGGGCCGCACAGCGTCTCCATCAAAGCGACAGACCTGGCGGGCAACGTGGCCGAGCTGGACGACCAGACGTTCGAGGTCGTGAACTCGGCGCCGAGCCCCAGCCCGTCGCCGACCCCGAGCCCGACGCCCACGGCCGGGCAGCAGTCGACCGCGTCCGCACCCACCCAGGCCCCGACGACCGCGCCCACCACGCCGGCCACAGCCACCCCGACGCCCACTCCGGTCCCGACCACGCCCTCGCCTCCCTTCAGCGCCTCGGCCATCGTCAGCCCGCCCAGCGCGACCTCGTTCAACTGCCCGTCAGGAGTGACCTTCACGTTCACCGGCACGATCACCTACACCAGGAGTGCTGCCATCCAGGTCCAGTACCAGTGGCTGCGGAGCGACGGAGCCATCCAGACCACGCAGACCTTCGTGTCCTTCGGCGGACCGGGCTCCCAGCAGGTGCAGGTCACCTGGACGCTGTTCCCGTCGCCCCCCGCCACGTTCAACGGCTGGGAGCAGGTGGAGGTCATGACGTCCCCGCCGGTCCTGTCCAACCAGGCCAACTTCACCCTGACGTGCCAGGCCGGCACGTGAGCTGACGTCTCACGCCTCAACTCGCCCTTCGGTTCCGGACATCCGCCGGCGGCTCAGCCCAGCCGGGCGGCGCGGGAGTGCAGATAGCGCCGCCGGGCAGGGTTGACCGCGCCCCGCGCCGCTTCCAGGTAGGAGGCCCGGGCGCCCTCACGATCGCCGGCCATCTCCAGCAGGTGCGCGCGCACGCCGTGCAGCCGGTGGTCCTGGGCGATTCGCTCGTCCGCCTGGAGGCCGCCCAGGAGCTCGAGCCCCCGCTCCGGGCCCTGGGCCATGGCCACCGCCACCGCGTGGTTCAGGGCCACCACCGGGTTGTCGGACATGCCCATCAGGAGCTCGAACAGCGCCACGATCTGCGGCCAGTCGGTCGCGTCCGCGTTCGGCGCCTCGTCGTGGACCGCCGCGATGGCCGCTTGAAGCTGGTATGGCCCGGTCGGACCGCGGGGCAGCGCCTCGGTGATGAGCGCGACGCCCTCGGCGACCTGGTCGGCATTCCAGAGGCGCCGGTCCTGCTCGGCCATCGGGACCAGGTCGCCGTCGGGCCCGGTCCGCGCCGCGCGGCGCGCGTCCGTCAGCAGCATGAGGGCCAGCAGTCCCGCCACCTCGGCGTCGTCGGGCAGGAAGCCGTGCAGCATGCGCGCGAGCCGGATCGCCTCGGTCGCCAGCTCGGCGCGGTGCAGCTCCGGGCCCGACGTGCTCGCGTACCCCTCGTTGAAGATCAGGTACAGCACGTGGAGCACCGCGGCGAGCCGTTCTGTCCACTCCGGAGCCGAGGGCATGCGAAAGGGGATGCCGCTCGCCTTGATGGCCTGCTTGGCGCGGGTGATCCGCCGGGTCATCGTCGCCTCGGGCACGAGGAAGGCGCGCGCCACCTCCGCCGTGGTGAGGCCGCCGACGGCACGCAGCGTGAGCGCGATCTGGGAGGCCGCCGACAGCGACGGGTGGCAGCACATGCACAGCAGGATGAGCGTGTCGTCCGAATCCGCGGTCGCCCGGTCGGCGGCCGGGGCGAGCCATTCCTCGGGCAGCATGCGCTGGACGACGGCGTTCTCGCGGCGCTGGCGAGCCTGCTCGCTGCGCAGGAGATCGGTCAGCCGGCGCGAGGCGACCGTGATCAGCCAGGCCCGGGGATTGGCGGGAATGCCGTCCTCCGGCCACCGGGTGGCGGCCGCGAGAAGGGCCTCCTGGGTCGCATCCTCGGCGGTGTCGAAGTGCCCGTACCGGCGCACCACCGCGCCGAGGGCCTGCGGCGCCAGCCGCCGGAGCAGGCCCTCGATCTCGGTTTCGGGCATGAGCAGCTAGGGCTCCAGGTCGTCCCGGGACTCGATGATGGGCCGCACGTCCGCGAATGCCCGGGCGACCACTTCCGATGGCCCCGGACAGGCGGACAGCCTGACCGCGATCGCGGTCGCCCGGTCGAAGCTCTCGCACTCCACGATCCAGTAGCCGGCAAGGACCTCGGTGGTCTCCGCGAACGGGCCGTCCGTCACCACCGGGGCGCCGGCCCTCGTCTGCAGGCGCCTGGTGTGGACCGGGGGCGCCAGGGCGCGCGTCTCCACGAGCTCGCCGGACTCGTTCAGCTCACGGTTGAAGGCCTCCATGAAGGCCCCCATCGCCGCGAAGTCCTGGGGCGACCAGGCCGTGTCGCCGGACGGCCTCCCCGCCATGGCGTCGTAGTCCTGCTGCGAGGCGTAGGTCAGGATCATGTACTTCATGGTGTCTCTCCGAACGGCACTCCGCAGTGCCTCTCGCAGGGGACGTCGGAGCGGGCCTCCCGCACCGGACACCGGTCACGGATTCTGGCCCACCCACCTATGGTGGGTCCGCGCCGCCGGCCGGCGGCGAGCCCCGATCACGCCGGACGGAACGTCGCGGCCACCATGTACCAGTCCGTGCTCACGTTGAGCGTGAAGCTGCCGTCCTGCGGACCCGCCGCCCCCACCGGTATCGCTTCCATGGACGCCGACCCGCTGCCGTTCTGGACGGCGAGCGTGAACGGGACGTTCTGACTGCTGCCCTCGACGATCGGCGCCGGCTGGCCGCCCGTGATCAGACCGCCGACGACCAGCTCCCCCGCCGGCACCGCCGGAGTCGAGCCCGAGTCCGCCGCCGTGCCCGTGCCCGAGGCCACGGCCGTCTGGTCCAGCGAGCCGGACGTTGCCACGTTCGCGAACTCGGCGACCGCTCCGGGGAGGAACGCGGGTGCGGGAGCCGAGATCGTCACCGTCAGGCCTGACGGCGCGGCGGCCGAGTTTTCGCGGTAGTAGAGGGTGATGTCGCCGGCGCCGTTGGTGAACTGCTCGGACACGGACCTGGTCCACGCGCCGTTGATGTCGTCGGAGACACTGACCTGTCCGGCCACGTCGTACTGGGCGAACCAGCCGACCAGGAGGTCGCCGGCGGCGACCGCCTGCGGCAGGACGAGCGTCATGGACGCCAGCCGCGTCCCGGGTGAGCCGGCGGCCCCCTGGACGAACTGCGGCGAGCGCCCCGGCGTCGTCACCGGGACGCCCGACGACTGGGCGGAGTGGTTCCCCGCGGCGTCGAACGCGTCGACCGCGTACGAGTACGTCGTCGCGGGCGCCACCGTCGTGTCGGTGAACGACGTCCCTGCGGTCGTGGCGATCGACGCGCCGTTCCGGTACACCGTGTAGCCCGTCACCTGGACGTCGTCCGTCGAGGCGCTCCAGGCCAGGCCCACGCTGGTCGCCGCCACGCCGGTCGCGTGCAGGCCGCCCGGCACCATCGGCGGCTGCGTGTCCGCGCCGGATGCGGGGCTGAAGGCCGCGACGACGGCGTACCAGTCCGTCGATGCGCCCAGCGTCGCCGCCCCGTGCTGAGCGCCGGCCGCCCCGGCGGCCACGTCCTCGTCGAACGCCGAGCCGCTCGATGTCTGCGAGCGCGCGGTGAAGGGCACTCCCTGCGTCGCGCCGGCGGATGCCGAGCTCGGGTTGCCGCCGGTGACGAACGACGCGAACACGAGGCGGCCGGCCGCGACCGCGGCAGTGGCCCCGCTGTCGACCGCCGTCCCGACGCCCCGCGCGGCCGCCATCTGCTCGAGCGGGCCCGCGACCGCGACGCCCGAGTACTCGGCGATCGTGCCCTGGTAGTAGGACGGGGCCGCTGCCCGCACGGTCACGGTCACGCCGGCCGCGGCTGCCCTGGAGTTGGCGAGGTAGTACAGGGCGATGTCGCCAGTGTCGTTCGAGAACGCCAGCGACGCAGGTCCGCGTGTCCACGCGCCGTTCACCGCGTCGGAGACCTGGACCTGGCCCGCCGCGTTGTACTCGGCGAACCAGCCGACCAGCAGGTCACCGGCGCCGACCGGGCCCGTCATCGCGACGCCGGTCGAAGCCTGGCGAGAACCGGTCGCGAACGCAGTGCCCTGGACGATGGCCGGCGCTCCGGCAGCGGCCGCGTTCCTGGCCGGCGCGATCGACCAGGCGGCCACGGCAGCGAGCCCGGCGGCGAGGACGGTCACCGGGACGCGGCGGGCGCGGCTCCCGCCCGAGCCGCTCGGCTGCAGCGACCGCCGCGCCTCCTCGAGCTCGGGCGGGTCGGCGAACCGCCGGCGGCCGGCGGCCGTCGCCAGGATCAGCCAGACGGTACGGGCGACGATCCGGAGGTCGTAGACGGGGCCGCGGCGGCGCAGGTAGACCCGGTCGAGCGCCAGCTTGATCGGGAGGAGCCGGGACGCATACGCCGCGTCCGGGTCCGGGCCGTCGAGCATGGCCTCCCCGGCCGTGTAGTTGTACAGGCTGCCGGGACTGGTGAGCCCCGGCGCCACGTCGAGGGTCCGCAGGTCCTCGGCGGTGTAGTGGTCCGCGACGATGCGGGGGTCCTCCGGGCGCGGGCCCACGATCGACATCTCCCCGCGCAGCACGTTGACGAGTTGGGGCAGCTCGTCGATCTTCGTGCGCCGCAGCACGGAGCCGAGCGGTGTGACGCGGCGGTCGTGACGCGCCGTGACCGCGGCGCCACCGCGGCGTGCGTCCACACGCATCGTGCGGAACTTGAGCATGTCGAACTGCCTCCCCCGGCTGCCGGCGCGCCTGGCCCGGTAGATGGCCGGACCCTCGCTGGACGCCCTGATCAGCACCCCCACGACCGCCAGCACCGGGCTCAGGGCGAGGAGCGCCGCTCCGGACACCACCACGTCAATCGCGCGGCTCAGCATGGCGAACCACCCTCCTGATCGTCATGAAGACCTCGGCGGCCTCCAGGCAGGCCTGGACGCCCCACGCGTGCGCCCGGTCGCGCAGAGCCTGCAGGGACCGCGGATGGGGATAGCGGCGCACCTCGCTGCGATAGCAGGCCATCGCCTCGACCTTGGTCTCGAGCGTCGAGCCGATATCGATCCACGTGTCGGGGACGAACGTCCTGGGGTAGCCCCACTCGGTACTGCTCGCCGTGTCGAACGCGTACACGGCCTCCACGCTGCTCTCGGTGGGGCGCGTGGCCACCAGCGCCGCCTGGAAGACCAGCTGGTGGTCGCGATTGACGTCGCCGCCGTGCTGGCAGTACACGGTTCGAGGCCGGACGTCTCGGACCACCTCCTCGATCCGCTGGATCACGTCGAGCTGGCAGATCGTGTCGAGCCGCTGGTCGGGGAAGCCGAGCAGGCGGACGTCGTGCACGCCCAGCCGGCGCGCGGCACAGCCCATGTGCGACCGCTGCCCGACCCCGTCGGGCCCGTAGCGGAGCGACTCGCCCTCGCAGACGATCACGCACGTCACCCGGTCGCCGGCAAGCGCGTGCAGCGCGACCGTCCCGCCGCACCCGAGGAGCTCGTCGTCGGGGTGGGCGGCGATCACCAGGACCGACTGCTCAGGCATCTTCCCAGCACCTCCCTGTCCAGAGCTGATCGCTCAGCCAGGTCCCGCCCAGCGTCTCGCCTTCGGCCTCCACCTCGAGCAGCGCGACCTGGCCGCGCCCGCACTGGACCACCTGGCCGCAGGCGTCGGACGTCGGGCTGCGGAGCGGGCCGACGACGATGCCCGGGCGAGCGCCGCGCCGGTTGCCGGGCAGCAGTGCGCAGCGCCAGATCAGCCAGCGGCGGCCGGCGAGCGTGCTGAACGCGCCCGGGTACGGGCGGGTCACCGCGCGCACCAGGTCGTAGACCTGCTGGCTCGTCTGCGACCAATCGATCCGCCCGTCCTCAGGCCGCCGGCCTGGCAGCGGTGGATCGGCGCTGACCGGCTGGGCCCGGCCGGGCCGCTCGCCGCGCAGCAGGCCGGGCAGGACCCGGAGGATCATGTCGCGGTTGGAATCGGCGACGCGCTCATAGAGCGTCGCGCAGGTGTCGTACAGACTGATCGGGAACTCGGTCTGGTCGATCAGGTCGCCTCCGTCCACCGTGTCGTTCAGCCACAGCAGCGTGTTGCCGGTCTGCGACCGGCCCTGGATGAGCGCCCAGTTGATCGGGGCCCGCCCGCGCCCCACGGGCAGGAGCGAGGCATGGGCGCCGATCAAGCCGGTCCGCACGAGGCTGCGCGCCGCGGCGCGAACCAGCTGCGTCCACCCGATCACGAAGGCGACGTCCAGGTCCAGCGAAGCCAGGGCGGACAGACCGTCCGGTCCGTTGATGTCGGCCACCTCGACGAGGGGGAGGCCCAGCTCGCGGCACAGGCCCCGGTAGTCGGCCGCGGCGCTGCGGCGGGCCGCGACCGCCGGCTGCAGCGTCACGACCCCCTCGAGCCGGTACCCGTGCGCCACGATCGCGCGCAGGGCCGACACCCCCTCCTGGTGGAAGCCGATCCAGCCCAGCCTCACGTCCTTCCGACCTCCGCCGGCGCCGGCGCCTGCAGGCTGCGTGTGACCAGCCGGAAGCAGGCGAGCAGCGCCGCCGTCGTCACGGCGTAGGCTGCGCACGACGCGACCGCCGCACCCAGCAGGCCGTGACGCGGGATCAGCAGGAGATCGAGGCAGACGGTCGTGGCCAGGCCTGCGAGCACGGCCATCGAATTGAGACCGGGCCGGCCGGTGCCGTACAGGAACGCCGTGACCACGCCGCCGAGGCCCTCTCCCACCAGGCCCACGCAGAGCAGCTGCGCGGCCAGCACCGCGGGCTGGAAGGCGGCCCCGTACAGCAGCGGGATCACGAACGGAGCCGCCAGGGCCAGCGGCGCCGCGGCCGCCACCGACAGCAGGCCGAGGCGCGGCATCAGCGCGCGCGCCTGCGCCGCCGCCGCCGCCCGGCCCACCCTGGCGAACCGCGGGTAGTACACCCAGTAGACGGCCAGGGGGGGCAGGCGCAGCAGCTCCGCATAGCGCGACGCGATCGCGTAGACCCCGAGCACGGCGGAGCCGGCCAGCGCTCCGAGCAGCAGGAAGTCCAGCCGCAGGTTGACGAGGGTCATCAGGCTGCCGGCCTGGGCCCGCGTGCCGAACGCGACGATGCGCCGCGCCAGCGGGGCGGAGAACCCGTGCGCCGACGCCAGGAAGCCCCGGCTCAGGACACGTCCCCAACCAATCGACGCGGTGGCCACGTCGCCGAGCACCAGCGCGGCCACCAGCGCCCCGCCTCCGCGGGCGCCGAGCGCCCACACCACCGCATAGGCCGGGAGGAACATCAGCTCCTCGAGCAGGATCACGAGGTTGCTCCCGGCCGGGTCCAGCTGCCCCTGTGCGCAGGCCTTGGCGGTGATGACCAGCAGCCGTGAGACGACCTTCAGCGCGGCCCAGGCCACGACCGCCAACGCCAGGTCGCGCAGGAAGACTTCGTGGATGAGCGGCGTGAGCGCTACCCACACGGCGGCACCGAGGGCACCGGAGGCCGCGACCATCGCGGCGATCGTCGGCGGGAGCTGGGCACTCTCCCGCTCGGCTCCGGCGAGGAAGTAGGAGATGGCCCCGGGCAGGCCGCCCGACAGGACGACGGCCAGCAGCCACGGCAGGAGCCGCAGGATGGCGAGGTCTCCGACGCCCGCCGGGCCGTCGAGCCGGGCGACGAGCAGCGAGGCCAGCGCCAGAGCGACGAGCGCTCCGAGCTGCGCCATCAGGTTGCCGGCGAGCGGCCGGCCGGCATCCAGCCAATGGCGGCGGACCGCGGTCACTCGGCCACCCACAGCTGATAGGCGGCCACGATCGCGAGCAGCGCCCACACGTGACGGAAGTGCAGGACCTGCTCGTTCGTGGCCAGGACCGCGACCGCGGCGACCCCGCCGACCAGCGGCGCCGTGTGGGGCACGGCCCTGCGAAATGCCGGCGGCGGCGGGCTCCGCAGGACCGCCCGCACCCGGAACGCGATCGCGCAGATCAGCATGACCAGCCCAACCCCGCCGAGGATCCCGCGCTCCACGACCGCGGCGATGTAGTCGTCGTGGGCCTCCTTCTGGTACGCGGCCTGCTGGGTCGTCAGCACCGCTTTCGTGGACCGCGGGCCCCAGCCCAGCAGGCCGCCCTGGAAGAGGAGGCCGGCTGATTCACCGATGAGGGTCTGCCGCTGCTGGACGCTGGCGTCGCTGCGTCCGATCGAGTCGCGGAGCAGGGGCACGCCGCTGTCCCGTGCCGCGCGCTGCACGCCGTCGACGGGGACGGTCGCCGCGATCGCGACTGCGGCCACCAGGATCGCGCCCGTGAACGCGACCGCCGGCACCATTCCGGACCGGCGGGCCACGTGGACCAACAGGGTGACCGCGAGCCCCGCCGACAGCCCGATCAGTCCTCCGTTCGAGCCGGTCAGGACGAGCGCCGCGACCAGCAGCAGGTACGCGGGCCAGCGCAGGAGCCGGCTGGCCAGGGCGCCGGACGCGCCGAGGACCAGGATCGACACGCAGAAGTACGTCGCGGCCAGGTTGGGGTCGCCCAGCAGCAGCGAGGCGCGCGCGCCCTCACGCGCCGTGACCCCGGCCAGCAGGTCGATGCCGGCCACGTATGCCCCCACCAGCACCGCCGCCCACACCACCGCGCTCAGGCCCCACGCGCGGACGATGACGCTCATGGCCTGCGGGGTGCGGGCCACGCTGGCCAGCGCCGCGCACCAGGCCAGGAGCACGACGTCCTGTCCGAGCTGCAGGAGGCTCAGGCCCGGGAACGGCCCGGCAAGTCCAGCGATCGCGCCGGCCGCGATCAGCGTGGCCATCGGGAGCCCGTACGGCACGTGCAGAGACGCGCGCGAGCGCGCTGCCCAGAGCAGGGTCACGACGATGCACAGCCCGATCGCGACGTCCACCGGCGAGGAGTTGCCCGGCCCGGTCGGCACGAGCACCGGCAGGAGCGCCACGCTCACCGCCGCGGCGGCCGCCACGTGGCCGGGGACCGGGAGCGTGCGGTCGTGCAGCCCTCGAGCGACTGCCCGGGTGGCGACGGCCACGTCAGCTCCCCCGGAGCTGCAGAAGCCAGACCAGGACGACGACGGCGAGGAGCAGGAGGACGAGCGCCCAGCCCGTGTCCACCATCAGCGTCAGGACCGCGCGCCGCAGGCGCCGGTGGTGCCGCCGCAGGCGCCGGTGGCGGACCGTGCCGATCTGCACCCTCTCCGCCTTCACTTCGTCTCCGCGAGCGAGCCGAAGAGCTCGAGGTGACGGCGCGCGAAGCCCTCGTGGTCGGCCGTGGCCGCGATCTCGGCCAGCCCGGCCAGGGCCGCCGGACGCCAGAGCTCCGGCGCGACGCCCAGCCGCGCCAGCCCACGGCGCAGGAAGTCGCGGAACAGATCCGGGAACCAGCCCTCTCCCCCGATCGCGTACTCGACCCCGGCTCCCCAGCGGCCTGCGCGGAGCCCCTGGTGGGCGGGCACGCGGCGGCCCGGGGCCGTGTGACGGTCGAGGTACAGGGCGTACGTCAGCGCGAACCGGACCAGGTCGCTGACCGGGTCGCCGCGCGTGGAGCCGGCCTCCCAGTCGACGACCCCCGTGACGCGGCCGCCGGTCGTCAGCAGGTTGCCGGCCCAGAAGTCCCCGTGCACGGCGGTCGGGCGCGCTGCCCGCGCCAGGAGGGCGTGGACGCGTTCCAGGCTGCTGAGCGCGCCGGTCTCCCCCGGGAAGCGCCGGCGCAGCACCTCCACCGGTGCCCCGTGCGCGTCCGGCCGCCCTGCCTGACCGGCGGTCCGGCCCTGGAACGCTGCGAGCCAGGACCCGGCGGCGTCGAAGTCGGCTCTCACCGACGATCGCGCGGCAGTGTGCCGCCAGCGGTGGTACGCCGTGAACATCGGCGAGCCGCCGACCGCGGTCACCAGGAGCGCGCAGCGGCCCTGCACGTCGAGCTCCGCCAGCGGCCGCGGAACGGTCGCTGCCAGCGGCCCGAGTTCGGAGCGCAGGAGGTCCCCGAGCAGGACCCGCTCGCGCCGGATCGCGGTCTCGGCGAGGACGGTCGTGGGCAGCTTCAGTGCGTATGCCGGCCGCCGGTGGCCGGGCCGGAAGAGGAGGACCGTCACCTTGGCGTTGGGGTCGCGGGACGTGAGCAGGAGGAGGGCTCGCAGGTCCAGCTCACCGACCCGCGCCGCCACGGCCCGGGCCAGGGCGGCCGGGCCGGGGGGCGCCGGCAGCCCGACCGCCACCCTGCCGGAGAGCGCCGCCGCGAGTGGACGCCACAGCCCCAGCGAGCCCGCGACGCGAAGCGCGAGCCCCGCCGCCGCCAGCGCCGGCGAGCGCAGGGGCAGCACCGCGAGCTCGGAGCACAGGTACGCGAGCGGCTCCGCCGCGTCCTCGACCAGGTAGCGCGGCTCGCGCAGCGACGGGATGGTCAGGTACTCGCCCTCGAGCTCGACGCCGGCCTTCCGGGCGACGCGGCGACAGCGGCGCGGCCGGCCTCGGGATGCGTCGCACAGCACGACCGGCGTGCCGCACGGCAGCGCGCGTACCTCCTTCTCCAGCGCCCGCAGGCCGGAGGCGCGCCGCGGCACCGGGTACGCGACCGCCGGCCGGCTGGTGACCACGCGCCAGGCCTCCAGTCCGCCGATCACGTCAGCACCGCGAAGGGGCGCAGCCGGGCGACCGGCCGCACGATGTCGTGTCGGACCAGGATCCGCAATCCCTCCTCGACCCCCCGGGAGTCCAGGTGCGGCACGCGCACCGGCGCGGGGTGCCGGTATCCGAACCGCATGGTGTCGTGTCCCTCGCGATCGGGGCCGGACAGGCCTCGCCGGACGAAGCTGTCGATGATGCTGCCGGTGCCGTGGCAGGCGGAGAACAGGCTGCGCCCGGCGCCCTCGCCGGCGACGCAGACGAACGAGCACGTGCGGTTGGTTCCCGGCAGCAGCAGCGGCTGGCCCGTCTGCCCGAAGACCGGATGGCCCGCCAGCCGCGAGGCCGGAAAGGCCCGGGCCGAATTGTGCCGGTGCACGACGGAGGGCACGCCCGCGACGTCCTCCTCGTACACCGTGTTGTGCGGCGAGTCCACGACCAGGTGGGTGGCGGCCCCCAACGTTCGGCGGGCCAGGGCCCGTAGCGTCGCGTAGGTGGCCTGCCGGTAGGCGAAGGCGTAGTTCATCGCCATCGCGTTGGCCAGCATCAGACGTTCCGCCTCCGGCCCGCTCCGGTCGACCGGCGGGCAGCCGTCGCCGAAGTACAGGGCCCACCGCTCGCGCACCTGCCGCGCCGAGCGGGCGCCGGCCGCGTGGTACAGCGGCTTCTGCAGGGCCATCACCGCACGCAGCGCGCGACTGCCGGCCCGCCTTCGTCCAAATCGTGCGCCGAGCTGGATGTTGAGCACGCCGTCGCCGCCGTGGAACTGCGCGGTGACCTGGCCGGGCAGCAGGCCGAGCCGGGCGGCGAGGCCGGCGTCGAAGAGCTCGACGACCTCCTGCAGCTCCACGAAGTGCGTGCTGGGGCCGACGGTCCCGAAGCGCAGCCGCGCCAGCTGTGCCGCCATGCCGCCGATCTCGCGCCGCACCCGGGCGGCGCCGCCGTGCCGCTCCACGTCCAGGCGGCCGCCCTCCTCGATCCGATCCAGCCCGGCCGGATCGAGCTCGTAGCGGTCGACCGCGAACCGGGCTCCCTCGGCCGCGCAGCGCACGACCTCGTCCGTGGAGAGCACAGGCCGCCGGCCGGGCGGGTGCGGGTAGGCCTGGCGCAGCAGGTCGTAGAACTGGTGGACGGCGCCCTCCGGCGGTCGGTCCGTGTCCAGTGCCGCGAGGGCCATCCCGCAGTTGAGCGCGGCGCTGGTCAGGGTCATCCGGATGGTGTGCGACGTCGCCACTGCGATGCTCGAAGGCATCTCCATGACCGGCTTCTGGTAGCAGTCCGGCAGCACCACCGGTGGTGCTGCCAGGTCCGCGTCGCAGAGCTCGTTCTGCAGGGCGGTGACTACGCCGGGGTCGGCCGGCATGTCCGGGCTGTCGAACACGACCGGGCTCGACGTGCCGCCGACCTCTTCCCGCACGGGCAGCGTCATGCCGTTGCCTCCAGCGGTTCCAGCAGCGCGGCCAGCCGGGCGCCCGGCCGTGACGGGAGCGTCAGCTCCAGACAGGGCAGTCGGGCCGCCAGCCGCTCCGCGACCGCCTCGATCCGCGGGGTGGCCGGCCCGAGGCCGGTTGCGGCCGCGAGGGTCGCGGCGAGCGGCCAGTAGCGGCGCAGCTCGCCGGCCATGTACGTGCCGGTGACCAGCGACCTGGCCGCGTCGGCCGGCGAGCACGGACGCCGCCGCGCAGACGCGTCCAGACCGCGGCGCACGACCACCAGGCGGTCGGGCACGAGGGCGGCCACCCGGCCAGGGGGCGCGACCTCGACCCGGCCGTGCGTGGTGCGCGGGCCGCGCTCAGACTCCACCCGTACCGGCTCCGTCAGGCCCCAGACCGTGTGCCCGTCCGAGACGCTGACGTTGTCCGACGCGTACAGGCCGCCGAAGCTCAGCTCGTGCGCCAGCAGCGTCGACTTGCCGACGCCGCTGGGGCCGGCCAGCAGCGGCGTGACACGACCTGCGGTGCAGGAGGCGGCGTGCACGGGCGCCCGGCCGGCCAGCCCGGCCAGCCAGAGCGCGGGGTAGTGGACGAGGGCCGCCCGCACGAGCAGGCGAAACCTCGCCCGCGCCGCGATCGAGGCGACGTGGTCCCGAAGAGGCGGCCGCCACCGGAAACGGAACGATGGCGGCTCGTCCGCCCGCAGGTGCAGGTCGAACCCGGACGTCGCGACGTTCTCGACGACGACCTCGGCGCCCCGGCGCCATGCGCCGCGCGTCAGCGGCTCCCAGCCGGCCACATCGAACGGCTGCCGCTCGGCCTCGACGCGGATGAGCGCGGCGTCGCCGGCCGCGTCGGGCCCGCCAAAGCCGTCGACGCCGACCAGGCGCAGCGCCCATGGCAGCGCGCAGTCCACGCACAGCCGCAGGCCCGCGGTCTCGATCCACGCACGCGTCATCCCGCTCCCCCGACCCGTGCCAGCGGCGCGGAGGACGGACGCCGCCGGCCCCGCAGTGCTGCGTCGTACGTCTCCTCGAGGTCGCGCCCGAGCACGTCCGGGTCGAATCGCGCGCCGATGTGCACCCGGGCCTCCGCGGCCATGCGCGCCGCCTCGGCCGGAAGGTCGAACAGGTACTCGAGGGCGCGGCCGAGCTGGCCGGGTGCACGCGGCGCGACGAGGAGGCCCGTGCGGCCGGGCACTACCACCTCGGGGACCGAGTTGACGGCGGTGGCCACGACCGGGACCCCGGCCGCCATCGCCTCGACCACCGCGCAAGGCAGTCCCTCGTAGAGGCTCGACGAGGCGAAGACATCGAGGCCCGGCAGCAGCCGCGACACGTCGGACCGCTCGCCCAGCAGGAGGAAGCGCGCTGACAGGCCCCGGCGTTCCACCAGCCGGCGCACCGCCGCCTCGAGGGGACCACCCCCGATCCACACGAACCGAACCCCCGGGCGGGAGAGCCGCTCGAACGCGGCCACCATGTCGGCCGGCGCCTTCTGATGGTCGAGGCGGCCCACCGTCCCGATCACCGGCGCGTCCGCCGGCACTCCCATGAGCCGGCGCGCGACCGGTCGGCCGCCGTTCGCTGCGGCGCCGGCACTGGCGTCGATCGCGCTGGCGACCGCGCGGATCTGCTCGGGCCCGGCAATGCCCAGCCGGATCGCGTCCGCGGCCACCTGGCTGCCGATGGCCAGGAAGCGGTTCGTGACGCGGCCGAGCCTGCGCTCGACCTGGATGTACGCCCAGCGCCGGGCCGGTGACTGGAACTCGTGGAACGGGAACCCGTGCAGGGTGTGCACGATGGCCGGCACTCCGAGCCGGTGCGCCGTCCACCTGCCGAGCGCTCCCGCCTTCGCGCTGTGCGTGTGAACCACGTCGAAGTCCCGGCTCCCGAGCTCGTCGGTGAGCTCGTGCGCTGCCAGCCAGTCGGCGCGCGGGTCGATCTCGGGACAGAGGTGGCGCAGGCGCACGACCTCGAGGCCGGCGTCCTCGGCCTGGTCGAGGAGGGTGCCGCCGTCCGCGGCCAGGACCGTCACCGAGAACCGGCTCCGGTCGAGCGCCAGGGCGCCGCGAAGCGCGACGCCGCCCGCGCCGGCGATGAACCGGGTGACGACCTGGGCGACCCGAACCATCAGAATCCGTCCGGGTACGGGGTCGCCAGCACGCCGACGGCCTCCGCCGACTCGCTGGGCCGGTAGCCGGCGAGCAGCCCGGCCAGCTCGCGGCGGACGTCCTCCGAGCGGTTCTGGTGGGCCGCGGCGAGGAGGCGCTCGAGTCGTTTCGGGAACGGCGGCCCCGGCGGCGATGTGTGTGCCGCCCAGATCCGGGGATGGCTGGTCGCCGTCCGCTCCTCGGTGGAACCGAACAGGCACTCGTTCAACTTCTCGCCGGGCCGCAGGCCGGTGAAGCGGATGTCGAGGTCGTCCTCGCCCACGTGGAGCTGAGCGGCGAACTGGCGGACGAGGTCGATGATGCGCACCGGATCGCCCATGTCCAGCACGAAGACCTCGCCGGCGTCCGCCATCGAAGCCGCCTCCAGGACCAGCCCGACCGCCTCCTCCACGGTCATGAAGAACCGGGTCACGTCCGGGTGCGTGACGGTCACCGGGTCGCCGTTCTCGATCTGGCCGGAGAGGGTGGCGAGGAACGACCCGCGGCTGCCCAGCACGTTGCCGAAGCGAACCGAGGCCAGCCTCGTGGTACCGCCGGCCCGCTTCTGAACGAGCATCTCCGCGACGCGCTTGGTCGCGCCCAGCACCGAGGTCGGGTCGGCGGCCTTGTCGGTGGAGATCAGGATGAAGCGCTCGGTCCCGGACTCGACCGCCGCGTCTACCAGGTTGGCGGTGCCCATGACGTTCGACTTGACCGCCTCGCACGGGTGCAGCTCGAGCAGCGGCAGGTGCTTGTGCGCGGCGGCGTGGAAGACCACCTGCGGGCGAACCGCGTCGAAGACCTGGCGGATGCGCGCCGCGTCGCGGATGTCCGCGATGATCAGCCGGTCGCTGTCCAGCAGGGCGTGGCCCTCGAGCTGCAGCTGCAGCCCGTGCAGGTTGGACTCGTCGTGGTCGAGCATGTACAGCGCAGCCGGCCCGAAGCACGCCACCTGCCTGCTGAGCTCGGCGCCGATCGAGCCGCCCGCGCCGGTGACCAGCACCCGCCTGCCGGCGACGGTGTCGCGCGAGATCGCCCTGACGACGTGGCGCTCGCTCCTGCCCAGCAGGTCGGAGACCCGCAGCCGGCGGAGATCGCTGATGCGCGCGTCGCGCTCCAGCGCGGCCACGAACGAGGGCAGGTAGCGGACGCTGGCGCCGGCCGCGAGGGCGGCCTCGCCGAGGCGGCGGATCTCCGCCGGCGGGAGGCTGGGGATCGCGACGATCACCACGTCGATCGACTGCTCCACCGCGACGCTGGCCAGCGAGGAGGTGGGGCCCAGGACGGCCAGGCCCTGCGCTCGTTTCTTGTTCGGGTTGTCGTCGAGGAACCCCACGGGCCGCAGTCCGAGCTCCGGCATTCGCCGGAGGGCGCGCACCAGCGTCGTGCCGGCCTCGCCGGCGCCGACGACCAGGCTGCGCATCAGCTCGCCGCTGGCGCGGGCCGCCCTCATCGGAGCGACGCCCCGATGTCGGCGATCTCCGCGCAGACGCGTTCCACCTGGTCGTCGCGGAGGCCGGGGTACAGCGGCAGTGAGACGAGACGCTCGAAGCTCAGGTCCGCGCCGGGGAATCGCTCGTCTCCGGTCCCGAGCAGCGTCCGGAAGTACGCGTGCAGGTGGACGGGGATGAAGTGCA
>Ga0126369_10000627_pt1 | contig 23273 bp, 16 predicted proteins | sample PanSoiMetaPlot_1_FD_109646 | JGI IMG/M metagenome (GOLD analysis project Ga0126369, IMG submission 109646) | Tropical forest soil microbial communities from Panama - MetaG Plot_1 | ecosystem: Environmental > Terrestrial > Soil > Tropical forest > Bulk soil | place: Panama | collected 2016-02-17
GTCCTCGGACGGGGGTTGGACCGGCTTGCCGAAGGCTCCCGCCCAAAACGATGCTGCTTGATCAAGATCATCAACCTGACAGTCGATCACGATGGTGCAAAACCGGCTTCGGGGCATCGATGCCTCCAACCGCGGCTGGGAAATTCGCTCCTGTACCACTTTCGCCGCCGTTTGCTATATGCCGCCGAAGCGCGCTCGGACCCAAACGCGCGCCGAGCGCCGGAGGTCGAAATGTTGCTTATCGCTCGAGGTGCTCGTTGGTGTTCGTTGTCGGCGCTGCTGATCGCATCATTGGCACTACCGGCGTTGGCCAAGGACACCGTCAAGATCGCGTTCATCGGCCCGCTCACTGGTGGAAACTCCGCGCTCGGAATCGGCGGACGCAACTCGGCGGATCTCGCGGTGCGGCTGCGCAACGCAGATCCGAAGCTGCGCTATCGGTACGAATTGGTGATGTTGGACGATGAATGCAAGCCGGACACCGGAGTTCAGGTGGCGACGAAGGCTGCTGCGGATCGCTCAATTGTCGCTGGCGTCACTCACTATTGTTCGGTGGTAGCGGTTGCCACCGTCGACACCTACCACAAGCTGGGTCTTCCCACGGTGGTTTGGGGAGCGGTGCTGCCCGACGTCACCTACGGCCACAAATACCCCGAAATTCACCGGGTCAACGGCACGATGATCAATCAAAATGAAACCGCGGCGAATTTCATGTTCCAGCAAGGTTACCGCACCTGGGCGGTGATCCACGACACCACGGACTATGGAAAAGGCCACAACAAATACTTCAGCGAGAACATCAACAAGCTTGGGGGGAAAATCACCAGCACCTTCGGCGTGACCGCAGATCAGCAGGATTTCACCGCGGAGTTGACGCAAATCAAGTCTCAGAAGCCCCAAGCGCTCTACTTTGGCGGCTTGACGCCCATCGGCGTTCGCATCCGCCAGCAAATGGACAAGCTCGGGTTGGACGCTCAGTTTCAGGGAACCTCAGGGATTCTCTCCGACGATTTCATCCGGGGCCTGGGAACCTTGGCCGAAGGGACGCTCGCGTTTCGCGAAGGAGCCCCTCTCGAGAAGCTTCCCGGCGGCAAATTCTTCGCGGAAAAGTACGCTGAGCAGAAGTACGGCTCGGCGGCTGAGGCCTATGGACCTTTTGCCTACGCCGCGGCGAATCTCTTGATCGATACCATCGAGAAGACTGGTCCGGATCGCGGGAAGGTGATCGCTGAGCTCGCCACAGTGAAAGACAAGGACTCGATCGTCGGAAAAATCACCTTCGATGATCACGGCCAAAACACGGTGGCGATCATCACCAAATACGTTGTCCAAGACGGCAAGTGGGTGCCCTGGGAAGACAGCGAATACGCCAGCGGAAAGCGCAAGTTGAAAGGCAAGTAGACGGTTGAATGAACATCGGCCTGCTAGGGCAATACGTCATCAACGGGATGATGCTTGGAATGATGTATGCCCTGGTGGCCGTCGGGTTCAGCCTCTTCTTCGGCGTACTCGACGTGATCCAGTTCTCGCACGGAGATGTGGTGACCGGCGGCGCCTTCGCGGGCCTGGCGGTCTATCTCGGCCTAAGAGGCGTGCTCCACAGTTCATCGCTGTTGCTGGTTCTGGTGTTGATGGGCGCGGTTGTTGCGATGGCGCTGCTGGGGATTGCAATCGCCCGCGGATTGGTATTGCCGCTTCGTTCCGCCCCCGCGCTGAACACCTTGCTGCTGACCCTGATGGCAGGCACGGTTCTGCGGGAAAGCATTCGCCTCTTCTTCCCCAACGGTTCCCAGCCCCAGCGCTTTCCTCCGCTTTTGAGTGAGCGGGCCATCGCCCTCGGCAGTCTCACTCTACGAGTGGACAACTTGCTGCTACTGGCCGCCGGCGCCACCTTGATTGGCGGCATGCACCTGTTCATCACCCGGACTCGCCTAGGGCTTGCGATTCGGGCCGTGGCCCAGGACGAGGAAACGGCCCGCACCTCGGGAATCCCTTTTCGTAAAGTGGTGCTGCTCACGTTTGCGATTGGGTCGGTGCTGGCGGCCTTCGCTGGGGTGATGAACGGGTTGTATTACAACGAAATCAACTTCGGCATGGGACTCCTGCTGGGGGTGATTGGGTTCAGCGCGGCGGTCCTGGGCGGCCTCGGTAACATCTACGGGGGAATTTTGGGAGGCTTTCTGTTCGCGGGCCTGCAGACCGTTGGCGCGGTGGCCCTGCCCTTGGCCAGCGCCTACAAAGACGTCTTCGCTTTCGGCGTGGTGATTCTCTTGATGGCCTGGCGCCCGACCGGGTTGATCGGTGAACGCGCCAGCGAACGAGTCTGATGGAACCCAATCGCGGATTCAGCAACCGGCTCGCCGCGCTCGCCTTGGTCGCCATCGCCACCGCCGGAGCCGCGGCCTTGCTTTGGGTAGAATCCGATCGCGCGATCCTAATTCTCCTCTTGGGAATCGCGATCGTCGCGTTCGGGGCGGGGCGAATCGGCATCCTGGCTTCGCTGATGCAAAAAGCGCTGCAGCAGCGTCGAACCATTGGCACCGGCGCATTTTTGGGCATCCTCCTCGTTGGTTTTGTCTTTCGCGAGGATCACTTTTCGCTTTTTTTGATCGGCCGAGTACTTCTGATCACCCTTGCCTGCTTAGGGCTTCACCTGGAGTTTGGCGCGGCGGGCGTGGTGAATTTCGCCAGCGCCGCTTTCTTTGGAGTTGGAGGATATACCGCTGCGGTCCTGAGCGCGCGCACTGGAATTCCGCATCTGCTGGTGCTGGTTAGCGGGGGCTGCGCGTCAGCCCTGATCGGCTCGCTGCTGCTTTTGCCGCTGTTGCGCACCCGCGGTCACTACGCCGCGCTGATCACCATTGCCTTCGGCCTTTTGTTCCGCACCTTCGTTGAAGTCAACGACTCGCTCGGCGGCCCTCAGGGCCTTAAGCTCAACGGGTTCAAATTCCTCGGGCTTCAATTCAACGATGAGCTCGCAGCGGGTCCAATTCACGCCTCGTTCTATGAGAACTACGTGTTGCTGGCGTCGGTGTTGGTCGCGATTGCCTTTGTGCTCGTGCAGCGCCTGGAGTCCTCGTGGCTAGGGCTGGCTTTGGACGCGATCCGGCTCGACGAAGTGGCTGCGGCGAGCTTCGGTTTCGAGGTTGCCCGCTGGAAGATCCTCGCCTTCACGCTAGGCAATTTTTTGATTGGTGTGGCGGGCGCGCTTTCCGCATTCATGGTGGGCTTTCTGGCGCCTAACAATTTCACTTTTCCCGAGTCGCTCACGCTGGTCTCGATCGTGCTGCTGGGCGGAATCGGAAATGCGTGGGGCTTGGCGGTCGCGGCATTCCTAGTGGTGCTGCTTCCTGAAAAACTTCAGATTTTGCAGGAGTACCGCTACTTGCTCTATGCCGGCCTGGTTATTCTGATTCTTCGATTCCGCCCGGCGGGTCTGATCCCGAGGCCGATGCGGCGTTACCTCGGTCATTCCGCGTGAACGCGCCGTCGCCGCCGCTGCTCAGGTGCCGCGATTTGACCCGCCGCTTTGGCGGTTTGTTGGCCCTCGATCGGTTCAGCTTCGAGCTGATGGAGGGCGAGATTCTGGGCCTGATTGGCCCCAACGGTTCTGGGAAAACCACCTTCTTCAACGTGCTCACCGGGTTGTACCCAGCCAACGCGGGGGAAGCCTCGTTCGCCGGCCAGCCCATCACCAACCTTCGCCCACAGGAGATTTATCGGGCCGGAATCAGTCGGACCTTTCAAAGGTCTCGGCTCTGCCTCTCCCTGTCTTTGTTCGACAACATCATGATTGGAAATCACAAGCGCTTGAACCATGGGGCGTGGGCGAACTTGCTGCAGCGCTCCCGGTTGAGCGTCCAGGTGGAGCAAGGTGTTGACGAAGCGCGCGAGCTCTTGGGAATCTTTGATCGGCAGCTCCGTGAGCGCCTGCGCGTTCCGGCGGCCACCATCTCGCTGATCGAGCGCAGGCGAGTCGAAATCTGCCGCGCGCTGATCAGTCGGCCACGCCTGCTTCTTCTTGACGAGCCCTCCGCGGGAATGACGAGCGAGGAAACCACCCGACTGATGGATGACATCCTCGAGGTGAAGAGAAAATTCGGCCGGCTGACGATCATTTTGATCGAGCACCAGATGTCCGTCATCGAACGGTGCACCGACCGCTGCATCGCATTGGATTACGGGCGAAAGGTATCCGAGGGCTCGTACGCCAGCGTGGCGGCAAACCCGCTGGTTCGGCAGGCCTACTTGGGCATTTCATGGACGAGTTGAGACAAGGTCAGCTAACCGTGGAAGGACTGCGCGTCGGCTATGATCGCGCGGACGTCTTGGAAGACGTCTCCCTCACCGTCGCGCCCGCCAGCATCACCTGCCTTCTGGGTTCCAACGGATCCGGCAAGACGACTTTGATCCGTGCCATCCTTGGGCTTACACGCTCACGGCGAGGCAAGGTGCTGTTCGACGACCTGGACCTTACCAACCGACCGACGCACGAAATTGTAGCTTGCGGAGTTGCTTGCATTCCCGAGGGACGCAAAGTCTTTCCCAAGCTATCGGTGCTCGAGAACTTGCGAGTGGGCGCCTATCTGGAGACGCGGCGCGAGGTGATCTTTCGGAGATTGGAGCAGGTCTTTGCCTGGTTTCCCAGACTGGCCGAGCGGCGGCACCAACTCGGCGGTACGCTGTCGGGTGGTGAGCAGGCGATGCTTTCGATCGGCCGAGGCTTGATGAGCGCCCCGCGGATCCTGTTGGTCGATGAGCCTTCACTGGGCCTTTCTCCGTTGCTGGTGAAGGAGAACTTCGGCATCCTGCAGCGGATCAACCGTGAAGGCGTCACCGTTTTCCTGGTCGAGCAAAACGTGCACCAAACGCTGGAGATTGCGCACCGCGGATTCGTGCTGTCGAAAGGGAGGGTGGTCTCCTCAGGCACGCCGGCTGAGCTGCTGGCCGATCCGCGGATGAGGGAGGCCTACTTCGGGGCTGCGGGGGCGAGCTCATGAGGCTAACCCCACATCAGAGCGCCACCTCGCTCACCCAGGAATTGGTGCGATTTCAGACCGTCAATCCCACCAACCCGGAGCGCCCCTGCGCAGAGCACCTCGCGAGAATCCTCGAGGCGGCTGGGTTTTCGGTGCGGATGCACGAATTCGCGCCCGACCGCACCAGCTTGGTTGCGCGCCTGGGAACGGACACCCAACGGGGGTCGCTGGCTTTCGTTGGGCACATCGATACCGTACCGCTGGGCGCAGCCCGCTGGTCTCGCAACCCGTTTGCGGGGGAGATCGCCGACGGCAGGCTCTACGGTCGCGGCTCCAGCGACATGAAAAGCGGGGTGGCGGCGTTCGTGACTGCCGCGCTTGAGCTCTCGAAGTCGGGTGTGGCCGGTCTGACCTTGCTGATCGTCGCCGGCGAGGAAACCGGCTGTGAAGGTTCCTTTCATCTGGCTGCTCGAGCCGCGGATCTGGGCAAGGTGGGTGCGATGGTGGTGGCGGAACCAAGCTCGAATTATCCCCTGGTGGGTCACAAGGGCGCGCTGTGGCTTCGCGCGCGAACTCGCGGAGTGACGGCGCACGGATCAATGCCCGAAAAGGGCGTCAATGCCATTTACGCCGCGGCACGCGCGGTTTTTGCCCTCGAGGCTTTTCGCTTCGGCGGTCCTGCGGACCACTTCCTAGGTTCGCCGACTTTGAATGTGGGCACCATTCGCGGCGGGCTGAACATCAATTCCGTTCCCGACCGCGTGGAAATTGGAATCGACATTCGGACCGTGCCAGCTCAGCGCCATTCGCAGCTGCGTGCCGCGATCCAGGAGGCGCTCGGCCCCGAAGTTGAGGTCGAGCTGATTCTCGACGTTCCAGGGATGACGACGCCCGTCGACGACCCCTGGGTCCACGAAGTCTTCGAGGTGATGACGCCCCTTCTTGGAGAACGACCCACAGCGCGAGCGGCGACGTACTTTACCGATGCGAGTGCCCTGACGCCCGCACTTGGCGGCGTACCGACCGTCGTCCTCGGGCCTGGCGAACCATCGCTCGCCCACCAGACCGATGAATGGTGCGCAGTCGAGCGAATCAAGCAGGCCGTCGAGGCATATCTCGAGATCGGACGTCGTTGGTGTCAGCCGTGAGGCAGCTCACCCAACTCAGCGCAAGCCAGGCGGCGGCGCTGCTTTCGCGCCGAGAGATCTCCGCCGAGGAGCTGACGCGCGCCTGCCTTCACCGAATCGCGGATCGCGAGCCGCGCGTACAAGCTTGGCAATTCCTCGATGAGAAGATCGCACTCGCTCAAGCCCGTAAAATCGACCGCAATCCAGTCGGGCCGCTGTTCGGGGTGCCCATCGGAATTAAGGACATCATCGATACCGCGGACATGCCGACGGAGTATGGAAGCTCGATCTTCGTCGGACATCGCCCCACCTCGGACGCCGCATGCGTTGCCGCGTTGCGACACTCCGGCGCGGTCATCCTGGGCAAGACCGTGACCACCGAATTTGCCTACTTTACTCCGGGCAAGACACGAAACCCCAGCCGGCCGGAGCACACGCCGGGGGGATCCTCGAGCGGCTCCGCCGCCGCGGTCGCCGATCAAATGGTTCCGATCGCCCTGGGCACACAAACCGCGGGATCGATCATTCGTCCAGCCTCCTTCTGCGGAGTCATCGGCTTTAAACCCACCTTCGGGCAATTTCCTATGAAGGGGATCAGAGAGCTGGCCGCGTCTCTCGACACCCTTGGCTTCCTCACTCGAGACCTTGGGGATCTGCCGTTGACGTGGAAGATTTTCGTCGGGGAGAGCTGGTCTTTGCCGACCGCGGATGTCGCGCCGAAAATTGGGTTCTGTCGCACCGAGCAATGGCCGCTGGCCTCTAGGGAAACGCAGCGAGTGCTTGTGGAGTCCGCCGAAGCGCTGCGAAACGCTGGCTCGCGGGTCGAGGAGATTGAGCTCGGCGCCCCCTTCACCGGGCTGCACGATGCCCAAAAAGTCGTCATGGCTTTCGAGATGAGTCAGGCCCTGCGATCCGAGCGAGAGCAACACCTAGACCAGCTTGGAGCTCATCTGCGGGAGATCCTCGAGGTAGGCGCCACCACTCCTGTCGAACGGTACCAGGCGGCGCTCGCCAGGGCAGCGAAGTGTCGTCGCCACATCGAGACGGTCTTCGCTCGATTCGATGTGCTGCTCACGCCCAGCGCCATCGGCGAAGCCCCGGGCCTGGATTCGACCGGAGACCCAGCTTTCAACCGGATTTGGACCCTGCTTCACCTGCCCTGCATCAGTCTCCCCACCGGACGGGGAGAGCGGGGACTGCCGATCGGGATCCAGCTGGTGGGGCCACCGAGGGGAGACGCGCGCCTGTACCAAGCATCCGGCTGGGCGTTGCGCACGCTCCGAACGAAGGGTTAAGCCCATTCCCTCGTCGGTCCAAAACGCTGCACTAGTGCTGCTACGGTGTCACCGGCTGCCAGGCGTCGGTGATGTCTATCTCCCCTAGATTGCCCATGGTGCCGAAGGTCTTTGCGGCAATCTTCCCTTTGACGATGGCGTTTGTGACTGGGCGGGTCTTCATCGCAAGACCTGGCACGTCGGAGTTGAGCTCCGCGACATAACAGCCCTGGGCCTCCGCCGCGGTGGTGCCGTCTGCGCAGTGAGTGACCGCCTGATTGAGCTCAGTCACCCAGAACCCGCCACAAGTCGGCGACGGACAGGCACGAGGATCCGGGCGAACCGCGAAGTATGCTGGCTCCGTTAAGGGAGCGGAATTCGATGAGTTATCGCTCCCGCCGCAATTCAACAACGGAAGACCGAGAAGCACTGAAAAGACGGATGCAAGGAATGCTGCTCTGCTGGACATTGCTGCCTCCATCCGGCCCTGCCTAACAAGAGCTAGGTGAGCAAGGGCTATGCCAGATCCTCCGCTCGAATTTTCGCGTGCTTGCGGGGCAGCAACGCTGAAAAAACGAAGCCGCCCCTCGAAATCTCGTGTGCTACTCCTGAGAGCTGCCGATGACGAACACCTTCCCGTTGTTGAGCGCGTACACCGTGCCGTCGGAACCTAGTGAGACCGGCGTGTAGGCGGCGGAAATCGGTCGATCCAAGAAAATGCGGGTGACGTTCTGGCCTCCCCACTCCATTCGGTACAGGTATCCATCCTCGCCCAAGGCGTATACCGCCCCGGTTTGGTCGACCGCGGGGGCATTGATGCACCACTCGTTTCCGAACAGCTGCCACTCCCAGACGATGCTCATTGGATTGGTGTTCGGATTCAAAGCGGTGATCCAATACAGTCCATCGCCGTATCGATTGTATTTTTGAATCAGGTAGTAGTGACTCGGATCGCCGTCGGGATCTGGGAAGATGGCCGGCGTGGTATCCCAACCGAAGTCCCAGTAGGCCAGGAACTGTCCATCCGGCGAGAACTCGTAGAGGTAGCCTTGGCTCAGCCCGTTCCCGTTGTGGCCACCGTAGTAAATGCGCCCGTCCGGGGCCACCACCGGCGAGGAAGTTGAAAGGTCAATCAGGTTCGCCACGTGATTCGGATCGGAAGCCGTCGAAGCCATCCATTGGAGCGACAGATCCGGATTGACCGCCAGCAGCCAGCCCGCGGTATTGCCGCGGGTGCTTCCGACGTACACCGTTCCATTCGGAGCGACTGCCGCGGCAGCATTCAAGGGCGGCCGCTGTTGGTTGTCGCCGGCGAGGTCGCCATAGTTCACCGAGGAAATCGTTCCGTCCGTCCTGACCTGGACAAGTTGGCTCATCAGTCCGACTGGATTGTCGGAAAACGCGAGGACCGAGAAGTACAGCGTGCCGTCGTCGGCGATGGTTGGAACCCCGGAAACGAATACCGTGCTCCGCAGCTGATCGCGGATCACTGGATCCGGCGGGATGTCGTAGGAAGCGATGTCGAACAAGAGCGAACCGTCGTCGGGGCTGAGCACGTGGATCGCCCCGTAGGCGCCCGGCGCATAAACGTAGCCGTTTCCAATCACTGGATGAAACACCGGTTCCCAGCCGGACGGCGGAGGAACCCAGTCGCTCGCGTACGTCCAATGCACCGCGCCGCTACTATCGATTTGCTTCACGCTCAAGTGCGTCTGGCTGTCCCGCTCTCGGTAGCTGATGTAGATGTTACCTGCAGCATCTGGCATCGGCACAGCGTAGTGGATGTCGATGAATGAGTGGGGCTGAGTATCATTGGTCATCACCAAACGAATCGCATCGAGCGTCTGCCCGACAACGTTGGGTTGGTAGCCGTTGTGCTGCGCGTTGCGGCCAAACTGCAGCCACTCGGATTGAGCACCTGACTGAGCTGCGAAGGCGACGGATACACCGATCGCGAACAAACACTGAGGTAACAACGAGCGTCTCATGTTGGTCTTCCCCTGTTGTGATGATGAAGTCCCCGACCGCGAGAGCAAACTATCGTCTGAATCGAGGCGGGTCAAAGGCCAAGTTTCATCTCGGCCAACAAACGAATAAGTTGCTCGCCGAAGTCGTCCTCCCGGAACAACTCGTGACCCTCCACCCCCGAACATCGAAAAGGACGCAACCCAGGAAATGCAGGTTGACCTACCTCGTCCGAGCAGCGCCATTGCTCGCGATGTTCGCCTGTGGTCCCGGATCCTCGTTCACGCGTTTTCCAGCCGCTTCCGAAACCCGACGGCTTCTTCGAAGCGTCGACGCAGAAAAAGAGCTGCTGATCCGAGATCTCTCAGTGGTTGAAGATCCGGTCCGAACGCTGGATCCCTGTGAAGAACCCAGCGGCAGCCCTGGGGCCTGGACCTTTGCAGAACAGATGACTCGAGTCGCGAGGCAGGCGGGGTCGGAGGATCCGTCCGCGTTCGTCCTCCAATGGCTGCGAAGCTGGGAGCAGGACCAACAAGTGAATGGATTCCTCGTCCCCGGCCGCCCCCGGATGGAAGGCGCGCTCATCGCTCCCTGGCTTCAAGCGAGCGGCGGGGACAGTTTGGATCTGGCGCGCGCGCCCTTCCGACTGCTCGCCATCGTCAATCGGATGGATTTGAGGGCCCGCGAAGACGGAATGCCGGTCGACGCCGGCGAAACACGCTTCCTCTATAGCGCTATGGACGACAATTGCAGGGCATCCGGCTTCTCGGTAGCGTTCGAGTACAAGCTCGCCGCAGGGTGCACTGAAGAAGTGGTGGCGTGGGCGCAGCGTTGGCACCAGCTCGGCAACCTCGAGTTCGGTCCCGATTTCAACGATGCCTTGCAGCAGATCACCGACGATCTCGATGGTCAGCTGGCGGATATTCGGACCAATGAAATCCTGGTGAACTTCTTCGACTGGGAAATGCGCGCATTCACGGTCGGAGACTCCAATCTCCAGCTCAGTACACTGAATCAAACGCCCGACGGCTCGTTTCAGGGCTCGCCGGAATTGGCCTCGTACATCAATGAGCACCAGGACGAGATTTTGGCCGGAACCCATCAGGTTCCGCAGGAGATGCTCGGGGGGTACTCAACCCTAAGTTACTTCTGGAACGCTCCGGGCATTGCGGATCCGTACGACACGCGGCACAAGTTCGCGCTCGCCTCGTGCAACGGCTGCCACTTCGCTGAAACGGCCACCCAATTCGTTCACGTTCTCCCACGAGGACAACACGAGCCGGCGGCTCTCTCCAACTACTTGACCGGAGAAAACATGCCGGTCCTCGACGGCCTATCTCAACCGAGATGGTTCAACGAGTTAGGCGCTCGAGCCGATGGCCTGCTTCAATTGTTGGGCGAGCAGTGACGCGCCTAGCTTGGGAACCCAACCATCTCCCCGCGCTGCGGATCCCAGAGCTTCAGGCGGAAGCAGGCGGCCACGTCCCGTGGTCGCAGGCTTGTTTTGCCGGCCCGTCTTAGCTCGGGGACCGACCTCATCGCTTCCGGCAAGCGATAGAAGGGAATGTTGGGGTTGAGGTGATGTACGTTGTGATAGCCGATGTTGGCGGTCACCCAGTTCATCAAAGGACTGAGTTCCATGTAGCTGGAAGACTCCAACGCGGCGCGCTCGTAGGACCACATTTCACGAGGCTGAATCCGCGCATCCGGATAGTTGTGCTGCGCGTAGAAGAGGTAGCCGCCCAGCATGCAGGCTACGACCAGAGGGAGGAAGTGGCAGTAGAACCAAACTGCGGGGCCAAACCAAACCACCAGGATCGTCGTCAAGCCCCAATTCAGAAGTAGCGCGACCAGGGAATCCCAATTCTTGCGCGGACCGCGAAGAAAAGAGGCCAACGACATCTCGAACATGAAGAGGGTGAAATAGCCGAAGGCTATCGTGAGCGGATGCCGGGCGAAGCGATAGCGGCGGCGCTCAGCGGGGGTCGCCGTTTCCCATTGCTGTATCGACATCATCGGGAAAGAGCCGATGTGCGAACCGACCAGCTTGGCGGTGTGCGCGTGATGGTAGTTGTGGGTTTCACGCCAAACGTTGGGCGGCGCCATCACCACAAAGCCAATCCAACGAATCACGTAGCGAGCCGCCCGCGAGTGCCCGAGCAGAGAACCATGCAGGTGATCGTGGTACAGAATGAAGGCCCGAATCACCACCAGGCCATTCCAGACGGATAGGGGCAGCCTGATGATCCAGGGAAGCGGCTGGGCGACCAGGGCGGTCCCCGCGAGGAGAATGCACACGGTGCTTCCCACGTAGGCCCAGCTCAGCGCTGGCGATTCCACGGCAAAGCGGCGGGTTGCGTCGAGAAGTTGCCTTCTGAGCGGATCAGCTGATCGCGTGAGGTGATGTTCCAAGGGGGTTTGGGCATCTTACTCGCGCGGGTCGACAATACGAAAGTAAACAGAATCCCCTTCCCGCTCAGCTGCTGCGCCAAAAACTGCTCAGCATTCCTTTCTTGACCGACTGGCGCGTTCTCTGTAGACGGCGCAAATGGCAATCGGCGTGGTGGCGGCGCTCGATGCACTCAAGGGCGTCCACGGCCGTGGCTATACGTTTCTGAGAGCTGAGCCGCGGGGGGACGAGCTTTTCATCTCATTCGACCAACTGCGCCTTGAGGCGGCCCGGCGCGGTGAGCACCTGCGACGAGCCGGGTTGAAGAAGGGGGACCGCGTCGCGCTGGTTATTCCGGAAGGCGAGGAATTCATCCCGACCTTCTACGCAGCCTTATGGGCGGGGCTGGTTCCAGTACCCCTCTACCCGCCGCTCACGCTGGGAAAGCTCGACGCGTTCATGCAAGCCCTGACGGCGATTCTCAGGGTCGCGGAGCCCAAATTGCTGGTCACGACGGCCCGGATCCGGCAGCTGCTTTGGTCGATAGTCGGCAGCGTGCCGTCGCTGGAATCGTTGCTCACAGTGGAGAGGCTCGCTCTGCCAGTGACGGAGCCTGTGTCTTCCCCTGAAGAGCTCGCCGCAAGCGACTTGGCTCTGCTGCAATTCACCTCGGGAAGCACCGCCATGCCGAAGGGCGTTCAGGTGACGCACGGCAACCTCGCGGCGAGCGTCAAGGCCATCGACCATGACGGCTTGTTGCTGGACCCGGAACGAGACCACGCGGTGAGCTGGCTGCCGCTGTACCATGACATGGGCCTGATTGGACTGGTCCTGGTAAGCGCTTCGGCGGGGGTCTCCGCCACCTTCATCCCGCCGCTGAGCTTCGTGAAGAACGCCACCATCTGGTTGGAAACAATCCATCGAAAACGGGGAACACTGACCTTTGCGCCAAACTTTGCCTACGCGCTGGTCACCAAACGCGCACGGCCCGAACAGATCCGACGATGGGATTTGTCTTGCATGCGAGTGTTTGGCTGTGGAGCCGAGCCGATCAATCCTCAAACACTCAGGGATTTTCTGGCGACCTTCGCGCCAACCGGTTTGCGCCCGCATGCGCTGCTTCCCTGCTACGGGATGGCGGAAGCCACGCTTGCGATCAGCTTCGTCGGTTTGCAGGAAACGATGCGAACCGATCGAATCGACGCGCGCCAATATCATTCGCAGCAGCGGGCGGTTCCCGCAGTCGATGGCGCAAAGGCACGAGAGATCGTCTCGTGCGGCAGGCCGTTTCCGGAACACGAGCTGGCGATTTTCGACGAATCTGGGAATCGCCTGCCGGACCGACAGGTAGGAGAGATTCGGCTTCGGGGACCAACGGTGGCGACCGGATACTTTCGGGATCCTGATGCGAGTCGCAGCGCGGGTTTGATTGAAAACGGGTGGCTTCGAACCGGGGACCTCGGCTACCTGGTGAGTGGCGAGCTATTCGTGTCGGGACGCCTCAAGGACATCCTCATCATCCACGGGCGAAATTACTATCCGCAAGAGATCGAGTGGCAGGTCGAAGAAGTTCCCGGCGTTCGCAAGGGGAGCGCGGTCGTCTTTTCCAGGCCTGGGGTCGCCTCCGAGGAGCTGGTCGTTGTCGCCGAGGCGCGCCCGGGAGACCCTGAGAGCCTTCGCGCAGCGATCGTCGCGCGGATCAACGAAGAACTCGGGCTTTCCGCGACGGACGTGGTTGTGCTCCGCCCCGGCACCGTCCCGAAAACCTCCTCGGGCAAGCTCCAACGGCGCAGGACGCGCGAGCTGTACCTTTCCGGTAAGCTCACCAAGCGCGGTTTACGCTCTCGCGGGGCGACGGGGACGAGAATCATCGTGGCGCGGCACTTGGCCTCCTCGCTCCTGGGGCTCGCTCGTCACCAGGCGCGTGGCTGGCTAAAACGCTTCCTCCCCCCCACTGCCTAAGGAGAACCGTGGGCTCCTCCAAAGCGGACATCGCGGTTTCGTACGACGTCAGCAACGACTTCTTTCGCCTCTGGCTCGATGAAGGGATGAACTACACCTGCGGGATTTTCGACGGGCAGGACATCTCGCTCGAAAAGGCTCAGATCAACAAGCTGCGCATTCTCTCGGAATTCGCCCACGTTGGTCCCGATTCGACAGTGCTGGACATCGGCTGCGGTTGGGGCGCGAACCTCGAGTACCAGGGGCGAATCAACAAGGTGAAGGCCGCGCACGGGATTACCCTATCCGAGGCGCAATGCGCGGAGATCCGCCGGCGCAACATTCCTAAGGTGACGGCCGAGGTTTGCAGCTACCTGGACTACCGTCCCTCAGTGAAGTTCGACGCCGTAATGTCCATCTGCATGATGGAGCACATCGTCTCGCCCGAGGAAGCGCGTGCCGGCAAAGCCATTGCGGCCTATCGAAACTACTTTCGCCTGGCGCACGAGTGGTCGGCCCCAGGCAGCCACTTTGGCCTGCAAACCATCCTGCGCAACTTCGTGCCTCGCGATCGACAGGACCTGCGCGACGTGGGCTGGGTGACCTACGCGATTTTCCCGGGCGGGATTACCCCACGGCTGGAAGAAATCATCGCGGCAGTCAATCCCTACTGGGAAGTTCTTGAACTCAAAACGCGGCGGCTCGACTACCGGATGACCACTTGGCACTGGCGGGACCGGCTCCGCAAGAACGAAGCTAAGATTCGCGCCGGCTGGGGGGATAAAGTCTTCGAGGACTACGATCGCTATTTGTCGACGTGCATTCGAGGATTTGAAAAACACTACCAATCGCTCGCGCAGTATTGTCTGAAGAGGATCGACTAGATGCAGCAAATCAGCGTGACCGAGCTCTTCGCCCGGGCGGCCCTCGAGGTCGACAACCGCAAACTCACGGGGTTGAGTGGAGAGACGGTCATTTCTAGCCTCGGAATGGACTCGGTGGCGACCATGGAGCTGGTCGCGTACTTCGAGGAAAAACTCCAGATTCGGATTCCCGACGAAGATCTCGGGCGAGTTCGCACCTTGGGCGATTTGAAGGACATCGTTGCCCGGCTTGTACCCCCTGGCGTGCAGGTGACCCTGTAATTAGAGCCAGCCCGCGCTTCGATACCAGGCAGCGGTTTCCGCGACCCCTTGCGGCCAGCGCGTCGTCGGCGACCAGGGCAACTCGCGTCTGGCATTTTCGCCCAGGCATACCCAATGGCGCTGCCGCAACTCCTTGATCTTGTCGCGCCTCAGCATCTGAGCCGTGTCGGTGAGCGAAGCCCACGCCTCCGTCGCCACCGCGGCCAACGAGACCACGGGCAGCGGCAGACCCCACCGAAGCCAAGCGCGCTTGCCCAGCGCTTTTTCGATTTCCGCCAGCGCATCGCACCAGACGTAGATTTCACCGTCGTCCACCAGGTAGCTGCGACCGCTCGGCGTTGTTGCAGTGAGCGCGCGAACGCAGGCGCGCGCGCAATCGGCCCCGGTAATTACACTCAAGGTGTTGCGCCCATCGCCCAAAATCGGCAGTACGCCGCGTTGAATCGAGGTGAAAAAAGCGAGACATTCTTTATCCCTTGGGCCGTAGATCAGCGGCGGCCGGATGACCGTGACTGGAATCCTGTCGCTCGCCGCGATCGCGGCGCGTTCACCTTCCAGTTTGCTGCGGCCGTACTGTGAAACCGGATTCGGCGGCGCGTCATCGGTGATGGGCCGCCCATCGACCGATGGCCCCAACGCTGCCAGCGAACTCACCTGGACGAACCGTTGAATTGCCGGGGCGCGACGCAGCGTCGCGGCAATCATGTTCTTGGTCCCTTGGACATTGACTTCTTCAAACTGCCGCAGCCTCCGGACCTTTACCAGACCGGCCGCGTGAATCACCGCATCTACCCCCTCGACCGCTTGTTCGAGAGAGCGCACGTCCTCGATCGCACCGACAGCAAACTCGACTCCGGGAAGCGTCTCAAGAAACCCTTTGTCGCTGGTGGGGCGGACCAGTGCGCGCACCCGAAAACCGCTGCGCGCGGCCTGCTCACAAACGTGCGACCCCAAAAAGCCGGAGGCACCGGTGACCAAGACCCTTATTTGTTGCGGGGCGGGTGTGTTCGACGGAGGATGCACCGTTCATGTCTTACAGCAAATCCGATGTTGCCATGCATCCGCGGTGAGCGTAGCGGAAGCTTGACGTTCCGGTCGCAATCACCCTAGTGGAGTCGGGGGCCAAGCCGTCTAAAACACAGCCTCCCGGAGAGCAAAGCCAATTGGACATCGCGATCATCGGGCTCGGTTGCCGATTCCCTGAAGCACCTAACCCGCTGGCGTTCTGGCAGCTAATTCGGCGAGGGGGGCTAACCTTCCAGCCAATTCCAGCTTCCCGCTGGAATCATCGCCTGTTCTTCGATGACCGACCTCGGACCATCGACAAGACCTACGTTCAGCAGGGCGCTTTCCTCGACGACGAGGAGCTGAAGCAATTCGCTGCCTTGCACTTTGGAATGGCCGCTCGGCGCGCACAGCTCACCGATCCGCAGCACCGCCTGCTCCTGGACGCGGTTCGCTGTGCAATCCAGGACGCCGGCTACGAAACTCGATGGTTCTGCCGCGAGCGCACCGGCGTGTTCGTGGGCGCCAGCGTGAGTGAGCACAAGGAGCTCCACCTCATCCGCCTGCGCGCGATGCAGCTGCTGGACGGAGGTTTCGGGAAAAAGCCCGCCGGCATCCCCGACGGCGTGGAGCAGTCGCTCGTGGAAAATGTGGCAACCACGCGCGCATTCTCGGTTCCGGGAAACCTGCTGAACATGGCCGCGGCCACCGTGGCTCAGTTCTACGATCTGGGCGGACCGGCCTTCGCCATTGACGCCGCCTGCTCATCCGGGTTGGTGGCGCTGCACAACGCGGTGATGCACCTGCGGACGAAGCAACTGGATCTCGCGTTGGCCGGCGGTGTGTACCTCAACCTGCTGCCGGACAATTTGGTCGGTTTCGCGAGAATCGGTGCAATCTCGAGGGCCGGCGCCTGCAAGCCCTTCGACGCTGCCGCCGACGGCTTTCTCATGGGAGAAGGCGTTGGGGTGGTTTTGCTCAAACGCCGAGAAGACGCTGAACACGATGGAGATCGGATTTACGCGCTGATCAAGGGGTCCGCCTGCAACAACGACGGCAGAAGCGAAGGTCCGATGACCCCGCGACAGGGCGGGCAGCTCGCGGTTTTGGAAGCCGCGTATCGCGATGCAGGCGTCGCACCACCGACGATCGGTTACATGGAGGCGCACGGGACGGCAACCACCGTGGGAGACCTGGTTGAGGTGGGTGCCCTGCGACAGCTGTTCGAAAAAAGCGGATGGACCCCCGAGAAGGGCGCGCGAACCGCGTTGGGCTCCGTTAAGGCAAACATCGGGCACACGATGTCCGCGGCCGGAATCGCCGGTCTCCTCAAGGCTGCGCTGGCCCTGCACCATCGGGTTCTGCCGCCCCAGCCGTCCGTCCAGGAGCAAAACCCAAAGCTCGGCCTAGTCTCGCCGGGAGAAAGCTCGGGCCCCTTCTACTTGCCACGCCAGGCGCAGTACTGGGAATCGCCCCTCGATTACCCAAGGCGAGCGGCGGTGAGCTCCTTTGGCTTTGGCGGCACCAACGCGCACGCGGTGCTGGAAGAGGGGCCGGTCCGCAATGAACGGGCCGTGGTTCGGCGCTTGCACTCCGAATCACCCACCGAAAAAGGGCGCGCGGAGTTGGTCCTCCTCTCCGCTGCCCTACCCAGCCTGGTGGCCCGACAAGCACGGGAGTTGCTCGACGCGCTTCCGGCGATCGAATCCGAGGGTGGCAAGCTGATCGATCTTGCCTACACCCTCTCCACCGCGCGCGTCGCACAGGATTGCCGGCTCGCTGTTGTCGCCAATTCGTTCTCGCAGCTCGAAGAACGCCTCAAGGTTGCCGCCGCATCTGTCGAGAGCGCGTCCAGCTCCGACCGCCCCACTCCGTTGGGCCCTGGAATCTGGTTCGTACGCGGGCCGACTGATGCCTCGGCGCGCCGCCTCGCGCTGCTGTTTCCCGGGCAAGGTGCGCAGCGGGTCGGAATGCTGCGCGAGGTTTACGAGCAAGTACCCGCGTTCCGGCAACGGCTCGATGAGCTGGACGCCGCTCTTGGCGCAGAACTTCACCGCCGCTTGGGTGGCACGTTGCGGTCTCTTTTGTACCCGCTGGCACCCCTCGGCGATGCCGAAGCAGCGCACTCGGCTTCTCTGGTTGAAGCCGAACGGCGCCTGCAGGCGACCGAAGCCTGCCAACCGGCGATGGCCGCCGTCGAGTTGGCGTTGTGCGCGACCCTTGGGCAAATGCGGATCGAGCCAGCTGCAGTTTTGGGGCACAGCCTCGGAGAGTTCGTGGCCGCTTCCGTGGCGGGAGTACTGTCCGCCGAGGAATGCGTCCGTTGGCTCGCCCGGCGGGGTCTGGCAATTGCCTCTTTACCGCTGGCGGACCCAGGTGCAATGGCGAGCGTCGCGGCACCCCGGGAGGAGGTCGCCGCCGTTCTGCGCTCGTTGGGCCCAGATCACGGGCAGGACGGACCGGAACCGGTGGTCATTGCCAACCTCAATCATCCGCAGCAAATCGTGATTTCTGGCAGCACCCGCGCCGTGGCCGTGGCCTCTTCGGCGGTTACCCAGAGCGGAAGGAAGGTGACGCGCCTTCGGGTTTCACATGCATTTCACTCCCCTTTGATGCGCGGCCTCCGAAGCGATCTGGCGGTTCTTTTGCAACGACAGCCGCTCTCTTCCCCGAAACTTCCGTTCGTCAGCAGCACCTCGGCAGCGATGTATCCAAGCACCGCCGATGCAATTGCTCAGTTGTGGCTCGAGCATGCCACCGCACCCGTCGACTTCATGTCCGCAGTCCGCCGGCTGGTATCCGATCCGCCCGACGGGTGCGGAGCTCGAATCTTGCTCCAAGTGGGCGGAGGCTCCTCGCTGCTGAGCCTCGCGAAGGGCGCAATCGAGAATCCAGGACCAGTGCAGTTCGCCGCGCTCACCGATCGCGAGGACGACGGGTTGGAGTCGATGTCCAACGCCCTCGGGCTGTTGTGGGCAATGGGGACCCCGATCAACTTTGGGGTGCTCTTCGACGCCCGCGACGTCACCTTGTTGTCGCTCCCGCCAACCCCGCTCGAAACCCAGTCCTACTGGGTGATCGAGCCCGGAGCGGGACGTCCAGAGCTCCTGGGCAATTTGCAGCCGGACGGCTCTACCTCGCCCCTCAAGGCCAACGCATCAGGAGAATCCATGGACCCACTGGTTGCTCTGTTTCGAGAGCAGGTCGCGCTGCTGCAGGAGCAGAACAGGATGCTTCGGGAGCGAGGGCTCGCTTCGGATGCACCCAGCGTGGCGGTTCCCGCCAACACCAATGGACAACCTCCTCAGCTGCCCTCAGCGGGCTTGGCCGCGCAATCCGGCGTCCCGGCTGCATCATCTCGTATCGCGCCAAATCTCGCCCGACGAGAGATTGCGCAGCGAGTGCTCGGGACGGTCGCGAGGATAAGCGGTTTCCCCTTAGCGGGGATCAAGCCCACCCAAACATTGGCGGGCGATCTCGGGTTTGATTCCCTGATGGTAGCGGAGCTGGAAGCGGATTTGAGCAGCGCTTTTGGAAATTTCGGGGCACTGCCGCGGGATTTGCTCGGCGCCCGAGCGACCATTGACGAGCTCATCGAGCATCTCGCCCGCGGCCTGGTCAATCGACAGGCGTCATCCGGCGACGTGGTCCACACGGCGCCCTCGACTGCGTTTTTTTCCGAGCTTCGTTGCTTCGCTCCCATCTTGGTGGAATCGCCGTTGGTCGGTCCGAGCGCCGAACCCCTGCCCGACGTGGTGCTGATAACTCGCGACTCCCTGGGTGTGGCCGAAGCCCTCGCGACGCGTTTGGAGGCCTTGGGCTCCCGGCCGCTCCTCACCGAGCTCTCGTCCGACGTCGAACTTCGCGGCATCCTCGAGTCCAGCGCTCGCGGCGCCAGGCCGATTGGCGGCATCATTCATCTTTCAGCTCTCGGTGCGCCACCGGCGATCCGGGCGGTCAGCGGGCTGGCCGGCAATCTTGAAGGGTTGCTCCAGCCGCTGATTTGGGCGCATCGGTTGGCGAGGCTTCAGGCCGACCCAGAGCTTGCGAAGGGCGGACTGTTCGTCGTGGCGACGGCGGATGGAGGCGTTCCTCAAGCCGGCTCAGAACGGGCGTCGGCCCCCTACCCTTCAATACAGGCAGCCGCGCTCGCCGGGTTTACCAAAGCGCTCGCTCGGGAGCGGGTCGACGAAACCGTGAAGGCCATACATTTGCAACTCGAAGACGGACCGGAGGAAATGGCCGATGCGCTGATAGCTGAGATCAGCGGCTCGGACATGATTTCGGAGGTGGCGTGGTCCGCCGGGGTTCGGCGAGCCGTGGATTTTGTTCCGGCCCAAACGTCATCTCTGGCGCTGCTCGGCCCAGAGGACGTGGTGTTGGTAACCGGCGGTGCGCGCGGCGTTGGGGCGCGCCTTGCCATGGCTCTCGGCTCGCGCCGCTGTTCGCTGATTCTCGTCGGACGCTCCGACGATGGGCCGGCAGTTCAGAAGACCCTGCAGGCCGTCCGAGAAAGTGGCGGCCGTGCCATCTATATCCAATGGGACGTGACTCGGCCCGCTGGACACATCCTGGACTCAGCGAGAGAAAGCCTTGGGCCCATTACCGCCATCGTCCACGCGGCGGGTGTGTCCGAAGATGCGCCGATTGTCGCCAAAGATGAGAGCTCGTTTCGGAAGGTCTTGAGGCCGAAACTTGACGGGCTCGTCGAGACCCTTAGCGCCACAGAAAATGATCCGCTCCGGCTGGTGGTTTTGGTCTCCTCGTGGGCTGGGCACTTCGGCAATGCGTCGCAGACCGACTACGCAGCCGCCAACGCCGCGCTGTCCAAGATCGCCGGCGTGCTACCGGCGATTCGCCCCGGCGTTTCAGCGCTGGCACTCTCCTACCCTCCTTGGGAGGGTACCGAGATGGTGAACCGGATTCCGCGGCTTGCGAAAGACATGTTGCGAGAACAAGGTGTTCCCTTCATCGAGGATCGTTCTGGACAGGCAGCGCTGTTTACCGCCTTGGACTCTGGAGCCGTGGGCGATGTCCTATTGGCCTCCGAAGCACCGCCACGGAAGAAGGAGCGCCGTCATTTCGTGGTCCTCGATCGCCGCAATGATGTCTATTTGGAGGATCACCAACTCGGTGGGCACCCGGTTCTGCCCTTTGCCGCCGCTTTCGAGCTGATGGCGCGCGCGGCCTTTGACAGGGGCCTTTCAAACGCCCCGTTGCACGTGCGTCAACTCGAATTGCGCCAGCCGGTTCGAGTCGACAGGGCAACCCTGTTGACGCTCACATCGCACCAGTTGGATCCCAAGGGCCGAGAGCTCACGGTTACGCTGTCCGCCGCTCCCGACGATGCACCACGTCCGTTCTCCAGGGCGCCCGCGTACGTCGGCCGTTTTTCGCTGGAGACCGAGCTCTCCGTTCCGATCTCCAACCCCAACCCGCTACTTCCGGATGCACAGCAGCCTTCGATGTCCTTGGAGGACTTCTATGGCGAGACGACTTTTCACGGCCCGCGGCTGCGGGCAGTGACGTCGATCGAAAAATTGAGTAGCGCTGGGATCATCGGGTGGGTTCGAACCAGCCGGCCGACCGACTGGATTCGGCGACCCGCGCATGACGAGTGGTGCGTGGACCCCCTTGCGCTCGACGGCGCTTTTCAATTGGCGGCCTACTGGGCCTGGGCAAACTTGGGGCGGGCGGGTTTTCCGACGGGTATCGCGGAATACCGCCAGTTCGCGCCGCTGACCGATGGTCCCCTCCGCGTCTGCCTCACGTTGGAGAATGTAAGCGGGGACGAGGTTCAAGGTACCCTCCTCATCCAGCATCGCAGCGGCAAGACTCTCGCGACGGCAACCGGAGTGCGAGGTGATTTCAAACATCGGGACCCGCGCTTTCTTCGCGGTCGCTCGGTCGCGAGCGGGTCACCGGGCGAAGTCACACAGGCTCCTGGTGAATCCAACGACGCCGGTTCCGCAGTTGACTCATCCGCCTACATCATCGAGCAATTCCCAGAGGTTGTGGAGTTCCAGGAGCGGCTCGAGATGCTCGAGGGTTTCGGACTGAAGAATCCGTACTTCAACGTCCACCAGCGAGTCACGAACGAAACTGCGCTCATTGATGGAAGGACGATGATCAATTGGTCCAGCTACAACTACCTGGGCTTATCCGGAGACGCCGCGGTCACGCGGGCCGCGCAGGAGGCGATTGCACGCTACGGGACGTCGGTCTCCGCCAGTCGCGTGGCAAGCGGAGAGAAGCCGCTCCACGGCCAGTTCGAGCGGGAGCTGGCGGCATTCCTCGGCACCGGGTCAGCAGTGGTCATGGTTTCCGGGCACGCGGCATTCGTCACCGTGATTGGGCACGTGGTGGGCCCTAGCGATCTCGTGGTCCACGACTCGCTTGCGCACGACTGCATCCTGGGGGGCGCCAAGATGTCCGGCGCCAAGCGGCGGCCGTTTCCACACAACGACTGGCAAGCGCTGGACCGGGCCCTAAGCCAACTCCGTCCTCACTACCGCCGGGTCCTGATTGCGATCGAAGGAGTTTACAGCATGGACGGGGATATCCCGGACCTGCCGCGTTTCATCGAGATCAAGAAGAAGCATCGAGCTTTGTTGCTCGTCGATGAGGCGCATTCGATCGGCGTTCTCGGCAACACCGGCCGCGGGATCGGGGAGCACTTCGCCGTTCAAAGATCCGATGTGGACTTCTGGATGGGAACCCTTTCCAAGTCCCTGGCGTCGTGTGGGGGATACGTGGCGGGCTCGCGGGCGCTGATCCAGTTCCTGAAATACACGGCCCCTGGGTTTGTCTTCAGCGTCGGAATCTCCCCGTCAAACGCCGCCGCCGCGCTCGAAGCGTTGCGTCAAATTCAAAGGCACCCGGAGAAAATTCGGCAGCTGCACCAACGCGCCAGCCTGTTTCTGCAACTCGCCAAAGCGCGGGGCGTGGACACCGGCTTTTCGGCCGGCTCGGCGGTGGTTCCCGCGATTCTGGGGAACTCGATGCATGCGTTGCAGGTTTCCGAAGCGATGCGCCAGCGGGGGATCAACGTACAGCCGATCCTCTATCCCGCGGTGGAAGACAGCTTGGCCCGCCTCCGCTTCTTCGTTAGTGCGACGCATACCGAAGAACAGATCCGAGAGACGGTCGACGCATTGGTAGACGAGATCGCCAGAGTCCGGGCCAGCAACGGCGAACTGCAGACCGCGTCACTCTAGGGCTTGGTCGGTCGCGTCAACAACGGCGGCGGTGCCTCCTTCACGGCGCTGAAGTGGACTCCAGGGGGGAAGGATCCCGGGCCGCCGTCTTGGAGCTCTTCGGGAACCGCTACTGGCGCTTCAATCAAGAAAGCATGTTTGGTGAACGCTTCGAAGGCGCCAGCACACGACATCGCCACGCCGCTGGCCCCGTGCTTCCAGCCGCCATAGACAAAATAAAACTTCAAGAAC
>Ga0126369_10000628_pt1 | contig 23271 bp, 20 predicted proteins | sample PanSoiMetaPlot_1_FD_109646 | JGI IMG/M metagenome (GOLD analysis project Ga0126369, IMG submission 109646) | Tropical forest soil microbial communities from Panama - MetaG Plot_1 | ecosystem: Environmental > Terrestrial > Soil > Tropical forest > Bulk soil | place: Panama | collected 2016-02-17
ACGGGCGGTGTCACCAATGCAATGCTGCAACATCCGTCGTTGACTGTTACTGCGGGATCAGGATTGAGCGGTGGCGGAACAGTCGCGTTGGGCAGCAGCGTCACGCTGAAAAACACCGGCGTACTGAGCATCGCTGCCGGAAGCGGCATCACCTCAACTGGCGGACAGACTCCAACGCTGAAGGTCGACACTTCAGTAGTGCCGACTCTCGCTGGCACCAACTTCTTTTCCGGATTTTCGGACTTTGATGGCAACGAACCGGAATGGGAAGTGGAGGTTTCTAACGCCGGTGCCGGGGACGCGATTATCGCATCCAACACCAGTTCCGACCCCGACCATCCTACTTTGTCCCTCACCAACAACGATTTCACCAGCGCGAGCGACCTGGCTCTCGATGTCCTTGGACCATCCTTCGGCGGAGAATGCTCGGTGGATGTGTCAGGCAATCTGTTCTGCACCGGTACGCTAGGTGCCGCCGTCAAGGCAGGCGCCAAGCAGAGATATGGAACATACAGCGTGCAGTCGCCCGAGAACTGGATTGAAGACTTCGGTTCCGGCGCGCTGAATCTCGGTGTCGTTACCGTCAACCTCGAGCCGCGTTTTGCCAAAACCATCGGCGGCAAGGCTGACTACAAAGTGTTCTTGACGCCTGCGGGTGAGTGCGATGGCCTCTATGTCGCGAATCGGACAGCCACTTCGTTCGAAGTCCGTGAACTCCACCAAGGGAACTCCAACGTCCAGTTCGATTACCGCATTGTGGCTCACCGCAAGGGGCTTGAGTCTGCACGAATGCCTGAGCTTACCCTTGGCACGACAAAGCCAAGGCCAACTAATCAGGGTAATCGTCAGGTGCCTGCTTCCAACTAGGCCCACTAAAAATTGGCGAAATCAAGGAGAAAAAGACTTATGTCAGTCATTAGAAGCCAAGAACGACCTCTTTACCGGTGGGCACGAGCGAACGCACGCAAAGCGATCACTCTTGTTGCCCTAGTCTCTCTCACCACCGTCCCTTTGACGTGGGCGGCAGCCGATCAGGTTCCCAGCGGAACGGGAACGCCGCAGGCCATTCGTGGCCCAAGAGTGGATGTCGGGGCAGCTCGTCCTGTCGTGCTCGACGACATTCCTCAAGCCACGCCTGGGGAACTGGCGCTTCATCCAGCACCACTTCGTCCTCGTAACGGCCTAACGGATGAACAGTATCGCGCCCGTAAACTCCAGGCTGAAATCATCAGCAAGGGTACGGCGAACGGTCTGAACAACAGACCCGGTCCTCGCGTGAACCAGAACATCAACACGCCTTTCCCATTTGCGACGGCCAGCTTTGCCGGACTAAACCAGGAGTTTGCGTGTCCGTTTTGCACGCCTTCGGACATGGCATTGGCGGTAGGAGAGAATTTCGTCGTACAAGTCGTGAACACCGCCATCACCGTTCTCGACAAACGCGGTAATGTGCAAGCGGGATATCCGAAGAGCATTAACTCGTTCTTCGGTTTATCGCCGTCGGCTTTCACCACCGACCCGCGCATTTTCTATGACTGGGTCAACCATCGATTCTTGCTCGTCATGCTGTTGGAAAGTGACCTCTTCGGATCGGACAACGTCGGATCGCTTTTGATCGCTGCCAGCCAGACTCACGATCCCAGACGCGGCTGGTTCACCTACAGCCCGGCTTTTCAGATTGGCAACACCGGCGAGTGTCCGGACTATCCCACACTCGGCCACGATGCCACCAATTGGACCGCTGGTGTGACCAAAGGCGGATTTTATGTCGGAATCAATGAGTTCGACACGCCTTGTGCCAATCTGATTAACAACTTCCTGTTCCTGATCCCCAAAGATCCTGTTTACAACGGAGCAGGCTTTGGTTTCACGATCTGGCACGGCTTTACCGACGGTCCACTCGTGGATACGCTTCAACCCGCCAATATCACGGGACGCGGCGACAAGCTGCAGGAAGTGCTTTTTGTGAACAGCTTCAACATCAACTTTGGGGGCGGTCAGTGCTCAAGCGGCTGTAATGGTCTGATCGTGTGGGGCATCGCCAATCCTTTCACAGGTGGCAGCTTCACCGCCAAAGTGATCGGTACCGCGAACAGCTACTCGCTTCCGCCTCTCGCCCACGAACCGGGCTGTACCTCCAGCGGCTGCATTGATACGAATGACACCCGAATAAGCGGACAGGTGAAATACAATGCCGGCTCGCTATTTGGATCCCTTGAGACCTCCGCCGCGGGCGCGGCACATCCGATCTGGTTCGAAGTTCGCCCGCAGACGGATGTCAACGGCAACATCACCGGTGCCAACGAGCTGCAGGAAGATTGTTTCTTCTGCGGGGGCTTCGTCAAGAACGGCTCCGCTTACTTCGCAACTCTGCAGCCCGATCCGGAGGGCAACGTAACCATGGTGTACAACTACTCGGAGGATGACCAATTCCCGGGAACCGCATTCACCAGCCGCAAGGTCGACTTTTGCTGCTTGATGAATGGCTCGGGCTTCTTCATCAGAAACGGCGACGCCTTCTACGGTGAGGGCCGCTGGGGTGACTACACGGCGACCGCGGTCGACAACACACTGGCCAACTCTCCCAGCGTCTGGTTCTCGGGCATGTTCGCCGAATCCAATGGCGACTGGGGAACCTGGATCGGGGCCAATCAACCGTCAACCCCTTGAATGCATGACCGGGCGCCTGAAATGGGCGCCCGGCTTCTTCTCTAAAAGAAAAGCCGCATCAGAAAGGCACATCCTTTCGTTGCGTGCCCAATAAGGACATACCGCTCAGATCAGTTCTGCCTACTCCGAGCTTCAGGCGGTTTTTTGGTGAGTCGCTCCCGCCTGTCTTTCGAGCGCGCCCCGATCCCATTTCCCAGGACTCGCTGCCGCTTCGTAGGTGGACTGGCAGAAGTCAAGCAGCGCTGCACTCGGGGACGTCGACGCCCGCACATCGTCATACATGATGAGGAATTCGCTAAGTTGTGGATCGTATCGCGCCGACGCGGGTTGAACCGGCCAGTCCCGGAATCCCTGCGGCTCGGGAGCAGCGTACGAATAGAACGCAGGGCCACTGACAGTGCCGCCGCCCGGCCAAAATCCCACGCTACTGACCTCGTGGGAATATGCTTCGCGGGTGATGCGGTCGGCGCCGGGTCGCTCCGGTGCAGGTCGTCCTGAAAAGCGTGTGACCGCCAGATCAAAGCTGCCCCAGAAGAAATGGATCGGGCTGCATTTGCCGAGAAATCTCGACCGGAACTCTTCGAATACACACTGCACGCTCAACAGAATTGTCCAGAATCTCTGCGCGGCCTCAGGATCATAAGACGCATGGACGCGGTCCTTGTCAAATGGAATAGGATCCGCCACTTCGACAGGCATGTGCCAGATCTTTACCTCAATTCCGCTCGATCGCAGCATCCCCAAGACTTCCTTATAGAAGTCCGCTACCGACATCGGCCGCAACGGGAGCGCCTTGCGCGAACCGTCACTCATCTGCAACACGAGTTGTTGATCGAGAAAGTCGAACCACAGTTCGAACGGCCGATCTCGGTATGGGATTGAAGAAGTCGTAAGCCCGCGTGCGTTGACGTACAACGGAACATTCCACCAGTGATTGATCAGCGGCGTGAGCGCGAGTCGAACCTTGCCGACGATCTGCGTCCACATATGCAGTGTGGCACATGTATCCTTCCATCCCTCCAGCGGAAGAGCTGGCCACCGATGTTCATCCTTCGCGATATTTGACGGCATCATGCCATTTCCTTCTTCGACTCCGGGGACCCGATCCGCCGGACCGCAGCGTCGTCGTAAAGCAGTTAAGCACTGCCTGAGTCAGGAATCAATCGGTGATTTTTCCAGATCAAAGAACAAACACCCCTGGTCAGTGGCGGTTCATCAAGACTAAGCCAATCCGAGGACGAGAAGCAGTCCCTGCTACACTTTCGGCGTGAAGCGACTGATCATCAACGCGGATGATTTTGGATTTACCTCGGGAGTAAACCGAGCGATTGTCGAGGCTCACACCCAGGGCATTGTCACGTCTTCGACTCTGATGGCAAATGGACGCGCGTTCAGTGAGGCTGTCGAATTGATAAAGGCAGCCCCGAAGCTGAGTGTCGGTTGCCACGTCGTGCTGATCGACGGCGAACCAGTGGCTGAGTCAAAAACAATCCCCACGTTGACACAGGATGGACGATTTCGCGATGGATTGAAGTCGTTTGCTACTCGCGCTCTAACTGGTCGCTTGGATGCTCGCGAGATTGAGGCAGAGGCATCTGCACAGATTCGCAAGCTTCAGTCCGCGGGGATCTCAGTGTCGCACGTCGACACGCACAAGCACACGCATCTTTTTCCATCGATTCTGCGTCCCGTGCTGCGGGCTGCAACGATCTGTGGTGTGAAAGCGGTGCGCAATCCATTTGGGCCGAAGTTTCCTTTGCGATCGAGCCAACTTCTGGCGCGGCCTGGTCTCTGGACGCGCCTTGCAGAGGTGAAGGTTCTGGGACGTTTTGCCGGAAAGTTTCGGGAAGCTGTGGACGGTGAAGGATTCACTACAACGGACGGCACGCTGGGAATCGAGGTCACTGGCACACTCGACGAAACCTTGTTCGGCGCAATCGCTGCAAGCGTCCCCGATGGGACTTGGGAGTTCGTTTGCCATCCGGGATATAACGACGCCGATCTGCAGGGCGCGAGAACACGTCTGCGGGAATCGCGGGAGACAGAGTTGCGGGTATTGACGCTTCCCGCCGCCCGCGAAGTTCTGGCCAGGGACGGCGTGGAGTTGATCTCTTATCGGGATTTGGCATCATCCTGACACGTCAGGCGTGTTTCCTTGGTCAACCCACTAGGGTCATGTGCCTTTAGGTACTCTCGTAACCTTTCCCGTTAAATGCAAGTAGTAAGATGGCTTAGAACTCTGCGTTTCTAGCTGGAGAAGGATGCTCATGTCGTCGCAAGGGACAGCGCCGCGTGCGACTCTGGACTTGAAGGTCAAGGTGTGGGGAATGGGCAGCAACAACCAGCCCTTCTTCCAAAACGCCGTTGCCCAGAACATCAGCGCCACGGGTGCGTGCATTTATGGCATTGAGCCGGAACTGAAAGTTGGGGACGTCATTGGCGTCCAGTATGAAGGCAAGAAGGCACGCTGCAAAGTGATGTGGGTAGTCGACGCCGGCGCGCTCAAGAAGACCCAGGTCGGCGTCCAGCTAGTACTCGAACAGGACTGTCCCTGGTCGTCCGCATTGCCCGCCGAGATGAAGGCTGAGGAGCGGACGGTTATCCGGAACGACAATCGCAGGAAATTTGCCCGGCACAAGATCTCATTTCCTTTGGAACTTCGCGATGAGCGTGTGAATACCCCATTGCGCGTGAATGCCACCGATATCAGCGGCAACGGTTGTTATGTTGAGACCGTAATGCCGCTGGCGATCGGCACGGCTCTTCGAGTCGACCTGTGGATTGGAGAAGAACGCGTCTCTCCCAGCGCGGTTGTACGTACCCGTGACCCCGGCGTCGGCATGGGCATCGAATTTACCGGACTTCCCGAAGATGGGAAGAAACGATTTCAAGGACATCTCGACAAGATTGACCCCGGCATCACGCTGGGCCCGAAAGCCGGAAGCTAAGACTCCACTGGGCCCACCTCCCGAGCACCCACTCGTGTAAAATCTGCATCCACAGCCCCTTCCAGCCATCGAATGACGGAACGAGCGGGCGAACTTGCGCACATGAAAATCGGGATCACGTGTTATCCGACGTATGGCGGCAGTGGAGTCGTCGCGACAGAACTCGGCTTGGAGCTCGCTCAGCGGGATCACGAGATCCACTTCATTTCTTACGCACAGCCCATCCGGCTGCGGGGCGCTGAGCCCAATATTCACTATCACGAAGTAGAGGTCACCCGCTATCCGCTGTTCGACTATCCGCCGTATGACTTGGCGCTGGCTACGCGCATGGCAGAGGTGGCGCAGCTCTACGATCTCGACCTGCTTCATGTGCACTATGCAATTCCGCATTCGGTGAGCGCAATGCTGGCGCGGCAGATGCTAGCGTCCGGTCCGCGGGGGCGGCGCTTGCCGTTTGTCACAACATTACATGGCACCGACATTACCCTCGTTGGCCTGGACCGTTCTTACCTGCCAATCACCAGGTATTCGATCCAACAGAGCGACGGGGTGACCGCAATCTCGAACTATCTTCGCGACCGCACCCAGCGCGTTTTTGATGTCAAGAACAATATCGAAGTGATTTACAACTCGGTCAATTGCGACGTCTACTACCGCAATACGAAACTCGCCGAAGAGATGCGCCGAGAGTATGCCCCCAGTGGCCAGCGCGTTCTGGTGCATCTTTCAAATTTTCGTCCGGTAAAACGAATCACGGACGTGATCGAGATTTTCGACCGCGTCCGCAAGCGGATACCGACGCGGTTGCTGCTGATCGGCGATGGTCCCGACCGCTCAGTGGCGGAGTGGCTCGCGGTCCAAAAAGGCATTCACGATGATGTTCTATTTCTCGGCAAGCAGGATCAGATTTACGAAAAGTTATCCATCGCTGACATCATGCTGCTTCCCAGCGAATTGGAATCCTTTGGGCTTGCGGCTTTAGAGGCCATGGCCTGTGAAGTAGTACCGATCTCGACGCGTGCGGGCGGCGTGCCTGAAGTGGTCGACCACGGCACCAGCGGCTATCTTGCCGATGTGGGCGACGTCGATACCATGGCACGCTATGCCATCGAACTGCTCAGCGATGAGAATCGCTTGCGGGAAATGGGCAAGCGTGCTCGGGCCGTGGCGATGGAACGGTTCTGCTCGACGAAGATTGTGAAGCAGTATGAAGATTTCTACCGGCGCGTGCTCGAGCGCTCGGCGTAAAAACCCTCCGGCACGGAACTATCGGCCTCGATCAGCGGCAGACGGATGCGAATCAGGGTTCCCTTGCCCTCATGGCTGTCGATGGTCATGCGGGCAGTGTCTCCATAAAGCACCTGCAGGCGTTCGGAGATGTTTGCCATCCCGATTCCCATACCCGGCCAGCTGCTGCTTTCTTCCAGTTGCGCTCCGCCCATTCCGACGCCATCGTCCTCTACTTCAATGATCAAGCGTGAGTTTGTGACGCGGCTGCGAAGGTAGATGCTGCCACCCTCAACCTTGGGTGCGAGTCCATGTTTGATGGAGTTTTCGACTAGCGGCTGCAGGAGCATGCTGGGAACCACAACGTCGAGCGAGGCCGGATCGAGTTCCTTCACAACGCGGAGCTTCTCCCGCCCAAACCGGACGACTTCGATGTCGAGGTAGTTATCGATGAATTCGAATTCGTCGCGAAGCGATGTGAAAGCTTCGCTGCTGTTAAGCAGCCGGCGCAGAATCGTCGCGAGCTTGGAAATCATGTCGCGTGCCGTATCGGGATCGAAACGCACGAGCGAAGAAATTGAATTCAGTGTATTGAACAGGAAGTGTGGGTTGATCTGATTCTGCAGGGCCTCCATGCGCGCATGCAGAAGAAGCCGCTCCTGCTCCTCCAGCTTGATCTGGATGCGCACGCTGTTGAAGACCTTGATCTCAATCCCGATCGCGGCGACGGTCGCAGCGTAGATCAACCCGAAGACCCAAAGATTGTCAGGACTCTCGATGCTGAAGATTGCCCCTGGCCTGCCGTTGGCGGCTGGAAAGTATCGAGCGAGCTCGGTTTCCACAAAACGCAGCCCGACAATCGTTGCGAAGAACATGATCTGCCAGTCGAACAAGCGAGGCCGCGGCAGGTTGCGGCGGATCAGGCGAAAGATACTTTGATCAATAAAGGGAGAAAAGTACCAGATGTCGTCTTTGTCGCGGGCCATCGTGCGCAGCTGTCCGGCCATGAATCCGCACAACACGTGAAACGGCATAGCCGCCCATTCCCCGTAGATCAGAGCCGGAATGCTCACCAGCACCCCACCAAGAGAACCGGCCCAGCGACCGCCGATCACTCCGAGCAGCATGACCGTTTCGAAACTCAGATCGCTCGCCTGGAAACTGTTTTGTGAAATGCGGATCAAAACGCCAAACACGATCGGCAGTCCGAACCACAGGACCAGGTACATCTTTTGCCGGAAGGTGCGCTCTTCCCGAAACAGCAGTTTCTTGAACTCTTTCGACCGCACCAGGCTGCTCGACACAGCCGCAGCTACGCCCAACTTGATCAGGAGGTTTATCAGGATTAGGCGCGATTCCATCAGAGTTGTGCGTTGAAGCCGAATATATCGGCGCTTTCAAAACTTTAGCACGCCGCTCGATCAATAGCCTTTGCGTTTATCGACAGTGTATTGCAGGGGTTCCTTCGCCAGATACCGGCGCAGATTGGCCGAAAAGTGGTCGTAGTGACGGTGCCAAAGCCTCTCGGTAAGGCCTGCTGTATGGGGAGTAATAAGGAGGTTGTCGAGATCCCAGACAGGAGAGTCGCCGGGCAGAGGCTCGTGCTCGAAAACATCCAGCGCTGCCCCGGCAATGCGGCGAGCACGGAGGGCTTCGAACAATGCGGATTCGTCCACTTGCCGACCCCGGCCGACGTTGATCAAGTAAGCTTCGGGTTTCATGACGCGCAGACGTGTGCCGTCGATCAACTTCTCCGTCGCCGGGATTAGCGGAGCCGCGATCACCACAAAGTCGGATTGCCGAAGCAACTCGTCGATCTGTGAGGGAGAAAACACCTGCTCAACCCCGTCGGGAGTTCCCTTCTCAACGTGCTCACGGGCGGCAATGACCCGCATTCCGATTGCGCTGGCCATTTGCGCGACGCGGCGTCCAATGCTACCCACACCGATCAACCCAAGAGTTGCACCCGCAACTTCCCTCGGAGGTGGACCACTGTTCCATACGGTTTCCTGTCCCCAAATATGTTTCTGCTGGAGAAGCGCGATTTGCGGGATTTTCTTCGCTAACGCGAAAATCTGCGCGACCACGTGCTCGGCAACAACGGGGCCGTGAACTTCGGTCGAATTGGTGAGGGCGACGTCACTGTTGATGAGTTCGGGAAATTGGAACTGATGCACCGCCGCCGTAGGAGCGTGAATCCAGTGCAACTGGCGGCAGAGCGCAAACTGCTCGGGCCGCAGTGAAATGGTGAGAATGACTTCAGCATCGCGGAGATCGGCTTCCACACCGTCATACGAATCGCGGTTCACTACCTGTACCTGCTGAAAGTCCTCTACCAGCTTCTGCACGAACCATGCAGGCACTCGCCACAGGTTAAAGCGGTGGTGAACGACGATCAGCAGTTTCATGGGAAGAAAGATGGCGCAGCCTCGGCGATGACAATTTCTATGTAGGGGCGGACGCATTCGTCCGCCCCGAGTTCGCGAAGCGACGAGTGCAACTATCCGAAGGCCAGTTCTTTCGCGCGTTGCGCAGCCTTCACCACCGCCTTAATCAGCGTCACACGAAGCTTGCCCTCTTCGAGCTCCATGATGGCGTCGATCGTACAACCGGCTGGAGTAGTGACCGCGTCTTTCAGCAAAGCCGGGTGATCTCCCGTTTCCAGGACGACCTTGGCGGCACCGAGCGCAGTCTGAGCGGCAAGCAAAGTCGCAATGTCGCGCGGCAGCCCGACTTTCACACCGGCTTCTGCCAATGATTCCAGGATGATGTAGATGTATGCAGGTCCACTGGCGGAAAGCGCCGTTACAGCGTCCATGTGTTTCTCGTCGACGATGACGGTTCTTCCCACAACGTCGAAAAGATGGCTAGTCAGCGCGAGATCGGAATTGGTCGCGTATTTTCCCTTGCAGATCGCGGTCATGCCCGCGCCCATAATGCACGGAGTGTTCGGCATAGCGCGAATCACCGGGACGTTGGCCGGCACGTTCTTCTCGATCATCGATGTCGGCACCGACGCCGCGACCGAAATGATCAGCTGTTTGGGTCCGAGATGGCTTGCGATCTCGCGCACAACCTCTTCGACAACTTGCGGCTTGACTGCGATTACGATGACGTCGGCACCTTTGGCGGCCTCAACGTTATCTGTACCGACCTTCACCTTGAGCTTTGCGGCCAGCGCTTTGGCTCGTTCCGGATGCGCAACCGTTGCCGAGGTCGACTTCGCCGAAAGCAAGCCATTCTTCAACAAAGCTTGCAGTATGATGCCTCCCATTTTTCCGGCGCCGAGAAATGCTACTTTCTTCCCTGTCAGATCATGTGGCATAGGCTTCTCAGTTCTTGCTCCGATCGGAATGTAATCTTGGAACGCGACGCGCCATCGCGGTTGCAGTGCTCTAGTGGGCCGCGGCTTGCGGCTGCTTCTGCATCCAGTTCCAGGCTGTGCTTACGATCTCGTGAAGACCGCGAGCTGCTTTCCAATTCAGCAACGACTGGGCCTTAGCTGGATTCGCCACCAGTGCAGGAGGATCACCCGCACGGCGAGGCGCCGTTTGGTGCGGGACCGGCTTTCCCGTGATCTTCTCAACGGTAGAAATGACCTCGCGCACCGACGCGCCAGTCCCGGTGCCCACGTTGACAGCGAAACTCGGCTTCCCCGCAGTCAGGTGCTCGAGAGCCTTCACATGCACGCTGGCGAGATCATTCACATGAATGTAGTCCCGAACGCACGTGCCATCCGGCGTTGGATAGTCCGTGCCGAAAATCTGCAGGGCCGGTCCGGCCCCGGCAGCAGCACTCAGGGCGAGGGGAATCAGGTGCGTCTCGGGATCGTGAAGTTCGCCGATTTCGCCGCTCTCGTCCGCCCCGGCAGCGTTGAAGTACCGCAAACTGGCATAGCGGAAGCCGTAGGCGCGATCGTAGGCTTCCAGCGCCTGCTCGAAAAACAATTTCGAGACGCCATACGGGTTCACCGGCTGGCGAGGAATATTCTCCTCGATCGGAACCTTTGCCGGTTCTCCATAAACTGCACAGGTCGACGAAAATATGATCTTCTTCACTCCGGCTTGAAGCGCCGCATTGAGCAAAGAGAGTCCACCCTCGACGTTATTGTGGAAGTATCGCTGCGGATTCGTTACCGATTCGCCGACGTACGCGCGTGCCGCGAAATGCATAATCGCATCCGAACGACGCAGCACAGCAGAGAGGGCCACGGGATCCAGAACGTCGCCCTTGACCAGTTCAAATCCGGACCCCAGCAATTCGTAGCCGGTACTAAGATTGTCGAAGATGATCACGTCATGGCCGGCATTCCTCAACGCCCTCGCGGTATGACTCCCGATATATCCTGCACCGCCAATAACCAAAACGACCACGGTAGTTTCCTTTCCGATAAGTCCGCAGCTGTAAATGGGAGAAGACTCACATTGTACACAGTGCTACTTGGGAAGTTCGTTCACAAGCGCCTTCAACAGCTCGCGCGGTCAAACAGCCTGTTAAGATAGGCAAAATTGGGGCAGTGCTCGTCGAAGAAGGTGGGTGACTCAATGGCAGAACAGCTTGCTGACAAAAAGTGCGTCCCATGCCGTGGAGGAGTTCCTCCCTTGAAGGGGAACGAACTCAAGGCGCTCCACCAGCAAACTCCCAAATGGGACGTCCTCAATGAACATCATCTCCACCGCGAGTTCCGATTTCCTGATTTCAAGCAGGCCCTGGCATTCGTGAATCGAGTCGGCGACGTAGCGGAGCAGGAAGGCCATCATCCCGACATTCTCCTGGGCTGGGGTAAGGCCGAAATCACCACTTGGACCCACAGTGTCGACGGCCTAACGGAGAGTGACTTCATCCTGGCAGCGAAGATCGACCGGTTGGCCAAAACGTAGTAGAGCATTTGCAGTTCACGGAGTTCGATCGAAGTGTGCCGGGGCGACACTGAAGGTTCCTGCCCCTCACAGGCTCGCTTCAAATCTTTGTAGAACTTCTCCGTTCCTTGCTCAAGCGCCGGACCGATCGCGAAGCCCGCCATTCGCGAGAACGTCCCAATAAACTCAAATTTCCCGTGAACCTCCGTTTGATCGTCAGACAATGCTTTAAAGTGCACTTGCGTGACAAGGGTGATCCCCGCGAAATGGCTGATGAAATCAATACGGCGATAAGGTTCGAAATGGGTGACTACCTGGTCCATGGTCACTCCGAAAGCGTCATTTGTCTTGATGTGCATCCGGCTTTCGAGTTCCCAAGCCTTGCCGTGCACCCAGGCAACACTGCGAACGTCAGCCCAACGAAAGGTATCCGGCTGTGTGTAGGTGTCGAACACAACCTTTAGCGGACGATAAATTGTGATCCGAGACTCGAAGCGCCCCATGCGTAAAGCTCCGTCTTCGGTCGGCGCGGGGGAGGCATTTCAACTGGAAGCAGTGTAGGAGAAAAACAGAGCGGGGGCAAATCATTCTGTTGCAGTGACCCGGTTCATGCTGGATTTGTACAACACCCATCCCAGCAGACTTGCCGGTATCAGCATGAAGAAACCTGTACCTGTGGCCATGGCACGCGCGGAGACTCCGAGATCAAGAAAGTGGCCACATAGATAGGCGGTCGTTGCAAAGGTGAAACTGGCCAGCCCCAAGTCAGCAGAAAACACCCGTCCCCGGAAGCGGTCATCAGTTCGGAGTTGCAGCAACGTAGTAGAGAAGACCCAGACCGTGGAGCCTCCCGCATGGGCGAGCGTGGCGCAGGCTGCGGCCATCCAGACCGTGCGGCTCACCCCGATGAGGCCGTAACCGAATGCGATCGTGATATATCCGAACAGAATCCCGAGCCGGAGCCGATGGTCGTTCTGCCCCGCCCATCGAGCGGAAATTAGCGGACCGACCAGCGCTCCTAACCCTCGACCACCCAGAAGGATGCTCATGCCCAGCATGGCGCCACCGGCGGGATCGATCCCTCGCCCATGGACCGCAAACTCGCGCGCTCCCATGACCGTGAAGATGACCCAACTTGGCCCGACCATGAGTTCCCCGGCTTTGGCGAAGACTGCCGGGACCAACACGGGATGGCTGCGGATGTACGATATCCCCTCAATCACCGGAGAGAAGTCAACCAGATCGCGAAGCCGGAGACGCGCAGCATTCTCTGCGTGCGGCTCGCGGAAATGCATCCCCCCGATCAGGATGGCCGATGCCAGAAAGGAAAGCGCATTTAAGACGAACGCCGCGTCGCGCCCGAGAAATGCCGCAACTACACCACCTACTGAGGCTCCGATCAGCAAATTGACTGACCATGTCGCTGAAGAAAGTGTGTTTGCTACCAGCACCTCCTCTGGCTCGGTGATGTTGGGAATCACCGCACTCCGGGCCGGTTCAAAGAATGCCGCCATCGTGGTTTCCGCCAGGAGTAGCGGGTAAACAAGCCAGACCAAGGCAGGGGAACGCACGAGCAGCATGGCGAGGACGATCACAAACCGGATCAGGTCGGCGGCAATCATCACGTGTTTCCGCTTGAGTCGATCGTTCACCACACCGGAAGTAGGCCCGGCCAGGGTTTGCGGAATTACTTGAAGAACGAGCGCCAGAGCCACCGAACCGGCGTGTCCCGTCAACTGCAGAAGTAGCGTATAAATCGACAGCGTGTAGAACCAGTCCCCGATTTCGCTGACGATTTGCGCGACCCACAACCGGCGGAAATTCCGGTTGGTGCGAATTAGAACCGCGTACGAGCGGAGCGAGATCGACGACGTACCGCGTTCTGGTTGCGGATCCATGCGAGTGCCTAGGGTACCGTTTGATCCACGTGTCTGGCAAAACGTGAGCAATACGCGTTGACTGTAATCAGCTCTGTAGCCTAGGATTCACGCGCATTGTCTTGGAATTCGCTCAGGGTGAGCCTCAACCATCGTCAAAATCTCAGTCCGGAGGATCCATGAAACGAGCCTTCACCCTGATCGCAGTTTTGATTCTGGCAACGCTCGTGCTTGCGCAGAGCGACGATGTTGTTCCGAACGAGAATCTGGTGGCTGAGGGAATCCCCAAGATCCCAGTCTCTTTGGCCGAGTCGGTGGGGCGTTACAGCGAGTTTCGCAATGCGTTTTTCGCGAGTTGGCACCCCACGCAGCGGAAAATGCTAATCGAAACGCGATTCGCAGACACAAACCAGGTGCACGAGGTGAGGTTTCCCGGTGGAGCCCGCACACAACTCACGTTCTTTCCCGATCGTATTGCTGGCGCTGCCTATGAGCCGGTACACGGCGATTCTTTCCTGTTCCTCAAAGACGTGGGTGGCGGCGAGTTCTTCCAGATTTACGTCTACGACCTGAAGAGTGGCGACGTCAAACTGTTGACCGACGGCAAGTCCCGCAACACGAGCGCGCGCTGGTCCTATCAGGGAGATCGAATTGCCTACGGCTCGACGAAGCGCACCGGCAATGATGTCGATATCTGGGTGGTAAATGCGAATGATCAGGCGAGTGCGCACATGGTTGCGCCGATGGAGGGCGGTGGCTGGGAGATCTCTGACTGGTCTCCCGACGGCAAACAATTGTTGATCGGCAACTTTATTTCTGCTGCTGAGAGCTATGTGTGGCTACTCGACGTCGATTCAGGAAAGAAGGAGCTGCTCACTCCCAAGCCAGGCGCTGAGACCGCGCTGCGCTCCAATGCTCGTTTCTCCAAAGACGGCAAAGGCGTGTACCTTGCCAGCGACGAGGGCTCGGAGTTCCAACATCTGGTCTACCTTGATCTCGCGAGTCGTAAGACAACCATCCTCACCCCTTCCCTTCAGTGGGACGTTGACGAGCTGGAACTCTCCGAAGACGGTCGATGGATCGCATTTGAAGCAAATGAAGATGGAATCAGCAAGCTGCACGTACTCGATACAAGGACCAATAAAGAGGTGCCGCTCCCAAAGCTCCCCGTAGGAGTGATTTCGGGCTTGGGATGGCGCAAAAACAGCCGTGACCTCGGATTCACCCTTACGACCGCAAGCCAGCCCTATGACGCTTACTCAATCGACATAGCGACGGGAAAGGTCGACCGATGGACCTTCAGCGAAACTGGCGGATTAAATACATCCGGATTCGCGGAGCCCCAATTGATCCATTGGAAATCATGGGACGACCACTCCATCTCTGGATTCCTCTACAAACCTCCAGCAAAGTTCGCAGGCAAACACCCGGTCATCATCGACATTCATGGGGGACCCGAGGGTCAAACTCGTCCCGACTTTCTTGGCCGCGACAACTACTTCATCAACGAACTCGGAATCGCGATGATCTATCCCAATGTTCGCGGTTCAACCGGTTACGGCAAGACGTTTCAGAAACTTGATAACGGGTTCTTGCGCGACGGCTCCTACAAAGACATCTCTACATTGATCGACTGGATTCAAGCGCAACCCGACCTCGACGCTAGCAAGATCATGATTACCGGCGGCAGCTATGGCGGATTCATGACCCTGGCTGTGGCCACGAACTACAACGACCGCATCTGTTGCTCCGTTGACGTCGTCGGTCCATCGAATCTGGTGACCTTCCTCGAGCATACTTCCGGGTATCGAAAGGACCTGCGCCGCGTTGAGTATGGTGACGAACGCGATCCGAAGATGCGGGAATTCCTGGAATCAATTGCGCCGGCGAACAAGGCACAGAATATTACGAAGCCGCTGTTCGTGATCGCCGGACAGAACGATCCTAGGGTTCCAGCCAGTGAATCGGGGCAGATGGTGGAGGTGGTGCGTAAGAACGGCACTCCAGTCTGGTGGCTCCTCGGCAAGGATGAAGGTCACGGATTCGCAAAGAAGAAAAACCGCGATTTCCAGTTCTACGCCACGGTGGAATTCGTAAAGGAATATCTCCTGAGATAGGCTTGCGGTAAGGCCTTGGTAGAATTGCCCGACTTTTCCGAAAGGGATAGACAATCCTTTGCACACCGGCTTTTGAGCCACTTAGAAGGAACCTCGCAACTCCTTGTTGATGTACCACTTGGCCGACAGACTTCCGACTGACGAATGGCACATCAAATGCACACAACAACAAGCGCCAGTGCTGTTTGTGAGGTCCCGATGAAAAACGTGCTAATCCAGCTATTCCTGATCGCTGCAATGGCAACTCTGCCCGTGTGGGCCGACACCTGCAACCCTTTCGCTTCTTACACGTGCGCGAAGGCCACGCCCAATATTGTTCACGTGGAAGGGACCGGAGAAACCGGGCAATCCGTGGGAGAGCTGTTAGGCAGCAATACTTTCAGCGCAAGTTTCCGCGGTAACAAGTCCTTCGCCGGCGATAACCTGCTCCTTCTCGCGGCCGCTCCCAATTCCCTGACCGGGAACGTCAACGGAGTCTCGTTTTCCTCACTTTCGAGTTTCCCGGAAGGTGGTGCTATGGGTGCCATCCAGGACACCTGGACGGGCATGGGAATCGTTTTCAATTCGCCCTCGTTCGGTTATGCCAACCTTGGAACGATTGGGAGCACACCGTTCTCGATTACTGCCAGCGGCGTGGGTGCAGGAACGATCTTTTATGCTGAGGTCGTAAACCCTAAAACAGGTCAGGTCATCTTCATTACCCCGAACTCCGAGGCGGGAATTCTGCAAGGCCAAACCACGGTAGCACCGGAGCCTGCGTCCTTAGCCCTGTTCGGAACCGGATTGCTGAGCATACTGGGCGTGATGCGACGAAAAAAGTCTTAGTCGGAAGTTAAATCCGAGCCGGCCCTGGAGCGAACTCCAGGGCTTTTTTACTTTCTGAAAGTACTGTGGAGAATTTTGAGCTGTTCCGGATAAAGACTTCTGCGTTTTTCTCAGCGGCCTCGGCGATTTCTCTGCGTTCTCTGCGATAAAGTCTTTGACGCCGAATCCGCTGAGAACGCCGCAGAGGTCGCTGAGGACCTAAACGTGCAATTTGCGCTTCAGATCTTCAGCGATCTGTTTTCCATGAAAGCGGCCATTCTCGATGAAGATTTCATTCGTGCGCGAGCCAGCCACGATCACTCCCGCTACATAGATGCCGTGTACATTGCTCTCCAGCGAAACCGGGTCGCACACCGGACGGCACTGCTGTTCCGATAATTCGATTCCCATACTAGTCAGGAAATCGTAGTCAGGGTGATAGCCGACCAAAGCCAGCACAAAGTCATTTTTCAGCCGCATCGGACCGTGTGACGTGACGACAACAACGTGATCGATTCCGATTTCCTGTACCCAGCTATTGAAGAAAGCTTCAATCTCTCCTGCTTTGATCCGGTTTTCCAGGTCAGGTTTGATCCAATACTTCACGTGATGGTGTAACTGGGCTCCGCGATGGACCAGAGTGACCCGCGCACCATGGCGCCACAGATCCAGCGCCGCAATGGCAGCGGAATTCTTTCCGCCGATCACCAGTACGTCAGTGTCGTAATAGGGATGCGGCTCACCGTAATAGTGTGAAACCTTAGGCAGATCTTCGCCGGGAATGTTCAACTGATTGGCCAGATCGTAGTAGCCGGTAGAAACGATCACCTTCTTGGCGGTGTAGTCATGCGGCCGACCCGCGCGGTCTGTCGCGGTGATGACAAAATTACCGTCCTCGCCCATGACCGTCTTGACCCACTCGTATTGCCGTACATCGAGTTCGTAGTGCTCCGCGACCTTGCGGTAGTATTCGAGTGCTTCCTCCCGCGTGGGCTTCTGCAGAGCTGTGGTGAAGGGAATATTACCGATCTCCAACAACTCCGGCGTCGTGAAAAAAACCATATTCGCTGGATAGTGAAACAGCGAGTTCACCAGGCATCCCTTGTCGACGATGATGACCTTCAGGCCTACCTTTTGCGCCTCAATCGCGCAGGCCAACCCGGTGGGCCCCGCGCCGATGACCAATACATCGGTGCGCATCTCCGGCAGCGCCTTCATCTTGGGCTTTGGGAGAGTGTCTATCTCTTCGGAGACGAGGAATTGAACCATGCAGTGGGGTGCGGATCATCCCGAGGCAACGAGGGTTCGGAACAACCGGGAAACGGATGATTCTAGCATGCGGGTACGGTCAGAACAGGCAGACTCCCTTTATCGGTCAACGGTGGAACCCAACTGCAATCTCGCCACATCGGATGGGGCTTACATCCAAGCGCGGAGCTATAATTTTCGGTTGCCTTTATAACACCGTTTTCTCAGGGAGCACGTCATGTCTACTCTTACCGAAACCACAACCCGCACCCGGATTGAATCTGACAGCATGGGAAAGATCGAAGTTCCCTCGAATGTGTACTGGGGCGCGCAGACGCAGCGATCCTTGCTGCACTTCAACATCGGGCGCGACACCATGCCTCCAGAGCTGATCCGTGCATTCAGCATCCTGAAGAAAGCCTGCGCCTTGGTGAATCAGGACCTTGGGAAATTACCCGCCGACAAGGCAAAGCTAATCGTGCAGGCAGCCGACGAGGTAATTGCCGGCAAGCTGAATGACCAGTTCCCTCTCCGCGTCTGGCAGACGGGCAGTGGCACTCAGACGAACATGAACGTCAACGAGGTGATCTCCAATCGCGCGATCGAGATTGCCGGCGGAGAGATGGGGTCGAAGAAGCCCATCCATCCCAACGATCATGTAAACATGTCGCAGTCCTCGAACGACACATTCCCGGCGGCCATGCACATCGCTGCGGCAGACCGTGTGAAGAACGCGCTGATTCCGGCCGTAAAGTCTGTCCGCGATGCGATTGCCGCCAAAGCAAAGGAATTTGAGAGCATCGTAAAGATCGGACGCACGCATTTGCAGGATGCAGTTCCGCTGACGGTAGGTCAGGAATTCGGTGGCTGGGCAAGTTTGCTGGAGCGTGATATCAAACGTTTAGAACATGCTCTCGAAGGCCTGTACGACCTCGCGATCGGAGGCACTGCGGTAGGCACCGGACTCAACACGCATCCAGAGTTTGCCGAGCGAGCAGCCAAGAAGATCGCGGAACTGACCGGACTTCCCTTCCGCTCCCACGGCAACAAGTTCGCTGCCCTTTCAGCGCACGACGAGATCGTCTTCGCACAAGGTGCGATGGAAACGCTCGCGGCTTCGTTCATGAAGATTTCGAACGATATTCGCTGGCTGGCCTCAGGTCCGCGTTGCGGGCTGGGTGAGCTTTCGATTCCTGAGAATGAGCCCGGATCATCGATCATGCCCGGAAAAGTGAATCCCACGCAGTGCGAAGCCATGACGATGGTTTGCGCTCAAGTTCACGGAGCAACGGCTGCGGTTGGCCTCGCTGGATCGCAGGGAAATTTCGAACTGAATGTTTATAAGCCGGTGATCATTTACAACTTCCTGCATTCCGTCACCCTCATCACCGACGCGTGCCACGGCTATGTCGAATACATGATCAAGGGCATCGAGGTTGACCGCGCGAAGATCGACTGGTACGTCAAGAACTCGCTCATGCTGGTCACAGCCCTAGCGCCTAAAGTGGGATACGACAAGGCCGCGCAGATCGCTCACACTGCGCACGTAGAGCATTCAAGCCTACGGGAAGCGGCAGTGAAGTTAGGTCATCTGACCGGAGAAGAATTCGACCAACTGGTGAAGCCGGAGAAGATGACGCATCCATAGCGTCTTTCCCGCCCTCGGCCAGCGGCATGTCAGGGAGTTTCCATCACGCGCGTATGCAGAATCGTGAGTATGCCCTTACAGGTTCATTTCACTACATCCGGGCACGAGGTCCATCGATCCGCAGATGCTTCGCTGACCGCGAAGTATCCGTTGCGCTCACTATGACAGCACGGAATGCGTTCACCAACTCCTAAATCTACCTAGTTCTCCGTTTCGAACGAAGTCTGAGCTTGTACGTGAGAAATCTCGGGGGCACTCTTTCTTCTTGGCGTGATCGTAATAACCAGGATGCTGGCTAACACCAGTAGCGTCCCGAGAACCGTGCGCGCCCCAAGCGCTTCCCCGCCCAGCAAATATCCGACGATTACCGCGACGATCGGATTCACGTAAGCATACGTGCCCACCTTGGTCGGCGATTCGTGGTGCAGCAGCCAGACGTATGCCGTAAAACCGACGATTGACCCCGCCACAATTAGATAGGCCAATGCCAGCCACGCCTTCCCCGACACTGCCTGTAGATGAAATCCTCGAAACTCTCCGAGCGTACCGGCAGTAATCATCAGCAAGACTCCACCAGCCAGCATCTGCGCACCGGAACTCATCGCCTTTGTAGTAGGCAACGGAAGCTTGCGAGTCAGGGCCGATGCGATCGACCAACTGATCGCAGAAATAATCAATGCCGTCGCTCCAATCGGATCGATCGGAGTATCTCCGAAATTCGCCGAGTGGCTGACCAGCACGGCCACACCTGCGATTCCCCCGATCAGACCGAGCGCCAGTTTCCCTGTGAGCCGCTCGCTCTTCAGAATCAAAATGTCCGCAATCGCCATGAACGCCGGAATCGTTGCCATCATGACCGCCGCAATTCCAGATGGCACCTTCTGTTCTGCCCAGAAAAGCAACCCATAGTCGAGAACGAAAATGAGGACAGCCAGCAGTGTCGCAGAGCCCCATTCTCGCCTCGTAGGAGATGGCGTTCCCTTCACCCGCAGCCATGCGTAAAGGGCAAGGCCCGCGATCAGGAACCTCATCCCCGCGAGGAAAAATGGAGGTACTTCGCGTACTCCAACGCGAATCGCGAGAAAAGTGGAACCCCAGACAAAATAGATAATCCCGAAAGCCAGCAGAACCTTCCATTTCGCGGGATGGGATGAGGCATCCATGGTGAATGATCGATCTAAAATCGGATTAGATCAACGCGTGCGCAGAGAAGACTCGCGCTTCACGGATAAAAAGAATTTATAAGGATATAAACCAGTGGAGAGGCGATGCCCGAAGAAAGCTTATCCGCTATTTCTTCACCAGGCTTGTGTGGCTGGCGACGCATTGCCACTTGCCCAGATCCAGCACCCAAGTGTCTGTAAAGCGGCCAACGTGGTCATAAGGCTTGCCCTGATACGTGCCCTGCGTGTGGTAGACGCCGGTAACGACGGCGGTATCTCCGAAGAAATTCATCTTCACTTCCTGGATGTTCGCCATACTCGGCTTGAAACGTGGATCTTTGATATCTGCCAGAAACTTCTGCTTGTCGCTGACCTCTCCATCCCACTCCGTGTTGATGAACCGGCTCGACACCAGCGCGTCCAGTGCAGCGGAATCCCGGCTGACCTGAGATTCATTCCACAGGCGTTCGAGAATCAGGAGCTTGCTTTCGCGAGGATCGGCCTGTTGGGCCGTCATCACGACTGAACCGATGGCCAACAATACACAACAGGAGATGTTGCGGAAAGTCATGCGCTTACACGTCGCCGCTTTCTGATCGGACGAACGTGCGATGACGATATCAGCCGCCTAAACGCTATGCTATTGAAAATGCACGAAGGATAGTTACGAACGTCACGGCAGGAAGGCGAACCTAGAAAGCCCAGCGCAGTAATGCCGAACCAATCGTGAATCCCGCCCCCACTGACGCAAGCAGGACAAGGCTTCCCTTCTTCAGCTTGCCTTCCTCAATCGCCGTACCCATCGCCAATGGAATGGTTCCTGCCGTCGTGTTGCCGTAGCGGTCAATATTGACGACAACGCTGTCTTTCTTGAGTCCAAGCCTCTCCGCCGTGGCGTTGATGATCCGCAGATTTGCCTGGTGTGGGATAAACACGTCGATGTCTGAGCCCTTGAGACCGTTGCGCTCCAGCAGTTTCAGACACAGTTCTGCCTGCTTGCGTACAGCAAACTTGAACACCTGCTGGCCGTCCTGATGGACGTAGTGCATCTTTTTCTCGATCGTCTCTTTGCTTGAAGGATGAAGACTGCCTCCACCGGGCATATAAAGGAACTGTCCCCCCGAGCCGTCGACCTCGTGAATAAAGTCGATCAGTCCCTCGGAGTCATCTGTCGCCGGCTCCAGAATGGCAGCACCGGCCCCGTCGCCGAAAATCACGCAAGTCGCACGGTCGGTGTAGTCGATAATCGACGACATCACATCAGACCCAATGGCCAGAACCCGCTTATGCGCTCCACTCGCGATAAATTGCGCCCCCACCTGGATCGAATAAAGAAACGCCGAGCAGGCGGCGGAAAGATCGAATCCCCAGGCTCCCTTTGCCCCCAACTTGTCCTGAACGATGCAGGCGGTGGAGGGAAAAAACATATCCGGCGTCACCGTCCCGACAATGATGGCCTCAATCTGGCTCGGCTCGAGCCCGCGCTGCGCCAGAGCCTTTTTCGCGGCCTCCACCGCTAAATCGCTGGTACAAACGCCCTTGTCGACGACATGCCGCTCCCGTATCCCAACCCGGCTCATGATCCATTCGTTATTGGTGTCGACCATCCGTTCAAGGTCGGCATTGGTCAAAAGGCGAGGAGGCACATAAGTGCCCAGAGCACTGATTTTGGCCCGGATCGGTTTTGTCAATCGAAAAGCCCCTAGGGAGTGGAAGCGCTTCTATTTTGAATGATTAGCGACAGAATGTCTATTTGTGGACTCCTGCGCTGGGATCATGTGTGAAGAAGAATGGTGAAGACCGCCATTGGGCTGGATCAGGAAAAGTTCTTGTTGAGGCTGCGGCCCTACCAGACTACTTGAAAGTAATCGGAGCCAAGACACTGGACAGATCGCGCTGTGAGGTAACGGACGTCATCCGTCAGACCGACATTAAGAAGTTGTCAGAACTGGCGAACGTATCCCGCAAGGGGTGGCCCGACGATCCTGAAGAAGCGCACGATCCGTACTCTTTCGTTCGCAACGTGTCTTCCACGAAGAAGTAGTTCAGGAGGAAGGTGTCGGTTGGCGAAACATCGCCATAGCGCTCATTGACCCTTGGGACTCTTCTTGCGCTCTTTTTCGCCCTGACACGCAAGAGAATCGGCCCTTTTCCGTTGCCTGTACAGAATTGTCTGTAGAAGACCCCCTATCTTTCCGTCGGTTACATGAGAACGGTTCTTTGTTTTGCTAGTTGGCGGCTTGATCCGCAGGTGCCAATGTAAGCACTGAAAGACTTGATCAGTTTGAAAAGGAGCCCTTAACGATCGTGGGCTGCTCTTTTCTGTTGGCAAACCGTGCGTGGCGGTACCGCCGTGAGCGAAGCGTTTTGATGTGGGTTGCCAGCTGGGCGTTACCGCGACCGTATTTTCGTTCTTAGGAGGCCCTATGAAGACGAGGATATTAGCATGCTCGATGACCGCGTTGTTGCTTGCAACCGCCGGTTGGGCAGCCAACGTAGCAAAAGACGAAGACCGTCTAAGACATGCCGGTACTGTGCTGACGGAGATTCTGAATATTCCAGAAAACATTCCTCAAGATCTCCTTGATAAAGCCACATGCGTCGTTGTTTTTCCATCAGCTAAAAAGGGGGCGTTTGTGGTTGGAGTCAGTTACGGCCGCGGTGCCATGACGTGCCGCGGTGGCGATAACTTCAACGGCTCTTGGGGCGC
>Ga0126369_10000629_pt1 | contig 23267 bp, 24 predicted proteins | sample PanSoiMetaPlot_1_FD_109646 | JGI IMG/M metagenome (GOLD analysis project Ga0126369, IMG submission 109646) | Tropical forest soil microbial communities from Panama - MetaG Plot_1 | ecosystem: Environmental > Terrestrial > Soil > Tropical forest > Bulk soil | place: Panama | collected 2016-02-17
AAGATGTCGATCTTCACCGTGGCCCCCCGTGATGCACGAGGATAAGCTCACGCGGTCCGGAAGGGAAGAAGCAGGGTAGAGTATGGGGCCATGACAGCGGGACGGGTCCGAGGCGGCTTCAATCAATACGGCTTCACGGTCGGTATCCTGATGCTCGACACCCAGTTTCCTCGCATCCCGGGCGACATGGGCAACGCGGCGACCTTCCCGTTCCCCGTGCGCTATCAGCGCGTGACGGGCGCCAGCCCGGATCTGGTGGTGCGCCGGGGCGCCGCCGGTCTCTTGCCGGCGTTCGTCGAGGGCGCGCGCCGGCTCGAGGACGAAGGCGTCGGGGCCATCACCACCAATTGCGGGTTTCTCGTGAAGTACCAGCGCGAGATCGCGGGCTCCGTCTCGGTGCCGGTCTTCACGTCGAGCCTCTTGCTGGTCCCGCTCGTCCACCGGCTCCTCCCCCGCGGCCGGCGCGTGGGCATCATGACCGTGAATGCGGGCTCCTTGACGCAGGAGCATCTCGACGGCGCGGGGATCGGCGGCGACATCCCGCTGGCCGTCGCCGGGATGGAGACCGAGAAAGAGTTCACGCGGGTGATGCTCGGCAACGAGATGGTGCTCGACGTCGACGCCTGCCGCGAGGAGCACGTGCGGGTCGCCCGCCGGCTCGTCACCGAGCATGCCGATATCGGCGCCATCGTGCTCGAGTGCACCAACATGCCGCCGTACACCGCGGACATCCAGCGCGAGACGGGCCTGGCCGTGTTCGACATCGTCTCGCTCGTCAACATGGTCCACGGCGGGCTCGCCGCCGGCCTGCCGCCCCGTCCCGCATGACCGCTTGACCCGCCGGCCGTGACTGTCGCGGGCGACTGGCTCCTCGAGACCCGCCGGCTCACCAAGCGGTTCGGCGGGCTGGTCGCGGTGGACGATCTTCCGCTCGCGATTCGTGCGGGCGAGGTGCGGGGCCTCATCGGCCCCAACGGCTCGGGCAAGACGACGACGGTGAACCTGCTCTCCGGGCTCTATCGCGCGGACGCGGGGGAGATCCGGCTCTCGGGCGAGCGCATCGATCGGCTGCGGCCGCACGAGATCACCGCGCGCGGCGTGGCGCGGACATTCCAGACGCCGAAGCTCTTCGGCAGCATGACCGTCCTCGAGAACGTCCTGCTCCCGGCGCTGACCGAGCTGGGCCGCGCGGGACACCGGCCGATGAGCCAGATCCGCGATCGAGCGCGCCGCCTGCTCGAGCTGGTCACGCTCGACGGCCACCGCCACGCGCCGGCCCGGGAGCTGTCGGGCGGGCAGAGCATGCTGCTGCAGATCGCGCGCGGGCTCATGCTGCATCCGATCCGGCTGTTCCTGATGGACGAGCCGTTCGCCGGCGTCCACCCGACGATCAAGGACACGATCATGGAGACGATTCTCCGGATGAACGGCACGGAGGCCGTGACGTTCCTGATCGTGTCCCACGAGATGGCGATCTTGCGCCGGCTCTGCCGGCGCGTCTCGGTGATGCACGAGGGCAAGCTCATCGCCGAGGGATCCTTCGAGGAAGTCGCCAACCACGCGGTCGTGCTCGAAGCCTACCTGGGACGCTAGATGGCGCTGCTCGAGCTGGACGGAGTGGTCGCCGGCTACGTCGAGGGCATCGACATTCTGAACGGCCTGAGTCTCGGCGTCACGAAGGGCACCGTGACCGGCATCATCGGCCCCAACGGCGCCGGCAAGTCGACCTCGCTCAAGACGATCTTCGGATTCCTGCATCCCCGGGGCGGCCGGATCGTCTTCGACGGGCGCGACGTCGGAAGTCTGGCGCCCCACGCGCTCAAGCGGCTCGGGATCGGCTACGTGCCGCAGGGTGCGAACCTGTTTCCGCAGCTCACCGTGGAGGAGAACCTCCAGATCGGCACGTGGGTCTTCCGCCACGATCGCGCACGGGTGGCGGCGATGCTCGAGCGCGCGTATGCAGCGTTTCCGCGCCTGCGCGACAAGCGCCGGCTGCGCGCCACGGTGCTCTCGGGCGGCGAGGCGAAGATGCTGTCGGTCGCGAAGGAGCTCGTGACCGACCCGAGCTTGCTCCTGGTGGACGAGCCGTCGGCCGGGCTCGCGCCGCGCATCGCCGAGCAGGTCTACGAGCGGCTGCGCGAGGTTCAGGCGGCCGGAGTGACGATTCTGCTCGTCGACCAGAACATCACGAAGGCGGTCGAGGTCTCCGACTATCTCTACATGCTCGAGATGGGCCGCGTGCGCCGCGAAGGCCCGCGCCAGGCCTTCGCCGACCAGCTTCGCGAGATCATCCGCGACGCGCTGCTCGGAGCCTGAGCGTGCCACGGTTCGCCCGCCGCCTCACGTGGTGCCTGCTCGCCTATGCGGCGCTCGCGTGGGTGCCGTGGGGCGCATCCGAGTACCACACGCACGTGCTCGTGACGAGCCTCTACTACGTGATCCTCGCGATCGGCTGGAACCTGCTCGCGGGCTACACCGGCCAGTTCTCGCTCGCGCATCACACGTTCGCCGGTGTCGGCGCCTACACGTCGGCGCTGCTCGTCCGGTACGCGCACGTGCCGATCCTCGCGGGGATCGGCGCCGGCGCCGTGGTGGCGGCGGCGATGGGCTACGGGCTCGGCACCTTGTGCCTGCGCATGCGCGCGATTTACCTGGCCCTGGCCACGTGGGCGTTCGCCGAGTCGCTGCGCCTCTTGATCACGGTCGAGTACGGGATCACCCGCGGCGATCTCGGGCTGGCGGCGCCGTTTCTCTTCGCCACGCCGCGTCCGACACCCTACTACTATCTGTTCCTCGGCCTGGCGCTCGTCGCGATCCTCGTGGCGCGCGAACTCGTGGATTCACGCATCGGCTCGTACATGCGCGCGATCCGCGACGACGAGGAGGCAGCGGCGGTCATGGGCGTCGACACGTTCAAGTGGAAGCGATTCGTCTTCGCCGTGTCGGCCATCTTCGCGGCGGTGGCCGGCGGCTTCCAGGGCCACTACGTCGGCCTGCTGTCGCCGACGCCGATGAAGTTCAACGAGATGGCGATGATCGTCGTCATGGTGATCGTCGGCGGGCTCAGAACGTTCGCCGGGCCGATCCTGGGCGCCGTCTTCATCGAGGTGCTGTCCGAGGCGCTGCGGGCCTGGGGCGAGGTGCGCATGGTGCTCTTCGCCTTGCTGGTGATCGTCATCGCTCGCGGCTATCCGAGCGGGCTGGTCGGAATCTGCCGAGCGCTCGGCGAGCGCCTGGCGGCGCGCGTTCCGGCGCTGGCGACGGTCCTCAGGCCCGAGCGTCAGTCCGATTAGCAAGGAGGCTCACATGCCGAGATACGAGTCGCCGTACGATCCCTCGACGATGCCGAAGAAGCTCGAGCACGTGATCTACGAAAAGAAGGGGCACGTCGCGTACGTCACGATCAACCGCCCGGAGGTGCGCAACGCGCTGCACAGCTACGCCTATGCGGAGCTGCGCTCCTGCTGGCGCGACATCGGTCTGGACCCGAACATCTACGTCGGCATCGTCACGGGCGCCGGCGAGTCGTTCTGCGCCGGCCGCGACGTGAAGTTCCTCGCGTCGCACCAGGCCCAGGGCAAGCGCACCCCGCACGAGGACCCGAACAATCCGCTCTATCACTGGGGCGGAGGCGGCCAGCCGAGCGACGCCAATCTGGAGAAGCCGCTGATCGCCGCGATCAACGGCCTGGCGGTCGGCGTCGGGCTGTCGCTCGCGCTGCAGTGCCAGCTCCGCGTCATGGCCGAGACGGCGTGGATCGGCGACACGCACACCAAGGTCGGACGCCTGGGCTCGGCGCACAATCTCTACACCGCGCTGCCGCGCACGACGGCCGCCTATCTCACGTTGTGCAACGGTCGGCTCACCGCCGACGAGTGCTATCGTCAGGCGATCGTCAACAAGGTCGTGCCGCGCGAAAAGTTGATGTCGACGTGCGAGGAGATGGCGGAGATGATCTGCGAGAGCTCGCCCCTGGCCGTCCAGGCCGCGGTGCGGCTCTACCGGCTGGCGGCGGCCTTCCCGCCGTCGCTCGTGTCTTACGCGCGGGATCTGGATCAGCTCGTCGCCGAGAGCGAGGACGGGGCCGAGGGCCCGCGAGCCTTCCGCGAGAAGCGCAAGCCGGTGTGGAAGATGCGCTGAGCGGCCTAGTCGTCGGCGATCGAAAGCGCCTGCTTCGGGCAGCGCCGCACGGCTTCTTCGACGCGCGGGCGGAGCGACGCCGGAGGCCGTTCCGCCTTGAGGTAGAGCCGATCGTCGTCACGCACCTCGAAGACCTCGGGGACCAGACGCATGCACACCGCGTTGCTCTCACAGAGGGTGTAATCGACGACCACCCGCATGTCGGATCTCCTCGCCGGACGCTAGTCTTGACCCGAGTGTAGCCAATGCGGTACTCGAAGATCTACGGAGGCTAACCATGAGCGACGTCCCCACCCCGACGACCACGCTGACCCTCGACGAGATCAATCCCGGGAGCTTCGACTTCTGGCTCAGGGATGACGTCGACGGCGCGCTGGCCCGGTTGCGCCATGAGCGGCCGATCGCGTGGCACCAGCATCCGGACTCCGGCCGCGGCTTCTGGTCCATGACCCGCTTCGACGACATCGCCGCCGCCTCGCGAGACTGGGAGACGTTCAGCTCGGCCTACGGCATCCAGGTACTGACCGATCCCGAGGATACCGATCGGTTAGGGATCCGCTCGATGATCTCGACCGACCCTCCGAAACACACGAAGCTCCGGTCGATCGTCAATCGTGGCTTCACGCCGCGCATGGTCGCCAAGGCGGAGGACTCGGTGCGGCGCCGCGCGCGCGAGATCGTCGACACGATCGCGCCCAAGGGCAAGATCGAGTTCGTCTCCGAAGTCTCCGCGGCGCTGCCGGTGGCGATCATCTGCGACATGATTGGCGTCCCCGAAGCCGATCGCCCCAAGCTGCTCGATCTCACGAACCGCCTGCTGGCGGGTGGCGACGCGGAGTACGGCGGCACGAAAGAGTCGCTGGCCCAGGCGGGCCACGAGCTGCGCGACTACGGCCTGTGGCTCGGCAAGAGCCGGCTGGAGCACCCGCAGGAGGATATCGCGACGACGCTCGTCCACGCCGAGCTCGACGGCGAGGCGCTGCCGCCCGAGGATCTTGGTCCGTTCATCCTGCTGCTGATCGCCGCCGGCAACGAGACCACGCGCAACGCGATCAGCCACGGGCTCTGGGCGCTGACGCAGTTTCCCGACGAGAAGCGCCGGTGGCTCGAGGATCTCGACGGCCGCGCGATCACGGCCGCCGAGGAGATCGTCCGGTGGGCGAGCCCGGTGCTACACATGCGCCGCACGCTCACGCGCGACGCCGTCTTCAGCGGCGTCGAGATGACGAAAGGCCAGAAGATCGCGATGTGGTACATCTCGGCCAATCGCGACGAGGCGCACTTCAAGGACCCGTACCGCTTCGACATCACGCGCGAGCCGAACCATCAGGGCGGCTTCGGCACCGGCGGCGCCCACTTCTGCCTGGGCGCGCATCTCGCACGCCGCGAAGTCGTCGTGATGATGACCGAGCTGCTGCGGCGAATCCCGGACATCGAGGCGGCGGGCAAGCCGGAGAAGCTCCGCTCCAACTTCGTGCACGGCATCAAGCGGCTGCCGGCGGCGTTCAAGCCGCGCTGAAGGTCGCGGCGCTAGACGCTGCGCTCGCGCTCGCCGAACAGTCCGGTCGGCCGAAACACGAGCAGCGCGATCAGCAGCAGGAAGCCGTAGAGGTCCTTGTAGGCCGCCGAGACGAACACCGAGCCGAGCGCTTCGATCACGCCGAGGAGGACGCCGCCGACGACGCTGCCCAGGACGGAGCCGAGCCCGCCGATCACGATGATCTCGAAGCCCTTGAAGGTCGAGATCGCGCCGTTCTCGGGATAGACGAGAAAGTCCGGCGCCAGCAGGGCACCGGCCGCGGCGGCCAGCGCGACGCCGACCCCGAACGCGAGCATGTCCAGGCGGAGCACGTCGATGCCGGCGGTTTGAATGCCGACTCGGTTCTGTGCCGCGCCGCGGAGTGCGCGCCCCACCCACGTCTTCGTGATCACCAGGTAGAAGAGCCCGAGCAGCACCAGGGTCCCGATGAGTGCCACGAAGCGATTGCCTGAGATCGGCAAGGTGCCGAGCGTCACCGGTCTCGCGTAATCGGGCGGCGCGTACTGATTCGGCCCACCGAGGACGATCGCCAGGTTCCGGAAGAGGACCATCAGCGCGATCGTGATGATCGTCGCGTACTCGTCGCGCCGCTCGACGCCTCCGACGAACATCGGTCGCAGGAGAAACCGCTGGATGACCAGGCCGAGCAGGAAGACGGCTCCCATCGCGAGAGGCAGCGCCAGATACCAGCGGCCGGGACCGACCAGGTTCACGATCAGGGCGTACTGCACGTAGCTGCCGATCATGTAGAACTCGCCCATTCCCCAGTTGATCATCTTCATGATGCTGTAGATGAACGTGATGCCGAGGGCCATCAGGCTGTAGATGATGCCGATGACGACCCCCGACAGCACGTACTGGGAGAGCAGGAGCAGGTCCACCGACGGCTCTGCCTCAGCGCTTGGGCGCGGCCATCCAGTCGCCCGTCTTGAGCTCGGTCGGATAGACGATCTTCACGTCCGCGAACGGCATCTCCGTCTTCGTGTACTGGACCACCAGCATCGGCGGCGTCCACTGCTGCCAGTACGGGCCCTCGCCGCGGGGGAAGCTGATCGTGCCGTTCCAGCCCTCGAACTTGCCGGCCACGAGCGCCTTCACCAGGTCTTCGGGCTTGTCGCTCTTGGCCGCATTGAGGGCGTCGGCGAGGAGCACCACCTGGGAGTAGCCGTTCAGCGCGCCGTAGATCGGATCTTCCTTGAACTCGGCCATGTACTTCTTGCGGAAGGCCTCGCCGCGCGGTGTGAGCCGCATCGTGGGGTGATAGTAGACGATGAACGCGGCGAAGTTGCCCTTCTCGCCGAGGTTCTTCCAGTATTCGGGCCGCGCGGGCGCGTCGTAGGAGATGAGCGTCGGGACCGCGGGCGTCAGACCGATGTCGAACGCCTGCTTGGCGATCAGGTACATCGGGGTGCCGATGCCACCGTTCAGCAGCACGTCGGGCTTCCAGTTCTTGATCTCGAGTAGCTGTGGCGTCAGATCGACCACGGCGCGATCGAAGATGATCGTCTTCAGCTCGGCGCCGGGATACAGCGACGCGAACGCCTTCTTGGTCTCGTCCACGAGGCCCACGCCGTAGTCGGTGTTCTCGGTGATCAGGGCGGCACGCTTGAAGCCGCGCTCCTTCACCCAGCGCGTCCACATCTGGCAGCGGTCGGGATCGATCACGTGTGTGCGGAACGTGTAGTTGAGGTGCTGCTCGGTGATCTGACGCGCCGAGGCCTGCGTGGAGAACACCGGAACCTTGAACTGCTCCGCGAGCGCCTGGACCGCCGTCATCACCGAGCTGTGAAACTGGCCGACGACCGCGACGGCCTGGTCCTGGGTCGCGAGCTTGCGGAATCCGGCGGCGCCCTTCTCCGGCGTGCCGGAATCGTCCTCGACGACGAGCTCGATCTTTCGGCCGCCGAGCACACCGCCGCGGGCGTTGACGTCCTCGGCCCCCATCTTCGCGCCGCGCGCGATGAACTGGCCGGCCGCCGCGTCGCCGGGCGGGGAGAGCGGCGTGAGGACGCCGATCTTCACCGGCTTCTGGGCGAAGGCGGTCGCGGTGAGCCCGACCACCAGGACGACCGCCAGCAAGGCAACCCGAGCTCGTTCGATCATCGTGATCCTCCAAAGTCTGTCGCAGGCTGGGTACGGAGCCGAGCGGCCCTCATGCTATGCGGCAGGAGGATCAGCGTCAATACGGGTCGGGTTGGCTGGCGACCGAGCTGGTGCGTGCTTTAGTTTTCCGCTTGACAGGATTTTCGTGTGCAGCGGCCGCCCATCGCCGGCGCTCTATAAAAGCCGGCCCAGCGCGCACGAAAGACCGCTGGCGCCTATTGGATGTGCGAGCTCTCGAAAATTCGACAGGGCGGCTCGATCGCCGTGCGTCGGGTCTCCCAAGCTTCCGCAAAACCGCGGTGTAGAGTCGGCGCAATAGAGAGAGGTGCTATTATGCATGTTCAGCCAACTGACGCTCGCATAGCAGAGCTTCAGCGTCTCGGCGACGAGATTGCCGAGCTGTCCGCGCATCTCGAGGCCGCAACGGCGCGCCTGCTCGATCTGATCCGGGAGTTCGATGCGCGCGAAGGCTGGGGCGGCGGCTTCAAATCGTGCGCGCATTGGTTGAGCTGGCGAATCGGGCTTGCGCCGGGCGCCGCCCGGGAGCACGTCCGGGTCGCTCGAGCGCTCGGCACACTGCCGTTGCTGTCTCGCGCACTCGCCCGGGGTGAGCTGTCCTACGCCAAGGTTCGCGAGCTGACCCGCGTGGCTACACCCGAGACCGAAGAGCGGCTACTGGCCGTTGGGCGCGCCGGTACCGCCGAACACGTCGAGCGCATCGTGCGCGGCTGGCGTCGTATGGATCGCAAGGCCGAAATGGAGGAGGTCGCGCGAAGCCACAAGTCTCGGGCGCTGCGCGTGTATCAAGACGAAGACGGCACGGTACGAATCCGTGGTCGACTGGCCCCGGAGGTGGGCGCACTCCTCCTGAAGGCGTTGGAAGCGGCGCGCGAAGGCCTGTACGAGCGGCGCCGTCAGGATGCGGCCGATGCCGACCCGCTGACGATGGAACAGCAACAGGCTGATGCTCTGGCCCTGATCGCGGAGACGGCTCTCCACAAAGGTATCGACTCAGGCCCAGCGGGAGAGCGCTATCAAGTCGTGGTGCACGTCGACGCGGCCGTGCTAGTCAATGCGGATCAGCCCGGGCAATCGGTGCTCGAGGGCGGCGCGCGCGTTCCGGCCGGAACGTCTCAGCGGCTGGCCTGCGACGCCTCGCGGGTGGTCATGCGCCATGATGTGGACGGGCGTGTTATCGAGGTCGGTGCCCGCACGCGCACGATTCCGCCAGCGATTCGACGGGCGCTTCAGCATCGAGATCGCGGCTGTCGCTTTCCGGGCTGCGGGGTCCGCTTCGGACAAGGTCACCACATCCAGCATTGGGCACGCGGGGGCCCGACCACGCTCTCGAACCTGATGCTGCTGTGTCGCCGCCACCATCGCCTGGTTCACGAGGAAGGTTATCAGGTCACGCGGCTGCCGGACGGCGAGCTCGAGTTCAAGAACCCGTACGGCCTGATCGTCCCGGAGGTGCCGCCGCGTGCCGAGTTACCGGAGGATCCTCAGGGCGTGATCCGCGCGCAAAACGAGGCGAAGGGGCTTGCTCTCGACGCGCGGACGACCATGTCCAGCTGGCTCGGCGAGCGCCTGGACGTCGGCTACGCGATCGATGTGTTGCACCCTCGGGCGATAGACAACCGCCGGCGCAACTAGTTCGCCCGTCGGACCTTATAGCCGGAGCGCTGGAGATCCCAGCAAGTCTCCACCGAGCTGGACAGCTGATCCTTGCGAATGCGCTCGGTCGGCGTGCGGGGAAAGTCTTCGACGAGCCCGAGGTAACGCGGGATCTGGAAGTAGGCGAGATGGCGCTCGCACCAGCGGATCAGATCGAGCGGGTCGAGCCGCGCCCCGGCGACCGGCTTGACGAATAGCTTGATGTCCTCGTCACCCACGTCCGACGCCACGCCGATTGCGGCGCACGCCTCGACCTGGGCACGCATCCCGACCACCTGCTCGATCTCCCACGCCGAGACGTTTTCGCCGCGGCACCGGAGCCGATCGCGTCGCCGGCCGGCGAAGTAGAAGAAGCCGTCGGCGTCGCGCGTGCCGAAGTCGCCGGTGTGAAGCCAGCCGTCGCGCAGCGTCTCGGACGTTCGCTCGTCGTCGTTCAAGTAGCCCTTCATGAAGAGCCCCGGCTCACGCTTGCGTACCAGAATCTGCCCCGCCTCGTCGATCTTGACCTCGAAGTGCGGAACCGGCCGCCCGATCGAGCCGCCGTGGCCTTCGAAGTTGATCGTGGTGAAGCTCGCGGCTTCCGTCATGCCATACGCCTCGCGGATTCGCACGCCGAAGCGCTGCTCGAACTCTTCCGAGAGGTGGGCAGGCGCTCCGCCGCCCCAGGCGATGCGGACAGAGTGATCGCGGTCGTTGGAGCGCGGCGGCTGCTTGAGGAGCAAGCCTAGCACGCCGCCCAGGAAATGCATCTGAGTTGCGCGGTAGCGGCGAGCCTCGTCCCAGAACCGCGAGGCGCTGAACCGCTCGAGCAAGGCCATCGGCACGCCGTGCTGCAGGCAGGTGACGATGACCTGGCTGCCGCCGATGTGATAGAGCGGCTCCCAGGTCAGCATGACGTCGCCCGCCCGAATGTCCGCCAGCTGGCCGGCCACGTGGCCGGCGAACAAGTAGGGTTTCTCGCCGAGCATTACGCCTTTGGGCGGCCCGGTTGTTCCCGAGGTGTACGTGATCGACACGACTTGCTCGGCCGCTGGAGCGCTGGCCGGCGGGTCCGGTGTGCCGGCCGCGACGACGTCGTCGAGGCTCACCGATCGCGGCGACCCGGCCTGCGCAACCGCGCCGCGCCAGACCAGCAGATCCGCGGCCGTCTTCGCCAGTACCTCCGTCAGCGCCGGCGCGAAGCGCTCGTCGGCGACGACCGCCCGCGCCTCGGAGTGCCCCAGGACGTACTCGAGCCCGTGCCCGCGCAGATGGACGTTGACGGGGACCTGTGTGACGCCGAGCCGCGCGAGCGCCAGGAATACCGCGGCGTGATCGGGGTGATTCGCGAGCATGACTGCGACGCGACGATTGACGCGATCGTGAAGATCCGCGAACGAGATGCTCGAGTCGTCGAAGAGGCAGAAGGGCTTCGCCGCGTCGTCGCGGGCGCGGCGTGCCAGCAGCTCCGAGATCGAATCCACGGCGCTACGGTAACATCTCGGCCAGGAGGTCGCGCATGTACGCCAGCATCGTGTGGGAACGCACTGACAACGTCGTCGTCATCACCCTCAATCGGCCGCACGTGCTCAATGCGCTCAACCGGGCGCTCAAGGGCGAGCTGGCCGATGCGCTGACGAAGATCAAGGCGGACGAGAGTATTCGTGCCGTCGTCCTCACGGGCTCCGGGGATCAGGCGTTCAGCGCCGGGCAGGACCTGACCGAGGCCAAGGACATGTCGGGGCCCGAGGCCGAGGAGTGGGTGCGGGAGTTCGAGCTCCTCTACGATCAGGTGCGGATGCTGGACGTGCCGGTGATCGCAGCGGTCAACGGCTGGGCAATGGGGGCCGGCTGTCAGCTGGCGCTATTGGCCGACATTCGCATCTCGTCCGAGAACGCGCGCTACGGGATGCCGGAGATCCGTGACGGGATCCCGGCGGTCTTCGGCCTCGAGCTCCTGTGGAACACGATCGGGATGAGCCGCGGACTCTATCTGGTCCTGAGCGGCGACTCGCTCGACGCCCGACAGGCGCAGGAAGCTGGGCTGACGATCAAGGTCGTGCCCCGGCCAGAGCTCATGTCCGAGTCGATGGCGCTCGCGCGAAGCCTTTCTCAGTACGCCCCGATCGCCATGAAGCAGAACAAGCAGTACGCGCGCCGGCGGACCGAGTCGGATTTCCGGGCTTGCGCCCGCTTCTGCGAGAGCGCGCACCACGCGTCGTTCGCCGCCGGTGACGCCAGGCGCGGGATGGAGGCCTTCCTCACCAAGAAGCGCTGAGCGCGAGCTCAGCGCTTGCGCGACCACTCCTTCAGGAGCGCTTCGTCCATCTCGACGCCGAGCCCCGGACCGTCGAGCGCCAGAATCGCGCCGTCGGCGTACTGCACCGGGCGGCGCACTACGTCGCCCTCGAGCAAGAGCGGCCCGAACAGCTCGCAGCCCCAGGTCACCGGCGCGGCCGCCAGCGCGACTTGCAGGTAGGCTGCGGTGCCGAGCGATGTCTCGATCATGCAGCCGACGTAGCAGCTCATCCCCGCGGCCTCGGCGATGCGCGCGATGGCCATCGTGCCGAGGATGCCGGCGGATTTCGTGAGCTTGAGGGCCAGGATGCTCACGCCGCCGCGCCGCGCGATCGCCAGCGCGTCGTGGGTCGAGCAGCACGACTCGTCGGCCATGACCGGCACGTTCACGGCCCGCGCGATCTCGGCCATGCCGTCGACGTCCCAGCGCGGCACGGGCTGCTCGACGAAGTCTAGGTGGTAGGGCTCGAGCGCGCGAATCGCCTGGAGCGCCGTCGCGCGGTCCCAGCCCTGGTTCGCGTCGACCCGGAGCGAGATGTCCGGCCCGACGGCCTCGCGCAGCCGGCGTACGCGGGTCACGTCGTGCGCAACCGAATGCGCGGCGGTCTTGATCTTGAAGATGCGATGGCCGCGCGCGACCTTCTCGCGCGCCTCCGCGACCTCGGCGTCCGAGCTCTCGACCGCGAGCGACCACGACAGCGGCACGCTCTCACGCACGCGCCCGCCGAGCAGCCGGTGCACAGGAACGCCGAGCGCGCGGCCGTTCACGTCCCAGAGCGCCATCTCGACGGCGGCGCGCGCGAAGGGGTTGCCTTGCACGCGTTTGGCCATCTCCCGGCTCAGCGTTTCGATCCGGGTCGCGTCGCGCCCGACGAGCCACGGCGCGATATAGCGCTCGATCGTGACGGCGACCGACTCCGACGATTCCTCGCTCCACGTCGGACCGCCGAGACACGCGGCCTCGCCCCAGCCGACGAGGCCGTCGGCGGTCTCGAGGCGGACGAAGGCAAAGTTGACCGCCTCGAGCGTCGTGAAGGACATCTTGTGCGGGCGCTTGACGGGAATGTCGGCGAGCACGACGCGGACGTCGCCGATGTTCATCAGATCACTCCGCGTCGGGAGCTTTGTCGTGAGCGACGCCGGGCCGGCCGAACCGACCCGGATCGAACAGCGACAGATCCAGCGACGGCTTGCCGTCGAGGAGCCACTCGGCGACGTAGCGGCCGGTGGCGGGCGAGTGCTGGAAGCCGTGGCCCCCGAATCCGACGGCCACGAAGAAGCCCTCGACACCCGGAGCCCAGCCGATGATCGCGTGATCGTCGGGCGTGAGCGGTCGGAGGCCGGCCCAGCCGCCGGCGATGCGGGCGTCGCCGAGAATGGGTACGCGCGCGATTGCCTTCTGCACCGCCTCCTCCACACGGCTCCAGTCCATCGGCACCTCGAAGTCCTCGCCGATGTCCTCCACGTCGCCGGGGCTCAGCAGCACCTGCTCCAGCTCTTTCCTGAAGTAGAAGCCGCTCGCGACGTCGGTCGTGAGTGGAACGGGCCCGGGAATCGCGGGGAAGGGCTCGGTGAAGAAGATGTGGCGGCGCCGGGGCTGCACGGGCAGCGTGACGCCCGCGAGCCGGGCCACGCGCGCCGCAGACGGCCCCGCGGCGTTGATCACGAGCGGCGAGGCGATCGCGCCGGACGACGTGGTCACGCCGGTCAGGCGTCCCTTCGTGCGCTCGAGCGCCTCGACGCCGACGCCCTCGACGATCTTCACGCCCAGCTCACGCGCCCGCCGCGCGAAGCCGGCGGTGACTTCGGCGGGGCCGGCCAGCCCGTCGCCGGGGCCCCACACGGCGGCGATCAGATCGTCGACCCGGAGCGCCGGCACGAGCTTCTGCGCGTCGGCCGGTGTGATCACGCGCACGTCGCCGCCGAGCTTCGTCTGGAGCGCGATGCGCTGCTCGAAGGCGCGGAGCTGCTTCGGGTCGGAGATCAGGAACAGGTAGCCGATCTTCTTGTAGCCGGGATCGACGCCGAACTCCTCCTCGAAGCGCTCGAACACGCGGATCGCCTCGAGCGAGAAGCGAATCTCGGTCTCGGTCGGGAACTGCACGCGGATGCCGCCGGCGGCCTTGCTCGTCGTCCCGGAGCCGACCGTCTCGCGCTCCACGACGACGACGTCGGAGAGGCCGCGTCGCGCTAGATTGTAGGCGATGCTGCAGCCCACCACGCCGCCGCCGATCACTACCGCGCTCGCCGTCCTGGGCAGGTCCATGCTCCATGCTTTGTACACGAGCATCCGACCAAGGTCCAATATGTCGTTGGTCCAGGTAGCCGAACAATCGGTGCGCGCGGCCGTCGCGATCGCACTGGTCGGCGGCATTGCGCTCGCGCAGCCCGCGACGGCGTCGCTGGAGAGCACATACTGGAAGCTGATGGAGCTCGGCGGCAAGGCGATCCGGGCGACGCGACAGGAGCCGCACTTCATCTTGCATCCGGACACCCGGCGGGTGAGCGGCGCGGGCGGCTGCAATCGCTTCATCGGCGGCTATCAGCTCAACGGTGATCAGCTCACGTTCGGCCAGACCGCCGGAACGATGATGGCATGCGCCGACGAGATGGACATCGAGCGCGAGTTCTTCACGATCCTGAGGCAGGTGCGCAAGGCCCGGATTTCGGGCCAGCAGCTGGAGCTGCTCGACGAGGCCGACCGGCCCGTCGCACGCTTCGAGGCGGTCTACCCGAAATGACTGCGAGGCGGTCGCGCAGCTTTCTCGCGTGGGCGCTGGCGGCGGTCTTGTCCGTCTCGGCGCTGCTCGGGCTCGTCGCACGCGATCACACGGCGCGAAGAGCGTTCGCGCAGTCGACGGTCGATCCGCTGATCGCGATGGTCGAAGGCGGATCGGTCGGCGGCGTGGCGGCTGGCAGTGTGATCAGCTGGAAGGGCATTCCGTATGCCGCGCCTCCCGTCGGCGAGCTGCGCTGGCGCGTGCCCCGGCCCGTGGAAGCCTGGGCCGGAGTGAGGGAGGCCAACCGATTCGGCCCGGCCTGCATGCAGACCGATAACGTGCCGAAGTCCGAGGACTGTCTGACCCTCAACGTCTGGCGCCCCGCCGCAACATCCGCGAAGCCGCTGCCCGTCATGGTCTGGATTCACGGGGGCGCGATGGTGTACGGCGGTGCTTCCGGCTACGCGTTCGACGCCATGGCGGCGAAGGGCGTCATGGTCGTCAGCATGAATTACCGGCTCGGCCGCTTTGGATTTTTCGCGCATCCGGCGCTCGGCGCCGAGTCGCCGGACGACGTGCGCGGCAACTACGGGTTCATGGACCAGGTCGCCGCGCTGAAATGGGTCCAGAGCAACATCGGCGCCTTCGGCGGTGACCCGGACCAGGTCACGCTCTTCGGCGCGTCGACCGGCGGCGGTGCCGTGCTCGCGCATCTCGTGTCGCCGATGTCACGCGGGCTCTTCCAGCGCGCGATCTTGCAATCTCCCGGCACGCCCGGGGCCCGGGCCACGGTCACCCCGGCTTCGGACCTTGCGACGGCCGAGAAGATCGCGACCGACTGGAGCCGCGCCGTCGGCGTGGCGGCAGACGACGAAGCGGCGCTGAAGCTCTTGCGTGCGCTCCCTGCCGAGAAGATTCTCGAAGGCGTCAGCGGCGCCGCGACGGTGAAGGCGCTGTCAGCCGGCACGACACCGCCGGGGATGGCGATGTCGATCATCGACGGCCGCTTTCTGACCGAAGCGCCGGAAGCCGCGCTCGCCGCCGGCCGGCAGACGGTCGTCCCGGTCATCGTCGGCGCGAACGATCGCGATCTCGCCATCGGCTCCGCGTCGACCAAGTACGAGCTGTTCGGGGTGTTCGGTCCCGACGCGGACCGCGCCCGCAAGCTCTACGACCCGCTCGGTAACCAGACGCTGGACGAGCTCCGGCAGCAGATGTTCGCCGACCGCACGATGGTCGAGCCGGCGCGCCACCTGGCGAACGAGATGTCGCGCACCGGCCAGACCGTGTGGCTCTACCGCTTCGCCTACGTGTCGGAGGCGCAGCGGGGCCAGAGCATGGGCGCGCCGCACGCCCACGAGATCCCGTTCGCGATGAATGTCCCGGCAGCGCTCGTGGGGGCGGGCAAGGTGACGGGGACGGACCGCGCGATGGCCGATCTCATGAGCGCCTACTGGGTGAGCTTCGGGCTGACCACCGATCCCAACGGCACCGGACGGCCGACGTGGCCGACGCACGATCGCATGGTCGATCGGCTCCTGCACTTCACGAATTCCGGCGTGATCGTCGGCACGGATCCGCTGAAGGCGCGCCTGGATCTCTGGGAGCGCGTGGTGACCCGCGAGCGCTGACCTCTCAGCGAAGCCGCGAGATCAGCTCGCGGTCGGCCGGCGGGAATTCCAGCTCCTTGAGGCGCGCCGGCGCCACCCACTCCATCGCCTGCGACTCGCGCGGCTCGATCGTTCCCGACTCGAGCCGGCACCGATAGAAATGGATGACGACCGTCCGCTCCGGGTATTCCCACCGGACGGTCTCGACCCTTGGACCGACCTCGAACGACCCCGAGAGCTCCTCGGTGAGCTCGCGTCGCATGGCGTCCTCGAGCGACTCGCCCGGCTCGCGCTTGCCGCCCGGGAACTCCCACATGCCGGCGAGGTGGGAGCCGCTCCGCCGTCGGGTGATCAGATAGCGACCCTGATCGTCCTGGATCAGCGCCGCGACGACTTCGACGACGATGTCAGGCAAGCCGGTAACTGGCGCAGAAGCGCTTCATCGGGCAGGGCGTACAGCGAGGCTTGCGCGCGGTACACCACGTCGCGCCGAAATCCATGAGCGCCTGGTTGAAGTCGTAGCCTCGCCCGCGCGGGACGAGTGCTCCGGCCAGGTCCCAGAAGACGCGCTGTCCACGCACGCGGGCGAGACGGCGCGGGCCGAGGAACACGCGGCTCAGAACACGCCGTACGTTGGTGTCGAGCACCGCCGTGTCGCGGCCGTACGCGAACGACAAGATCGCGCCGGCCGTGTAGCGGCCGATGCCGGGCATGCGGCGTAGATCGTCCTCACGATCCGGGAGACGGCCGCCGTAGCGCGCGACGCTCTCGCACGCGATCGCGTGCAGCCGGATCGGTCGGATGTTGTAGCCGAGCGGGTACCAGAGCCGGCGCACGGCGTCAACGGGCGCCGCGGCCAGCTTCTCGAGGGTCGGATAGTGGCGGAGGAACTCGCGGTACTTCGGCACGACGCGGTCGACCTGCGTCTGCTGCAGCATGATCTCGGACACCAGCACCCGATAGGGCTGCCGGGTCCGGCGCCACGGCAGATCGCGGCCGTGCTCGGCGTACCACGCCAGCAGCTGTCGCTGGAAACGGCGAATCGTCGCGTGTGGCGGCGGTCGCACGGCGCGCAGTCTAGCATGCAGCCGTCATGTAGAATGACGCCATGACTCCCGACGAAGAGTACGCGCAGGTCCGGCAGCGCGTCGGGCTCCTCGACCGCAGCGATTTCGGCGTCCTCGACCTCACCGGCCGCGATCGGGCGACGTTTCTGCACGCGCTCGTGAGCAACGAGATCAAGGCGCTCGGCGCGGGGCAGGGGTGTGCCGCGACGTTGCTCGACGTGCACGGCAAGGTGCAGGCCGTGCTCTTCGTGTGGATCGCAGAGGACCGGATCTTGGTCGTCACGCCGCCCTCGATGGCCGCCAAGACCTTCGAGGCGCTCGATCACTATCTCTTCTCCGAGAAGGTGGCGATCGAGGACGTCTCGCGCGAGCACGCCCTCACGCTCCTGGCCGGGCCCCAGGCGCGGGCGACGGTGGAGCGGCTGACGGGCACGAACCCGCCGGCGAAGGCGTGGTCGCACGTCGCCGCGAAGCTCGGTGAGACACCCGTGCGGCTCGTGAGCGGCGCCGACGAGACCGGCGAGGCCGAAGTGTGGGTGATGTGCCCGCACGGCGAGGCGTCGAAGCTGCGCGAGGCGCTCGCGGGCGCCGGGGTGCCGGCGATCGGCCGCGAAGCGTACGAGTCGCTCCGGATCGAGGCGGGCACACCGGTCTTCGGTCACGACGTGGACGAGTCGGTGCTCCTGCCGGAGATCCCGTTCGAGAACCTCCTCTCGCACAACAAGGGCTGCTATCCCGGCCAGGAAGTCGTCGTCAGGATCCGCGACCGCGGCCACGTGAACCGGATGCTGCGCGGGCTGGCTCTCGAGGGCGACCAGGTGCCGCCGCAGGGTTCGGAGATCGCGGTCGACGACGCGACGATCGGCAAGGTCACCAGCGCAGCATGGTCGTTCGGCCTGGCGCGACCGATCGCGCTGGGCTTCGTCCGCCGCCAGCACGCCGAGGCGGGCACCCGCGTGGCGGTGCGCTTCGCCGGGACGTCGATGGCGGCGACGGTCAGCGCGCTGCCGTTCGCGCGCTGACGAATCCCGTGGCGGAAAACCGGCTCGCGCGCGAGACCAGCCCGTACCTGCTCCAGCACGCCCACAATCCTGTCGACTGGTATCCATGGGGCGACGAGGCCTTCGCCCGGGCCCGCGCCGAGGACAAGCCGCTGCTGCTCTCCGTCGGCTACTCCGCGTGTCACTGGTGCCACGTCATGGAGCACGAGTCGTTCGAGAACGCCGAGATCGCGGGCGTGATGAACCGCCATTTCGTGAACGTGAAGGTCGATCGCGAGGAGCGCCCGGACGTCGACCAGATCTACATGCAGGCCGTCCAGTCGATGACCGGACACGGCGGCTGGCCCATGACCGTCTTCCTCACGCCCGACGGCGCGCCGTTCTACGGCGGCACGTACTACCCGCCGGTCGATCGCCACGGCCTGCCGGGATTTCCGCGCCTGCTCGCCGCGATCGCCGACGCGTGGGCGAACCGCCGCGGAGAGGTCGTCGAGTCGTCGCGCAGAATCAGCGAGGCGCTCGGACAATCGGAGCGCCTGCGGGCAGCGAACGAGCTGCTCACGCCGGCGATCCTCGGCGAGGCGTTCCAGTTCATCTCGGCCCAGTTCGACGACGCCGACGGAGGTCTCGGCGGCGCGCCGAAGTTTCCGCAGCCGATGATCTGGGAGTTCGCGCTCCGCTACTGGAAGCGCACGCAGAACGCGCGCGCCCGCCAGACGGCGCACACGACCTTGACGATGATGGCGCGTGGCGGCATGTACGACCAGATCGGCGGGGGCTTCCATCGCTATTCGGTCGACGCGCACTGGCTGGTGCCGCACTTCGAGAAGATGCTGTACGACAACGGCCAGCTCGCCTCGCTCTTTCTGCACGGCTGGCTCGCATTCGGCGACCCGGAGTGCCGCCGCGTCTGCGAGGAGACGCTCGACTATCTCCTGCGCGAGATGACCGACCCGGCCGGTGGATTCTACTCGTCGCAGGACGCGGATTCCGAGGGCCACGAGGGCAAGTTCTTCGTGTGGACTCCCGACGAGCTGCGCGCGGTGCTCGGCGCCGCCGACGCCGAATTCGCAAGCCGGTACTGGGGCGTGGACCGCGGCCCGAACTTCGAGGGCCAGAGCATCCTCTACGTCGCCGGCGAGCCCGATCCGCTGCGCGTCGCCGCGCTCAAGCGGAAGCTCTACGAGGCGCGCGAGCGCCGCGTGCATCCCGGCCGCGACGACAAGGTCCTCGCGTCCTGGAATGGACTGGCGTGCCGCGCGTTCGCCGATGCGGGCCGCGCGCTCGATCGCCCCGACTACATCGCGGCTGCGGTCCGGAACGCCGAGTTCGTCCTGGGGGCGATGCGTGAGGACGGCCGTCTGCTCCGCACGTGGAAAGGCGGAAGGGCCAAGCTCAAGGGCTACCTCGAGGACTACGCGATGGTCGCGGTGGCCCTGCTCGAGGTCTACGAGGCGACGTTCGAGCGGCGGTGGCTCGACGCGGCGCGCGGCCTCGCCGACGATATGATCCGCCTCTTCTGGGACGATCGGCTCGACGGATTCTACGACACCGGCAGCGACGGCGAGGCGCTCATCGTGCGGCCCCGCAATCTCTTCGACAACGCGGTGCCGTGCGGCACGTCCGTCGCCATCGAGACACTCTTCAAGCTGGCGGTGCTGTCGGGCGAGGCGCGCTACGAATCGACGGCGCTCACCGCGCTCAGACCGATGGCGGACCTGATGGCCCGACACGCGAGCGGCTTCGGCCGCTTCCTCTGCGCGCTCGACTTCCATCTCGGGCCCGTCGTGGAAGTGGCGCTGGTCGCGCCCGCGGCGGGTGACGGGCTCGGCGCGCTCGTCAACGAGGTCTTCGGCCGCTTCCTGCCCAACCGCGTCGTGACCGGCATGGTGAGCGGCGACGGCGCCGGCGCCGCCGGAATCCCGCTGCTCCAGGGAAGGGAAGCGGTGGGCGGCAAGGCGACGGCGTACGTGTGTAAGAACTATGCCTGCGAGCTTCCCGTCACCGAGCGCGCTGCGCTGGCCCGCCAGCTCGACGAGGTTTAGCGTGCCCCTGATCGTCCTGGCGCTCTCGGCGCTGGTGCTCTTTTCCGCCGCGCCGGCGTCGGCCCAGCTCGACTCGATCCTGAAGGAGGTCGAGACCTACTCGAAGTCCGGCGTCGGTGTGTCGGGCGACGCGAAGATCGGCGCGGCGCTCAAGCAAGCGCTCCAGGTCGCGACCGACAACGCCGTGAAGCTCACGGGCAAGACCGACGGCTACTTCGCGAACAGGGCGATCAAGATCCTGATGCCCGACAAGCTGCGCTCGGTCGAGAAGGGCTTGCGGGCCGTCGGCTACGGCGGCGACGTCGACCATCTCGTGCTCAGCATGAATCGCGCGGCCGAGCGCGCGGCGCCCGAGGCCAAGAAGATCTTCTGGGACGCGATCGGCAAGATGACGATCGACGACGCGCAGCGGATCCTCAACGGCACGCCGACCGCCGCGACCGACTACTTCAAGGACAAGACCGGGCCCTCGCTCACCCTGGCCTTCCGGCCGATCGTCGATCGCGCCATGGACGAGGTCGGCACGGTCCGGCAGTACAACGAGCTCCTCGGCCAGGCCAAGGCGATCCCCTTCGTGAAGACCGAGAGCTACGATATCGATCGGTACGTGGTCGGCAAGGCCCTCGACGGCCTCTTCCACGTCGTCGGCGACGAGGAGCGTAAGATCCGCACCGATCCGGCCGCGCGCGTCACGTCGCTGCTCAAAGAGGTCTTCGCGAAGTAGACTCCGCGACGAGGAATTCGCGCACCGCGCTGTCTTCCGAGAGGCCGATCGCGCGAGTGTAAGAGTCCCTGGCTTCGTCGACGCGATCAAGACGCTTGAGCAGATGCGCCCTGAGAGCCCAGTACGGCTGGTACGTCGAGACCATGTCTTGCGAAAGGGTGTCGAGAGCCGCGAGGCCTGCCGCGGCGTCCCCGGCCCGCGCGAGCGCCGCCGCTTGTCCCACCCGCGCGCCGGTCGTGGCCCCGCACCGCAGCAGCCCTTCGTACAGAAGTGCAATCGCTTCCCAGTCCGTGCGTCCAGTCGTCGCGCGTCGGGCATGCGCCGACTGGATCGCGGCCTCGAGCTGGAAGCGCCCCGGCCGGCCGGCGCTCGCCGCCGCGGCGAGGATTTCTTCCGCCTCGTCGATCATCGCGCGCGACCAGCGGGCGACGTCTTGCTGATCCAGCGGCACGTAGCGACCGTCGGCGTCGCGGCGCGCCGCCCGCCGCGCGTCGCAGTGGAGCATCAGCGCCAGGAGGCCGAGCGCCTCCGGCTCGCCGGGCAAGAGACGCGTGACGAGTCTTCCGAGCCAGATCGCTTCGTCGGCGAGCCCCCGCCGACGTGAGTCGGCGCCCGCGACGTCGTCCCAGCCGCTGCCGAAGGCGGCGTAGATCGCCTCGAGGACGGCGGCGACCCTTGACGGCAGCTCGTGAAGGTCCGGTACTTCGAACCTGATGCCGGCGTCACGGATCTTCGCCTTCACCCGGACGAGCCGCTGACTCATGGTCGCGGGCGCGACGAGGAATGCCGACGCAATCCGCGCGGCGTCGAGTCCGAGCACGGCCTGTAGCATCAGCGGTGTCCGCGCGGCCTCGTCGATGGCCGGATGGGCGCACACGAAGAGCAGCTTGAGCCGCTCGTCCGGAAAGACCGCATCCGTCATGTCCGCGCGCCGAGCCGGGTCGATGAGGATCTCCAGCGTGGGCGTCGCCGCGGCCTCGACGTGCGCGTGGCGTGCGGCATCGATGAGCTTTCGGCGAGCAGCGGAGAGAAGCCACGCGTCGGGATTCGCCGGAATCCCGTCGCGCGGCCACGTCTGCAATGCCGACACGAGTGCGTCGCCGAGCGCGTCTTCGGCGGCCGCCACGTCACGCCACGACGCGGCCAGGTAGGCGAGGAGCCTGCCATAGGACGTCCGTGCCGCCAGCTCGGCCGCGCGATGCGCGTCGATGTCGCCCTCGTGCTCGTTACATCGACAGGTTGGGGCGTACTTCGACGCTGCCGCTCGCGGCCGATGGGCAGCGGGCCGCCCAGTCGAGCGCCTGATCGAGGCCGGGCACCTCGATCAGGTAGAAGCCGCCGAGCTGCTCTTTGGTGTCGGCGAACGGCCCGTCCTGCACCTGACGCTTGCCGTCTCGGAGCCGCACCGTTGTGGCGAGCGGCGGCGGCTGCAGCCCGGCGCCGCCGACCATCACGCCGGCATCCATCAGCGCCTTCGTGTAGGCGCGGTACGCGCCCCAGTAAGCGTCCTTGCGCTGGGCGTCGGTGCGGGCGCTGAGCTCGGTGGCGCTTTCGTAAACCAGGATCGTGTATTTCATGGCCTTTCCTCCCTTGCCCCTATGACGGGCGTCCCTCGGGCATTTCGACAGCCTGCCGAGAAACGCGCCCTCGCAGGGCCAGACCCGCCAGGAAGACGACCGCCGATGGCAGCCAGACCCAGCCGAGCTCGCTCCACATCACCCGGACGCCGCGGCGGCCGAAGAAGACGCGCAGGAGGATCGGCGAGACCGCGATCGGGCGCCATGGCATGAAGTAACGCGTGTCGGAGAACGGGGCGAAGAACGCCACGCCGAGTCCGCCGTCGGTCATGGAATCGAGGAAACCGTGCGAAGCGGTTGCGACGAAGAAGAACGCCCAGAGCTTGGCCATGCCCGGGCTCTCGGCCACCGTTCGGTGCGCGACCACGGCAACGAGCATTCCTAGCACGGCCGCGAGCAGGAGCGAGTGCGATAGTCCGCGGTGGCCGAGTATGTGATCGTACGGGATGCGGAACACGTACGAGGTGACGACGTCCAGATCGGGCGCGACGGCGCACAGCGCGCCGAGACTCCAGACGATCGCTCGGGATCGGCCGCCGGCCGCGACCGCGCCGAGCGCGACGGCGGCGATCGCGTGAGAGAAGACGGAGGGCATCCAGGAGGAGCGAGTCCGGCCTAGCCCCCGGCGCCGCCGGTGTCCCGCTCGGGCCCCGACAGGGTCGCGCCGCCGTCGACCACGAGCACGTGGCCGGTGATGTAGCGCGCGAAGTCCGACAGGAGGTAGCGCACGGCGTGGCCGATGTCCCAGCCGGTTCCCTCGATCTTCAGCGCCGACGCCGTGCGCCGCCG
>Ga0126369_10000630_pt1 | contig 23239 bp, 23 predicted proteins | sample PanSoiMetaPlot_1_FD_109646 | JGI IMG/M metagenome (GOLD analysis project Ga0126369, IMG submission 109646) | Tropical forest soil microbial communities from Panama - MetaG Plot_1 | ecosystem: Environmental > Terrestrial > Soil > Tropical forest > Bulk soil | place: Panama | collected 2016-02-17
TGTCAAAGCGCAACTGCTCTCGTTCCGTTTGGGCCGACTCAAGGACGAGGGCAAGGCAACCGTGGAGATGGTGTCGCTGGCCAAGCGGAACAACGTCCGCAGCGCGCTGGAGATCGCCCGCTTGGCGCGCAGCATCTACGGCGCCAACGGCATCACCGACGAGTACCCGCCCATCAGGCACATGCTCAATCTCGAGTCGGTCTACACCTACGAGGGGACACACGAGGTACACACGCTCATCCTGGGCAAAGCGATCACCGGTTTGAATGCCTTCGAGTGAGGGGCGATGGCCTACGTGCAACGCATTCGGGTGCGCTTCGAGGACGTCGACTTTGCCCGCATCGTCTTCTTTCCACGCCTTTTCGGGTACTGCCACTCGGCGTTCGAGGACTTTTTCGAGAAGGAGGTCGGCGCCACCTACGCCGACGTGATCATCAAACGGCGCGTTGGTTTCCCCGCGGTGCGCGCCCACGGTGATTTCAAGTCGCCGCTGCGCTTCGGCGATGTCTGCCGGGTGGTGATGGAGACCAACTACCTGGGCCGCCGCTCCATCACTTGCGGCTACAAGTTGTTTCAAGGCGAGACCGAACAGCTTTGCGCGGACTTGGAGATCGTCGCCGTCGCGATCAACATGGACAAATTCGAGTCGGTGGACATCCCCAAGGACGTGAGCGCGGCGTTTCTGCGCCACCTCGCCAGCGGCCCGGAATCCGGGCACTGAACGCTAGGACGAAAAGCCAATGGGAGGGCCCCGTCGGTTGAAGAAGCGGACCGATTTTGGGGAAAGCGCCAGGATTTTTTCCGCGGTCTCCGACGGCACCAACGAATGCTCAATGGCTCCCGGCTCCGGGCGTTCGACAATCGCCAGGCGGCCACTCTCCAGCAGTTGGGCCTGCTCCTCGGAAATCTCCCAACGCCTCAATCTGCCCTTTCTGGTCATGAAGAAGAACGCCCGCTCGCCGGAGTCGAGGGACACTTCCGCAGCATGAACCCATTGCCGCACGGTCCGATCCGTCTCCAGCTGGCGCCGCGACTCTCGGCGCTGCGAAGCCTTGCTTTCCAATGCAGGGGAAGGCTGTTGTGGTGGCGCAGGAGGCGCAACCGGTTTCTCTCGCCCCTGCTCCTCCTTTATCAGACCGGCCTTGATCAGCTTTTCCCTTAGGTTCTGCATGGCGTGAATTTCCATTCGAACCACTTGATGCGCAAGCGTAAAGCTTGCGGCTGCGTCGATGGAGCACGTAACGTTCGATAAGGAACCGGAGCTGGATTGAGGACTGCTTGGATTTGTGCCTGGGCGCTTGCGGCTTGTTGGGGAGCGGCGGCGTGTAGCGAGGGCGGCGAAAATGCCGCGAAGAAGCGTATTTTTTCGCCTGAGGATCCGCCCAAGGTGGTTGCGTCTGCGCTCGAAGTGCTGCCAGTCGACAAACTGGACCAGAGCCCATGGGCAGCCCAGCGAGTCCTGTCGATGGGAGCTGCGGAGACCACCGAGCGTATCGGCCCGCACCTGTTCAAGGCCACCACGCAGTTCAAGTGGACCGCGAGTTCGAAGTCCGTTGAACTCTCAGAGTCGCGTTCTCTGATCTCAGGTCCAGGGGGAGTGAATGGTGATTTTCACGGCCAGATCGAAAATTCCGAGGATCAAGGCCTAGAGGTCGTCCGGGTCGGCGGCACGGTCTATGCGCGAAATCGTTATGGCAAATTCCGCCAACGGCATCGGGACCGCGGCATGGCCGAGCGCGAGCGAGAGGAGATCTTCGCAGCTTTGCGCAGCTATGACGCGCTCTTTCAGGGAAGGTTGACGCTGACTTCCGGTGGAGCAACGACCTATCAGCGCCGGGCAGCTTACAGATATGGCATCACCCTGGCCAAGGAAGAGCATCGCGGCTCGGAATCGACCCCCAATCCACCTTTGCCCCTACCAAAAGGCGGAATGGACCCGAGCACCATTCGTCGCAGCACCTTTTGGGAAGGCAGACAACCAAAGTCTGTGAAGGGCGAAGTCACTGTGGACCAAAAGACAGGAGTTGTTCTGCACGCCCGGCTGGAAGGTCGTTTGGTGGTGCCCGCCGGGCGCGGAAATCCCGAAGCCGACCTTCAACTCGCTCTCGAATGCGGCCTCAGCAATGTGGGAGTCAATCCTGCAGTCCAACCACCTCGCGACTTTTTGCCGGACGTCGACAAACCCCTGGGGATCGCGGCGGCGCTGGACCGGTTTGGCATCCGGCGTGGCGGGCCGGATGGAGGAACCGAGGAGGACGAGGAAGAGCGCTGACATCGTCTGTCGGCTGGCGCCTAAAATTAGCTTTGCAACAGGGACGCCGATCTTAGTTACCCGAAAAATTGACCGGGCGAGCCCCGTCCCTACAATGCCTGAAAGTTGCGGCTTGGCCACGCCAACCCTGGCCAGCCGTTCAGTAAGCCGGTGAGGTCGAAAGCGATGGAGCGCAAGCCGAAGAGCGTCGGAGTCGTGGTCAGCGCGGCGGAGATTCGCGAATCGCTTTCCAAGGCGAAAATCGCGGGCGAAGAGGAAAAGGCCCTCCGGATGCGGTATGGAATCTCGCTGCCGGACGTCAACGCTCCACTGCCCTGGGCAGCCTCGGGGAACGCGGCGGACGAGCTTTTGTTAATGGAAATGGAGCTGATGAAAGCCCAACTGCGAAGGTCGCGCGCTGCCAGGGGCCGAACGACTCCTAACCAACCGAAACTCGAGCCCACAGCTCAGAAGGCAAGAGACAAGATCGTTCGCGCGCTTCGCAAGAAGCGGTAATCAATGGTGTTGCGGACTGCTCCCGAAGATCCCATCGTTGTCGCGCGTTTAGCTTGCTTGCTCGCCGTCTAACGAGCACTCCGCTAAGTAACGACTCCTGTGATTACAGTAACATGTACGTTGCCACCTCTAATCCGGGTTGCGAGGGTGCCGGCGCGATGACCCACGTGCAGGCTCACGCGCCGCCCAGGGCTTGGATAAGTCGGGTTCCCGCAGTCGTGAGCTCAAGGGGCCCACCGAATTCTCGGCTCAGGTGGTCTGCATCGTCCCGCTGTCCTCGCGAGAATAGCTGCGCCAACCAAGTGCCTGCGGCCGGATTGCGCCAGAAGTCCTCGTTAAACCGCTGGCGCAGCACCGTGTGCAGCCGGGCCTCGAGAGCGAAACCGCGCAACATTTGAGCGCTGCTCAGCTGCGGCATCCATTCGAGCATCAGAAACGCCGGGTCTACTCGGACTCGCAAGGACGCTGATGCCCATTCTTCGAATTCGTCGCGGGCTTGTGCGAATCCGCGCTGGAAGAGCGTGAGTTCGCAAAGAAAGAGTGCACAGGCACCTCGGACCGCAGCCAGCCGGACGAAGGCCGACATTTGGGCCGCTTCATTGGCTACCCGTTGGGGCAACCGCAGGTAGCGACGATGCCATGTGGGATCGAGCAGCAAATGCTGGAAAAGGAATCCAAAGCCTTCGTTGACGGAACCATCACCCAGCCGCCGGCTCTCCATCGGAAGTGCGCCACTCGTGGCAGCGCGATGTTGGGCCTGGCCGAGCGCGTGAAGTAAGCCTGCCGAGTCCGCGATACCACCGACCGGGCGAGCACCCACCCGGACATCTTCGGGTACCTCGATGGCAAACGCCCTGGGTGGAAAGCCCGGCGGCAAGGTGCCATTGGAGTCGACCGTGATTCGCCTCTGGGCGGGGGAGTCGAAGCCCCAATCGGCGAGCGACTTGGACGTGGCGTGAATCACATCCGACGGCGCGAAGTGCTCGAGCAGCCACGGTACGACGGTCGCTCGCAGCAGGTCATGGCGGCTCGCATTCCCGGGACGAAGACCCGGTTCGAGGCGGCGAAGCACGTACTCCAAAGCGTCGCGGTAGGCGTCCTCGGTCTGTCGGAGGACCTGCTCACATTCCGTACGCAGCGTTGAGAAGGGACGTCCCGTAACTTGCTGACGCAGTTCGATATACGAGCTCAGGCCGAGCGCCTGGGCCGCCCGGTCCGCGGCGGCTGCGCGCTGGGCGTAGAGCGCCTGGTGCTCGAGCAAGCTCGAAGTGAGCACACGCGCGAGGTTCTCGCGCCGCGGTCGCGAGCTCTCATGCGCTATCGCTCCGACCGCTTCTCGAATGCTTAGGGGAGGCTCCAACCCAATCGAGGGTAGGCTCGGGGACGCTTCCAAGGCGGTGATTGCCTCGTTGGCTTCTGCCGCCTTGGATTCCTCGATGTGTGTGGCGATGAATTCCAAGAATGGCGCCGTCGGATTTGTCCCTGGTGGGTTGGGAGGTCGGGTTGCCCCCAATTCGCGCAGCTGGGCGAACGTTTCTGGATCGCAGAGCTCGGGAAAGGCGGCGTAAAGCTCTTTCGTCGAAAGCTTTTTGGAGCGACCTAGGAAGTATTCGTACTGCAATCGGGTCAGTTGATTGAGAAACTGCTCGGCGTGCCCGCGCAGCTCGTCCAGGGTCGGCGACATGAGAAACCTTCTACAGCATGGACCAGCGGCAAAATGAAGCGGCGGATTCTCAAGGTCGGCGAGTCGGACGCGGGCGCGACCCTGGAAAATTTCGTTGCGTCGAAGTTGAGGCTCAAGACAAGTGAAGCCGCGCGATTAATCGAGCAAGGCTCTGTTTACGTTGAGGATCGGCGCTGTCACCGGCGAGGCCGTGCCCTCAACCGAGCGGATGAGGTGATGGTGGTGCTGTCGGAACGAGGCCGGAGCTCCCTCGAACCGACGGTTGCTGGGCCGCCGTTCATTCCGATTTTGTTCGAGGACTCCACGGTGCTCGCGGTCGATAAGCCCAGCGGACTCGACTCGCAGCCGAGCGCGTCGCGCGAAGGAGACAACCTATTGGACTTGCTCGCGGTTCGGCTTCACCGCCGGCCTGGCGTGGTGCACCGCCTGGATCGCGAAACGTCGGGGGTGTTGGTGTTCGGTAAAACCAGCCAGGCCACCGGAGCGCTGTCGGATCAATTCCGGCGGGGTTCGGTTCGCAAACGTTATTTGGCGGCATGCGGGCCCGGACTGCCCGACTCAGGCACGGTCGATCTTCCAATCTCCAAGGATCCGACTCGAATCGGCCGCTATCGGGCAACGCGCTCCGCCAATGGTTTGCCGGCGCTGACCGAGTTTCGTCGCCTCTTTGAGTCTGATGAGTACTGCCTGGTCGCGCTTTACCCCAAGACCGGAAGAACCCATCAGTTGCGCGCGCATCTTACGGCGCTGGACGCTCCGATTTTAGGAGACGCTTTGTACGGTGGCTTAGGCGATCTGCGGGGTGAATCCGTTCCCCGAGCCCTGCTGCATGCGCACGGACTTCAGCTGGTCCACCCGGTGACATCGCGGCCGATGTACCTCGAGGCGCCGCTTCCCAAGGATTTGGCCGGCCTCTTTGAGCGTTCGGATACTCCGCCACCGACGGGCGGAATCTAAAGCTGAAGTTTTATCGTGAGCGCGATGAGCCTGCTCTCGGCGCCTCCGAACTCGTGACGATAGGCAAGATCGAGTCCAGCACCGTCGCCTAAGAGCCCCAGGCCGCCGCTTACGTAATTGCTCGAGGTGCGCGAGTTGAAAGAGTAGCCGGCCCGCAACGGGAAGGCGCCTCCCGCGACGTACTCGAACCCGGTTCCGGGTATGTACTGGGTGTCGTTGCTGGTGAAGTCTGCCCTCACATCCCCGGCCCAAGTGAACGGGCCCTTGGAGTAGCCGAGCCCAAAGGCGTAGTACCGCTTCAGATCCGGATTGTCCGTGTTGATGAGGTTGTGCCCCGAGATCGAGGCGCTGAGCGCGTCCGTCATTTTCAACGCAATTCCGGCATCCATGGTGAAGTCACGGCTGTGAATGGCGCCGTTCTCTATGACGTAGTGGCCGGACGCTCCCAGAAAGATGCTCTGCGATAAGGGATACGAGAGCGCCAGGGTGAACATGCTGGCAACTCGATGCTGAGGGTCCTGCCCCACGGAGATGAGGTGGTAGCTGATGCCAGCCCCGAGATCGCTCGTTTGGGTGTCGTAAAGCGTCAGGGCTCCAAAACCGAATTTGGTATGAGTATCGAACGCGCCGGCGAGGGAAACCTCGTACCGCTTGCGCATGCCCATCGCGGCGGGATTGCCGTCGACGGATTCCGAGCCGGTCCCGAGGGCTCGGTAAGCTCCGCCCATCGCGTAGTTTCGAGCCTGCATCAGGTCATTCAGTCCGGGCTGCTCGCCGCCCTGCCCAAGAGCCACGGTGGGGGCGAGCGCCAGCCACGCTAACATCCGCGAAAGCGCCTTGATGGGCCGTAGCGGGCTCACTACATTGCCGCCCTTCATGTCCAATTCCGCTTTGCCTCCGAACTCGCGATTCCTCGTAAACGCCCTGCGCGTGCAATTCTTACCCAGTAGCGGACGAATTCCGAAAGAAAGTCGATGAGCGCTCGCAGCCAGCTCGCCCTCTTGCTGGGGCTCCTCCATTCGATTCCGGCCGAGGCCTACATCCTCCCAGGCACGGCGGTTCTTCGTCGGATGGAGGAACAACTCCAAAACATGGAGGCCTCGAGCCTCAAGGTGGACGGCACACTCACATTCTTCGGCGCCTCGCGCAAAGACGCGGCCCGGGCATTCCGGCTGCCAGGCGATCGCTCCGAGTCCGGCGTCGACGCGGCGCTGATGTTGAAGACTCCAGGCCGCTGCAGGCTCGAGGTTTCGGCCCCCGATGGCGCGCGGGTAGCGGCGATTGTTTCCCGCCGCAAGACGCGCTTCGAAGGCACACAACTTGCCGACTTGGGCGCCGCGCTCGAGCAGGTCTGCGCCATCTTGGGTGGCCGTTCGGGTGCGGAATCCGAAGCCCGCGCCGCTTTGGAGCGGCATCTGGATTCGCTGAAAATCGACTGGCGACGGCCGTCGCTTGGCCGTGTCGGTGGACAGCTCGCGTACGTGATGGGCAGCGCGTCGGACGCACAACCGAGCTTTTGGGTCTACAAGGACTCCTTTTTGCCAGCCCGTGTGCGCTGGATCGACGAGCAGCAAAATCGCTGGGACTTGCGCTTGGCGGACTACAGCTCCCCTTTGACTGGAGACCTGTTCCCGCGAGTCGTCGAGCTTACACGCAACGGTGAGCTGGCCTTTCGCTTCAACGCTTTGAAGGTCAGCGAGGGAGCGCTGGCCGATAAGCTCTTCTGACGTGTCCGAGACTCTTCTCGCTTCGGTCGCGGTTGGACGCCCAGTGCGGGGCGAGTTCACCTACCTCGTCCCGCGGCAGCTGGCGGGAAAGCTTTTGCCCGGCCAGCGGGTGCGAGTCCCCTTTGGCCGCGGAACCGCGCTCGGCTTCTACCTGGGACCCGCCGCTGAAAGCGCGGGCAAATCGGTTCGGCTCAAGCCCATTGAACGGGAATTGGAGGACGAGCCCAGCTTGCCCGCCGATCTGGTCGCGCTTTTGCGCTTCGCAGCGGAGCACTACCGCTACCCATTGGGCGAGGCGATCCGCGCCGCGCTGCCGCCGGGCCTGTCCGGAAAAGAGGAGCAGGATGCAATCGCGCCCGAAGTCGAGGTGGTGGCGCATGCCCTGCCGGGCGCGGAGTCCGCCCACCTGCGCAACGCGCCGGCGCAAGCCGCCGCCCTTTCCTACCTGATTGCGGTCGGCGGCAGCGCAATGCTCACCGAAGTGGTGCACGCGATCCCGGGAGCGCGAGAGTCGTTGCGCAAGCTCGAGAACCGAAAGTTGGTTCGCCTCGAGCGGCGCGAGGTCCAGCCCTCGGCGGCAGCGGACTGGAACCAAGCACGCCCCGGCCACCTGACCCAGGAGCAGCAGCTGGCCGTCGCCGAAATCTGCTCGTCAATCGATTCACGTGGCTACTCTCCCTTCCTGCTCCACGGCGTGACTGGAAGCGGAAAGACGGAGGTTTATCTGCGCGCCGTGGAGCACGCGCTCATCGCGTCCCGAGGCGGACTGATTCTGGTACCCGAGATTGCGCTCACTCCGCAACTTGTGGGCCGCTTCCGTTCGCGCTTCGGGGCGCAAGTGGCGGTTCTGCACTCGGGCCTAGGTGATCGCGAGCGACTCCGTTACTGGCAGGCGCTGCGAGGTGGCAGACTGCGGATCGCTGTGGGGGTGAGGTCCGCGGTCTTCGCTCCAGTGGCGGATCTCGGAATCATCGTGGTCGACGAGGAGCACGATCCTTCCTTCAAGCAGGAAGAGAAGCTCCGCTACAACGCCCGCGACCTCGCCGTGGCTCGAGCGCAGCAGCTCAACGCGACGGTGGTCCTCGGATCCGCGACCCCGTCGCTGGAGAGTTTGGAAAACGCGGCGCGCGGCCGCTACCGAAAGCTCGAGCTGCCGACCCGCGTGGACGATCGCCCGCTTCCGCTGGTGTCGCTGGTAGACTTGCGGCTGGAGCGCCCGCGACAGCCTGCACCCTTGAGCGAACCGCCGATCCTTTCTCCCCCGCTGTTCGGCGCGATCGACGAAGTCTTGGCACGAGGACAGCAAGCCATCCTCTTCTTGAACCGGCGAGGCCACAGCCCTTTTCTGGTGTGCGAGGTTTGCGGAGCATCCGTGCGATGCGCCCGGTGCGACGTCTGCCTCACTCACCATCTCAACCCACCGGGAGTCGTCTGCCACTACTGCGGTTTTGCTTCAGCGGTTCCGTCGCGCTGCCACAACTGCAAAGGACCGCTGTTGCGACTGGGCGTGGGCACCGAACGGGTTGAAGCGGAGGTTGCGAGTCGATTCCCCCGAGCGCGAGTGGCGCGACTCGACCGAGACTCCGCTTCTTCGGCGCGCAAACTCAACTGGTTGCTGACCTCGTTTGCGCGACGGGAGATCGACGTCCTTCTTGGAACCCAGATGATCGCCAAGGGCCACGACTTTCCCGGCGTCACCTTGGTGTGTGTGTTGCTGGCAGATTCCTCCTTGGCGTTTCCGGATTTTCGCGCCGCCGAGAGAACCTTTCAGCTGCTCACCCAAGTAGGGGGGCGAGCCGGGCGCGGGGCCGACCCGGGCAGGGTCTTGGTGCAGACCTACAACCCCGACGCCGAGGCTCTGCAGCGCGTCCTGGTCCACGACTTCGAGGGGTTCGCGCGGGCGGAGCTAAAGTGGCGCAAGGCGATGGCGTACCCCCCGTTCAGTCGGTTGGTGGCACTGCGGGTCGAAGGCATCAACCCTGAACAGGCTCGGGCAAAGGCCCTCGAGCTGGCTAAGCGCGTCGCCCGCAAGCTTCCGCCTCCTTCGTGGGGGGTCCGCCTCCTGGGGCCAGCCCCAGCGCCGATTCGCAAGCTCAAGGGAAAAACGCGCTGGCAGATGCTGCTCAAAGGACCTACCCATGCTGCCCTGGCTGGGCCGGTATGCGCGGCCGAGGCTTTTCTCGAAGAGCTGCCAGGTTCGGTGAAAGTGGCTATCGATGTCGATCCCATGGGCATGCTGTAGAATTCGCACCCATGCCAAACCCTGTGCTGTTGGTGCACGACGACGTGTCTCAGATCGCCGCGGTGCGAAGGCTCTTGGCCAACGAGGGGTGCGATGTGACGCTAGTCACGTCCGCCGACGATGCGGCAGTTGCATTTGGCAATTGCCATCCTCGGCTGGTGGTCTTGGCACCGGCGGTCGAAGGTGGGCGGGGGAAGGCCGCGCTCGAATCACTGCGGCAGCATCCCCAGTGGAGCGGTGCCAAGCTTTTGCTTCTGGGGGGAGCGCTCGAGGAGTGTGATGCTCCGGCGCTGAGCTTGCCCCTGGACGGCGCGGCACTCTTGGACGCCGTTCATACCTTGCTCGGACCCGACCCTGCGCCCCCGGCCACGGAGCCGGAAGCGGCGCCGCCCGTTCCGCCGCAGGAGAGCGCTCCGCCCGCGCCTTACAGCCCGCCTGAGCCTGCGACGGTGGTAAATTTTCCCCCGCCCGCGCCGGTGGTGAGGGCTTCGGATCCAACTCCAGATGCGGAAGGCCGCTTCCCGCAGTCCGGCAGCGTCTCGCAGGAACAACTCGGTAGACTCCTCGCCAAGCTCAGCGCGGTGGCGAGCCCACTGTGTCTGGAGCTCAGGTCCTCGTCCGGACTTCGGTCTCTTTGGCTGCAGCGGGGCCGCCTGGTAGCCGCAACGTCCGGGGTCGAAGAGGAGTCCCTGCTGGACCGGTCTCGTCGAGACGGGCTCATCGACGGAAAGCAGGAGAGCGAAATCTGGCTCTCTGGCGCTACGTCGTCCGTGGAGGTTGTCCGCGCCCTGGTTTCCAAGGGGTATCTGCGCCAGTCCGAGGTGGGGCCGCTGGTAGGCCGCTACGTGGAGCAGCTTGCGCGCGCGGCATTCAAGGAGGTGGAGTCCGCTTTCCGCCTCGCAGAGCGCTTCGTTCCCCGCAACATCGCAACCGCGACCACTTCCTTTCCGGTGCTCCAGGTCTTTGTGGATGCCATCCGGCAAGGCCGAGGTGCCGATTTCATCTGGAGGTCACTCGGGGGGCGCCACACGATTCCCCAGCGGATGGAAGTTATGGCCCAAAGCCTGGCGAGCGCCTGGTCCGATGAGGCTTGGCAATTGCTTGCGTTGGCGAATGGCCACGACGACATCGAAACCCTCTCGGCCGGCCTGGGCCTGCAACCCGACTTGGGCGCTTCGATCTTTTGGTTGGCCAAGCAGCTGGGGATCGTCAGGTTCAATGATTCTCAGCAAGCCGTGGCCGCGGGGCTGCGAGAACTCGACGTCGAGCGCTTGAATGCCAAGGCCAAGGAGATTGAGCTGGCCGACTATTTCCAGATGTTGGGCCTGGAACGGTCGGCTGGACGGGAGGAGGTCCAACAGGCTTTCACGGGGCTTTCCAGCCAGTTTGATCCGCTCAAATTCGCGGGCCACCCGGACCCCAAGGTGCTCCAGACGGCACACCAGGTTCATTCCACGCTGGTCGAGGCGGCAGCGGCTCTCCAGGATGACGAGCTAAGGCAGCTCTATGCCAAGAATCTCGTGGATTTGGCGTAAGCCCCCAAATCCCGTAGGCGCAGGTGGTAACCGCCCCATTGCCCTGTGACGGTTGTGCAATTATTGAGGATGCATGGTTCGTGAAATTCTGATTTGGCCGGATCCGATTCTGAAGAAGAAGGCCTCGCCGGTCGCCGAGGTCAACGATTCGGTCCGCGCCCTGGTGAACGACATGTTCGAGACCATGTATGCCGCCGACGGCGTTGGTCTCGCTGCTCCTCAAATAGGCGTGCTCAAGAACGTGATTGTCCTCGATACCACGCCTCGCCAGCCGGATTCGAAGCCGGTGGCGATGGTGAACCCCGAGATCATCTCGCTCGAGGGCAAGATGGTTTACACCGAAGGATGCCTCTCGATCCCGGGTGAAGCGGAGGAGGTCGAGAGAGCCGCCAAGGTGACCGTCAAGTTTCTTGACCCCGAAGGAACCCCCCAGACCTTGGTGGCGGAAGGGCTGCTGGCGGTCGCCATTCAGCACGAGACCGATCACTTGAACGGGACGATGTTCGTCGACCACCTCTCGGCTTTGAAGCGCGAGCTGATCCGGAAACGGATGAAGAGGCTGAAGGCCGAGCGCGCCCAGCAACAGGTAGCCGTCTAGTTCCAACGCTTCGAGACTTGCTGACCCCGATCTTTGGGCAGAGATCGGCCACCACGCAGCGCTCGCAAGCTGGGCGGCGAGCAAAACACGTGCGGCGGCCGTGCCAGATCAGCAGTTGATGCCCCTTCGTCCAGCGATTCGCGGGCAGCAGCGTCCGCAGGTCCAGTTCAACGCGATCCGGGTTGCCGCTCGTGGTAAAGCCCAGTCGGTTCGCCAATCGGCGAATGTGAGTATCCACCGGAAACGCGTCTTCGCTGCCCAGATGGATGCAGACCACGCCGGCGGTCTTGTGGCCAACGCCTGGAAGCGATTCCAGCTCCGAGCGGGTGGTCGGGATTCTTCCCTGGTGACGCTCGAGCAGGACCTTGGCAGCGCCGATCAAATTGCGCGCCTTGGTGCGGTACAACCCGCAGCTTTTGATCAAACCTTCCAGCTCCGAGACCCTTGCCCTTGAGTAGCTCTCCGCAGTGGGGTAGCGCCGAAACAGTGCCGGCGTGACCAGGTTCACGCGGCGATCGGTGCACTGCGCGGATAGAATCACCGAGACCAGAAGCTCCAAGGGGGATCCGTGATTCAGCGCGATCTTCGCGCCGGGCATGTGCTTGTCGAGCCGATCGATGACCAAGACGGCTCGCCGTCGCTTTTCCTGCTTGGACTCTCTGGGCATGCCCTTTCCTGAGCCGAGCCTGCCCTCAGAGGGTTTGCTTCAGCTCTTTTGCCGGGCGGAAACCGATGGTCCTGGATTCGCCGAGCCGCATCAACTCATTGGTTTTCGGATTCCGAATCCGGCGCGGTTTGCGAGAGCGAAGCGACCAGGTTCCGAAGCGAGGGTAGCTGAAGCGAGTCTCGCTTTTGACAGCTCTGCCAATGTTATCAAAAATGATGTCGATAATCCGGGCGGTAGACTTTTTCGTCATTCGCGATTGACTGGCAACCGTTTCGATCAGCTCCGCCTTCGTCATTTCCTCGCTCCTGTTTGGGAGCGCGAGGATAACAACCGCGCATTTTTGCCGTCAACTGCCCATCTGGGTCGCTCATCGTCCGATGATCGGAGCTCGACAAGAGCTGTTGGGAGCTCCATCGGTTACGGACGATTTCTGATCCACAATCGGCCAATCTTGCTCCGCTACGCAATACTCTTGCTGCTGTGCTCCGTCGACGCCGCGACGGCCCCCGATACCAAAGTCTCCGCGGAGCTGTGGGTGGATGCTTTTGCTTCCGCGCCGGGAGACGGGACGCAAGGCCACCCGTATTCACGCCTCGAGCTGGCGCTTTCCAAGCTGCCCCCGGACGGAGGGCGAATCTTCTTGGGCGAGGGCCTCTACCGCGGACCCTTCCGCATCCCCGCCGCGGTCGAGCTGCAGGGAACCTCCTCCACCGTTCTCTTCGTCGAAGGTGATGACACCGTCGTCACCGCGCGCGGATCGGTGCTCATGAAGAATCTCACGATCCAGGGTGGGGGGCTTGGCGTGGAGAGCTTCGACCGGCTCACGCTCGACGGCGTCCAGCTCAGCGGCCAGCACCGGATCGCGCTGCAAGCTTCGTCCGGGGAAGTCGAAGTGCGTCGGTCCAGCTTCGCCGCCTCGGTTTCGGAGGCGCTCGGGATTGCAGCCAAGCCCGGTACCCGGATCCGCATCAGCGACTCGCAGTTCGACGGCCCTTTCAAACGGGCCATTGAGCTGCGGACAAACGGCAGCTTGGAGGTCCGCGATGTCGCTTGGCAGGGCGCAAAGGTCGGCATTCATCAGATCGGCGGTAGGAGCTTGTTGCAGAACGCACGATTTAGCGATGGCGCCGGACCCGCCGTGACGGTGGGCAAAGGCGAGTTGCGCGCCGAGCAAGTGGTGATCGTCGGCCATGAATACGGCGTGCTCGCCAACGAGGGCGCGGTAGTTGCGCTTCGGGACTTCGTTTCATTTCGATCTCAGCGAGCGGGAATCGCCCTGGTCCACGCGCGTGCCGAGCTGGATGGTATCCAGGCCGTGGACAGCGGCTCGTTCGGCGCAATCCAGCTGGTTTCCTCGGAGGCTTCGATTCGCCGCTTCTGGCTGCACCGCTCATCCGATTACGCGATACAGGCCCGCGACAGCCGATTGCAGGCAGCCAACGGAGTAATTACCGAGGTGGGGGGCCACAGCTCCGAGGACGGAGACGGGATTCACCTGCGCCACTCGCGAGCTGCAATTCAATCCGTGTTGGTGAGCTCCGCGCAGGGCGCGGGAATTTTGGCGGCTGAAGCCTCCTCAATTGCCCTGCGAGACGTCCAACTTCTTTCCTGCCGCGGCGCAGGAGTGTTGGGCGACACGTTCGCGCAAATCCGGGCCAGCTCGTTGTGGGTACGTTCGTCGCAGGGCGCGGCAGTAGTTGCACTGGGGCGGTCCACCGTGGTTGTCGAGGGACTTACGTCTGAGCAGAATCAAGAGGGTCCGGTGTGGGCAGAATGCCAAAATGGAGCCTGGGTCAGGCTTTGGCGCGCCCAAGTGGAAGACGGCTTCGAGCTCTCGCCCTGCGTGGAAGTGCGCTAATTGGCGCGGTACTCGCTGGCATGGGCCATCAGCCAACGTCGCAGCACTGGGTAAACCTCGTCCGGTGCTGCCATTCCAAAGATGAGGTCTACATGGCCATAGTCCTGCGCGCAACCCCACTCGCGCCCGAAAATGACCAGCGTTTTGTCGACCCCACCGGCCAGCTCGTAAGCCGCTCGCACGTTAGGCACCGGCGCCATTCGATCCGCACTACCACCCGCGACCAGGATCGGCAGCGTGAGCCTTGAGATGCCGGCGCGGTAATCGCGCTTTCCGTCGAAGGAGCGAAAGGCGTTGTTGAAGATCCAATCCTTGAGCTGGAGGAGCAACTTGCGGCTGACGGAAGACATCAGCTGGGCGTAGACCTGGCGTTGCAGGCGCGTTGCCATGTTGTGCGGATTGAGCACGATTTCCGAAAATGGAAGCGAGACGTATCCGAGAAAGGGCGCCACCGCGGTGCTGAAGACCCGGTGTCGAAAGGCGTAGGGCCAGGCCAAGATTAGCCCCAGGCGCACTGCTGCCTTCACCGCTGGCGTCGGCTCGAAGAACACTGGTGCGCCCAGGGTGATCATCCCGCGCAACTCCTCCCGCACTGGGCCTTGGGCGGCCGCGAGGCCGATCAGTCCGCCGAGGGAATGGCCTACCCACAGCGCCTGGCGGGCGCCGGTGCGGGCCAGGGCGAACTCAACCAGGGCGGGTGCATCGTAATTAATTTGGTCGTCCACCGAATAACCGCGCGTCGACCCGCGCGGGCGCCGCCGGGAGGCGCCGGCGCCCCGCCAATCCACGGTGAAGCAGTGGAACCCGGCTTTCGCCAAGTAATGGGCGAGCGAATAAGGCTGTTGGAAGTCGAAATTGTAGTGATTGGCCGCAAGTCCGTGGCAAAGCAAGACCGGCTCAGTAAAGCGCCTCTGCACAGGCTCTCGATGGTAGACTGCGATTTCCCATCCATCGGCACAGGTGGCCCGCAGCGGTGCGAGCTGGCGCTCGCGCGGTCGGTAATAGCGCCGGACCGCGTAAACCCATAGGCTTACGGCGAGCGCTGCAACCACCGCGAACGCCAAAAAAATCAGCAATTTAAGCTGAGGGCTGATAGGGGTGAGCTCCTGCGCACGCAATCGCGAACTGCTATGCTTTGCCTCAACCAGCTGCCATTGTTCGCCGTGAAGTCAAGTCTGGGACTGCGATGAAGATTCGCCGATTGATGTTCGTTCTCCCCAACCTGTTCACGTTGACATCGATCTTCTGCGGCTTCTACGCCATCACCCTGTGCGCTGCGGAAGCGACAGCCGCTCAGCTCTACCAGGCGGCACTGGCGATCTTCTTCGCGATGTTCTTCGACGGTTTCGACGGCCGCGTCGCCCGCCTCACCAAGACTCAAAGCGTCTTCGGCATCGAGCTCGACAGCCTGGCGGACATCGTTTCCTTCGGCGTTGCCCCGGCAATCCTGGTCTACAAGTGGGCGCTGATGCCGCTCGGCTTCATCGGCATTTTCGTGTCGTTCTCGTACGTCGCCTGCGGCGCTCTGAGGCTGGCACGCTTCAATGTCTTGGCGCAGCGCTCCAACCACGGAGCCTCTCCGTTCTTCATCGGCCTTCCGATACCGCTCGCGGCAGGAATGATCGTATCCATGGTCATTGCCCATTACGGCGCCCGCGGCAGAGTTCCGGTCGGTACGCATGTGCCGATCGCAATCATCGTGGCGGTACTGTCGGTTCTGATGGTTTCCACGGTGCGCTATCGGACCTTCAAGGACGTCCGACTCTCGAAGAAGTCGGCCAGCGTTTTCATGCTGATCTGCGCCACGGGAGTGGTGATCGCCACCCAGCTTCACCCCGCCTACGTGCTCCTGGCGTACTTCTCGATCTACCTGGTGCTTGGAATCATCGAATCGGGGGTGCTGTTGAAGAATCACCTCGCGGCTCGAAAGCTCGCCGCCACCACGGCCGCGGGTCCGGTCCTTTCGTCCGAAGACGAAGAGGAGGAGGCGGGCGAGGTGGACGAGCAGGACTTCCTCTAGTTCGACTTTTCAGTAGTATCGCCGCGTGCGTATCGAGGTCATCTGTACCGGCGATGAGCTTCTCAACGGGCTGACCACGGACACCAACAGCCCTTACTTCATGGGCCGATTGTTCGCGCTCGGCGAACGCGTCGCCCAGGCGCAAACGGTGGGAGACGTCCGGGACGAAATCGTGAGAGCGCTTAAGTCAGCTTCCGCTCGAGCTCTAGCGGTGTTGGTCTCCGGAGGTCTTGGGCCCACCGCGGACGATCTTACTGCCGAGTGCGCCGCCGCTGCGGCCGGGGTCCCACTGGTGGAGCACCAGCCCACCCTGGAGCTCATTCGCGATCGGTTCGCAAAGCGGGGGCTGAAATTTACGGAGAACAACGCGCGCCAAGCGCGGGTGCCGCAGGGCGCAGAGGTGGTGCGCAACCCGGTGGGAACGGCGCCGATGTTCATTCAGAAGATCGGCGGCTGTACGGTGTATTTCGTGCCCGGAGTCCCCCGCGAATACCGCGCCCTGGTGGATGAACAGGTGCTGCCGCGGATCGCCAGGCTGCTCGAGCAAGAGCCGAACCGGGTGTTTCGCGCCTCCCGCTTGCTGAAGACGGTGGGGCTGCCGGAGTCTCACCTCGATGCGATGGTGGCGCCGCTGGCCAAGATGCACCCCCAGGTCGCTTTCGGATTCCGCACCCACGCGCCCGAAAACCACCTCAGGCTGCTCGCGGAGGCAAAGAGCCAAGCCGACGCCGACCGCGCGCTTTTAGAGGCCGAGCGGGCCTGCGAAACGCTGCTCGGCGCCTACCTCTTTGGAAAGGATCACGACTGCTTTGGCGCTGTGGTGGGCTCGCTGCTGCGCCGCGAACAGGCCACGCTCGCGGTGGCGGAGAGCTTAACCGGCGGAAAGATCGCAGAGCTGATCACCGAGGAACCCGGGTCCAGTGAATACTTCTTGGGTTCAGCGGTCGCGTATCACGAGTCTCTCAAACAACGTTGGGCGGGCGTAGCGGCGGAGCTGCTCGCAGACTTCGGCGCGGTGTCCAAGGAGGCGGCGCTCAGTATGGCGGAAGGGGTAAGAGCTCAAGCGGCGGCGCGCTATGGGCTGTCGGTAACCGGATTTGCCGGGCCAGGGGGCGGAACCGCAGCCGATCCAGTTGGAACGGTCTATTACGCCTTGACGGGTCCGACGGGTTCGGAAGCGCAGAGGGTTTTTTTCCCTGGCGATCGGGAGCGCGTGCGTTCCTTTGCCGCCTACCAGGCGCTGGACTTTCTGCGTCGGCGACTGATCGGCGTATGACCGAGACTGCGAGTACCCTTCAGAATTTGGCCATCGCCAAACTGCGCCAGTTTCGGGTCGAGCTGGCGCTGTTTGCGTGTTCTTACGTTCTACTTGCGTGCTTCAGCTCGCAGCGCTTCTTGCGACAGAGCGAAGCGCCGCACTTCATCTACCAAGCGAAAGCGTGGCTCGAGGGGCGACTGGACGTCGATCCTCAGGTGCTACCGAACCCTGAGGATTGGGCGTGTGTGCGGCAGCTGGAGGGCCGGAAGGTCCGCTGCCAGGGCACGCCGACCGCGACCGACAAATGGTACGTGAGCTTTCCGCCGTTTCCGGCGCTGGTGATGCTGCCGTTCGTGGCGTTGCATGGCTACCAGTTCAATGACACCTCGTTCACCGTTTTCGCAGGAGCGCTCTCGATCGCGCTGTTCTACTCCCTGCTGCGCCGGCTTTCGCGCGAGGGCGAGAGTGGACGCGCGGACTACGAAAACATCTTCATCGCGCTAAGCCTGGGCTTCGGCACCCTGTTCTTCTATTGCGCCATCCGAGGAGAGGTCTGGTTCACCGCTGAAGTACTCGGCGTCGCCTTTACCTGTCTTTTCGTGGATGCGGCTTTGCGGGCGCGACGTCCCGCCTTGGCGGGCCTCTTCTTCTCGATGGCCGTGCTCACTCGAACTCCCCTGCTGTTTGCCGGTCTTTTCTTTTTGCTCGAGACCTGCTGCCCGGACGCGGGCAGCCGGCTCGCGCAACTGAAGAGGCTCCGGTCCGAGTATCGGCCGGCCCTGCGAAAGCTCGCCCTTTTTGCCGCCGGGGCAGCGCCGTTGGCTGTCGCCGCCGCCGCCCACAATTTCGTTCGCTTCGGCAGCCTCACCGAGTTTGGACACAGTTTTCTCTACAACAACCGGGTCAACGCGGACATCGATCGGTTTGGCTTGTTCAGCGCGCATTACCTAGGCCGCAACCTCGAAGCGGCATTTGGGATGCTCCCCAGGATAAGCCTCAGCCCCCTTCGGCTCAGCTACGATCCCAACGGCTTGAGCGTGCTGCTGACGTTTCCGCTGGTGATTTTTCTGCTCGTTCCCAAGCGCACCCCTCGCCTGCATTGGCCGCTGTGGTTGACCGTTGCTGCGTGTGCCTTGCCTGGCTTGTTCTACCAGAACAACGGGTACATGCAGTTTGGGTTTCGCTTCAGCCTCGACTACACGCCTTATTTGCTGCTGCTCTTCGCCATCGGCGGCTGGGCGATCAAGAACCGATGGGTGCTTGCGGCGAGCGCCTTGGCCCTGGTGGTGAATTTCTGGGGCGCGGTGGCCTTTCGCGGCTACACCGAGCTGGTTCGGCGCTGGTAGTCCCTCGTCCCCCTTTGGCGCTTGATTTCGAGCCGCCGCAGCGCCAGCGTCTCAACGTGGCTGATTTCCAAAATGAGCGGCGGCATACCCGCGAGGACAGCGGCATCCGGCTCGATCGGCATGGCCGGTGGTGGCACGATGGCCGGCCCATCGAGCACCCGAAGATCATCGAGGCATTCAACCGCGGTCTGACTCCGACCGACGATGGCAAGTTTCGCCTCCATTTCGGAGCCGACTGGTGTTTCGTGGAGGTTGAAGACGCCGCCTACCGGGTGCTGGATTTCGCCGTCACCGCCGACGGTCCTTGGATCACCCTCAGCGATCGCACCGGGGAGGCGCTCGATGTTGCCACGCTCTCGCTCGACGCCGACGACGTGGTGGTCTGCCGGGTGAAAGGGCAGCGCGCCAAGGCGCGCTTCTCGCGCGAGGCCCAATTTGCCCTCGGCGAACGGCTGACCCGGGTCGGGAATCAGCTGGCGCTCCAGGTTGGATCACAGGCCATTCCGGTTCCGTTGCGGCCGTTTCCAGAGCGCTAAGCTCACGAGCCGTCTCGCCCGAGAGGTAGTGTCGTCGCCGAGGGGCTCGGCTCCCCTTTGTCCCGGATGGACTTGCCCTTTGGGGCGCGCTTGGAGCGCCGCGGCTTCTTGTCCGCCAGGGGCTGCAGCGAGTATCCGACTTGTGTGCGAGGCTGGGCCACCGGAACAGCGGCTTCGATGGCCGTCCCGGCAGCGCCGGGGACTCGAGGGGAGAACTTTTCGACCTTCATCGCTTCGTCGATCCGATGGCTCTCATCCTGCATCCACTTTGACCGATGGCTGCAGCCCGCAAGGAGCACGGTTGCCGCGAGGCCGAAGAAGAGCCCCGCCCCAACCGTCAAGCGGCGGCCTCCGCCGCAGGCGGCTGGGCAGGCGCGATCGGCTTGTTCATCGTCAATTCCTGAGCTGCAAGCTCTTCGAGGAGCTGGGGCCGCTCGCGAAGCCATTCGATGGCTCGCTCTCGCCCCTGGCCGATCCGCTCGCCGCGGAAGCTGAAATGGCTGCCAGACTTTTCCACCAGCCCGAGCAGCACGCCCAAATCGATCACTTCCCCGCCGCGGCTGATTCCGGTGCCGTAGAGGATGTCGAACTCCGCTTCCTGAAACGGCGGCGCCAGCTTGTTTTTCACCACTTTGACCTTAGCCCGGGTGCCGATCACCGATTCGCCTTCCTTGATGTTGCCGGCGCGCCGAATCTCCAGCCGGACCGAGGCGTAGAACTTGAGGGCGTTGCCGCCGGTGGTGGTCTCCGGATTGCCGAACATCACGCCGATCTTCATCCGGATCTGGTTGATGAAGATGATGCAGGTCCCGGAGCGGCTCACCGCACCGGTGAGCTTCCTCATCGCCTGGCTCATCAACCGGGCCTGCACGCCCATGTGGGCATCGCCCATATCCCCGTCGATCTCCGCCTTGGGGACCAGCGCTGCAACCGAGTCGATGACGATCAGATCCACCGCGCCCGAGCGAACCAGCTGCTCGGTGATCTCAAGCGCTTGTTCACCAGTGTCCGGCTGGGAAATCAAAAGCTCCTCGACGCGTACCCCGAGCTTGCGGGCGTAGCTGACGTCCAGCGCATGCTCGGCATCCATGAAGGCCGCGACCCCACCTTGAGCCTGGACTTGGGCGATGGCGTGGAGGGCGAGGGTGGTTTTCCCCGACGACTCATTGCCGAAGATCTCCACCACTCGGCCGCGCGGGTAGCCGCCGATCCCGAAGGCTTTGTCCAAACCCACTGAGCCGGAAGGAATCACCGGCACCTTTTGCTCGACCGCGTCGCCGCCAAGCTGCATCACCGCGCCGCGCCCGAACTGCTTTTCAATCGCCGCCACCGCCGTGGCCACCGCCTTCAGCTTCTCGGAAATCTTGTTCATCGACCTTCCTTCGGTTTTCGGCAGGAAAATCCCGCGCCAAAGAGCGAGCAACGGCCGTGCCCGGCGCAGATGGGCAAAACCGCTGCGCATTCACCCGCGGTTCCGTCCGGAACCCGAGAATCCATCCGACGCCTGAGACGGCGGCGGCGGCTCGAGAAGCTTGCTCATGTAGGTTTGTCGACTCCGCTCGGCGCTGGAGACGCTCGCCGCCAACCAGCCGCGCCGATCCAACATTCGGCAGTCGATGGCCAATTGCATGTCGACGTCTTCGATCCGGGGATGATTTTCGAGATCTGCGCGGGTGCGGGCGAGCTTGAGGATGCGATCGTGCGCCCGAGCGGACAAACCATGGCGGTGCATCGCAAGCTCGAGCATCTTTTCCGCCCGGGCGCTCATCTCGCAGTGGGCGCGCAGCGTCGCCGGCGCCATTTGGGCATTGCAATAGACGCCCGTTTCAGAGCGGAACCGGTGCCGTTGTCGCTCCCGGGCAGCCTCCACGCGAGCCCGATAGTGAGCTGAAGGCAGCTCGCTGCCGCGCCGTGCCGCGATCCGGCGATATTCCACGGGCAGGGTCTGCAAGGTGATGTCGATCCGATCCAGCAGAGGGCCGCTGACCCGCGCGTGGTAGTCGAGGACCCGGAACTTCGCGCAGGTGCAAGCGCGCCCGGGGACGTTGAAATACCCGCAAGGGCACGGGTTCATCGCAGCGACCAACATCACTCGGCACGGATAAGTCACGTTCTGATTGGCGCGGGCCAGGTGCACCTGCCCCTCTTCCAATGGCTGGCGGAGTACCTCCAAGACGTTCTTCCGGAACTCGGGCAGCTCATCCAGGAAGAGGACGCCGTGGTGCGCCATCGAAAGCTCCCCGGGACGCGTCATCGGTCCTCCCCCCACCAGTCCGGCGTCGGAGATGGTGTGGTGAGGCGAGCGGAACGGGCGTTCGGACCACAACGATTGTCCATCTCGCAGCAGGCCCAGGACGGAGTAGATTTTCGTGACTTCGAGCGCCTCCTGGAACTGCATCGTTGGCAGGATGCTGGGCAAGCGGCGCGCCAGCATCGTCTTGCCTGAGCCCGGGGGACCGCACATCAGGATGTTATGGCCGCCCGCGGCCGCCAGTTCGAGGGCATCCTTGATGTCGTCTTGGCCGCGGACGTCGGACATGTCCGGCGAAATCGAAGGGGCGCTGCCTTCTCCGAATCGGGTGCGCGGGTGCAGCGGCAGTGGAAAGAGCCCGCTCAGGTGATCCACCGCTTCGCGAAGGTGCGAAACCGGAATCACTTCGATTCTGTCCACAAGGGCGGCTTCGGCGGCGTTGGCGTTGGGAACCATCACTCCGCGAAAGCCCCTGTCTCGCGCGGCGATCGCGAAGGGCAGTACTCCGCGGGTGGCCTTGACCGCGCCGTCCAGCGAGAGCTCGCCGGCAAAGAGGAAATTCTCGAGCAGTTGCTCGTCGAGCAATCGCGATGCAACCAGGACGCCCAAGGCGATGGGCAGCTCGAAAGCGGCCCCTTCCTTGCGGATGTCAGCGGGCGCGAGGTTGACGGTGATTCGCTTCTGCGGCAGGTCGAAGCCGTTGTTCTTCAGCGCCGAGATGACCCGGACCTTGCTTTCCTTCACCGCGCCTTCGGGCAGGCCAACCACGTTGAAGTACGGTAGCCCGAGCGCCATATCGACCTCGACGTCGACGATCACCGCGTCGATTCCGATCAGCGCCCCGGAGCGCACTCTGGCCAGCATTCCCTGGCGAGGAAAGCAATGCCCGTACCCACGCCGCAGCGAGTGTGGCGACGGAAGTCGCGGGGATCGAAGTCCAGGCGCCGAGACGAAACGTCCCGGAATCTGCCGCGGCTAAGGCGATCCGGTAGTCGAGGAAGGCGTTCCCGGCGGTGGGCTCGCGGGTGGCATCAGTGGTTGTTCTCCCGGAGCGCTTGGGGCACCGGGTGTCCCCGGTGCCGCTGCAGGAGCCACCTCGGTGAACATGCCGAGCGTCTCCGCACCGGCCATTTTCGCTCCATCGAGCGCTCCAATCACCTTGCCATAGTTGGCCTTCTCATCCGGCATGAAGAAGACGAGCCTCTCTCCAGGAGGCTTCGCGGCGAGCATCCGCTTGAGGCGGTTGACGTAGTCGTCCTGCGGGATTTTCTGGCTGTTGATGAGAATTTCGCCCTCGGGGCTGATGCCCACCACGAGCTGATCGGGTGGAACCTCGTCTGGCGTGTCGACCTTGGTGGTATCCGGAACCCGAACCGGAATGTCCTTGTCCAGCAATGGGGTGAGCACCATGAAGATGATGAGCAGCACCAGCACCACGTCGACCAGCGGGGTGACATTGATGTCCGAGTTGGGTCGAAGGGGTGGCTTGGTAGATATCTTGCGTCTGCGCATGGCGATTATTTTTTCGCTGTCTCGGTCTTGATTTCCTCGACACCGAGTTGAACTCCCTTGGCGCCCGCCTTGCGCGCGTTCTCCATCACCTTTCTCACTTCGGTGTATTCGAGCCGTTGGTCGCCTTTGAGCAGGATGTCTCTTCCCGGTTTCGCTTCCAGCTCCCTCTTGATTCGCTGCTCGAGTGCCTGTCCATCCCCGACAAGATCCTGCTCGACGTAGATCCGCTTCTCGGTGGTTACCGAATCATTAAAAGAATCAAGCCGATCTTCTCCTCCACA